>Ga0247790_10000291_pt1 | contig 20218 bp, 16 predicted proteins | sample UWRJS171409R4_FD_179913 | JGI IMG/M metagenome (GOLD analysis project Ga0247790, IMG submission 179913) | Soil microbial communities from Arlington Agricultural Research Station in Wisconsin, United States - UWRJ-S171-409R-4 | ecosystem: Environmental > Terrestrial > Soil > Agricultural land... | reverse complement strand
TGCCGGACAGGTGGGGTCGGACGTCCGCCGGACAAGCGAGGCGGCACGCGTGAGCCCGCGCCTCCTCGCCGAGCGGCTGCAGCAGGCTGCGGCACGGGCGGCGTGGCCGCTCCGGGCAGGCCGCCACCGGCACCGAGCGTCACGAGCACCTGCCCGCTTCCCCGCGCTGCCGGCGCGCCGGGGCCGCATGACGGAAGCGGTCCGGTGCGCTAAGAAACGGCCCATGCACGTCACGATGGTGAAGAAGAAGCTGGCGGATGGGTCGGACTGCCGCAAGTGCGCGGAGGTGACGGCGTATCTCGAGCGGCGCGGGATGTGGGGCCGCATCAACGAGATCGTGTGGGCCCACGAGGGCGATCCGGAGAGCCCCGGCATGGTGCTCGGCGTGCGCCTCGGCGTGGCGAACGCGCCGTTCTTCGTCGTGCGCGACGACCGCGGCGAGACCGTCTACACGAGCGCGATCCAGATGATCCAGGAGCGCTTCGGTCAGGCGGTCAGCACGGCCGAACGGGCGCGCGACGTGGACCCCGACGACATCGGCGGGATCTAGGCGGCAGCGGCGGTAACGGCAGTAGCGGCGGCGGTTCGGCGCGAGCAGCACGGCCGTCAACACGGCCGTCAGCGCGGCCGTCAGCGCGGTGCCGGGGGCGTCATGTTGCCCGCGTGCAGCCCGCACTCCTTGCGCGTGGCCTCCTCCCACCACCAGCGGCCCTCGCGCTCGTGCTGGCCGGGGTGTGTCGGCCGCGTGCACGGCTCGCAGCCGATCGAGACGAAGCCGCGCTCGTGGAGCGCGTTGTAGGGCACCTCGTGCTCGCGGATGTACGCCCAGACCTGCTGCGAGGTCCAGTTGGCCAGCGGGTTCAGCTTGACGAGCGGCTGCTCGGGCGAACCGAACGTGCGATCGATCTGCACCGTCGGGATATCGGCGCGCGTGCCCGGGCTCTGATCGCGGCGCTGGCCGGTCATCCACGCCTTCGCGGGCGCGAGCGCGCGCACCAGCGGCTCGACCTTGCGGATGCCGCAGCACTCCTTGTGGCCGTCCTTGTAGAAGGAGAACAGGCCCTTCTCGCGGACCAGCTTCTGGACGGCCTCCGGCTGCGGGAAGAACACCTCCACCGCGATGCCGTAGTGCGCGCGGACCCGCTCCATGAAGCCATACGTCTCCGCGTGCAGCCGCCCGGTGTCGAGCGAGAACACGCGGAACGGCCCGCCGGCCTTGGCGGCCATGTCGATCAAAACGACGTCCTCGGCGCCGCTGAACGAGATCGCCAGATCGGCGCCGTACTCTCCGACCGCCCGCGCCACCAGCTCCCGAGGATCGCGCCCGGCGTACTCGGCCGCCAGCGCGGGCACCTGCTCCAGATCGAACGCCATCCCCCACTTCTACCGGCGCCGCCGGTGCCTCGCAACCCGGGCGGCGGCACCACCGCAGCACGCCCGCGAATGGCACGATGACGGACCGTGGCCGGTTGCGATAGGCTGGCGCGGTGGATGGACGCGGCGAGCCCGTGGCTCCATCGCCGGTACGATCGGAGCTGATCGACTTCACGATCGAGCGACAGCGGCACCGCGGGTTCGTTGGACGCGAGGACGTGCTGGCGCGGATCGACTGGCCGTCTTCGAATCGCAGCAAGCGCTCCACCCGCGACAATCACCGCCCTGACAACCACCGCAGATACTCTCCGGACGCCGAGCCCCCTTCGCCAAGGCTACCGATGAAGCACACCATCCTGTTTCTGGCCGCCAATCCGATCGGTACGGACCGGCTCGCGCTCGATGAAGAGGCGCGCGCGATCCAGGTGGAGCTGGAGCGCAGCGGCTTTCGGGACCGCTTCGAGCTCGTGACCCGCTGGGCAGTCAAACCGCTCGATCTGCTGCGTGAGCTACGCAAGCTCAAGCCAACGGTGGTCCACTTCAGCGGTCACGGCGCCTCGGACGCCGCCGGTGAGCGCCAGCGCGATCCAGCACCGCACCGCGATACCGCCGGCGAGCCCGGTCAAAACGGCGACGAGCCGCAGCGCGGCTTGTTCTTCCAGGGCCCCGATGGTCATCCCCGGCTTGTCTCGACCGAGGCGCTCGAGGAGGCGTTCAGTGCAGCGGGCGCCTCGGTCAAGCTGGTCGTCCTCAACGCCTGCTACAGCGAGGTGCAGGCCAAGGCGTTGCTACCACACGTTGACTGCGTCGTCGGAATGAGTGGCTCGATCCGCGACGACGCGGCGCAGAGCTTCGCGATCGGTTTCTACGGCGGCCTCGGCGAGCGCGAATCGATCGCCGCCGCCTACAAGCAAGGGTGCGCAGCGATCACCCTCGAAGGGCTGCGCGACCGCGATCGCCCGCAGCTCGCGGTTCGCGCTGGCGTCAACGCCAGCAAGCTCGTCCTCGCCGCGGACCCTCCGTAGCCCCGCCTCCAACGCCGAGACCGGCGGGGCTGATCGACTTCACGGCGGAACGCCAGCGACACGACAGGTTCGTCGGACGCGCAGCGCTGCTGGCCCGGCTCGATCAGCTCTTGATCGAGGACCGCGCCGATCGCTGGGTCGTGGTGGCGGGTGGTCCGGGCATGGGCAAGAGCGCGCTCCTCGCCGCGTGGCTGCTGCGGCGCGAGGCGGCCGGCGCCGTGGTACCGCATCACTTCATTCGTCGCGGCGAGTACGACTGGGACGATCCGGAGAAGCTGGTCGGATCGCTGGTGGCGCAGATCGAGGCGTGCTTCCCCGAGCAACGCGAGCCAGAGGTCGACGCACGCCTGCACCCAGCAGCGCGACTGGACACGATGCTCCGGCGCGTGTCCGAGCACGAGCTCGTGCCACGTGGCGAGCGGCTGGTCGTGTTGATCGATGGCCTCGACGAGTACGATCCACCCGCGGGCACGCCGGGCCGCGATCCGCTCGCGGCGTTCCTGCCGCGTGCATTGCCGCGCGGTGTGAGCCTCCTGTGCGCGAGCCGGCCGCGCCATCCGTACGTGGACATGCTCGCGACCCGCGGCGCGGTGCAGTTCGATCTCGACGACGAGCAAGCCTACGCAGCCGACAACGCAGCGACGGTGCGCGCGTTCTGGGAAGAGGCCGCGCCAGAGCTCGGTCTCGATCAGCGATTCATCGCCGAGGCGGTCGCGCGCGCGGGTGGCAACCTGCAGCACGCCGCGATGCTGCGCCAGCACCTGGCAGGCTTGCCCCCGGCGCAGCGCCGCGCCCTGGACATCCCGCGCGGCCTCGCGGCGTTGCTCGCAAGCTCGTGGGAGCGGATCGCGACCGATCCGGTCGTTGTCGACGGACTCGGCATCCTGTGCGCCGCGCGCGAGGCGCTCACGCTCGACGAGCTGGGTGCCGTGACCGGCTGGACCGGCGAGGCGCAGCGCCGCGCGTTCGTGCGTGGCGCGGGCGAGCTCCTCGTCGAGACCCGACGCACGGACGACATGCCCGAGTACCGGCTGCATCACGATTCGATCCGCGCGCACGTCGCTGGCGCGATCGGCACGGCCGCGCTCCGCGGGCACCACCGCGCGCTGGCGCACCAGCTGGCGACTTGGCCGGCTCCCAGGGATGCAATGGCGCGACGGTACGCCCTGCGCCATGCGCTGCTCCATCGCGTCGAAGCGGGTGAGTGGGCGGATGCCTGGCACCTCGCCGCCGACATGAGCTTCATGGAAGCGAAGTGCCGTGAGCTAGGCCCGCACGAAGCCGAAGCTGATGTGGCGCGCGCGACCGAGCGCTGCGCGCTGAGTGGTAACGAGGCACTCCGTGGGCGGTTTGAGGATCTGACCCGGGCGCTCGGTCGTGAATCGCACTGGCTGCGCGCCGCGCCCGAGGCGACCGCGGCGCTCGTGTGGAACCGGCTACGGAGGTCGGGGTGGCGTGTGGACGAGATCGAACAACAGTTGCAGCTCCCGGCCGGGGTCTCCTTCCTTCGCGTGCGGCACCTGGCAACGCGCGAAAGCCCTGCGTTTGTGCGCGATCTGGTCGGCCACACTTTCTGGGTTAGCGGGTGTGCGGTGACCCCAGATGGCCGACGCGTCGTGTCGACGTCCTTTGACCAAACACTCAGGGTCTGGGATCTCGAATCGGGACGCACCCTGGCCACTCTGCAGGGCCACTCCGCCTGGGTACGCGGGTGCGCGATGACCCCGGACGGCCGCCGCGTGGTCTCGGCTTCAGATGACAAGACGCTCAAGGTCTGGGATCTCGCGTCCGGGCAACTCCTGGCCACCCTGCAAGGCCACTCCCGTTCGGGGAACTCGTGCGCAGTGACCCCGGACGGCCGACACGCGATCTCGGCCTCGGATGACAAGACGCTCAAAATCTGGGACCTCGCGTCCGGCCACACCCTGGCCACCCTGCAAGGCCATTCCGCCTGGGTGCGCGGGTGCGCGGTGACCCCGGACGGCCGGCACGTGGTCTCGGCCTCGACGGACCACACGCTCATGGTCTGGGACCTCGCGTCCGGGCAATCACTGGCCACCCTGCAAGGCCACTTGCGCCCAGTGAACGCCTGCGCGGTGACCCCGGACAGCCGCCGCGTGATCTCGGCCTCAGCGGACCACACACTCAAGGTATGGGACCTCGCGTCCGGGCAATCACTGGCCACCCTACAAGGCCACTCGCTTTCGGTGAACGCCTGCGCAGTGACCCCGGACGGTCAGTGCGTGCTCTCAGCCTCGGATGACCAGACGCTCAAGGTCTGGGATCTCGCGTCCGGACAACCCCTGGCCACCCTGCACGGCCACTCTGCCTGGGTGCGCACATGCGCGATAACCCCGAACGGTCGCCGCGTGGTCTCAGCCTCGGATGACCAGACGCTCAAGGTTTGGGACCTCGCGCCCGGGCAACCTCTGGCCACCTTGCAAGGCCACTCCACCTATGTGCTTGCGTGTGCAGTGACCCCGGATGGGCGGCGCGTGGTCTCGGCTTCCTATGACCGAACGCTCAAGGTCTGGGACTTCGCGTCCGGGCAGCCTCTGGCCACCCTGCACGGCCACTCCGCCTGGGTGCGTGGGTGCGCGGTGACCCCGGACGGCCGCCGCGTGGTCTCGGCTTCAGCGGACCAGACGCTCAAGGTGTGGGACCTCGCGTCTGGGCAGCCCCTGACCACCCTGCATGGCCACTCCGACTGCGTACGCGGGTGCGCGGTGACCCCGGACGGCCGCCGCGTGGTCTCAGCCTCGGAGGACCAGACGCTCAAGGTCTGGGACCTTGCGTCCGGCCAGCCCCTGACCACCTTGCACGGCCACTCCGACTGGGTGAACGCGTGCGCGGTGACCCCAGACGGCAGCCGCGTGATCTCGGCCTCGGAGGACCAATCACTCAAGATCTGGGACCTCGCGTCCGGGCAGGCCCTGACCACCCTGCATGGCCACTCCGACAGAGTGAACGCGTGCGCGGTGACCCCGGACGGCCGCCGCGTGGTCTCTGTCTCGGATGACCAAACGCTCAAGGTCTGGGACCTCGAATCCGGGCAACTCCTGGCCACTCTGCAAGGCCACTCCACCTGGGTGAACGCGTGCGCGGTGACCCCGGACGGCCGCCGCGTGGTCTCGGCCTCGTTTGACCAGACGCTCAAAGTCTGGGACCTGGACTCTCACGCCTGTCTGCTCATCCACCGGGCCAACACCGCCTATCTCGCGGTCGCAGCGACCGCAACTGCCATCGTCGCTGGTGACATCACCGGCGCTGTCTGGTTCCTCGACTGGCCATCATAGAACACCCCTCCATGAGATCGCGCACGAACACGTGGAGGATCCAGAGGCGACTTGGCAACGTCGCCATGGCAGATAATCTGAGCACAGATGCCCATCCGGAACATTAGTCTGACCCGAGCCCAAGACGCATTCATCGCGAGGCTGGTCGAGACCGGTGAGTACCCGAACGCTAGCGAGGTGATGCGCGACGCATTGCGCGCGCTCCAGAAGCGGCGTCGTGAGAATGCGCTGCGGCTCGCGGCGCTGCGCGCGCAGATTCAAACGGGGCTCCGCGATCTCGAGGCAGGCAACTTCGTCGAGGTCGAGAGCGACGATCTCGAGCAGTACCTCGCACGATTGACGCCGCGACGGGCGCACGTGAAGCCAAAGCGGGCTCGGTGAGCCGCTGTACCAGCGGGCGCGGCGCAGAGCGGGCTACTTCGAGGAGGTGCCGAACTCGATGTTCTCCATGTCGAACGTGGCGCCCTTGGCGAGGCCGGCGCAGCAGCCGGGCGGGAAGTAGAAGGTCCAGGCGCCGGCCGATTTCTGGTAGACGAGGTGCCAGCCGCCGAGCGGGACGCCGGAGAGGGTGAAGCTGCCGTCGGGGCCGGTGGTCGCACGCCGGACGAAGCTCTTGCCGTCGCAGGGCGACGTGCCGGAGAAGACGCCGGCCACCGAGGGGCAGAGCTCGATCCGCACGCCGGGCACCGGCTTGCCCCGCGCGACGATGACGCCCTTGAGGTTGATGAGCTTCGGCAGGCCGACGTCGGGTAGGTCCGGTCCCTTGCCGGTGATGACGATCGCCTCGACGTCGCGCGACAGCTCGGGCACCGTGCCGGGAGTCAGCAGCGTGAGCTTGCCTTCGCCCAGGAGCGCCATCCCGTACTCGAGCACCAGCCAGAGCCGGCCGCGCGCGTCGACGGTGATCGAGCGGGCCCGAAACGGCAGATCCCGGTCCGCGGGGAGCCGGTCCACCGCGCCGTCGGCGCGCCGGCGCACGATCCGCAGCCCGTCCGCCGGGATGCCGTAGAGCGTCCCGTCGGGGCCGAACACCTGGCCGGTCGTGAACGGCACCTTCGCGAGCGGCTCGAGCTTGTCGCCGGAGAGCCGGTGCGCGCCCGTGCGCCCGAACGCGTAGACGACCCCGTCGGGCGCGGTCACGAGCGCCGGTGCGTCGCCCTTCCCGGCCGGCAGCGGCACGAGCTGGCCACCTTCGAGCCGGGCCAGCCCGTCGCGGAGCGAGGCGTAGAGCGTCCCGTCGCCCGCCAGCGCGAGATCGGAGGCGGCCTGATCGGCGGCCGTCACGACCTCCCACGCGTCGCCGCGGCCGGCGATGATCACGCTGCCGGCGAGGCCGTAGCGCGCCCCGTCGGGCGCGAACACGAGCGTGCGCACGAACGGCCGCTTCACGGGCGCGGGTAGCGCGTGCGTCTTCCACGCCTTGCCGTCGTACGACGCGAGCCCCTCGCCGCTCACCCACAAGGTCCCGTCGGGGCCGACGGCGATCGGGCCGAGCTGGGCGGGCGCGTCGGAGAGCGGCGTGAGCTCGCCGTCGTAGCGCGCGACCCGCTTGTCGACGTAGACCCACAGGCCGCCGCCGGGGCGCGGCACGGCGCGCGCGCCGACGTACTTGCCGTCGACGAGAGTGCGGAACGCGCCCTGCTCGATCGCGACGAGCCCCTGATCCTCGAGGACGACGTACGCGGCGTCCGCGGGCGCCGCGCGCGCGGGCTTGGCCGCTGGCGGGCCCCCGGCAGGCACGGCAGAGGCGGACCCAGACCCGGACCCGGAGCCGGACGGAGCCGGAGCGGCCGTGCCGCGCGCGCTGGACTGATCGCTGTCCTCTCCGTCCTTCTTGCCCTTGCCGCACGCGGCCATCGCGAGCGCCGTTACCAGCAGCAGGATCCTGCTCATCTGATCGATCATGCGGGAGCGCCGCGAGTCAGGGCAAGCGGTCCGCCGACCGTCGTGCGCGGACGGGCACGGACGGGCGCAGCCGGGCGCGGGGCAAGCGCCGACGCGCCGGGGCCGGCGGTCAGCCGCCCACATGCGCGCAGGCTCGCGGCGCGCCGGGGCCGGCGGTCAGCCGCCTTCGCCCGCGCTGGCTCGCGGCGCGCCGGGGCCGGCGGTCAGCCGCCCACGCGCGCGAGCAGGTTCGCCAGATCGTCGGCGTGCTCCTCCTCCTTCGCGAGCAGGTCCTCCATCATGCGCCGCGTCGTCGGATCGTCGTTGGCGAGCCAGCGCACGATCTCCGAGTACGTCGCGATCGCGATGCGCTCGGCGATCAGATCCTCCTTGATCATCGCGTTGAGCGTCTCGCCGGTGCCGTACTGCGCGTGGCTGCGCGTCGCCAGGCCGGCGGGATCGAGGTTCGGCGTCCCGCCGAGCTCCGTGATGCGCTTGGCGACGCGATCGGCGTGCTGCTGCTCCTCGTTCGCGTGCTCGAGGAACTCGTCCGCCACGCCGGGCGCGTGGACGCCCTTGGCGCGGAAGTAGTGCGACTTGTAGCGGAGCACGCAGACGGTCTCGGTCGCGAGCACCTCGTTCAGCACCTCGACCACACGCTCGCGATCGGCCTGATACGAGGCGGTCACGGCCCCCTCGTTCATCTTCTCCATCGCGCGGCGCCGGATCTCTTCGATGTCGGCCTTGAAGACATTCATGTCCCTTCCCTCTGGCAAGGACGGGGCCGCGCTAACCATCGAATCTCGCACGATGGCACCGCGCGCCTTTGGCACACGCGCCCTCACGAGCACTCCCCGTTGTGTCAGAGTCGCCCGGTCGTGCTGCGCTGGCCGGGTAACTTCCTCCACTTCCTCTGGCTCCTGGTCGTCGTCTCCCTGAGCGGCCTCGCGTACGGGATCGCCCGGCTCGGCATCGCGCTCTTCGTCTGGGGGCCGCGCCGGCAGCGCGCGCTCGACACGCTCCGCGGCTTCATGCTGCGCCGGGCGATGACGGCGCTCGGGGCCACGTTCATCAAGCTGGGTCAGGTCATGAGCTCGCGGCCAGACCTGTTCGCGCCGGAGATCATCGCGCAGCTGCGCCTGCTCCAGGACCGGCTGCCGCCGTTTCCGTTCCGCCGCGTCCGGGCCACGCTCGAGGCGGAGCTGGGGCGGCCGCTGGACGAGGTGTTCGCGTCGTTCGACGAGCGGCCGGTGGCGGCGGCGAGCGTCGCCCAGGTCCACCGCGCCACGCTGCGCGACGGCCGCGAGGTCGCCGTCAAGGTCCTGCGGCCGGGCGTGCGGCGCCAGGTGGAGCGCGATCGGGCGATCCTGCTCGCGGGCGCGCGGCTCCTCACGATCCGGGAACAGTGGCGGCTCAACGACCCGGTCGGCCACACGCAGCACTTCGTCGAGGCGATCTGGGAGCAGACGGATCTGCGGCTCGAGGCGACGAACTACACGCGCTTCCGCGCGAACTTCGCGCGGCGCCCGGGCGTCAGCTTCCCCGAGGTGTACGACGCATACTGCGGCGAGCGCGTGCTGACGATGGAGTTCATCCGCGGCACGAAGATCGACGCCCTGCCGGCGGACCTGCCGGCCGAGCGGCGCGCCCGGCTCGCCGAGACGCTGCGCATGGCGATGTTCCAGATGTGCTTCTCCGACGGCTTCGTCCACGCCGATCTGCACCCGGGCAACATGGTGGTGCGCGACGACGGGATGCTGATCCTCTTCGACGCGGGCCTCGCGAAGCTCCTGCACGAGGACGTCTTGATCCAGTTCATCGACATGACGAAGTGCCTCGCGATGGGCACGCCCGACGACCTGGTCGCGCACCTCAAGCGGTTTCACAAGTACCTCGGCGTCATCGACTGGGCGGCGCTGCGCGTCGAGGTGGACGCGTTCGCGAAGAAGTTCCGCGCAAAGGACGTGGCGAAGCTCGAGTACGGCCAGCTGATCAGCGAGATGTTCGCGATCGGCCGCAAGTACCGGGTCCGTCCGGTGACCGACATGATGCTCGTCTTCGTCGCGCTGATCACGGCGCAGGGCATCGGCAAGATGCTCGAGCCGGAGCACAACGTGTTCGGCGCGATCGCGCAGTACTTGATCCCGATCCTGATGAAGCGCCAGGAGCACATCCCCGACACGGCCGAGGCGAAGACGGCCGCGGTCGCGTCGGCGTAGCCCACGTAACCAAGGAGCTGCATGGTCGAGCCCGACGCCGAGCCGTTTCCACTCACCGATCTGCAGGCGGGGTACTGGCTGGGCGAGTCCACGGCGCTGCCGATCGCGGGCTTCGCCGCGCGCGCGATCTACGAATTCGCGATCGAGGACCTCGACGTGCCGCGCCTGACGCGCGCGCTCCACGCCGTGGTGGCACACCACCCGATGCTGCGCGCGATCGTGGGCGACGGCCAGCAGCGCGTGCTGCCGGAGGTGGCGCCGATCGAGATCGAGATCGAGGATCTGCGCGGGGCGGGCGCGGCGGCGGCGGACGCGCGGCTCGGGGCGCTGCGCGAGGAGCTGGCGGCGCGGCCGGGCTCCGCGGAGCGGTGGCCGTCGCTCGACATCCTCGTCTGCCGGCGGGACGGCGGGACGAGCCATGTCTTCCTCAGCCGCCACATCGTCTTCTGCGATCTGGCCAGCTTCCACGTGCTGCTCGAGGATCTCTGGCGCGCGTATCGCGAGCCAGGCGCCGCGCTGCCGCCGGTGGACCGCAGCTTCCGCGATCACGTGCTCGCGCTGGCGGCGCGGCGCGCGTCGGCGGCGGGCGCGCGGGCGCTCGACTACTGGAGGCGCCGCCTCGATCACCTGCCGCCGCCGCCAGCCCTGCCGCTGTGCACGCCGCCGGGCGCGGTCCGCGCGGCGCGCTTCGCGCGGCGCTCGGCCGAGCTTCCGCCGGAGGCGTGGGAGGCGCTCAAGGCGCGCGCCGCGCACGCGCACCTGTCGCCCGCGGTGGTCCTGTGCGCCGCGTTCGCCAGCGCGCTCCGCCGCTGGAGCAAGGAGCCGCGCTTCACGCTCAACTTCCTCGGCACGAGCCGATCGGATCCCGCGCTCGAGCGGACGATCGGCCAGTACGGTTCGACGGTGCTGCTCGAGGTCGACGTCGAGGGAGAGCCGAGCTTCCTGGCGCGCGCGCGCCGGCTGCAGTCGCAGCTCCTGCGCGACGTCGCGCACGGCCTCGTCAGCGGGGTCGAGGTGACGCGGCACGCGGCGCGCACCCACGGCTGGCCGCTCGCGGCGATGCCGATCGTGTTCGCGAGCTCGCTCGGCAAGCTCCCGGTGCCCTGGCGGCTCGTCTCCAAGCGCGTGCACACCCCGCACGTCTTCCTCGATCACCACGTGCGCGAGCAGCACGGCGCGCTGGTGCTGCACGTCGAGTCGATCGACGAGCTGTTCCCGGCGGGGATGCTCGATGACTGGTTCGCCGCGTACGCCGCGCACGTCCGCGCGCTGGCCGAGGACGATGCGGCGTGGCGCGCGCCGGCACGCGCGAGCGTCCCGGCGCCGCCCGCGCACCTCGAGGTGCGGGCGCGCGCCAACGCCACGGCGGGCCCGATCCCGGACGCGACGCTCCACGGGCTGGTCCTGGCCGCCGCGGCGCGGACGCCGGACGCGATCGCCGTGATCTCCGAGGCGCGGCGGCTCACGTACGGCGAGCTGATCGCAGCGGCGCGGCGGCTGGCGCGGCGCCTCCGCGCCGCGGGCGCGCAGCGGGGCACGCTGGTCGGCGTGGCGATCGAGAAGAGCGCGGATCAGGCGATCGCGGTGCTCGGGGTGCTCCTGGCGGGCGCGGCGTACGTGCCGATCGATCCGCGCCACCCGGCGGAGCGGCGCGCCACTGTGCTCGCGCGAGCCGGCGTGGCGCTGGTCGTCACCGGCGGCGCTGCCTGGCCGGCGGGGGTGCGGTGCCTCGCGCTCGGTGCGGATGGCGCGGACGGGGACGCGGGCGGCGGCGCGAACGCGGGCGAGCCGGCCGAGGGCGTCGCCGGGCCGGCCGATCTGGCGTACGTGCTCTACACGTCGGGCTCGACGGGCGAGCCGAAGGGCGTCGCGATCGAGCACCGCGGCGCGGTCAACACGATCGAGGACGTCAACGCGCGCTTCGGCGTGCGCGCGGCCGATCGCGTCCTGGCGCTGTCCGAGCTCGGCTTCGATCTCTCGGTCTACGACTTGTTCGGCCTGCTCGCCGCTGGCGGCGCGGTCGTGGTGCCCGAGCCAGCGGCGAGCCGCGATCCGGCGCGCTGGGCCGAGCTGATCGCGCGCGAGGGGGTCACGATCTGGAATTCGGTGCCGGCGCTCGCGCAGATGCTCGCCGACGAGCGGACCGAGCACGGCGGCCGCCTCGACGGCCTACGCCTCGCGCTGCTCAGCGGCGACTGGATCCCGGTGCCGCTGCCAGATCAGCTGAAGCGGCTCGCCCGTGGGCTCGAGGTGACGAGCCTCGGCGGCGCGACGGAGGCCTCGATCTGGTCGATCCTCTACCGCATCGACCGGACGGATCCGGCGTGGCGCAGCGTGCCGTACGGCCGGCCGATGCGGAACCAGGTCTTCCACGTGCTCGATCGCGAGCTCGCGCCCTGCCCGATCTGGGTCCCCGGCGAGCTCTACATCGGCGGCCTCGGCGTCGCGCGCGAGTACTGGCGCGATCCCGAGCGCACGGCCGCGTCGTTCATCGTCCACCCGGTGACCGGCGAGCGCCTCTACCGCACGGGCGACTGGGGCCGCTCCCTGCCGGACGGCGACATCGAGCTCCTGGGCCGCGAGGACAGCCAGGTCAAGATCCGCGGGTTCCGGATCGAGCTCGGCGAGATCGAAGCCGCGCTGCGGCAGCACCCGGACGTGCACGAGGCGATCGCGAGCGTCCGCCAGGCCGGCGCGCAGGCGAGCGAGGCGACCGAGACGACCGCGCCGACCGCGCCGGGCGCGCTGGCCGCCCACGCGGTCCGCCACATCGTCGGGTACGTGGTCCCGAAGGCGGAGCGCCGGCCGGCGCCCGAGGCGCTCCTCGAGCACCTGCGGCGCAAGCTGCCCGAGTATATGGTGCCGACCTCGATCGCGGTGCTGGACGAGCTGCCGCTGACGCCGACCGGCAAGATCGATCGTCGGCGGCTGCCCGACCCGGCGGCGATCGCGCGAGCCGGCATGGACGGCGCCGGCACCGCCGGCACCGCCGGCACCGCCGGCACCACCGGCACCGCCGGCACCGCCGACGACACCGGCGCCGACGGAGACGCGCCGCGCGATCCGCTCGAGCAGCGGATCGCGGCCGTGTGGCAGGAGCTCCTCGGACAGGGCCCGGTCCGCGCGACGGACAGCTTCTTCGAGCTCGGCGGCAACTCGCTGCTCGCGCTCCGCGTGGTGGCCCGCCTCGAGCGCCAGCTCGGCGTGCGCGCGCCGCTCACGCTCCTGTTCGAGCACCCGACCGTGCGGCGCCTGGCGGCAGCGCTGGCCCGCGAGGAGCACCCGCCATGACCACCCAGGGCGCCCGCAGGCGCGACGTCGGAGAGATCCTCGAGGTGCTGTGCGCGGCCTCGCGCCGCCGCTACCAGAACCCGTACACCGCGATCGCGTGGCCGGACGCGCTCGCCGGCGCCGCGTACGTCTATTTCTCGCCAGAGCTCAGCTCGCTCGACGGCCTGCCGGCCTACACCGCGCTCCCAGAGGAGCAGCGCCGGCGCGCGGGCCTGTTCGAGATCGGCGGCTACTTCAGCCTGACCCTGCACGGCGAGCAGCGCCTGATGGCGGGCGTGCTGCGCCTGCTCTACCGGAGCTCGGTCCGCGCGTACAGCGACTACCTCCACCACCTGATCGACGAAGAGAACAAGCACATGGTGTACTTCGCGGAGTTCTCCCGCCGCTTCGTCGGGAAGCTCTATCCCGACAAGCACCTGCCGCGGGCGCCGCGCGAGGGCTACGCGCCCGGCGAGGAGGAGCTTCAGATCTTCGCGTCGATCTGGATCTTCGAGCAGCTCGGCGACTACTTCAGCCTGGGCCTCATGCGGGACACGCGCGTCGATCCGATCGTCCGCCAGGTGTGCCGCCTGCACCACCACGAGGAGTCGCGCCACCTCGTATTTGGGCGCGAGGTCGTGAAGGATCTGGTCGCGCGGTTCGGGCCGGGCTTTAGCGAGGCGACGCGCGACGGCCTCCGGCGGTACCTCGATCAGTTCATCGCCGCCTCGTGGGCCGAGTATTACAACCCCGACGTCTACCGGGACGCGGGCCTGCCGGAGCCGTACGCGCTGCGCAAGGCCGCGCTCCGCTCGGACGCGTCGCGCGCGCGCTTCGCGCAGGCGGTCGGCCCGGTGACCGAGCTCTTGCGCGAGCTCGATCTCGCCCTGCCGGCGAGCCCGCCACCGGCGAGCCAACCAGGTGCATGACCCAGGTGCATGACCAGGAGCAGACCATGACCATGACCGTGACCCGCATGACCGAGTCCGAGCTCCGGCAGGCGCTCCGCGCCTGGATCCTCGCCAGCACGGCCAAGCTCGAGGCATTCGAGCTCACCGATCAGACCGCGCTGCTCGAGACGCAGATCGTGAGCTCGCTCCAGCTCATGGAGCTGATCCTGTTCCTCGAGGAGACGCTCGGCCGATCGATCGACGTCACGACGCTCGCGCCGGGCGCGTTCCACTCGATCGACGCGATCACGAGCACGTTCTTCACGCCCACGTCCCCCACGCCCACGTCCCCCGCGGCCGCGGGCGACACCTCGGAGCCCCCGCCGTGACGCACCCAGCGGCCCTCGCGCGCTGGCTCGAGCGCGGCGATGTCCAGTGGTACGAGAGCGGCCAGGTCGCGCTGCGCGGCGACGCGCTCGAGCTCTACCAGCGGCTCGATCGCGTCTTCCTCGGCTGGGCCGCGCGCGATCACGGCGCCGGCGACGAGCTGGTCCCGGCGTTCCTGCCCGCCGCTGCGCTCGGCAAGATCGACTACCTCCGCAGCTTCCCGCACCTCGTGACGCTGCCGCTCACGCTGTCGCACGATCCGGACGAGATCCGGCGGTACCTCGCCGCGGGCCCGCAGCTCCCCGACGGCGAGATCCGGCTGCCCCCGGCGGCGCCGATCCGGGACGTCCTGACGCCGGCCGCTTGCTACCACTTCTACTGTCGCCACGCCGGCCAGACGATCGCGGCGCCAACGTACCTGACGACCCGCGCCACCTGCTACCGGCGCGAGGCCCGCTACGAGCCGCTCACGCGGCTGTGGAGCTTCTCGCTGCGCGAGGTGGTGTGCCTGGGGCCAAGCGAGGCCGTGCAGGCGTTCCTCGAGGGCTTCGCCGCGAAGCTCGAGGCGTTCGCCCGGCAGATCGAGCTCCCCGTCCGGTTCGCCACCGCGACGGATCCGTTCTTCGATCCAAAGCAGAACCCGCGGTGGATCGCGCAGGTCGTCGCGCCCGTGAAGCGCGAGGTGCTGTTCGACGCCGGGGACGGAGATCGAGCGCCCTGCGCGATCGCCTCGCTCAACTTCCACCGCACCTATTTCGGGGAGGCGTTCGGCATGCGCCACGGGGATCAGCCGGTGTCCTCCGGCTGCGTCGGGTTCGGCATCGAGCGCTGGATGCACGCCATCCTCGCGACCTTCGGAGAGGACCCGCGCGCATGGCCGGTGTGAGCGAAGCAACCGCAGCCGCAACCGCAACCGCTCCGCCCCGCGGCCGCGCCCGCGACGTCGCCCTGCTCGCGACCGCGATGGCCATGCTGTACGTGATGGTGCAGGTGTACGCCGGGGCCGGCCCGGCGACGCTCGTCGCGGTGACCGGCGTGCGGCTGCTCGCCGGGATGGCGCCCGCGCTCATCTTCGGCGTGTCGTCGGTCGCGGCGCTCACCGCCGGCCGCGCGATGGATCGCTGGGGACGCGTGCCGGTGATCGCCGCCGGCTTCGCGCTCGGCGCCTGCGGCGCCGCGCTCACCGCCGCGGGCCTCTGGCGAGACTCGGCGGTGCTCGTCGTGCTCGGGTTCCTCGTCGTCGGCGCCGCCAACGGGACCGCGTTCATGTGCCGCGTCGCGGCCGCGGACCTCTACCCGCCCGAGCGCAGGGCGCGGGCGATGGCGTCGGTCATGATGGGCGCCGTGGCGGGCGCGCTCCTGGGCCCGCTCGTGCTGATGCCGCTCGTCGGGCGGGGGCTCGATCGCGGCACGCTCGCGACCGCGTGGCTCGTCGCGGGCGGCGCGATGATCGCCGGCTGCTTCCTCGTCACGCGCGTCCGCTCGGGCCGGGCGCCCGCAGCTGCCGGCGGCGCACAGCCCCGGCGCACTGCCGCCCGCGCGCTGCTCCGCCGCCCGGGCGCCGCCCGCGCACTCCTCGCCGCCGCGGCGAGCCTCGGCGTCATGGTCGCGGCGATGAGCCTGATCGGCCACGCCATGACCGGCATGGGCCACCACGGCGAGGACGTGTTCCCGGTCCTCTCCGCGCACTTCATCGGCATGTTCGCGTTCATGATCCCCGTCGGCATCGCCGTCGATCGGATCGGCCACGTCCGCGGCATGATCATCGGGCTCCTGGTCCTCGGCGCGTCGGTCGGCTCGCTCGCCGCGCTCGAGTCGGCCCGCGCGATCGCGATCGCGCTGTTCAGCCTCGGGCTCGGCTGGAACGTCGCGTTCGTCGGCGCGACCACGCGCCTCGCGGCGCTCACCGACGCGAGCGAGCGCGGCACGCTGTTCGGCGTGAACGACGCGGTGTCGGGGCTCTCCGCCGCTCTGCTCGCGCTCGGCGGCGGCGCGGTGCTGCCGCGGTTCGGGCTGCCCGGGCTCGCGCTCGCGCTCGCAGCGATCGTCGCGATCGCCGTGAGCGTGGTCGCCTTCGCGCGAGAGGCCGCCCTCACGTCCTCTCGTGACGACGCCTCACGCGTGTGACGAATTGTTTCGCCGCCGATCTCGTGGCGCGCGCGGGGGTGCGGCCGGGGTACTGGCGCTAGAGTCCCGCCCACGGTCCCGTCCAAAACCGGAGGAGACGATGCGACTTATGTTGTCACGCTTGCTCGCGCCCACGATCGTGAGCGCGGCCCTGATCGGAACTGCCGCTGCCCAGCCCGACGTGCGCGATCACCGCACGAAGGAAGAGCGGCGCGACGCGCGCCGGCCCCCGCCGCCGCCCGAGCCCGCAGGCGCGGGCCCGCGCGAGGCCCCGCCGGCGCCGCGCGAGGAGAAGATGGATGCCCCCCGCCCCGGCTTCGTCTGGGTGCGCGGCCGCTGGGACTGGAAGGGCGGGAAGTGGGACTGGGTCAACGGCCACTGGGAGCGCGAGCGCGCCGGCAAGAAGTGGCGCGAAGGCCGCTGGGAGCGCAAGGGCGACACGTGGGGCTACATCGAGGGCGGGTGGGACGTCGGTGACGCCGCCCCGCCGGGTGGGCCCGACGGGCGCCCGCGCGAGGCCCCGCCTACGCCGCGCGAGGAGAAGATGGATCCGCCGCGCCCTGGCTTTGTCTGGGTGCGCGGCCACTGGGACTGGAAGGCGGGCAAGTGGGACTGGGTCAACGGCCGCTGGGAGCGCGAGCGCGCCGGCAAGAAGTGGCGCACCGTGCGCTGGGAGCTGCGCGACGGCTACTACACGCGCGTCGACGGTGACTGGGTCGATCAGAACGCGCCCGAGCCGCCGCCGGGCCCGCCGCCGGGCGCCCCGCCGCCGTTCGTCCCCGATGACCGCCAGCCGCCGCCGCCGGGCACCCCGCCGCCGTTCGTCCCCGACGACCGCCAGCCGCGGCCGCGGCGCGAGTGGAAGCTCGAGCGCCCCGTGGTGAGCAGCTACTGGCCGGCGCGCGGCAAGGAGGGCACGCGGGTCGTGATCCGCGGCCGGAACTTCCCGAAGGACGCGACGGTCGTGTGGGCCGGCGCGCCGGTCCGCGCGGCGCGCGTGACCGAAGAGCAGATCGTGTTCGAGGTGCCGCCCGGCGCGGCGTCGGGCCTGATCGCGGTGCGCGCGGGCCGCAGGCGCGATCTCGCCGTCGGTACGTTCGAGGTGGCGGCCGCCTACGATCCGGTGGCCGAGGCGAAGAAGCTCGAGGAGGAGCGCCGGAAGCAGGCCGAGGCCGCCTGGATCGAGCGCCAGAAGCAGCTCGCCAAGGATCGCGCCGCGCGCGAGGCCGCCTGGCGGCAGCGCGAAGAGCAGCGCGCCGCGAACCGCGAGCAGCGCCGCGCCGAGCGGGCCGCCGCGCTGCGCGCCAAGTGGGATCGCGCGTTCCTCGCCGACGCCGAGACGCAGGACGAGTTGACGCTGCACGCGCAGCGCGTCGCCGAGCTCGTGCGGATGGGCGAGGTGGCCGAGCTGTCCAGCAACGGCAAGCTCGTCGTGCGGATCCAGATCGCGCAGACGCGCGAGAACGAGCGGCACGAGCAGCGGATGGCCGCGCTCAAGGCCGCGTTCCAGGTTACGGGAGGTGCGCCGTGAAGAAGACCATGCTGATGATCGCGTTCGCCACCGCCGCGCTGGGCGCCTCCGCGTGCGGCAAGAAGGAAGAGCCCAAGCCGACCGTGGCGAGCGGCAGCGCGCCCACCGCGGGCAGCGACACGACCGCGATGGCGGGCAGCGGCTCCGCGGGCAGTGCCGGCGCGATGGCGGGCAGCGGCTCCGCGGGCAGCGCCGCCGCGCCCGCCGCGGAGGTCGAGGTGCCGACGGAGGTCGACTTCGAGGGCGAGGCCGCGGCGAAGATCGACGAGAAGAACGTCGAGGCGAAGCTCAAGGCGGTCGAGCAAGAGCTCACGCAGTAGCCGACCGGCCCGCCGCGCGACGCTGGCGCTACAGGATCGGGCCGACGCAGGAGGCGATGTCGAAGAACATGAACGCCAGCGCCTTCTCCTGCGGCGTCAGCGTCGTGCCGCCGATGCAGTGGGTCGGATAGGGGTCCAAGCTCACCGGCTTCCCGGAGACGTGCATGTCGGTGAAGACGACCTTGCCGCACCGCTCGGCGGTCGGGGCCTCGAGCGGCGTCGTGAACTGGAACATCTGCGCGTTCTTCATCGCCGTCTGCTGGTAGACCCACCGCTCGGTGCGGGCGGGATCGAGCGTCACCGAGGTCGTCCGGCCTTCCGCCACGTCGAACACGCCGCGCGTCGTGGAGGCACCGACGTTCTTCATCCAGCTCGCGAACGAGATCCCCTTGGAGTGCGCGGTCTCGTCGATCTGGACGGGACCGTCGAACGCGTCCCCGTCAAACCACGTCCCGAGCGTGTCCCAGACCCTGGGCTTCTGCATCTGGTCGGGATCCTGGAACTGGCCGGCGATCCAGATGTTGTGCCAGTGCGAGGCGAAGACCCGGCCGCCCTGGTCGGCGTACTCCTTCATGGCGTCGAGCGCCGCCTGCGGCTTCGTCGCGCCGTTCTGCGCGCCCTCGCACGACAGGAACACCATGTCGTAGGCGCGCAGGTTGGCGCTGCTGGACCACAGCGGGGTCGCGCTCGTCAGGTCGCCGCTGCCGCCGGGGAACCCGGACTCGAACTGATAGACGCCGTTGCCCTCGTAGAGGTGAATCCGCCGCGCCTCGCCCTGCTTTCCGATCTCGGCGTCGTCGATTCCGAGCTTGCGAACGAGGCACTCGAGCGTATCCCACTCACCGGTCGTGATCGCGATCTTGGGGATATCGCCCTCGCCCTTGTTCCGCGGCAGCCGCGTGTCCGCGTCCGCGACCGCCGTCGCGGCGCACGGCTCGATCCGGGGGATCGTGATCTGGCGGCGCCACTTGCCCGTCGTGATGACGAGCGGGATGTCTTGCCCGGCGGGCACGTCCTCGAGGCGAAAATGACCGGCGTCGTCGGTCTGAACGCTCGCGAGCGGGGAGCCGGGGAGCTCCTTGTTGCAGCGGCTGCACTGCGCGCCGTCGGGGAACGCGGGGAGCGGCAGATCGCGCGGGACATAGACGTTCACGCCGAACAGCGGCAGCGCGCCGTTCGGCGCGTACACGGTGCCGGTCAGCGAGGTGGGCGGCTTGCCCGACTTCGCGCACGGGACGATCTGGCACTCGAGGCCGACGCAGTCGGTGACGTCCGGCTCCACCGGGTCGTCGTCGCCATCCCCGCCCTCGCGGCTACCGCAGCCAATCAGGGCACACACCACGAGCCCGCCGTAAATCGCACGCATGAAGCCTCCGGAGGACAAAGACAAGAACACAGGGACCATCATCCTAACGGATGTGGTGCCACCGCGAAAGGCGATCCGTCATGCGATCTCCCCGGCGCTACCCCAGATCCCATTCGTCAGCCGCCTCGCACGCCGCCGCGCGAGCTCACGCGCCGCCGTTTGTAACGGCCCTGGCCATCGATCTGTCGTCTGTTCCCCGTGCCCGCAAGGGCGTCCGGTGGCGTCGTGGCGAGGAGCGCGGGTCAGCTTGCGCGGAACGCGCGAATGGCCGCGGCGATCTCGTTCGCCCCGCGAGTGCCAGCGAGCTTGAGCCATGCAAGGAGGGTGGTTTCGTCGTGGGTATCTTCGATCACCGCACGAAGCTCCTCGGGCATCGCGCCGAAGCGGGCTTCGTAGATATTGATCAGCGAGCGAACGATGCCCTGCTCGATGCCCTCCCGGACCGCCTGCTGGCGCCAGGTCTCCACGATGTCTTGGGTATGCATGAGGAATTCCTGATCGTCGCTGGTCTGCTGCGTCGGGTCCGCCG
>Ga0247790_10000290_pt1 | contig 20336 bp, 14 predicted proteins | sample UWRJS171409R4_FD_179913 | JGI IMG/M metagenome (GOLD analysis project Ga0247790, IMG submission 179913) | Soil microbial communities from Arlington Agricultural Research Station in Wisconsin, United States - UWRJ-S171-409R-4 | ecosystem: Environmental > Terrestrial > Soil > Agricultural land... | reverse complement strand
GCTCGGGGTCGAGATCGAGCCGGCCGGCTTCGTGGGCCCGGTGGGGTACCTGATGAACGGCATCCGGATCTCGGGGGTCAACGACATCGCGGTCCGCGACGCGGGGACGACGTGGACCGAGGTCGCCGCGCTCGCGCGCACCGGCACCTCGTTCGTGCGCGCAGCAGACATCGACATCGCCGACGGCGAGATCCCGGCCGGCACCGGGCTCAACCGAGCCGACGGGATCTCGCTCATCGTCGAGGGCGAGATCCGCCTCGCGACGGCCGGCGACTGGGTGCTCGAGCTCAGCACCGACGAGCGCAGCTTCCTCGACGTGGCGCCGCCGGGCGGCGCGCAGTTCGAGCGCGTCGTCACCTCCGCGGGCGGCAAGGCGTCCGGCCCGTACAAGGTGGAGGCGGCGGGCTGGTACCGGTTCCGTGGCGCGATCTCCGACGTCAGCGGCAACATCTACTACGGCCTCAGGGCCGCCGCGCCGAACCAGACGAACCCGCGCGACGTCGATCCAAGCGACCTGCGGGCCCGCGCCAGCGACCTGCAGGGATCGTTCGTGGACGGCTTCGAGGACGCGTTCCTGCTCCGGCCGATGGGCACGGCGGTCGTCGCCGAGACGCTCGGCCGCCGGATGCTCGCCGACGATCCGTTCGGGATCCCGGTCGGCAACAACAGCTACTCGCTGCGCTTCGCCTCGCAGGTGCTGATCGACGTCGAGGGGAGCTACGTGCTCCGCGTCGAGTCGACCCAGGGTCACCGCGCCTTCATCGACGGCGTGCTCGCGTCCGACATCAGCCAGTGGGACGACAACTCCCAGCTGCAGGTGAGCAGGCCCGCGGCCCAGCTCGAGCCGGGCTGGCACGATCTCGTCGTGGACCTGAACCGGGAGGACAACCCGGACGGCACCGTGCTCGACGTCGTGGTCGAGTCCGGCCCGGCCTGGGCGGGCCAGCCGATCCCGGTCGATCACATGCGGCCGGTCGTGCCGCGCTCCGCCCGGTGGTCCGCGTCCTCATCGACGTTCACGACGACCATCTCCGAGACCGCCGCGACGACGCGGGGCCTCGGCACGCACAACGTGCCCGGCGCGGCGGCCAACCGGATCGACGTCGTGTTCACGGTCTCGCACGCAACCACGCTCTCGCAGCTGTCCGCCCGGTTCAACCTCGGAAACGGCGGTCAGCAGACGATCTTCTCGGCGGGCCCGAGCTCGCTGACGTCGCGCACCTATCACATCCGCCCGGCGCCGAGCACGTCCGGCGGGAGCCCCTGGGGCATCGTCTTCAACGACACCACCGCCGACGCCATGGTCGGCCAGGTCACCTTCGCGGCGATCAGCGTCCAGGGCACCTTCGGCACCCCGCCGTTCCCCGACAGCTACAGCTACACCTCCGCGCCGCGCGAGCTCGGCAACGTCGAGTCGTTCGCGTACGTCCGATGGGGGCTGCGTCAGGCGCGGCCGGACACCGTGGCGGCCGTCTTCCTCCGCACGTGCGACACGGCCGCCGCGTGCGATGGCGAGCCGTGGACCCCGGTGGCCCTCGGCGCCGAGCCCGGCGTGACGCCGCGCCGGTTCGCGCAGTACCGGATCGAGGTGGCCGGCGGCGGGGACGTGCCGACGGCGCTCGACTGGATCGAGATCGCGTACCGGTCCGCCGACAAGAAGTAGCGGCGCGGATCGCGCGGGCTCAGATCAGAGCCCGCAGACGGTCGGATCGGCGAGCGCCTCGGCCGCCTCGGCGGACAGCTCGGCCCGCGGCTCGGCCGCGGCCTGGAACGCCGGCCACGCCGGCGTGCCATCGCCGATCGCGAACGCGTCGCAGACGATCCGCCGCTGCACGGACGGATCGAGCCGGACCTTGTGCAGGAGCGCCGCGACGTCCGGCAGCGCGTCGAGCGCGCGCACGCCGACGATGCCGCGCCACAGGGCCAGGAGCCGCCCGCCGCTCGTCACGCGGCCGAGGCGCGCGCGGAAGAACGCGCGGTAGGCGTCGAGCGAGGCGGCCGGCACGCCGGAGAACGGCGGGCGCACCTGCTGGGTGAGGCGATCGAGCGCGAGGTCGCGGTGGCGGATACTCGGCGCGCTCGTCGCGACGCGCCCGACGATCGCGAGCGTGTCGGCGGCGCCGTAGTCGAAGCCGAGCAGGTGCTCGAGGCGCCCGAGGTGCGCCGCCGAGATCGCCGCGCCCTGGTCCGCGAGCGCCGTGAGCTCGGCGCGCAGCTCCGGCGACACCGCGCGCGTGCAGCTCCCGAGCGCGGGCAGGTACGCGAACGAGCCCGGCGACGCGACGAGCGGCGCGAGCGCGCCGGACCACGCGGCGATCTCGGGATCGCCCTCGGGCAGCGCGGCGAGCGCGCGGCACCCGTCGAGCACGAGGGTACGCCGCGCGAGGCTCGAGTCGAGCTCGCTGTGGACTTGGGGCAGCGCGGCGGGCCCAAGGCCCGGCAGATCCGTCAGCGCGAGCGCGCGCTCCTGCGCCGCGGCCGACCGGGCCTGCCACGCCGCGAGCGCGCCGGCCGCGCCCGGCGCGAGCAGCGTCGCGAGCTGCGCGTGCTGGTCCGGGTCGACGGCGAACGAGGCGCTCCACGTCGGGTGGACGTCGCGCTCGTCGGGCGCGAGGTAGCCGCCGGGCGGCACGTCGATCACGAGCGGCGCGCCGGGCGCGAGCGCGCGCGCGGTGACCGCGCCGGCGCCGTCCACGACGGTGAGCGCGATCGAATCGAGGAGGAGGGCGGCCGGATCGGCGAGCTTCAGCGTGACGGTTTGGCCCGCCACGGCGATGTCGATCCCCGGCACGTCGTGCACGGTGAGCGCCGCGAGCCAGCGCGCGGTCGCCGCCTCGCCGAGGTGCGGCGCGAACGCCCGCACGAACGCCTCGCTGTCGACGGAGTCCAGCGCATGGGCCGCGAGCACCTCGCGCAGCGTGCCAAAGAACGCGGCCTCGCCGATCCGCGCGCGGACCTGCGTCAGCATCCACGCGGCGCGCTCGTACGGGCCCGACGTGTAGCGATCGAGGCCCGAGAGCTCGTCGTCGATGATCGCGTCGCCCGGCAAGAAGCCGAAGCTCGCGCCGAACAGCCGGCCGGCCCCCGCGGTGTCGCGCGCCGGGCGGCCCGCCTCGGCGGCGAGCAGGGTCGCCATGCCCTCCTTGATCCAGGCGTCGCGGTAATCGCGCATCGTGATCCAGTCGCCGAACCACTGGTGCGCGAGCTCGTGCGCGTTGAGCACCTCGTTGATCGCGCCCTGCCCCGACGACTCGCTGTTGAACGTGATCGTCGCGTTCTCCATGCCGCCCGGGAACCCCGGCAGGAGCACGACCGCGTAGCGCGCGAACGGGTACGGGCCGATCAGCGCCTCGAACGCCGCCATGTGGTTGGCGTTGGTGGCCAGGTGCGCGCCCGCGTCGACGGCCGCGCCGCGCCGGTACCACACCGCGAGCGGCACGCGGCCGTCCTTGTTCTCGGCGTGATCGAGCTCGCCGGCGGCGAACGCCATCAGGTACGTCGGCAGCGGCTCGGCCATCGCGTAGCCCACGGTGCGCCGGCCGCCGGCCTCGCCGTCGGTCACGCGCTCGCCGTTCGCGATCACGTCCTCCCCGGCCGGGACCTCGAGCTCGATCGAGAACACGGCGCGATCCGACGGGTGATCGTTCGAGATGAGCCAGCGGCGCGCCCGGTCCGGCTCGGAGTTCGAGTACGCGACGCGCGAGAGGACGGGATCGTCGTCGCGCGGGCCGGCGAACACGAGCGCGGGCGACGCCGCCGCGCGATAGCGCACGGTAAAGGTGAGCTCGCCGCCGTCACCGGCGTCACTGGCGGCCGGCCCGAGATCGACGCGGAGCAGGCCGCGCTCCGCGTCGTGGGCAAAGCCCAGCTCCTCGCTGTCGGTCCACACCCCCTCGACGGCGACGCGCGCGTCGAGCTCGATCACCGGCCCGCCGCCGAGCACGACCGTGATGCGCTCCTCGGCGGCGAGCGCGCGCGCGTCCCAGTCGAGCGAGCCGCGCAGGTGGTACGCGATCGCGTCGTAGGATCGGCTCGCCTCGCAGTCCGGGAGGCAGGTGTCGGGATCGCCGCATGCCGCGAGCGCCGCCGCCGCGAGCGCCGCCGCCGCCAAGATGTGCCAACGCATCCACCAACGCATCCACCAACCCTACGCCGCGGCACGCCGCGTGTCCCGGCCGATCGAGAGCTGCCAGCCGCGGCGGCGCAGAGCTACGGGGGGCAGTAGCGGCCGAGCGCGGCTTCGTCGCCTGAGATCGGCGCCTGGGCGATCCAGAGCTCGTCGAGGACGCCGTCGTAGTTGCCGCCGATCCGCACCGCCCCGAGCTCCGACGGCGTGCCGAGCGCGACGCTCCCGACCTCGGCGCGGGCGCCGTCGACCCACAGCCGCAGCACCGGCTCCTCGAGCGAGACGAGCACGTGGTGCCACGCGCTGGCCGCGGCGGGCCCTGATGTCACCGTGAAGGACTGCGCGCCCGCGGCGTCGATCACCGTCGCCGAGATCCGGACGCTCGCGCCCTGCCCGGTGGCGCGGAGCGCGACGCGCCCGTCGCCGCTCACCAGCAGATCGCGCGTGCCCGACGCGGCCTCCGGGCGCATCCACAGCTCGATCGCGAGCCCCGGCGCCGCCGGGAGGCCGAGCGGCCAGGACACGCGATCGGACTCGCCCGCGGAGAACGCGAGCCCGCCGCCGAACCGGCCCGCCGCGGCCGCGGGATCGGCCGGCTCGTCGGTGGGGTCGTCGCCCAGCACGGCTGGCGCGCCGCCCGGCACCGCGTTGGCGAGCGACTGGCCCGGCTCGTCGAGGTGGAGGAGCGCCGCGGCACCGGCCGCGTCGGGCGCGGCGCACTGGACGGTCCACGCCCGGGCCTCCGTCGCGCTGTTGCCGGCCTCGTCCGTCCCCCGGACACGCAGCTCGTGCGGGCCGGCCGGCAGGCTCCACGCGGCCGGGCTCGCGCACGCAGCGAACGCGGCGCCGTCGAGGCTGCAGGTCAGCGCGCCGCCGTCGGCCGCGAACGTGAACGCGGCGCGCGGCCCGCTCGTCCCGCCCGCGGCCGGGCCGCCCGTGATCATCACGTCGGGCGGCACCGTGTCCACCGACCACGCGCGGGTCGGCGGCGCCGGATCGGCGTGGCCGGCGGCGTCGGTCGCCCGCACGGTGAACGTGTGCGCGCCCTGCGCGAGCCCCTCCGCCAAAAACGGCGACGTGCACACGCCGGGCGGCGCGCCGTCGAGGCTGCACGCGAACGTCGCGTCCGGCTCGCTCGCGGAGAACGTGAAGCTCGCGCTCGCGACCGGCTCGACGCCGCTCGGGCCCGCGAGGATCGTCGTGCTCGGCGGCGTCAGATCCACCGTCCAGGCGCGGGTCGCCGGCGTCGGATCGAGGTTGCCGACGGCGTCGCGCACCCGCACCGCGAACACGTGCGCGCCCGCGGCGAGCCCGCCGAGCTCGCGCGGGGACGTGCACGGCGAGAACGCCGCGCCGTCGAGCGCGCACTGGAACGTCGCCCCCGCGCCCGCGTCCGGCGACACGAACGAGAACGCCGCGGCGGTGCTCGCCGACGGGCCGCTCGGGCCCGAGAGCAGCACGGTGTCGGGCGTGCTGGTGTCGACGAGCCACGCGAAGATCGCCGGCGCGCTGTCGACGTTGCCGGCGCGGTCCTTCGCGCGCACCGCGAACGCGTGGGCGCCGTCGCCGAGCGGGCCGAACAGCGCGCCGCTCGTGCACGCCTGGTACGCGCCGCCGTCGAGCGCGCACTCGAACGCGGTGTTCGTCTCGTTCGAGCGGAACTCGAACCGCACGCTCGCGCTGTTGTCCGCCGCTGGCGGCGACAGCGTGATCATCGTGTCGGGCGGGGCCGTGTCGATCGACCACACGTGCTCGGCCGGCGTCGGATCGCCGTTGCCGGCGCGATCGATCGCCCGCACCGAGAACGTGTGCGAGCCGTCGCCGAGCGCCCGCGCGTACGGCGACTGGCAGGCGGCGCGCGCGTCGCCGTCGATGCTGCACTCGAACTGCGCGTCCGGATCATCGGAGGTGAACCGGAACGTCGCGACGCCGAGGCGGCTGAACTTGTCGGGCGCCGCGGTGAGCGTGGTCCCCGGCGCCTGATCGTCCGCCGGCCCGTCCGGCGGCGGCGCGTCCACGCCCCCGTCGGTCAGCGCCACCTTCTTCTCGACCGAGCAGCCGGCCCCGGCCGCAGCGGCCGCGGCCACGATGACGATCCCGCCGCGCACTAGAACCTCCCCACCACCGTGACGCCGAGGGTGCCGGCGGCCCCCGGCTTGATCCGCGTCTCGCGCGGCCTGCCGGCGAGCCACAGCACCGCGGCCGTCACCGCGACGGCGCCGCCCGCGGCGTAGAGAATGTTCGCGCGCGTCGCGGCCGTGCGCGCCTCCTCGTTGAGCCGCAGCCCCTCGGGATCGCCGCACGCGACCAGCGGGCAGCGCCGATCCGACCGCTCGGCGAGCGCGTGCGAGCGCCAGCCGAAGTACGCGCCCGCGCCGAGGACGGCCGCGCCCGCGCCCGCGAAGACCGCCGACACCTTGCGCGTCCGCGTGAAGGTCGCCGGCCGCCGCCCGGCCGCCGCGCGCATCGAGAGCGCGCCCGCGGAGGCGGCCGCACCCGGGGCCGTCACCGCCGAGATCGCGGGCGCGGGCGGAGGCGCGGGCGCCGGCTCGAGCGCCGGCACCGTCACCGCGCGGCGCCGGACGCGCGGCTCGACGGTGACCTTCGTGCGCCACGGGTTGTGGCCCGGGGCCGCCGCGACGAGCTCGTACGTGCCCGGGTCGACGGGCACCGCGGTGTTCCACAGCTCGTCGATGACCGGCGCGCCGTCGCGGGTCACGACGAGCCCCTCGATGGGCCGCTCGATCTGCACCACGAGGTACGCGAGCCTGGGCTCGAGCAGCGCCGCGCGACGGCGGGCCTCGGCGCGGCGCTTCTCGTCGTTGCCGGCGTGCTTGGCCTTCGCCTCCGCCGTGCGGAACGCGGCCCACGCGGACGCGATCGCGCCGAGCTTCTCGCGGCAGTCGCCGAGGTTGAGCAGCGAGCCGACGCTGCTCTCGAGCCGCTCGCTCGCCGCGATCTTGTCGCAGCCCTCGGCGAGCTTGCCGGCGGAGATCAGCTTCTTGCCCTCGCGGAACAGGACCTCGGCCTCGGGGGATTGCGCGCGCGCGTCGGGCGCGGCGCCGAGCGAAGCGGCGCCGCACGTGAGCAGGACGGCGATGGCACGGGGTCGATCACCGGGTGTCATAGAGGTCCTCGCTGATGGCCTGCGCCTGCGCGGCAGCGGGGGCCGCCGGCGAGCGCGGAGCGTCTGGGCGTGGAATCGCGCGCGCGACCGGGACCGGCGCGGACGCCGCCGGGCGCGGGCTCGCAGGCGCCGCCGCGGGGGCGCTCGCCTTCCGGCTCGCGTGGTCCCGCCTCGTGGATCGCGCGGGCGCGCCGGACGGGTCCGCCTCTCGCGGCGCCGCGGCGCTCGCCGGCTCGGACGCGAGCGCCGCGCGCGCAGGCGCCGGGGACGGAGCCGGCGGCGCGACCGGCGCAACGGCCGGCGCAACGACCGGCGCGACCGGCGCGACCGGCGCGACCGGCGCAACGACCGGCGCGACCGGCGCGACGACCGCCGGAGCCGGCACGTTCGCGCGCGCGAGCGCGCCGTCGCCATCGGCGAGCCGCGTCGCGAGCGAGGCGACGAGCGCGCCGCCCAGGAGCGCGAAGCCGAGCGCCGCCTTGCGCAGCGCGTGGCGGCGCATCGATGCCGCCACCAACGCCGTGGCCGTGACCGATGCCGCCACCACCGGAGCTGCCTCCGCCACCCGAGCTGCCGGCACCGGCGAGCCCTGCACCGCCGGGGCCGGCGCCGGAGATCGACGCGGCGCCGCGGCCGGCGCCAGCGGCGCCGCCTCCGTCGCTCGATCGTCCCAGTCCACGAGCGCGGAGATGCCGGCGTCGTACGCCGACCGGTACCCCGCGCCGAGCCGCACCTCCGCCGGCGCCGCCGCGTACTCCGGCAGCTCCGGCAGCTCCGGCGCGGAGAGCCGCGCGAGCACGCGCTCGAGCTCCGCGCCGAGCTCCGCCATCGACGCGAACCGATCCTCCGGCGCCTTCGCGAGGCAGCGCTGCACCAGCTCCTCGACGAACAGCGGGACGTCCTCGCGCAGCGAGCCGAGCGGCGGCGGCGGCTCGGCGATGTGCGCCTGGATGATCTCGCGCACGCTGTCGCGCTCGAACGGCGCCTTGCCCGTCAGCATCTGGAACAGGACGCAGCCCAGGCCGTAGATGTCCGAGCGCGGATCGCCGTCCACGCGGCCGCGGCACTGCTCCGGCGCCATGTACACCGGCGTGCCGATCACCGTCCCCGGCGGGGCGTCCGTCTCCGGCGCGCCGCCGACCGCGCAGATCCCGAAGTCGAGGATCTTCGTGCGCTCGCCGCCCTGCGCCTCGCGGTCGCGGACGAGGAAGATGTTCTCCGGCTTCAAATCGCGGTGCACGATCTGCTTGTCGTGCGCCGCCGCGAGCGAGCTCGCCATCTGCCGCGCGATGCGCAGCGCGCTCGGGATCGCCAAGGTCCCCAGCCGATCGAGCCGGTCCGCGAGCCCCTCACCCTCGAGCAGCTCCATCACGATGTACGCCGTGCCGTCGACGTGGTAGCCGAAGTCGAAGATCTGCACGATCCCCGGATCGCCGACCACCGACATCGCGCGCGCCTCGTTGAAGAAGCGATCGACGACCTCCGGGTGCCGCGACAGCGCCGGCTGCAGCGTCTTGATCGCCGCGCGCCGGTGGATCAACCGGTGCTCGCCGACGAAGACCATGCCCATGCCACCGGCTCCCAGCTTGCGGAGGATCCGGTACTGACCGATTTGGCTCGGAACGGACACGCTTTCCAAGTTCTAGCCCCAAACGCGGATTTGCCAATAACTTCGGACAGTTGAGGCATTTTCGCTCGCTGGGCGCCAACGCCCGTGGCGCGCTTGCGTGCGCCCGCGCCGCGCAGCACGACGTACACGCGTGCTCTCGCTCGGTTACGCGCCAGCGTGAGCGTCAGCTCGCGCGACGCCCGCCGAGCTGGACGAGCTTCGCCGCATCACCCACATCGCGCTCGCCGGCATCGCCGTCGTCTCCCAGGATTTCTCCGACGAGCTCGCCGCGCGCGTCCGCGCCGCGCGCGCGCGGCGTCTGCGCCGTCGAGAGCGCGAGGTACTTGCCCTGCTCCGCGTAGACCAGCCCCTCGGCGACGAGCTCGTCCAGGAACTCGCGCACCTCTCCGGCGTCGATCGCCAGCCGCTCGCCGATCTGCGTCGGCGTCGCCCCCGCGTCGCACGCCAGATAAATCGCGGCCTCCGCCTCGTCGAGCGAGTACGTGGCGCCGCGCTCGCCGTGCCGCCGATCCGTGATGACGAGGAAGCCCGGGCCGCGCGCGTGCGAGAGCGTCGCGCCGGCCGCCTTGCGCACCGCCCACGCGTCGATCGCCGCGCGCAGCGGCTCGATGTAGCTCGTCGGGGACGGGCCCGCCGTGTGCCGGTAGCGGAACGAGTGCGCGAGCTCGAGCAGCGTCGCAGGGTCGGCGTCCGGATAGACGTAGCGGTTGCGCCCGCCGCCCGCGCCGACGATCTCGAGGCCGTACGCCCCGGGATCTGCGTGGTACGGGCTGAACCGCTCGAGCGCGAGCAGGCACAGGATCGGCGACGCGAGGTGCACGAGCCGCGGCACCAGGGCCGCCATCCGCTCGTACTCGGCCGGCGGCTCGCCCGGGATGCCATAGATGACGTTCCACGCGACGTCGATGCCCAGCTCGGCGCTCCACTTGAGGAGCCGGATGTTCTGCAGCGCCGTGACGCCCTTGCTCATGAGGCGCGCGATCGGCGTCGACAAGGTCTCGAGCCCCGGCTGGATGCGGCGGAGGCCGGCGTCGCGCATCGCGCGGAGCTGCGGCTTCTTGAGGTTTGCCTTCGTCTCGTAGAACAGCTCGAAGTCCCAGCCCGCCGCGGTGAGCCGCGGCAGGAGCGCGTCGATGTAGCCGAGGTCGATGATGTTGTCGACGGCGCGGAACCGCAGGTGGTGGTGGCGCTGCGCGAGCGCGACGAGCTCGCCGGCCGTCCGGTCGGCGGACTTCGAGCGGTACTTCATGGCCGTGCCGTTGAGGCCGCAGAACATGCAGTGCGAGCGCTCGCCCCACCAGCAGCCGCGCGCGCTCTCGAACGGGATCTCGACGAGCGGCCCCAGCGTGTCGCCGAGGCCCGACGCCTCGAGCCGCGCGAAGTACTCGCCGTAGTCGGGAGGCGGGACCTCCTCCATCGCCGGCAGCGCGCTCCCCTCCTGCGGCCACACGCGCGCCCCCGCGCCGTCGCGCACGCACAGCCCCGGCTGTCCGGTCACCGGACGCCTGGCGAGGAGGTCCGCGAACAGCGCCGGCGCGACGCGCTCGGCGTCGCCGCGCACGACCACGTCGACGAACGGGTACGTCCGGTGCAGCGCCTCGCCCATCGGCCCGTCGCAGTTGCCGCCGCCGAGGACGATCGCGGTGCCCGGCGCGCGCGCCTTGAGCCGGTGCGCGAGCGCGAGCGCCGGGATCGTCTGCACGAACGTCGTCGTGAGCCCGACGACCACCGGGCCGAGCGCGAGGATGCGCTCCGTCCAGTGATCGAGGAACGCCGGGACCTCCGCGCGCGCGCGCGCCGCGAGCTCGATCAGCGCCGCGTCCTCGGGCCGCTCCGCGCGGAGCTGGGCGAGGTACGCGGCGTCGTCCTCGGGCGACGCCGGCCGGAACGGCGGCACCGCGAACACCCACTCGATGATCGCGTCGGGGCCGTACGCCAGGCGCTGGTAGTCGCCCAGATCGAGCCCGGCGTCGGCCAGGTGCCGCGCGAACGCCAGGTGGAGCGAGAGCGGCTGCGCGGCGATCCCGGCGCGGGCGAGCACGCTCGTCAGCGTGCCGATCTGGATCGACGGGACGTTCACGAGCGCGAACGGCATCGCCACGAGGACGACCTCCGCCGCTCCCTCGAGCGCCGCGGACGAGAGCTCGCTCATCGCAGGCGGCCGCGCGCTACTTCTGCCGGCCCGTCGCCAGCTCGCCGCCGAGCACCATGTCGCCGTCGAGCTCCATCTGCCCCTCGCCGTCGCCGCCCTTGATGCGCGCGAGCTCGCGCGGATCGAGGACGCGGAACGATTTCTTCTGGAACGTGAGCTTCTGGTTGGTTCGCTTCATGGGCCGGCGATCATGCGTGGGATGGGCGCGCCGCGCAGTGGCGCAGGTCCGAATTTCACCGACGCGCACCCGGGCCAGCACCGGGAGTGTGCGCTGGCCGTGAACTCCCGCACGCTGCGCTGAGAGGTTCGCCGACGCGCGCGGGCACGCGCCTCGCACCACGGCTTGTCATGCTCACGCACCTCCGCGCCGCCGCCGCCGCTGCCGTCGCGCTGCTCGCGACCGCCTCGTGCGCCCGCGAGCGGCCGCACCGCCAGGACACGTTCGTCGCCGCGCGCCAGCTCGGCGACTCGACCGCCTCGCCCGGCGACGATCCGGATCGCCCGGTCGCGCGATCGATCGACACGCACGAGGTCTCCGCGACGCTGACCCCGCGGCCGCGCGCGCCGAATGCACCGAATTCGCCCCCGGGCGCCACGAACGCCACGAACGCTGCGCCCGCCGTGCTCGTCACGCCCGTCGTGCCGCGGCCCGCGCCCGTCGCGCCCGCCGCGCCCGCCGCGCCCGCGCCCGCGCCGACCCCGCCGCCCGCGCCGCCGCCGTCTGCGTCCGACGCCGGCAGCCCCGGCGTCTTCGCCCCGCCGCCTCCGCCCTCGGGCCCGACGGCGCCGACGCCGACCACGCCGATCACCACGACGCCGATCACGCCGTCGCCGCCGCGGCCGTAGCGCCGCCCCTCGCGGCGCGCCGCCGCCGCGCGGTAGGTTCGGGCCCGTGGCGACGCCGCTGACCCCAGAGCATCACCGGTGGCGGATCCGCATCTTCGCCACCACGTGGCTCACGTACGTCGCGTTCTACTTCTGCCGCAAGCCGTTCTCCGTCGCGAAGTCCGCGATCAAGGATGAGACCGGGTGGACCACCACGGATCTCGGCAACCTCGGGGCGGCCTACCTGCTCTCGTACGCGATCGGCCAGTTCCTCGCGTCGTACATGGGCACGCGCCTGGGGCCGCGCCGCAACGTGCTGCTCGGCATGATGCTGTCGATCCTCGTGACGCTCGCGATGGGCGTCACGCTCGATCTGCCCGTCATGTTCGGCCTCATGGCCGTGAACGGCCTCGCGCAAGCCACCGGCTGGTCCGGCACCGTCGGCACGATGGCGAGCTGGTTCCGCAAGCACGAGCGCGGCCGCGTCATGGGCGCGTGGTCGACGAACTTCACCGTCGGCTCGATCACCTCGGGCCTGGTGATGGCCGCCGTCCTCCAGTGGCGCAGCCTGCCGGATCTCGGCTTCGGTCAGAGCGTCGCCGGCGCGGCGCCGTGGCGGTGGTGCTTCTACATCGGCGCGCTCGTCCTCATCGTCGTCGCGATCCAGTTCTTCTTCCTGCAGCGCAACCGCCCGGAGGACGCCGGGCTCCTGGCGATCGACGATCCGGTGACGCCCGCCCCCGAATCCCAGGCCCTGCCCCCGCCCGGCGATGGCCCCGGGGGGCTCTCGCGCGACGCGTGGACGAACCTGCTCCTCGTCGGCGGCTTCTACTTCTTCGTCAAGATCGTGCGCTACGCCGTGTGGTCGTGGTCGGCCTACCTCCTGATCCGCAACTACGGCATGTCCGACAGCCAGGCCGCCGGCTACTCGGTCGTGTTCGACCTGTGCGGCATCCCCGGCGTGTACCTCACCGGCTGGCTCTCGGACCGCTACTTCGGCAGCCGGCGCGCCGGCGTGTCGCTCGCCATGATGCTCGGGATGACCGTCGCGACCGGCCTCCTCTTCGCGTTCTCCGGCGCTGGCGTCACCGTCTTCATCGTCCTCCTCGGCGTCGTCGGCTTCACGCTCTACGGCCCCGACGCGCTGCTCACCGGCGCCGGCTCGATCGACATCGGCGGCCGCCGCGCCGCGGTGTACGTCACGGCCCTGATCTCGGGCCTGGGCAGCCTCGGCCCCGTCGTGCAGGACCTCGTCATCGCGCGGCTCTACGACGCCAAGGCGGGAGATCTCGGGCCGATCTTCGTGCTCCTGTTCGGCAGCGCGGCCGCGGCCGCGCTGTTCTGCGCCGCGCTCGTATGGCGGAATCGGCGCGGCGGCCGCGGGATCTGACCTGGCCCCCTGCGTCTTTGGTACGCTGGCGCTGCCGTGGGCGCGCCGTCGATCCTCATCGTCCACCCGGATCGCAAGACCCAGCGGACCGTGCAGCGGATCCTGGGCACGACCGGCTACCGCGTCGACATCGCCGATGACCTCGAGCAGGGCGTCCGGCTGCTCGCGCACCTCGAGCCCGTGCTCGTCGTCGTCGACGGCACGCTGGCCGCCCGCTCGCTGCGCGCGCTGTTCGACGCCGCCGCCGCGCGCGGCACCGCGGCCTGCATGACGCTGCTCGGCGCGCAGGCGGGGGCGCAGGTCCCGGCGCTGCTCGACCTCGGCGCGGTCACAAACCTCCTCGTCCACCCCATGCCCGTGCTCGGCGAGGAGCTGACCGTCACGACCCAGAAGCTCATCCGCGGCGATCTGTTCGGCGCGGACAAGTACCTGCTCTGGGGCACCGAGCTCCACGAGACGACGCTCGTCCGCTCGACGCAGCGCACCGAGCTCGTCGGCGAGCTCGCCGAGCGCGTGCGGGCGCGCGGCCAGAGCGCGCGCGTCGCCTCGATGGCGATGCTCGTCGCCGACGAGCTGATCTCGAACGCCGTCCACAACGCGCCCGTCGATGAGCGCGGCGTCCACTACCGCAAGGAGCTGCCGCGCGACCGCGAGCTGCCTCTCGACGAGCGCCACCGGGTCCGCCTGCGCTGGGGCTGCGACGCCCGCTACCTCGCGATCGAGGTGACCGACTGGTTCGGCACCCTCGATCAGCACGCCATCCTGAACGCGCTCGCGCGGAGCGACGTGCGGCAGGCCGGCAGCGGCGCCGGAATGGGCCTCGCGCTGACCTACCGCTCGTGCGACCAGCTCGTCTTCAACCTCGCCGCCGGAGCGCGCACCGAGATCATCGCGCTGATCGACGTCCGCTACCCGCCGAGCGAGCGCACGGCGGTCTCGTCCTACAACGTGTTCGTCGAGAGAGCCCGAACCCCATGAGCACCACCTCCGACTCCAAGAGCCGCCTCACCGTCACCCCACAGGGAGATGCGCTCGTGCTCGCCGGCGCGATCGACGAGACCGCCGGTCTCCACGACCTCCTCGCGCGCGCGCAGGGCGGGCGCCTCGTGCTCGACCTCGCCGGGGTCACCTTCATCAACTCGCTCGGCGTGCGCGACTGGATCCGGATGCAAGCGGCGGCCCAGCAGGCCCGCCTCGACGTCGAGCTGCGGCGCGTCTCCGAGCCGCTCGTCCACCAGCTGAACATGATCCTCGCCGCCCGCGGCGCGGCGCGGATCACCTCGTTCTTCGCCCCGTACGCGTGCGACGCGTGCGGCCGAGAGGAGTCGCTGCTCGTCGACACCGCCCTCTACCGCGAGCAGCTGAGCCGGATCGAGCCGCCGCCGATGGCGTGCCCCGAGTGCAGGTCACAGATGGCGTTCAACGACTTCCCCGAGCGTTACTTCTCGTTCGTCTCGGGGGAATCGGTGTAATAACGCTCGTGCTCGAAGACGTTGCCCAGGCCGTCCGGGGAGTCGTCCTGGATCTCGGCTACCCCGGACTGTTCGTGCTGATCGTGCTCGAGAGCACGATGGTGCCCATCCCGTCGCTGCTCGTGATGCCGTTCGCCGGCTTCCTGGCCTCGCAGGGAGAGTTCTCGCTCCCTGTGATCCTCGCCATCAACAGCGGCGGCGCCCTGACCGGCTCGCTGATCTCGTACTGGCTCGGGGCCGCTGGCGGCAAACCGCTCCTGCTCAGGTACGGCAAGTATGTCTTCGTGCGCGCCAAGGACATCGAGCGGACCGAGCGCTACTTCGAGCAGCACGGCGGCAAGACCATCTTCATCGGCCGGTTTTTGCCGGTCGTGCGCCACCTCATCTCGATCCCGGCTGGGATCGCGAGGATGCCCCTCATCCCGTTCCTCACCCTGACCCTGGCGGGCGCCACGATCTGGGGCGGCGGCTTGATGATCCTCGGCTTCGAGCTAGGGTCTCGCTGGGAGGCGGTAGCGACCAAGGCCAAGCGCATCGACCTCGTCATCGCCGGGGCTGTGGTGGTTGTGATCCTGGCGATCGCGATCCGGTTCGTGCTACGCCGTCGGCGAGAGCGCGCGGGCGCGGTCGAGCAGTCTACCGGGACCGCAGGGGACTGACCGTCGGCTGACCTGGCAGCCGAGCCGACCGAGCCGACCAACCTCCGTGAGCAGTACCTCGATGTCGTATCCGAGCCGTACCCCGACGAACCCTCCGGTCCTGACGCCGAACCCGACGGCGTCGGGGGCGTCCGTGCTAGCTTCTGCCTCGATGTCGGTGGGTGCTCGCTCACCTGTGCTCGCCTACGCCGCGAGCGTCTTGGATCGACACGAGTCCGAGCTCGTGGAGCAGGCGCTCGCGGCGGTCGATTCCCGCTCGCAGGCCGATGCCGACATCCTGCGCGGCCTGATCGAGGAGCTCAAGGCCACGTCCGGGCTGCTCGATCGCCAGCGCCCGCTCCGCCGCCCCACGGCGCTCGGCGGCGAGCCGCGCACCGAGCAGACGCTGATCGAGCACCTGTGCACGCTCGACGGCCTGGGCGGCGACCTCGCCCTGCCGCTCAAGGCCACGCTGTCGCGCACCTATCTCCTGACGAAGATCAACTTCCTGCGCGGCTTCGTGAAGGCCACGGCGGCGATCATCAGCGACGTGCCCGACTGCGCGAAGGTGACGCACGAATTGCGCGAGGAGCTCGCGCAGTCGATCTACACGCTGCTCGCCGAGGAGCTGTTCCTGGCGCTGCTCCGCAAGCCGGACGTCAACAAGCGGACCAAGCAGCGGGCCGCCGATCAGCTCATCACCGTGTGGGACGACGCCGCGCTCGAGATCGACGACTTCGCGCCGCTCCTCGAGTCCGCGTGGCACGCCAGGAACCGCATCAACTCGGCCTACGGCACGCTGCTCGGCGCGACCGAAACGTTCCGGCTCGTCACCGAGGACTGCAGCCCCGAGGTCCTCGAGTTCTTCGGCCGCGACGGCATGAGCGCCGACGAGAGCGCCGCGTTCGAGGAGTTCCTCTTCAACATGACGAGCGAGGAGCTCGCCACGCTGCGCCGCGCGATGCAGCAGCAGCACCTCTCCGCCGCGAGCCCGGCGTGGGCCGCCGAGGTGCTCGGCCGCCAGATCGAGGAGCTCGAGCACCGGCACGAGATCGATCCGATGGCGCTCTACCGCAGCTACCAGCGCCGCCAGCTCGCCGCCGACTTCCGCATGATGGCGGACGCGGCCGGCCCGCGCCGCACCGCGGAGGCGTACCTGATGGTCTACTTGCTGGACCAGCAGTGAGTCAGGCCGTCGCGGTCGGCTGCGGCGCCGACGCGAGGTGACGCTCGATCATGCGCGACAGCTCCGGGATCGCCTCGACGACGTTCTTCTTCGCCGTGTCGCGCATGCGCTGATACATCTTCTTCGCCGTCGTGTGCGACGTCTTCTGCGCGCGCGCGTCGGTGACCGAGAGCAGGTCCTCGGCCACGTCGTCGGAGCGCGCGATGACGTGGTCGGAGAACGTGCCCTGCTTGGTGGCCGCCCACTTGTCGTAGTGCGGCTGGAGCTTCCCGAGCCAGTCGTCGAGCAGGCTGTCGACGACCTCGGGCACGAAGCGCTTCTTGATCGCCTTGATCGTGGCGTACGCGCTCTTGATGACGAAGCCCTTCTGCTTCACCTGCGAGTCGATGAGGTCCACGCAGTCGGAGACGACCTTCTCACGCTGGGGCTCCTTACCGAGTTGCTCGACGAGACTGGGCATATGCGGCGTACCATAATGCCCATCACGCGATGCGTCCACATCGGTGCACACCGAAGCGCAGCTCGAAGCGCTAGGGCTCGGTGAAGCTCACGCCGTAGCGCGCGCAGCGCGTCTTCATCTGCTCGCGATCCGGCTTCGGCAGCTGGACGAACGCGGCCTGCGCCTCGGCGGTGTCGCCGGAGATGCACGACGCCGACACGACGACCCGGAGCATCCGCACGTTGCTCGGCGACGTCGCGAGCACCCGGCGCGCGAGCTCCCGCGCCTCGTCGAGGTCGCCGCGATCGTACGCCTTGTTCGACTGATCCATCAGCGCGTCGACCTTGTGCGGCGCCGGATCCTGCGGCTCTCCGTCGGGCCCGCGCGGCGGCTCGCGCGTGATCGGCAGCTCCGGGCGCGGCCCGCCCGCCTCGCTGCCTCTCGGCAGGGTGCGCGGCGTCACGCGTGGCGGTGGTCGGTCCTCTCCCTCGGCTCCCTCCGCGGCGGCCACCGGCGCGGGAGCAGCCTCCGCGTGTGGCTGCGCCACCCCTTTTGGCGACTGCGCCTGCGCTGGCCGCGCGCGCACCTCGAAAAATAAGTAAACGCCCCCACCAAGCACAAAGGCCGCACTGACCGCCAAGAGCGCGTAACGCAGCGCCACGGTCACGAAATAGCACGCCGGGCCCGCAGACGCCGAATCGCAAGTCACAAGTTGCGAGCCGGCCTGCAGGGAAGTCTCCTAGTCCGCGAGAAAGCCCTCTAAAATATCACGCATGAAACGTCTCGTGTTGTGCTCGGTGGCCGCGCTCACCGCCGTTCTGGGGTGCGGTGACAACTCGAAGGTGTGCGGTCCGGGCACCGATGATCTCGACGGAGATGGCCTGTGCGAGGCCGGCGCCGGCAGCAGCGCGCCGCCCCCCATGGCCATGTGCAGCGACGGCACGATCCTCGATCCGCAGACCAACTCCTGCGTGATCGATCCGAGCTCGTGTCAGGACGGCACCGTCCTCATCAACGGCCGGTGCGTCGATCCCACCGAGGGCCTCATCGTCGATCTGAGCGAGGGCACCGAGCCCAACAACGCCGGCGTCGGCGGCATCGAGGCCAGCCCCGGGTTCGCCGGCCAGATCGCGCTCGCCCCCCAGGGCAAGGCGTTCGTCGTCAAGGGCAACGTGAACCCGTTCCGCGACGATGACAGCGACGGCGAGATCGATCCCGACATGGACGCGTACCAGCTGACCGTCGCCGCGCCGACGTTGCTCGAGGTCAGCGTCGACGGCGTGGGCGGCCTCATGGGCGCGTTCATGGTCGTCCCGACCGGCGCCAACCCCGCCGGGCAGTGGCGCCGGTTCGGGCTGAACGTCACCGGCGACACGTCGAAGCGGCAGATCTACCTGCCCGCCGCCGGCACGTACGCCATCGCCGTCACCGACACGCGCGCGCTGTCCATCGACGGCGACTCGCCGCCCGCCGCTGGCGCCGGCGCCGCCGCTGGCAGCCCCAAGGCCAACTACTTCATGTCGATCACCGCGCTGCCGATGCCCGCGCCCACCGCGCTCACCGTCACCGGCGGCGTCGCGACGAGCACGGGCACGCTCGGCGTCGGCGACGTCGCGCTGTTCACCGCGCCGCTCGGGGCCGGCCTCAACGAGATCGAGCTCGACATCCCCACGACGCCGATGGCCGCCGTCGTCGTCGACCGGAACGGCGCCTACAAGGCCGACGCCGCCGAGGAGCTCGATCTCCTCCAGGGCGACGTGCCCGCGCGCGTCACCGTCGCCGGCTTCATGGACGGTGACACCGCGCTGATCGTCGCCGACACCGTCTACCACTACGGGCCCGGCGCCGCGCCGTACACGCTCACCATCCGGCCCGGCGCCGCCGCGGCGCTGTCGCGCACCGGCACCGCCGTCTCGCAGCCCGAGGTCATCGGCCGGTACACCGCCTTCTATTACGACGTCGCCGCCCCCGACGAGATCACCGCCTTCGCGCTGACCTGGAACCAGCCCGTCGCCGGCATGATCGTCGACGCCGAGCTCCGCCGCGTCGCCAGCTTCACGTTCGATCCCACGCGCGACGACTTCGGCGATCGCACGTTCACCTCGTACACCGGCCTCGTCCGCCACCGCGCGGCCGGCCGCCACTACTTCCTCGTGTTCGATCCCGCCAGCGCCGGCCCCACGCAGATCACCGCGACCAGCTCGATCGCCACGCTGCCCACCTCCGCGATCGTGAAGGGCACGCCGCTCACGAACCAGCCCGCGAGCACGACGTTCCGCTCGCGCGCGTACACGTACGACGCTGGCGCTGGCGCTACCGATCAGTGGCAGCTGTTCAACGCCATTGGCACCGGCACCGGCGTGATCACGACCGCGTTCTTCGACCCCGCCACCGCCTACGGCCGGCTCGACTCGCTCGTCACCGCCGGCACCGATCCGCTCGCCTCCGACGCCGACCCGATCTTCACGGAGGGGTTCCCCGAGGCCGGCGCCCCGCAGGGCCGCGTCATGATCGGCGATCCGACGGCGAGCTACCTCGTCACGGTCCGCACCCCCGCGACCACCGGCGCGCCCACGTTCACGCTCGACTTCAAGTCCCGGACGCACAACGACCTCGGGACGCTCGCCACCGGCCAGGGCGCGTCGCTCATGACCCAGCAGCTCACGGCCACAAGCCCGCAGCGCTTCTACCTCGTGCGCGCTGCCCCCGGCACCAAGCTCACGATCACGCTCGATCCGATCACCACCACGCTCGACACGCGCCTCCGGCTCCTGTCGCGCGACGAGGACGTCCTGCGCACGTACAACAACGCGCCCGCCGGCGCCGATGACATCGCGCAGTTTTTGCAGGACGGCAGCGGCTGGACGGCGTTCGCTGTCCTGGCGGCGACCCCGCCCACCGGCACCGTGTCGTTCAACCTCACGATCAATGTCGCGACCTTCACCGCCCCGACGTACGCCCGCACCGCCGGCACCACCGCGTACTTCGACGCGTGCCTCGGCGGGACCCTGCAGCCGCTGACCTCCGACGGCACCGGGACCGCCACCAACGAGGGCTTGACCCAGCCGATCGCCACGCCGACCGGCTTCACGTTCTTCGGCCTGCTCGAGCCGCAGCTCACCGCCTCCACGAATGGCTGGCTGAGCTTTGGGCCCGTGAGCGCGGCCCGGCCGGGCAACGCGAACCTGCCGACCGCCGGCGAGCCCGACGCGCTCGTCGCGCCCTACTGGGACGATCTCGCAGGCATCACGATCTGTACGAAGACCGTGAACAGCAGGCTCGTCGTGCAGTGGACCGGCCGGCTCGCGGGCGGAGGCCCCACGATCGCCGTGGAGACGCAGGCGATCCTCG
>Ga0247790_10000289_pt1 | contig 20348 bp, 11 predicted proteins | sample UWRJS171409R4_FD_179913 | JGI IMG/M metagenome (GOLD analysis project Ga0247790, IMG submission 179913) | Soil microbial communities from Arlington Agricultural Research Station in Wisconsin, United States - UWRJ-S171-409R-4 | ecosystem: Environmental > Terrestrial > Soil > Agricultural land... | reverse complement strand
CCGGATGATACGGCTGTCCGCACGCTGACCGATGGGGTGGCGGCCCGTAGCTCTGCTGCGGTAGGCGCAGCTTTGCTCGATCACGCGCCTTCACTCTAGGTGACGAGACTTCATGCTCGATCGACGAGCATGATCCAGCTTCAGCGGCTCCTCGGAGCTGTCGTTGGTGCCCATCGACCTGCTCCAGCCCGCGTCCGGTAGCCGGCGCGCCCACGCATGAATAATCCGGGCTAGGCCACGGTCGTGACGCCGGGCGGCGCGCTGTCCTCGAGGATCTCGAACGCCGCCCGCGCCGAGCAGAGCTCGATCGTCTGGCCGCCGCGCCGCAGGGTCAGCTCGCAGCGCGCGAGCTTCGAGTTCAGGCAGATCTTCGCGCCGCCCGGCGGGTTGTCGTAGCGCAGCGCCACGAGCTCCTCCGGCGCGGCCCAGAAGCGCACCGAGAGCGCGCCCGCGGCGCCGCTCGTCTCGATGCGCCAGTCGTACACCCCGTCGCGCAGCTCGTAGTGACCGCGGGCGCGGATCGCGCGCGGCAGGGCGTTCCAGCCGAGCGTCTCGCCGCGCAGCCGCAAGACGACCGGGCTCATCCACGGCGTCCACACCGGCCCGACGCGCAGCCGCGCCGTCGAGCACTCGAGGAACGCGTCGGGCCGCCCGTCGAAGCCGGCGACCTGGCCCCAGGCGTAGCGATCGGTGTGGCGGCTCCCCCAGTTGTGGTTCTGGCTGCCGAGCCAGTCGTCGATCGCGAGCGGCGCGCCGTCGACGGTGAGCGTGCCGGAGAAGCGCGCGAGCGGCGCGGGCACGAGCGCCTTGGCCCGCGGCAGGGGCGCGCCGTACAGCGCCGCGGGCAGGAGCAGGAGCGGCGCTTCGCCCTCGTCACCTCCGCCGCCCCCGCCGTAGCGCAGGTCCCACGCGATCGCGTGGCCGCCCGACGCGGCGCCGCCGCGCAGCGCGCCGCCGTCGAGCCGCGCCGCGCCGATGCGGACGTCGAGCCGGTCCGGCGCGAACGCGCACGCGCCGATCGGGTGCACCTCCTTCACGGCGACGATCCGGCCGGGCGCGCGCTCGGACGCGATCGCCCACAGCTCGCCGACGGCGTCGGCCGGCCGCCCGCGCGGCGCGAAGATCGTGTACCGGATCCAGAACGCGCGCTGGCCGGCGGCGTCGTTCGCGCGCAGAAACCAGCTCTCGTAGTGCCCGCCCTGCTCGCCCGCGCGGTAGCGCGCCCCGTTCCATCGATCGCGGCTGTGCGTCGCCATGGCCGGCATTGTAGATCCCGGCCGCGCCTGATCGGGGCATGGATGAACCTGCCCTCGGCGCGCGCCTCGTGATAGCGATGCCGCATGTACGAGCTCTACATCGCGAACAAGAACTACTCGTCGTGGTCGCTGCGGCCGTGGCTCCTGATGCGGCAGCTCGACATCCCGTTCCACGAGCGCTTCATGCAGTTCCCCGACAAGAGCGCCGCGGACCCCGGTGCCGGAGCGGAGACAGGCCACCCGTTCCGGGCGTTCTCGCCGACGGGGCGCGTCCCCTGCCTCCACGACGGCGAGACGGTCGTGTGGGACTCGCTCGCGATCGTCGAGTACCTCGCGGAGCAGCACGCCGACGTGTGGCCCGCGGACGCGCGCGCGCGGGCGTGGGCGCGGTGCGCCGCCGCCGAGATGCACGCGGGCTTCGCCACGCTGCGCGAGCGCTGCTCGATGAGCTGCGGCATCCGCGTCCGGCTCGACGAGATCCCGCCGGCGCTCGCCGCCGACCTCGCCCGCCTCACGGAGCTGTGGCGCGAGGGGCTCGCGCGCTTCGGCGGGCCGTTCCTGGCCGGCGCCGCGTTCACGGCGGTCGACGCGTTCTACGGCCCCGTCGCGCTCCGCATCCAGACGTACAGCCTCGTGCTCGACGAGGTCGCCGCCGCCTACGCGCAGCGCCTGCTCGCGCTGCCCGCGATGCGCGCGTGGTACGAGGGCGCGCTCGCCGAGACGTTCCGCGACCCGAGCCACGAGGGGGTCGTGGGCGGCATGGTGGTCGAGGACCTCCGCGCGTCGTAGGGGAGCGGGGAGCGGGGAGCCCGCGCGCCGCGATCGGCCCGTGGTACGGTGCCGGACCGTCGGAGGGACCATGCAAGGCTTCTCGTTCGCGTCGCTGATCTTGAGCTACTTCCTCGTCGGCGGCGGCATGTCCACCGGCACGCTCGCGATCGTGGCGCTGAAGCCCACCAGCCAGATCGTCGCCTACGCCCTGCTCGCCGCGGGCGCGTTCCTCGGCGGCTTCGTCGCCGGGCGCGCGAGCCGCGCCCAGACGATCCTCGAGCCCGCGATCGGCGCGATCGCGGTCGTGGCCACCATCGTGGGCCTGGCGGCCACCACGCCGATCGGCAAGCTGATCTGGGGCATGGCGCAGGACCAGACGGTCAAGTTCATCGCCACGGTCGCCGCGACCGGCGGCGGCGGCGCGATCGCGGGCGCGTTCGTCTCGGAGAAGGCGTTCGGCGAGTCGACCACCTCGTCGGTCCCGTGGCTCCTCTACACGGCGCTGGCGACGTTCGGCGCCTGCCTGCTCGCCACGCTGTTCGCCTCGATCAGGATGATCGCCGGCGAGTCGCAGGCGACCCGGGACGAGATCGCCACGGCGATGCTCATCGGCATGGCCGCGGGCTGCCTCCTGGCCGGCATCGCCGTCGGCGCATCGGCCCGCACCCGGCCGCTGATCGCCGCGCTCATCGGCGGCGGCGGCGGGGGCGCCGGCTTCATCGCCCTCATCCTGCGCGCCGCGCAGTCCGGCGACGACAAGGACGCGATGTCCGTGCTCGCCGTGTTCGCCATCGGCGGCTGCCTCGTCACGCTGATCGGCACGGCCATCGGCTGGGCCGCGTTCGGCAAGCGCCAGGCGGGCTGATCCCCGCGCCTCCGCGCGCGATCTCGGCGGCACAGCGCGCGGGGAGGGGGCGGGATCGGAAGGCGCATGTTTTTCCAGGAGCGAAGACGTGCATCTCGAGAGAGATGTGGTCAGTTGCTGTTGTGGAGTGTGGTTGGCGCGCGCGCGTCACGCGGCGATGTCGCCGGCGCGCGGCGGCAGGAGTGTGCCTCCTGTGGGCCAGCATCTACCTGGAGGGATGAGCAAGTGCTGACGTCGAGTCGAGATAGCGAGTCTGTGAGGGCTCGTGGTGCCAAGTCGGTGACGGTGTCGCGAACGCTGCGCTGCCGTGAGAAATCGCTCGAGCCGGACCTCCGTCCGCCGGTCACGGTGGTGACCACGAGCTCGAGCTACGGGCCTCTACCGAACGAAGATCGCGAGCCCCATCCGCTGTACGACGTGGCGGCCCGGGTCGACGAGCTGTTCTGCGCGCCCCTGTACCGCAACCCCGAGCACGAGCTGATGGAGCGCTGGCGCGAGCTCGGTGAGCGGCTGCTCGCGCTCGGCGAGGACCACCTGCGCGATGGGCTCGAGTCAGGCGGCGTGTTCGTGAAGGAGAAGCTCGCCGAGAGTGAGCGGCGCCGCGAGCGGCTGGCGATGCAGCGGGCGAAGCGGCGGGTCAAGCGCGCCGCGGCCGCCGCGGCCGCCAGGGCGCCGGCACCGGCGCAGCCGCCGGAGGCAGCCGCGACCGACGCAGCCGCGGCCGGCGCCTGACGCGCGCCACGGGCGCGGCGCCGCGCGGACCGCTACGGCAGCGCTACGAGCAGCCGCTCGTGCTGCCGCAGTTCGGGCACTTGTGGCAGGCGCCGTTGCGCACCATCAGCGTGCCGCACTCGTGGCACGGCGGCGCGTCGGTCTCCTGCACCCAGGCGCGATCCTTGACCTCGACGGGGATCGGCGAGGTGCTCGCGGCGCCGACCTTCGGCTCGATGAAGTCCTTGGACAGGAGCGGCACGCGCGGCAGATCGAGCTGCGCGCCCCGGGCGGCCGGGTGACGCTCGACGAGCGGAGACGTGCCCTCGGCCGGGAAGCGGAGCGCGAGCCAGCGGAACAGGTAGTCCATGATCGACGTGGCGATCGGGATCTCCTGGTTGCCGGTGAAGCCAGAGGGCTCGAAGCGCGTGCCCTTGAACTTCTCGATCAAGAGGTGGAGCGGCACGCCGTGCTGCAGCGCCAGCGAGATCGACGTCGCGAACGAGTCCATGAGGCCGGCGATGACCGAGCCCTCCTTCGCCATGCGGACGAAGATCTCGCCGGGCGAGCCGTCCTCGTACATGCCGACCGTGATGTAGCCCTCGTGGCCGCCGATCGAGAACTTGTGCGTGAACGACGCGCGCTCGTCGGGCAGCTTGTAGCGGTTCGCCATCGGCGGGCCCGCCGGGCGCGACTTGCGGACGCGGAGCGCCTCGACGAGCCGGCGCTCCTCGGGATCGAGGGTCTCCAGCGGATCGACGCTGACCGCCGCCGCGGCCCCGTTCGACGTGGCCTGGGAGAGGTTCGTCGACAGCGGCTGCGTGCGCTTGCAGCCGTCGCGGTAGACGGCGATCGCCTTGAGGCCCAGCTTCCACGCCTGGATGTACGCGTCCTCGATGTCCTGGACGGTGCAGTCGTTCGGCAGGTTGACCGTCTTGGAGATCGCGCCGGAGAGGAACGGCTGGACGGCGGACATCATGCGGATGTGGCCCATGTAGTGGATCGACCGCGTGCCGTTCATCGAGCGGAACGCGCAGTCGAACACCGGCAGGTGCTCGTCCTTGAGGTGCGGCGCGCCCTCGATCGTGTCGCGCGCGTCGATGTGCGCGATGATCGCCTCCACCTCGGGCTGCGTGTAGCCGAGGCGGCGCAGCGCCTCCGGCACGGTGTGGTTCACGATCTTCAGCAGGCCGCCGCCGACCAGGCGCTTGTACTTGACGATCGCGATGTCCGGCTCGACGCCCGTCGTGTCGCAGTCCATGAGGAACGCGATCGTGCCGGTCGGCGCGAGCACCGTGGTCTGGCCGTTGCGGAAGCCGTACCGCTCACCGAGCTCGATCGCCTGATCCCAGGACTCGCGCGCGGCCTGCATGACGTCGTACGGGACCAGCGCGCCGTCGATGCGCTCGACGGCGGCGCGGTGCTTGCGCATCACGCGGAGGAACGGCGTCTCGTTGTCGGCGTAGCCGGCGAACGGGCCGGTGGCGTCGGCGGCGATCCGCGCCGACGTGCGGTACGCCTCGCCGCACATGATGGCGGTGATCGCGGCCGCGTACGCGCGGCCGGGCTCGCTGTCGTAGGGGAGCGAGCGCGACATGAGCAGCGCGCCGAGGTTCGCGAAGCCCAGGCCGAGCGGCCGGAACGCGTAGCTGTTCTCGGCGATCTTCGGCGTCGGGTACGCCGAGTTGTCGACGATGATCTCCATCGCCGTGATGGTGGTGGCGCAGGCGCGGCGGAACGCCTCGACGTCCAGATCACCGGCGCCGGAGCCGTCCGGCGTAGCGCGCTGGAACTTGCGGAGGTTAAGGGAGGCCAGGTTGCACGCCGAATCGTCGAGGAACATGTACTCGCTGCACGGGTTCGACGCGTTGATCCGCGCCGTGTTGATGCAGGGGTGCCAGTCGTTGACGGTGGTGTCGTACTGGATGCCGGGGTCGCCGCAGATCCACGCGGCCTCGGCCATCTTGCGCATGAGCCCGCGCGCGCTGTGGCTCTCGACCCGGCGGCCGTCGACGACCGCGCGCGTGTGCCACTCGCCGTCGCGCAGGACGGCGCTCATGAACTCGTCAGTGACGCGGACCGAGTGGTTCGCGTTCTGGTAGTTGACCGAGTCGTAGGCGCCGCCGGGGACGTTGAAGCCGCCGTCGTAGCCCGCGTCGATCAGGGCCCACGCCTTCTTCTCCTCGATCGCCTTGCAGTCGATGAAGTCGACGACGTCCGGGTGCTCGACGTTCAGGATCACCATCTTCGCGGCGCGCCGCGTCTTGCCGCCCGACTTGATCGCGCCCGCGAACGCGTCGAAGCCGCGCATGAACGAGACCGGGCCCGAGGCGGTGCCGCCGCCGTTCAGGTGCTCGCGCGACGAGCGCAGGGTCGACAGGTTCGAGCCGGTGCCCGAGCCGTACTTGAAGAGCATGCCCTCGGTCTTGGCCAGGCCCAGGATCGAGCCCATCGAGTCATCGACCGAGTTGATGAAGCACGCCGAGCACTGCGGCCGCGCCTCGACGCCGACGTTGAACCAGACCGGCGAGTTGAACGCCATCTTCTGGTGCAGGAGGAGGTGCACCAGCTCGTCGCGGAACGCGTGGGCGTCCTCGGTGCTGCGGAAGTAGCCGTCCGCCTTGCCCCATCCATAGATGGTGTCGGCGACGCGCGCGATCATCTTGCGGACCGAGTCCTCGCGCTGGGGCGTGCCGAGCGTGCCGCGGAAGTACTTCTGGACGACCACGTTGGTGGCGGTCTGCGACCAGCTCTTGGGGAACTCGACGCCGCGCTGCTCGAAGAAGATCTTGCCGTCCGCACCACTGATCACCGCGTCGCGCCGCTCCCACTCCACCGTGTCGAACGGATCCACGCCCAGGCGCGTGAAGTAGCGTTCGACCGCGAGGCCCGGGCGCTGGTCCTTGATGACACGGCTGGTCTTCATGACCGGGTTGCCCTGGCTCTCCTGGGGAGCGACGGCGACAGACTTCACTTGCATGACCCCTCCTTGCGGCTGTTCGGTGGTGCGTGCGGTGGCGTGCGGTGGTGCGTGCGGGTGGCGCGACCCCAAAGGACGAAACGAGACAAAACGAGGCCCAGGGCAGGTCCGCGTAGCTGCCTGAAATTCCTGGATCTGTTCTGGGGAAAACGGTGCCGAGAAGACCACCTGGAAGGCCCCGCGCTCATCAGCGGGTCCGAAGCGTTCCGTGAGGCCGTCGCGGCGGAGCCTTCTTTTATCCAGGTGGCGTGGGGAGGGCAACTAAATCTAGTGCCTCTTTTGGGGGACGGTCCCCATATGTAGCGTGCAGGCGGGTGAATTACCTGTGAATTGAGGGTGAATTGGGGTGGAGTCGCCGCGCGTTCTCGATGATATTCCGAACGGTTGTCTCCGGCTGTGGATAACGCTGTGCGAAGATGATGTGCTGCATTGACGCACCGAGTCAGGAGAGATCTCCAGCCCTCACAAAAATCGCGTTCAGCAGCGCTTTGGGTTGGAAAGAACGGCTTGGGTGAGCAGATCTCGCCCCGCGACCGGCACCGACGCGCTACCCGATGGGGTGGACCGTGTCGATAGAGCCTACGCCCCCCGAGGTGAGGAGGCGGTGACGCCGGAAGAACGCAGCCTGATCGCGGCGATCGCGGCCGATCCGGACGAAGACGGCCCGCGCATCGTCTACGCGGACTGGCTCCAGGAGATCGGCGATCCGTACGGCGAGTTCATCGCGATCCAGTGCGCGCTCGCGCGTGGGCGCACGCCCGAGCTGGCGGCGCGCGAGCAGTCGCTGCTCGAGCGGCACCACGCGGAGTGGCTCGCGCGCGCGGGGCTCGGCCACCGCGAGGGGCGGTTCCGCCGCGGCTTCATCGAGCAGGTCGACGCGGGCGCGGGGCGGGTGGCGGCGGCGATCGAGCGGCTCATCGAGCTGCCGAGCCTGCGCTCGCTGCGGACGACGGTCGACGGCGGCGGTAGTGAGGCCGACCTGATGAAGATCGCAGAGGGGCTGCGCCACCGGATGCCCCGGTCGCTCGATCACGTGATGATCGATCGCCGGCTGCAGTGGAACTCGAAGCACAGCGACGAGGTGCGGCGGCAGGGCTCGCGGCTCCTCCTGCACCTCGACGAGCCGACCCGCGCGCCGGCGGCGATCGCGGTGTTCGAGTCGATGCTCGCGCACAGCCCCGAGCTCACGGCGATCGAGGTCGCGCTGTGCGGCCGCGGCCGCGTCGAGATCGACGAGCTCGTCGGCCGCATCCACGGCCACGGGCCCCGCCCGGCCGTGCGCGCGTTCGACATCCGGTTCGCGAACCCAGCCGCGCGCGACTGGGTGCAGTGGATCGCGACGCACCGGCTCGACGACCTGGTCGCGACGTTCCCCGCGCTCGAGACGCTCACGCTGCCGGTGGCGGAGGTGTGGAACGACTCGCTCACGCACGCGCGGCTCCGCGAGCTGTCGCTCGGCTGGCTCGGCGGCACGCCGTACGGCCCGTCGGACTCGATGGTGTGGGGCGCCGGCCCCGCGCCGCGCGGCACGGGGCTCGCGTACCTGCGCGGCGCGCGGCTGCCCGCGCTCGAGCGGCTGGCGATCGACTTCCACTACGACTGGTACGTCGGCTGGGCCGCCGAGGACATCGCGGCGCTGTGCGAGGCGGCGGGGCTGCCGCGGCTCACGAGCCTCGTGCTGCGCTACAGCCTCCTCGGCGACGAGATCTGCCGCCGGCTGCCGGCGGCGCCGTTCGCGGCGCAGCTCAAGGAGCTCGATCTGACGGCGATCGAGGTCTCCGACGAGGCCGCGCGCCACTTCGTGCGGCACCGCGGCGCGTTCGAGAGCCTCGAGCGGCTGGTGTCCTACCGGTTCGACGGCGTCTCGGACGCGACGTGGGCGGACCTCGCGGCGGCGTACCCGCTCGAGGAGCCGCCCTGAGCCCCGAGCGCGAGCGAGGGGCCCAAGCGCGGGGCCGCCGCTGCCCCGCTTCCGGTTCTTGGGCGAGTCCTGGGTTGCGGTTGCGGTTGCGGTGCGGTTGCGGTGCCGGTGCGGTTGCGGTGCGGTTGCGGTGCGATCGCGCCGCGCGCCGCGCGGCTCAGGGGTAGCGGCGCAGCTCGCTCGCGGCGCGCGCGCGGACCGTCGAGTTCGGGTGCGCGGCCGCGGTCTCCTCGAGGAACGGCTTGGCCTCGGCGCCGATGTCCTCGCGCAGGAAGTCCGCGAGCGTGGGCTCGGTGCGCGGGGTCGTGTTGAAGCCGCGGAGCACCGCCTTGATCAGCTCGGGATCGGTCCGGTAGCTGGGCTCGAGGCGGATCGCGTCGCGGAACATCTTGAGGCCATCGGTCCAGTAGAGCCGCTCGAAGTAGAGCTTGCCGAGGAGGTACGGCAGGCGGGCGTCGTCCGGGTGGTGCTTGCGCGCGGCGGCCACGAGATCGATCGCCGCCTGGCGCTGGCCACTGGAGAGGAGGGCGCTCGCCTGCGCGAGGATGTCGTCGGCGGGGTTCATCTCGACGTGCGAGCCGGGCTGGTCCGGCCCGGCGACGGCGGCGTCGGCCCCCGTGGCCGGCGCGCCGCCGCGGCCGGCGACCACGGCGATCACGACGACGAGCGCGACCAGCGAGCCGCCCACGATCAGGGCGATCCGGCGGACGTCGCGCGGGCTCGGCCCGGCAGCCGCCGCGGGAGGCCGGCCGGGGACCGTCGCCATGCCGCCGGGCAGCGTCGCCGCGTCGGCGGCGCCAGGCTGCGTCGCCGCGCCGCTGGTGACAGCCGCCGGCTCACCGGGCACCGTCGCCGCGCCGCTCGTAACAGCCGCCGGCTCACCGGCGGACATCGCCCGTGCACCGGCGAACGGGGGCGCGCCGCCGGGAACCGTCGCCGCGTCGCTCGGCAGCGCACCGGCGAACGGGGGCGCGCCGCCGGGAACCGTCGCCGCGTCGCTCGGCAGCGCACCGATGAACGGGGCCGCGCCACCGGGAACCGTCGCCGCGTCGCTCGGCAGCGCACCGGCGAACGGGGCCGCGCCGGCGAACGGGGCCGCGCCGCCGGGCACCGTCGTCGCGTCGCTGGGCAGCGCACCGGCGAACGGTGCCGCACCGGCGAACGGTGGCGCGCCGCCGGGAACCGTCGCCGCGTCGCTGGGCAGCGCACCGGTGAACGGTGCCGCACCGGCGAACAGTGCCGCGCCGCCGGGCACCGTCGCCGCGTCGCTGGGCAGCGGCGCCGCGCCACTGGTGACAGCCGCCGGCGCACCGGCGGACGCCGCCTGTGTGCCGGCGAACGGTGGCACGCCGCCGGGCACCATCGTCGCGCCACCGGGCACCGTCTCCGCGCCGTGCACGCCGCTCACCCCGGCGGGGCCGGCAGGTCCCGCGGTGTGGCCGGCTGACACCCCGGCGTGGCCGGCTGGCGACGGTGACGCGCCGGGCGGCGGCGCCATGGGCGAGAGCTCCGGCAGCGGCAGCGTGCGGCCCGCCAGCTGCAGCCCGGGCGGCGTGGACGGACGCGACGGCGCGGCCAGGGGCGCGCCGCCAGCGTGCTCGAGCGTGTCGCTCGGATCCGGCACCGCGCCCGGCACCAGCGTGGACGGCAGCGTGCCCGGCACCGGCGTGGCGCGCCGCGGGAGGACCGCGTCCAGCGCGGCGGCGTACTCGACGGCGGACGCGAAGCGCTCGGCGGGCGACTTGGCGAGCGCGCGCGCGACCACGGGCTCGAGCTCGGCGAGCGGGAGGTCCGGGCGCACGTCCGCGAGGCGCGGCGGCGGCTGCTTGAGGTGCAGCGAGCACACCTCGATCGGATCGTCCTTCGCCGACACGAACGGCTTCACGCCCGTCAGCATCTCGAACAGCACGATGCCGCAGGCGTAGACGTCGACGCGGCCGTCGATCGGCAGGCCGCGGATCTGCTCGGGCGCCATGTACGACGGCGTGCCGACGACGATCCCGGTCGTCAGGCTCGAGTCCTGGCTCAGGCGCGCGAGCCCGAAGTCGAGGATCTTGATGTGATCGCCGAGGCCGGCCTTCTGCGACAGGACGAGGTTCGCCGGCTTGATGTCGCGGTGGATGATGCCGAGCTCGTGCGCGTGCGCGAGCCCCGACAGGATCTGGCGCATGATCTCGACGGCGCGCGGGACCGGCAGCGGCGCCTCGGCGGCGATCACGTCCTTGAGGTTCTGCCCGCTGACGAAGTCCATGACGACGAACGGGCGATCCTCGTGGAGCCCGACGTCGACCACGGCCGCGCAGTGCGGGTGCTCGAGCTTGGCCATCGCCATCGCCTCGAGCTCGAACCGCTTGCGGCTCGACAGCTCGCTCGGCAAGGACTCGTGGAGGACCTTGACCGCGACGATCCGGCCGAGCTTGACGCGCTCGGCGCGGTACACGATCCCCATCGCGCCCTCCGCGACGGGCTCGATGACCCGGTAGCGACCGTCGAGGACGGCCCCGGAGAGATCGACATGGCCCACGCCGCAACGATACCGCATACGGCGCACAGATCGCCTCGCCCCACCGGAAGGCCCGCACCGGCCGTGCTACATCGTCGGCGTGGGCCGGCTCGCGCTACACGTGATCCTCGGCTGCGCCCTCGGCTGCGCCCTCGGCTGCTCGCGCGACGAGCCGCGCGGCGCCCCGGCGCGGCGGGGCCAGAGCGCCGCGGCGCCGACCGTCGTGACGCTGATGCCGTCGGCGACCGAGGTCATGGCCGCGCTCGGCGCGACGAGCCTCCTGGTCGGCGTCGACGCGTACTCGGACTACCCGCCCGAGGTCCGGCAGCTGCCCAAGGTCGGAGCGTTCCTGACGCCGAACATCGAGGCGATCGTGCGGCTCTCGCCCTCCGTCGTGGTCGTCGACGACGTGCACGCGCCGGCCGCGGCCGCGCTGCGCGACGCCGGCCTCGAGACGATCGCGTGCCCGCTGCACGCGCTCCCCGACGTAAAGCGGGCGCTCCGCGCCGTCGGCGCGCGCCTCGGCCGGGCCGCGGAGGCCGAGCGCGTCGTCCGCGAGATCGACGCCGCGCTCGACGCCACCGCCGCCCGGCGCCCGGCGCGCCGGCCGCGCGTGCTCGCCGTGATCGATCGCGAGGCCAGCGGGCTCGGCGGCCTCGTCGCGGCGGGGCCCGGGAGCTGGGTCGACGAGCTGCTCGCCGTGGTCGGCGGCGACAACGTGATGCTCGCGTCGGGCCTCCGGTACCCCAAGATCTCGCTCGAGGAGGTGCTGCGCGGCCAGCCGGACGTCATCCTCGATCTGTCGTACGCCGCGAAGAGCGGCGTGGCCGCCTGGAGCGCGGTCGACGTGCCGGCGACGCGCGCCGGCCGCGTGGTCGAGCTCCACCGCGCGTACCTGGTCGCGCCGTCGCCGCGGGTCACCCAGGCGCTCGCCGACCTGGCACAGGCCATCGCGCCGCCCTGACTTGCCGCGCCCGCGCGCTTAGTGTACGGTGGACACCATGTTCACGTTCTTCTTCACGGAGGCGTCCCCGTTCTCGCAGTGGTACCGCTGCACGTTTACGGCCGGCACGGCCGGCACGGCCGGCGGCCACACGTTCAACTGCGCCGAGCAGTACATGATGCACGGCAAGGCGCTCCTGTTCGGGGACGCCGAGGTGGCCGCGGAGATCCTGGCCGCGGATCACCCGCGCAAGCACAAGGCGCTCGGCCGCAAGGTGCGGGGCTTCGACGACGCGCGCTGGAAGCGCGAGCGCGAGGCGATCGTGCGCGCGGGCAACCACGCCAAGTTCACGCAGAACGCCGCGCTGCGCGAGCAGCTCCTCGCGACGCGCGGGACCACGCTCGTGGAGGCGAGCCCCTACGATCGGATCTGGGGCATCGGGCTCGCCGCCTCCGATCCGCGCGCCCAGGATCCGGCGAAGTGGCGGGGCCAGAACCTGCTCGGCCGCATCCTCACAGCGCTCCGCGAGGAGCTGCTCACGGTCCCCGCGACCGCGTGATCACCGCCGCGCCAGGCCGCCGCCTGCCCGCCGCCTGCCCGCCGCCTGCCCGCCGCTGACACGGCGCGCCGCGGGCCCGCAATTTGCCCGCCCGCGCGTGATCGCCACCGGACTGTGTCCGTCTTCAGCCCCACAAACGGCGCCCATACCTTCCTCTGAAGACGGCCCTTTACATGAAACCACATCAACGCACTGCCGCGATCTCGTAATCTCAGATCCAACTCTGATACGATGATCTACTTTCGGCGCCGCTTCGGTGCTGCGGATGAGCTGGTTGCCGGGATACAAATCAGATGTGGGGCCTTCTTCCTCCGAGAAGCTGGTAGGCGGTCGCTACGAGATCGTCCGGACCCTCGCCAGCGGCGGCATGGGCGAGGTGCTGCTCGCTCGTCAGGTGAACCTGGACCGCCTGGTCGTCGTCAAGCGCGCGGTGAACGGGCACTCGGGGCGCGAGCTCCGGGCGCTGATCGACGAGGCGCACGTCGCGGCCCGGCTGCACCACCCGAACATCATCAGCGTGCTGGACGTCCTCGGCGATCCCTCGAACCCCATGGTGGTGCTCGAGCTCGTGGTCGGCGTGTCGCTGCGCGATCTGATCGATCGCGCGCCCGACGGGCTGCCGATCGCGGTCGCGCTCGCGATCATCACCGACGTCCTGCGCGGCCTCGCGTACGCGCACTCGGTGCCGGGCGGCGATCGCGTCTTCGGCATCGTGCACCGCGACGTCAAGCCGCGGAACGTGATGGTCACGTTCGCCGGCGTGACGAAGCTGATCGACTTCGGGATCTCGCGCTGGCTCGAGCCGGCGCCGTTCGATCGCACGACGTCCGGCACGCGCGGCTACATGGCGCCCGAGCAGGAGCGCGGCGAGGTGGTCGACGGCCGCTCCGATCAGTACGCCGTCGGCATCACGCTGCGCGAGATGCTCACCGGCTCGCCGGTGCTCGACTATCCGGACGCCCCGACGTCGCGCATGATCGCGTCGCCGGCGGTCGCCGCGATCGTCGCGCGCGCCACGTCGCTGCGCCCGGAGGATCGCTACGCCGACTGCAACGAGATGATCGCCGCGATCGAGCGCCACGCGGCGGCGTACGGGATCCACGCGTCGCCGATGCAGGTCGAGCGCTGGATGAGCCGGCACTTCGACGACCGCAAGCAGGAGCTCGAGCACGACCCGGCGGTCATGCCGCGCCGGCCGCGCGCGGTGACGCCGTCGCCTCCGACGACGGTCCTGCGGACGCCGCGCCCGGTGGGCCGCACCACGCTGGCGTTCACGGCCAAGACCGCGGGCCCACCCGAGGACGCGTGGCTCGGGCCGATCGCCGAGCGGATGGTGTGCCGGAGCCTGCGCGACCGCGAGGATCAGCGGTTCCACGTCGGCCGCTCCGACGACGCGACGTGGATCGAGCTCTCGGTGTCGCGCGCCGACGATCGCGTCATGCTCGAGGCGCGCGCGGACGACGGGCGCCTGCTCACGTGGGCGGCCGCGCGCTCGGTCGCGGGCGCGGCGCGCACGCTCGCCGACTACCTGGCGAGCGAGCTCGGCGCGGGCCTGCCGCCGGTCTTGCCGGACTCGGCCGAGCTCGCGGAGATGCGCCGCATCGGCGCGGCGTCGATCGAGCTGCTCCGGCGCTACCGCAACCTGCTCCACGCGTACTACGCCACCAACAAGCCGGACACCCGCGCCCTGGCGGCCGCGGCGAAGAAGCTCGTCACCGACGATCCGGCGTGGGCGCACGCGCACGCGCTGCTCGCGATGCTCGAGGGGATCACGACCGACGCCGCCCGCGACGTGCTCGTGGCCGCGCGCGGCCTCGCGAGCCACACCCGCGATCAGTCGGGGGTGGCGCTGCTCGACGCGCTCGAGCAGTTCCGCAGCGGCGATCTCGAGACCACGTGCGATCTGATGGACGAGGTGGTCCGGGGCGACGAGACGGATCTGCTCGCGGGGGCGCTGCTGCTCCTGCCGACGGCGATCCTGCAGCGCACCGAGGAGGCCGCGGCGATGGCGCGGCGGCTCCACATCCAGCACCCGGAGCTCGCGTTCGGGGTGGACCTCGCCGAGACGCTGCGGCGGCGCGCGCGCGACGTCGACGCCGATCGCGTGATCCGCGAGTGGGTGGCGTCGACGCCCGAGAGCCTGCTCGCGCGCGTCGAGCTCGCGCGGATCGAGGCGCGCACGGGCCGGCTCGATCAGGCGCGGGCGCGGGCGCGCGAGGCGGTCGAGATCCACGGCGAGCGCGACGACGCGCTGCCGGATCTGTTCGAGGCGCTGGTCGCCAGCGATCAGATCTCGGACGCGCGCGCGATCGCCGACCGGATGCTCGTCGGGAGCCCGCTCGCCCGGGCGCGCGGCCGCTACCGGGTCGCGCTGATCGCGGTGTTCGAGGGCCAGTTCGCGGCGGCGTACGACGCGATCCGGCGCGCGATCCAGGACAACCGCAAGTACGGGATCGACTCGGAGCTGTCGCAGTGCCTCGAGCTCGCGCGGGCGCTCGCGCCGCTGGTCGCGGACACGGCCGCGCAGCGCCGCTACACGGAGGACCTCGTCGGCGTGTTCGCGAATTTGGCCGGCGACACCGCGAGCGCCGCGGCGCTCCGCTTCGAGCTCGCGCTGCTCGATCACGGCGCGGCTGCGCCCGCGACGGCGCCCACGGCCACGGCTGCGCCCGCGAGCGCGCCCACGGCCACGGCTGCGCCCGCGAGCGCGCCCACGGCCACGGCTGCGCCCGCGGCTGCGCCCGCGAGCGCGCCCGCGAGCGCGCCCGCGACCCGGCCCTCGATCGACGCGCACCTCGACGGCCTCGAGGACGGCCCGGTGCGCGACGTCGCGCGCCGCCGCATGCTGCGCGCGGCGGCGGTGGCAGGCTGCGGTGACCCGGAGGCGGCGGTCGCCGCCGGGTTCTCGGCGTTCGAGGAGAACACCGCGTCGCTCGTCGCGCTGGGGCTGTGCGCCCGGCGCGTCGGCGAGCTCGAGCTCGCGCGCCGCAGCCTCGAGCGGGCCACCCAGCGCTGGTCGAGCGTGAGCTCCAACCAGAACTCGCCGTACCACGCCGTCCTCGCGCGGTTCCACCTCGCGGGCGTGCTCGCCGATCAGGGCGATCGCGTCGGCGCCCGCGCGGCGTACGAGGGGTTCCTCCGCTGCTGGTCGGATCCGGATCGCCCGATCCCGGAGATCACCGCCGCGCGCTGGCTGCTCGACTACCTGGGGCCGGTCGCGGGCGGACCGGGCGAGGACGCGGCGGCGCGCGAGCTCAGCGCCGCGACGACGCACCGGCGCTGATCGCAGCTACGTGAGCTCGCGGCCGCGGGTCTCGGGCAGCGTGAGCGCGCTCAGGATGACGAGCAGGTACGCGCTGGCGGCGACGTAGCCGATGGCGCTCCCGAACGGCATCGTCTCGCTCAGCGAGCCGACCAGCGCCGGACAGATCGCGCCGAGCGCGCGGCCGACGTTGTAACAGAAGCCCTGCCCGGAGCCCCGGACACGGCTCGGGAACAGCTCGGAGAGGTAGGCGCCCATCCCCGAGAAGATGCCGGAGAGGAAGAACCCGAGCGGGAAGCCGAGCCCGAGCATCATCGAGTCGGTGATGGGGATCTGCGTGTACGAGACGATGAGCGCGCCCGCGCTCGCGGCGAACAGGATGAAGCAGCGGCGGCGGCCGATGCGATCGGAGAGGTAGGCGCTCGTCAGGTAGCCGAGGAACGACCCGGAGATCAGGACGAGCAGGTAGCCGTTCGTCTTGTGCACGGAGAGGTGGCGCTCGGTCGCGAGGTACGTCGGCAGCCAGGTGGTGACGGCGTAGTAGGCGCCCTGCATGCCGGTCGCGAGCAGGCTCGCGCGGATCGTCGTACCGACGAGCTTGGGCGAGAAGATCTCGAGGAAGCGCCCCGCGTCAGCGGCCGCCGCCTGCCGGGCGCGGTGCTCGCGGTGCTCGCGGTAAATGGCCGGCTCCTCGAGGTTGCGCCGGATGTAGAGGATGAGCAGCGCCGGCAGGACGCCGAGCCAGAACAGGACGTGCCACGCGAGGTCGGGCGGGGCGAGGGCGTGGACGGCCCACGACGCGAGCGCCGCCGCGGCCCAGCCGACGGCCCAGCTGCTCTGCACGAGGCCGACGGCCTTGCCGCGGTGCTGCGGCCGGATCACCTCGGCGACGAGCACCGAGCCGACCGACCACTCACCGCCGAAGCCGAAGCCCTGCAGCGCGCGGGTCACGAAGAGCTGCTCGTAGGAGCTGGTGAAGCCGCTCGCGAACGTGAAGACGGAGAACCACAGGACGGTGAGCTGCAGGATCCGGACGCGGCCGTACCGGTCGGCGAGCACGCCGGCGGCCCAGCCGCCGATGGAGGAGGTGATCAGCGTCCCGGTGGCGATGTAGCCGGCCTCGGGCTTGGACATCTGCCACGCGGCCATGAGCGTCGGGATGAGCAGCGTGTAGATCATGACGTCGAAGGCATCGACGCCGTACCCCGCGAACGCCGCGGTCAGCGTCTTGCGCTCGTCGGGCCTCGTCTCGTGGATCCACACAAGCGCCTCCTGGTCGTCCCTGGTCGTCCCTGGTCGTCCGTGATCATCTCTGATCTTCGGGCCCAGCGGGCCGGGCGGCGGCCGGGCCGTACCCGCCCGCGCCGGGCGTCTCGATGACGATGACGTCCCCGGGGGCGACCTCGACGCGATCGCAGCCGGCGAGGTGCTCGACGCGCCCGTCCCGGCGCTCCACGCGGTTGGCGCCGGGCAGCCCGTCGGCGCCGCCGGCCGCGCCGCGCGGCGCGTGGACGCGGTTATTCGACAGGATCGACGCGGTCATGGCCTCGAGGAAGCGGACGCGCCGCACGCCGCCGTCGCCGCCCCGCCAGCGTCCGGCGCCGCCGGAGCCGGCGCGGATCCGGTACTCCTCGAGCAGCACGGGGAAGCGCCACTCGAGGACCTCGGGATCGGTGAGCCGCGAGTTCGTCATGTGCGTCTGCACGGCGGCGGTGCCGTCGAAGCCGCCGGTGACCTCGCCGGACGGGCCGCGAAAGACGCCGGCCGCGGAGCCGCCGGCGATGGTCTCGTAGTACTGGTAGCGCGCGCTGCCGAACGTGAAGTTGTTCATCGTGCCGGGGCTCTCGCTCATCACGCCGAGCGCGCCGTAGAGCGCCTGCGTGATGCACTGGCTCGTCTCGACGTTGCCGGCGACGACGGCGGCGGGGTAGCGCGGCGCGAGCATCGAGCCCTCGGGGACGATCACGCGGAGCGGCGCGAGGCAGCCGGCGTTCAGGGGAATGTCGTGACCGTCGCGGTCGACGAGCGTGCGGAAGACGTAGAGCACGGCGGCCATCGCGATCGAGCGCGGCGCGTTGAAGTTGTTCGGCAGCTGAGGCGACGTGCCGGTGAAGTCGATGGTCGCCTCGCGCCGCGCGCGGTCGACGCGGATCGCCACCCGGATCACGGGGACCACGGGGCCAGAGGCGGGATCGGCGGGATCGACGATCGGATCGAGCCGGTACTCGTACGCGCCGTCGGACAGGGCGGTGATCACGCGCCGCACGGCCTCCTCGGCGTTGTCCTGCACGTGCCGCATGTACGCCGTCACGACGGGGAGGCCCCAGTGCTGGACCATCCGGCCCAGCTCCTCGGCGCCCTTGGCGTTGGCGGCGACCTGGGCCCGCAGGTCGGCCAGGTTCTGCTCGATGTTGCGCGCCGGCCAGCGGCCAGAGCCGAGGAGCGCGCGCGCCTCGGCCTCGCGGTAGACGCCGCCGTCGATCAGCTTGAAGTTGTCGATCAGGACGCCCTCCTCGAGGACGGTGGTGCTGCCGGCGGGCATCGAGCCGGGCGCGCTGCCGCCGATGTCGGCGTGGTGGCCGCGCGAGCCGAGGTAGAACAAGACGTCGCGCCCGGCGGCGTCGAACACGGGCGTGATGACGGTGACGTCCGGCAGGTGCGTGCCGCCGTTGTACGGCGCGTTCAGCACGTGGACGTCGCCGGGTCTCATGGCGGCGCGGCTCTCGCGGATCACGGTCTCTACGCTCTCGCCCATCGAGCCGAGGTGGACGGGCATGTGCGGCGCGTTCGCGATCAGGTTGCCGCCAGCGTCGAAGACCGCGCACGAGAAGTCGAGCCGCTCCTTGATGTTCACCGAGTGCGCGGTGTTCTGGAGCCGCAGCCCCATCTGCTCGGCGATGCTCATGAACAGGTTGCCGAACACCTCGAGCATCACGGGATCGGCCGCGGTGCCGATCGCGCGGCGCGCGGGCCGCGCGGGCCGTGCGGTCCGTGCGGTCCGTGCGGTCCGTGCGGCGGCGCGCTCGAGCAGGAGGTGATCCTCGGGCGTGACCTTGGCGCGCCAGCCGGGCTCGACGATCGTGGTCTGGTTCTGCTCGGCGATGATCGCGGGGCCGGCGATGACGTCGCCGGGCCGCGTGTCGTCGCGCCGGTACAGCGGCGCGTCGTGCCAGCGCCCGCCGGAGAACACGCGCGCGGTCAGCGCGGGCCGAAGCGGCGTAAGCGGCGCGGCCCGCGGCGGCAGCTCGCGCAGGCGCTCGGCGACGGGCTCGCCGCGGGCGGCGGCCTCCACGGACACGGCCTCGACGACGAGCGGCCGGCCCTCCATCAGGAACGCGAAGCGCCGCCGGTACTCGGCCTCGAACGCGGCGCGCATCGCCTCGGGCGTGCCGGCGGCGACGACGAGCGCGGTGTCGGTGCCCTCGTAGCGCAGGTGCGCGCGCTCGCGGACGGAGATCCGCTCGGCGGGCGCGCTCGGGGCGCCGGGGCCGCAGAGCTCGGCGGTGGCGCCGACCGCGAGCGCGTCGAGCGCCGCGCGCAGCGCCGGCACGGCGAGCGCGTCGAGCGGGAGCTCGACGGTCTGCTCGCGCATCGCGATCTGATCGGCGAGGCCCATGCCGTAGGCCGAGAGGACGCCCGCGAGCGGGTGCGCGAGGACGCGCGTCATGCCGAGCGCGTCGGCGACCGAGCACGCGTGCTGGCCGCCAGCGCCGCCGAACACGGCGAGCGTGTACGCGGTGACGTCGTGGCCGCGCGCGACCGAGATCTGCTTGATCGCGTTCGCCATGTTCAGCACGGCGATCTCGAGGAAACCCTCGGCGACCGCCTCGGGCGCGCGGGCGTCGCCGGTGGCGGCGCGGATCTCCTCGGCGAGTGCGGCGAAGCGGTCGCGCACGAGCGCGGCGTCGAGCGGCTGATCGGCGCTCGGGCCGAACACGGCCGGGAAGAACGCGGGCTGGATCTTGCCGAGCAGCACGTTGGCGTCGGTCACGGTGAGCGGCCCGCCGCGGCGGTAGCAGGCGGGCCCGGGATCGGCACCGGCGGAGTCCGGCCCGACGCGGTAGCGGGCGCCGTCGAACTGCAGGATCGAGCCGCCGCCCGCGGCGACGGTGTGGATCGCCAGCATCGGGGCGCGCATGCGCACGCCGGCGACCTGCGTCTCGAACGCGCGCTCGAGATCGGCGAGGTCCTCGCCGGCGAAGTGCGAGACGTCGGTCGACGTGCCGCCCATGTCGAAGCCGATGACCTGGCGGTGCCCGGCGCCAAGGCTCGTGCGCACCATGCCGACGATCCCGCCGGCGGGGCCCGAGAGGATCGAGTCCTTGCCCTGGAAGCGGCGCGCGTCGGCGAGGCCGCCGCTCGACTGCATGAACTCGAGCCGCACGCCGGGCAGCTCGGCGGCGACCTGCTCGACGTAGCGGCGCAGGATCGGGGACAGGTACGCGTCGACGACGGTGGTGTCCCCGCGCGAGACGAGCTTCATGAGCGGCGAGACGGCGTGCGAGGTGCTGATCTGGGTGAACCCGACCTCGCGCGCGACGCGCTCGAGCGCCGCCTCGTGGGCGGGGTAGCGGTAC
>Ga0247790_10000287_pt1 | contig 20539 bp, 16 predicted proteins | sample UWRJS171409R4_FD_179913 | JGI IMG/M metagenome (GOLD analysis project Ga0247790, IMG submission 179913) | Soil microbial communities from Arlington Agricultural Research Station in Wisconsin, United States - UWRJ-S171-409R-4 | ecosystem: Environmental > Terrestrial > Soil > Agricultural land... | reverse complement strand
TTCGCGCGAAAGGACGCAACCCTGGCGCGACGTGCCGATAGGGCGCGGCGTGTACCAGCCCTTCGACCAGTTCGCCAAGAGCCTCCTGCGCGACGCTTTGTGCCGTGCCTGCACCGCCGAGACCGAGGTCGAGGTCCTGGCCGCCACGCAGAAGATCGACGTGTACACCACGCCTGACCCCGCGCGCGCCGCGGAGCGCGCCCGCATGGGGCTGCTCGGTGAGCTGGCGGCGCAGCCGTGTCTGTTCGAGCCGTTCCACGACACGCCGACGCTGCGCCAGGTCCGCCGGTGCCTCAACAAGCAGCACACCTGGCACCACGAGCTCGAGCGCCGCGCACGCGCCGCCGTCCGCGCCGCCGCGGCCGACTCCAGCGGCACCAGGCCCGCCGCGAATGAGGTGCCGTTCCCGCTGCTCGTCGTGATCAGCCCCGGCAAGCCCGCGACCGTGCTCGACGCTTATGGCTGCGAGTGGGGCAGCCCGGGCGTCTATCACGCCGATTGGGGCCTCGCGCTGCACGTCGTCGTGCTCGCGGAGCTGCCGACGACGTCGGAGACGTTGCTCTTGCGCCTGCTCGGCAGGGGCCCCGTGTTCACCCAGGCGCTGGCCGAGCTGGCACGGCTGCCCGGCGACGCCTGGGAGCGCAGCGTCGCCACTCCGCTGTTGGTACACTTCCGGCTCGACAGTTATGCGCACCCGCCGCACAAGGAGGACACCGTGAGCGCAGAGATCCAGGCCTGGTTCGAGGACTACCAGCGCAAGATGCGCAAGGAGGTGGAGTGCAACATGCTGCTGCGAATGCTGCGCTCGCGGTTCGGCGAGCTGGCGGCGGCGGACGTCGCCCGCATCGAGGCGGCCGATGGCGCTGAGCTCGAGCGCTGGAGCGAGCGCATCCTCCGCGCCCGAACCCTCGCCGAGATGTTCGACGACCCGGTCTGATTACGCTACTCGCGCGCGGGTCCCTGATCGCAGGCGAGCTGGGCGGCCCCTACTTCGGATCGAGCGGCGCGACGAGCGCGCTACCGGCGCGGCAGGCCGGCGTGCTCGAGCCGCACGCGGTACACGGCCGTGCGGGCCGTGATGTACAGCGTCTTGTGGTCCGGGTCGCCGAACGCGCAGTTCGCCGGCTGCATCGGCACGGGGATCACGCCCCAGCGCGCGCCCAGCGGCGAGAACACCTCGACGCCGGTGCGCGTGGTCACGAAGATGTTGCCGGCGATGTCGACCGCGAGCCCGTCGGGGTTCCCGCTGGTCGCTGCCAGCATCGAGCGCGGGCCGAGCGCGCCGCCGAGCTGGATCGGGTAGCGGTAGAGGTTGCCGTCGACGGTGTCGACCGTGTAGAGGATGCCGCCGTCGGGCGACAGCCCGACGCCGTTGGGCCGCGAGGCCAGCGCGCCGCGCAGCTCGGCGGTCAGCGTGCCGTCCGGCGCGACGCGGAATACTCCGCTGAACAGGAGCTCGCTCTGCGCCTCGGTGATGCCGTACGGCGGATCCGTGAAGTAGATCGTGCCGTCATCGGCGACGATCACGTCGTTCGGCGAGTTGAGCCGCTTGCCCTCGAACATGCCCGCGACCGTCGCGCCGGCGCGGCTCACGCGCCGCATGCCGTGCTCGGCGGCGACCAGCGCGCCGCTTCCATCGACGGCGAGGCCGTTCGCGTTGTTGCTCGGGTTCACGAGCACCACCGGCGTGCCGCCCGGCTGGTAGCGATAGATCGTGCTTGCCGGGATGTCGGAGAACACGAGGTCCCCTTCGGCCTCGCGCCACTGCGGCCCCTCGGTGAACATGAGCCCGCCCTGCACCAGCTCGACGTTCCCGCGCCCGGCGAGCGGATCGCCGAAGTCCGGCGCGTCCACCGATCTGCCATCTGTCCCGTCTGGCGCGTCGGTCGCGGCCGCGTCCTTGCCGCCGCAGCCCGCGCCGAGGCCGACGCCGATCCCGAAGACGATGCCGAGGTGCGCCAGCCGGTTCCGCGGAGCCATGCCGCGACCGTATCGCAGGCGCGCGCGGCCCCGCCTCCTCCCGGAGGAGCGCGCTGGCACCGCGCGTGAGCCGCGTCATGCTCAGCGCCGCGCGCGAGCTCGATGCGAATGACTTCGCGGGCGAGGTGACCGCGCTCGCCCCGCCCCTCTCGCTGCGCGACCGGGGCTAAGCTCCCGCCGATGCTCCGCGCCCCTTCCGCTTCCACGCGCGCCGCCGCGGCCGCCGCCCTGGCATGGATCGCGGTCGCCGCGTGCGAGTCCCGCGCGACGCCGACGCCGCCGCTGGCGCCGACGACGCCGACGCCAGCGCCGACGACGCCGGCGCCAGCGCCGACGACGCCGACGCCGGCACCGACGCCAGCGGCGCACACGGCGCCGCCCGGGCGCGCCACGCTGATCGCGGCGCGCGACACCGGGCTCCACGAGATCACGACGGACGGCGACGACGTGCGCCGCCTCAGCGCGACGCCGGCGCAGCAGCCCCGGTGGCAGATCCCCGGGCAGCGCGTCGTGTTCCTGACCCAGGACGCCGCGGAGCTGCGCGCGATCGATCTCCGCACCGGGCAGGAGCAGCTGGTCGCGCGCGTGCGCAACCGGATCGAGTGCCCGAACGAGCTCCCGCCGCCCGCGGGCCCGATCCGGCGGATCGCGCTGAACCTCCACGACGACGACAACTTCTTCGTCGAGCCGACGCGCGCGTGCATCCGCCTGACGGATCTGAACCCGCGCATGGCGGGGCTCCGCCTCGACATCCGCGTCGACCTCGCGACCGGCCAGACCACGGAGTACGCTGACTTCGCCGAGCACATGGAGCACGTCGCCCAGAAGTGCCAGGCGCCTCGCCGCAAGGCGCCGCCCTGCGGGCCCGCAACCCAGGCGTTCCCCGAAATGATGGCCCCGATCGAGCACGCCGGCCCGAAGGACTTCTACGCGAGCGCGGCGTCCCCCTCCGGTCGCTGGATCGTGCTGCGCGGCAACTTCACGCCGGGCGACACCTTCTTCGACCAGGTCGTCCTCTACGACCGCACGACGCGGCGCACGTTCCCGCTCGGTGGCGAGCTCGGCCAGAAGGCGGACGCGTGGCCGGCACCGCTGACAGCCGCGCAGCTCGCGCAGGACGGCTCGGCGCTCCACTCGCTCCTCGGCCCCACCACGTACGAGACTCCGGTCTACTGGCTCGCCGGCCCCGACGATCGGCTCGTCTTCGACGAGCGCCTCGTCATCCCGGGCGAGCGCATCGTCTACGTCGGCCAGCTCGCGCGCTCGTTCTGAGTGCAGGCCGGGGCTATCCTCGGGCCGTGGCCAAGGAGAAGCCGGAGCCGGCGGCCGAGGACGCGACGACGACGGCGGCGGTCGGCGGCGATGACGACGAGGCGCTGCGGTGCGCGGCGTGCGGGCACCGGATCAGCGAGGCGGCGTACCGGATCCAGATCGCGGACGCGCACGAGCATACGTTCGTGAACCCGCACGGCATCGTGCACCACATCGGCTGCTTCGCGGCGGCGCCGGGCTGCGCGCACGTCGGCTCGACGGAGACGGCGTTCTCGTGGTTCCCGGGCTGGTCGTGGCAGGTCGCGGTGTGCGCCCGGTGCCGCGCGCACGTGGGCTGGATCTTCCGGTGCGCCGGGCAACAGTTCCACGGGCTGATCCTCGCGGCGCTGCGGCCCTGAGGCCGGCGCTGCGGCCCTGAGGCCGGCGCGCAGCGCGAGGCGCGCCGCGCGCCACGCTCAGCGATCGGCGATGTCGGCGGCCTCGAGGTACGGCGACGCCTCGACGATGGCGGCGGCGGTCCAGCCGCGGTTGGCGCCGCCGCCGTCCTCGGCGCAGTCGCCGTCGGTGTGGACACCGACGAGGTAGCCGCGGTCGCTCAAGATGCCGGCGCCGGAGCTGCCTACCAGGGTGTCCAGATCGGTGTAGTAGATCTGGCGATCGCAGGAGTCGAGGAACGGCCCCTCGGCGATGACCTTCGGCCGGCCCCGCGGGTGCTGGATGATCGCGAGCTGATCGGAGGGCTGCGTCGTCAGCGGGGTCGGCGTGATCGCCGCGGGCAGCGTGTCGAGCTTGATGAGCGCGTAGTCGGGATCGTCCGCCCGCTCGATGACGGTGCCCTCGGTGATCAGCGGCTCGCCGTCGGGATCGTCCTCGTGGTTGAACACCACCACGTCCCGATCGCCGAGCCCGACGCAGTGGCCCGCGGTCGCGACGACGGGACCCGCCGCGGCGGCGATCAGCGTGCCGGTGCAGAGGCCGTTGATCAGGACGACGGCCTCCTCGCGCTCCTGCGCGGCGGCGAACGCGCCCGCGTACTGATTGATGGGCGTGAAGTCGAGCGTCGGGCCGCACTGCAGACCGTGGACCGAGTCCGTGATCTGCAGCCCCCCGCGGCGAGGGACCGCGGCCTGCCCGTCCACGCAGACCACGGGCGGCCCGGGCGGCCCGGGCGGCTCCTCGGAGCTGCAGGCCGCGGCGAAGAGGGCTACCGCGAAAACGAGGACGGGCCCCCAAGAGATCGGGGGCCCGCTTCGGGTTGGCGTGCTAGCGAGCCATCGCACTACTGATCTGTATCAGATCAGTAGAGCGTGTTCAGCGCGGTCACGTCGGTGCTCGTGAACTCGCCGGACTCGACCGAGCGGAAGCACGAGTTCATGATCGAGGCGCCGACCGTCGTCGTGGACGGCGTGCCCGGGATCAGGACGGCGCCGACGCCGGCGGTACCCTCATTCGAGGCGGCGCCGCCGCACGAGATCGCGCGGTTGTAGTAGTCCGAGTGGCGGAATCCGACGCAGTGACCCAGCTCGTGGGTGATGACGTGCTCGACCACGTCGACACCATACGAGGTGGTGCCGGTGCCGATGTAGACGTAGCCCGGGTACGGCTTGCCGCCCGAGGGGAAGCCGGCAGAGCCACCAGCGCCGGTCGTGGTCGTGATCGCGATGCTCGCGCCGCAGCCAGTGCCGCCGATCTGGAAGTCGAACGTGAGCGGCAGCGCGTTGTAGTTGTCGCGCGCCATCGCGAGGCCGCTCATGAGCGTGGCGTTGGCGCTGAACGTCGACGAGGGGTTGATGCAGATCTTGGTGATGGAGGTGCTCACCAGGTTCGTCGTCCGGTACTGCTCGGCGGTGCCGTTGGTCTCGAGCATCTCCCGGGACGCCTCGAGCGTCACGTGCGCGTCGCGGCCGGTGTAGACCTTGCCGTCGGCGACCATGATGTCGTCGGCGGGGAACCCGGCCTGGACGAGGTTCTCGATGATCTCCTGCTGCTCATCAGCGGGCGTCTGCTCGGCGCTGCAGCCGAACACGAACGCACTACAACCCAACGCAAGAACGGTCGCTCTGGTGATCATTACTTTGATTCTCCCCGATCTGGTCTTTGGCTCTTGATTCCAGGGCCCCGGTATGGGGCGTGCTGGTCGCGGCGAGATCTCTCCGGCGGTGAGGCGGCTCTCGCGCTCATCCGGTCCGGCCAGGCTGCCGAGTCCGTCTTCCCCCGACGGCGCGCGAGCCTTGAGCAAGAACAGCGCCTAGCTTCGAGCGGTCTTCAAGATCGTTTGCGGGTCCGATCGACGCGCGACGTCATCGCGCCAGCAAGCGCCAAACCGGAATATTCTACGCGGGCTTGCGTCAGATTTTTTCGAGTCTAAATATAATAACCCCTTGGGATGATATAGATATTTTCCATTACCAGGGTCGATATCCCCATTGCCAGGGTCGGTGACAGGTTGACACGCCAGGGGATTGTCGCTGGGGCAAAAAGCGTCAACAACTCTGAGCAGATGTCCCTGCTCGAAGCGCGCAGAGAGAGCTACAAGCTGCGTAGCTTTCAGCCGTACGCCCATGAAGACGTACGCGAGCGCGAGCGCGCACTAGACGAGGTCCAGCCAGCGGACCGAACGCGCGACGCGGGCGAGCAAGCGCGCGTGAGCGAGCGGCTCGGCGCTACGGACGAACGCGCGACGCGGGCGAGCAAGCGCGAGTGAGCGCATGGCTCGGCGCTACGGACGAACGCGCGACGCGGGCGAGCGCGCGCGCGCGGCACAGCGCCGCGATCGGCGCCGTAGCCCGGCGTTCACGCAGGGAACGGCGACGTTGCGTCGACGACAACCTACGCAGAATCGCGCGGTTACGCGGGGCATGCGCGCTGCACATCGACGGCGACCATGCGCGCCTGGCTCGCCGCCACCCCTGCCCTCGTCCTCGCCCTCGCGCTGGCCCTCGTCGCCGCCGCGCTCGTCTCGGGCTGCTTCTATGAAGAGCAGAGCCCGCTGCCGGAAGACTTCGGCGCCTGCACCGGCCCGGCGCCGCCGGGCGCCGAGGGCGGCGGCGCCGCCGAGCCGACGTGGTACCGCGACGTCGAGCCGATCGTCGACGCGAAGTGCCGGGGCTGCCACACGGCGGGCGGCGTCGCGCCGTTCGCCCTCGAGGACCACACGCAGATCGCCGGGATGCGCGAGATCGTGCGGGACGCGGTCGAGTCGCGCCGCATGCCGCCGTGGCAGCCGGCCCCGTGCTGCAACGAGTACCTCCACGATCGATCGCTGACGGACGCGGAGCGCGAGACGCTGCTGCGCTGGCTCGCGGGCGGCACGCCGGCCGGCGATCCGGCGGACGCGCGGCCCGACGCGGCGCCGACGCCGGGGCTCCCGCGCGTGGACCTGGCCGCGGTGATGCCAGTGCCGTTCACGCCAGCGCCGAAGATCGGCAGTGACGAGATCCGCTGTTTCCTGCTCGATCACGAGCCGATCGATCGCATGCGCTACATCACGGGCTTCGACTTCAAGCCGGGCGCGCGCTCGCTGGTGCACCACGTGATCGTCTACGCCGTCGACGAGGACGCCGCGCGCGAGCTCGCGGCGCGCGACGGCGCCGACGGCCGCCCGGGCTGGGACTGCTACGGCGAGGGCGGTGAGCTCGTGCAGAGCAAGCAGTACATCGGCGGCTGGCAGCCGGGCAACCTGCCGCGCGTGCTCCCCGAGGGGCTCGGCCGCGAGCTGCCGGCGCGCACGCGCCTCGTGGTCAACATCCACTACGACACGGGCCACGGCACCGCGCCGGATCGGAGCGCGATCGACCTCACGCTCGCAGATCGCGTCGACCGGCTCGAGCGCGGCATCCCGGTCGGCAACCCGCTGTGGTTCGCCGGCGAGGGCATGCAGATCGACGCGGGCGATCCCGACGCGTGGGTGTGGTTCGCGTACGACCCGAGCGAGGCGGTCACGGCGGGCCGCGCGGCCCTGCTCCACAACGTGATGCTCCACATGCACGAGCTGGGCACCGTCGGGCGCGTCGCGATCCTGCGCGCGAGCGGCGAGACGGAGTGCCTGCTCAACATCACGGACTGGGACTTTCACTGGATGTCCGATTACTACTTTGCACGGCCGGTGCGACTCGATCCGGGGGACAAGCTCTATGTCGAGTGCCGGTGGGACAACAGCGCTGGCAACCAGCGCATCGTGAACGGCGCGCGCGAAGCCCCGCGCGACCTGATCTGGCGCACCGATGACGAGATGTGCGGCGCGGTGCTGCTCTACAGCGAGGCGGTGACCCCGTGACGACGACGCGCGCTACTCAACAGCTGCAGCCCAATCAACAGCAGCAGCCACACACGCCCCATCTGCGGCGTGATCTCCACCCACGGCGAAACCAGCCCCGCTATCACACGCCCCAGCTCCCCGTGCCGCGCTACCTCCGCGTCGCCCGCCTCGCCCGCCTCGCCCGCCTCGCCCTCGCGCTATGGCCGCTCGCCGCCTGCGGCTCGTACTCGACCTACCGCACGACGCGCCTGGCCTCGACGGAGAAGACCGAGCTCTTGTTCGGCGCGCAGGTCGCGGGCGCCCGCGCGCCGGACGGGGCGGGCGCGCCGCTCCCCGAGCTCTCGGTGTCGGCGCGGCGCGGCGTCGGCGAGCGCTACGAGGTGCAGGCGAACGGCACACTGCTCGCGCTCGAGCAGGGCCGCACCGGCAGCCTCGAGCTGGGCGGCAAGCTGCGCGTGCTCTCCGAGGGGCGGTGGTCGCTCGCGGTCGGCGCCGCAGCGGGCTACCGGATCGCGGAGTCCGGCGGCGCGATCATCGAGGGCGCGTTCGTCTCGGCGCCGGTGATCGGCGGCATCGAGCTCGGGCGCCACCAGCTGGTCGTGTCGGTGACGGGCGGCTACCAGCGCTGGTACTCGAGCGGCGCGCGGCCGGTCGACGTGCCGTTCGTCGGCGAGTCGCTCGGCTTCGTCTGGCAGCTCACGAAGCGGTGGGCGCTCCTGCCGGAGGTCGGCACAGCGTACACGCCGACGAAGAACATGATGACCGACGATTCACGGCTGTTTCACGCCGGCCTCGCCGTAATCTGGAGCCGGTGACGCCGGTGACGCGGGTGCACCGGGTGACGCCGGTGACGCCAGCGACGGCGGCTGCGACGGGCAGCGCGCCACGTAGATCGCCCCGATCAGCATGACGCTCGCCGCGCCGCCGAGCGCGAGCAGCGACGCGCCGCCGAGCGTCATCAACGTCAGGCTCCCGATCATCGAGCCCCACGCCGTGAGCTTCACCGGCAGCGGCACCGCGCGGTACGCGCGCCACGCGACGAGCCGCGGCCCGAAGCGCGGGTGCTGAAGGAGCCAGGTCTCGAGCCGCCGCGAGCTGAGCGAGAACGCCCACAGCGCGACGAGCATGAACGGCGTCGTCGGCAAGACGGGCAGGAACGCGCCGAGGACGCCGAGGCCGAAGAACACGCAGCCCAGCCCGGCGTAGAAGGCTCTCCGGGCGCGCTGCAGCACGAGGCGCAGTGTGGCACACCGGCGCGCCAGCGCCTCGCCCGGACACGCCGAGGTGCCGGTGGTTGCGAGCCAAGGTCCCGTGCGAGACTGCGGTCCCATCCACATGCTCTCCACGCGCGCATGGCTGGTCCTCCTCGCGGTTGGCTGCGGCTCACGCCCGGTGGAGCACCGGCCGGCGAGCCCGCCACCGACCCCGGCTTCGACCCCGACCTCGGCAGCGGCCGCGGCGACGCCCGCCGCGGCGACGCCGGCCCCGCTCCCGGCGTGCCAGCCGGCGCAGCCGACGCAGGCCGAGCGCGACGAGGAGGTGCGGACCCGTAGATTTGGCAGGTTCGGCAGGCTCGGCCTCACCGGCTTCGAGCCGAAGCGCGCGGCGACGTCCGCGGACGTGTGCGACGTGGCCGACTCGAACCTGGCGCGCGCCGAGGCGGCGATCCTCGCGCGGCCGAAGCCAGCGGCGGGACCGGCGGCGCGGCCGTGGGATCGCAAGCAGCCACCGGCGCGGCTGTCCCAGATCGAGCGCCGCTTCGGGATCTCGGCGGCCGAGCGCCGGCAGCTCCAGCGCGACGGGTTCGTCGTCTCGGCCCGCCTCGCGCAGCCGAGCTGGGGCTGGGCGTTCCACGAGATCTATCAGTCGCAGCTCCCGATCTACGTCTCCGCCGACGCGATCCTCCACGCCGTCTACGCCGCGCACGACGGCCTCGTCGCGCGCCTCGAGAAGGACGAGCTCCTGCCGCGGCTGCGCGCGATGCTCGCCGCGATGCACTGCGCGCTGCCGGGGCTGGCGCCGCAGCTGCCGGGCGACGCGGCGCGCGACCTCGATCTGTACCTGGCCGTCGCGCGCGGCCTGCTCGCGGACGCCGAGATGGGCAGCGCGCTCGGCGACGCCGCGGTCGCCCGCGAGGCGCGCGCGCTGATCGCGAAGGCGAAGTCGGCCGCCGGGCCGGAGGTGCGCGAGCTGTTCGGCCGCCCGCGCGTGATCGACTTCTCGCAGTACCAGCCGCGCGGCCACTACACGGACGACCTCGAGCCGTACTTCCGCGCGGCGATGTGGCTCTCGCGCCTCGAGCTGAACGTCGTGTCGCGCTCGTCGCGCTCGTCGGCGCCGGGCGACGCTCCCGATCCGCGCGAGACGCCGCGCGAGGCGGTGGACGCGCTCGCGCTCGCCGAGCTGGTGGCCGCGAGCGGCCAGGGCGCGGAGCTCGACCGGATCGAGCAGGTGTTCGCGCTGCTCGCCGGGCGCCGCGAGGACATCCCGCTGCCGCGGCTCGCCGAGCTGGCGCGCGCCGCGGGGATCTCGGACCTGCGCGCGCCAGACGCGGCGGGCAAGCTGCGCGGCGCGGTGGGCGACAAGTACCAGCGCACGGCGCGCATCCACCCGATGCCGCAAGGCTCGACGGTGCTGCCGGCGATCGCGACGCTGCTCGGGCCGCGGATCACCGCCGACACGGCCGCGCTCCGCCCGCTCGCGCACTCGGAGGTCCCGGATCGCCACCAGATCCACGGCGGCGACGTCGCGTACATGCTCGGCCACGACCGCGGCCGCGCACACCTGCGAGCGGACCTCGCGCGGTACCCGGGCCTTCCGGCGGCGCTCGACGAGGCGCGCGCGATCGTCGCGAAGGCGCCGCGCGGCGACGACCTCTACTCGGCGTGGCTGGGCGCGATCCTCGCGCTGGGCAAGCCGGCGGTGGGCGCGACGCCGTCGTTCATGGCGACCGAGGCGTTCGCGGATCTGCGCGTGAGCTCGGCGATCGCCGCGTACGCGCAGCTCCGCCACAATCACGTGCTGATCGCGGGCATGGCGTACGGCGAGGGCGGCTGCGAGATCCCGGACGGCTACGTCGAGCCGGCGGTCGCGGTGTACGAGGCGATCGCCGCGTACGCCGACCTGGGCGCGCGCAAGGTCAGCCTGCTCGCGGGCGGCGCGCCAAGCGCGCGGGCGGGCAGCGGCGCGCCAGACGCGCGACCGGATGCGCGACCGAGCAGCGGCCAGGCGGCCGAGCGCGCGGCCGAGGGCGGCCCCGCCACCCCGCGCGCGTACTTCGAGCGGCTCGGCGCGATCGCGCGCGTGCTCGCCGCGATCTCGCGGATCGAGCTCGCGAACCAGCCGCTGCCGATCGAGGCGCAGCGCTGGCTGTCGATGGTCGTCGAGATGCTGCCGGCCGGCTCGGACGGCCGGCCGACGTACACGGGCTGGTACTTCGATCTGTTCGCGGATCGCACGGACGGCATCGCGCGGCCGGACCTGATCGCCGACTTCTTCACGGCGGGCGACAGCACGGGCTACGTCGGCGCCAGCGAGCCGCGGCTCGGCGTGTTCGTCGTCGACACGGGCGGCGGGCCGCGCGCGATGATCGGCCCGGTCGCCCGCGCGTACGAGCACCAGCGCACCGGCCCCCGGCTCACCGACGAGGCGGCGCAGAAGCTCTCCGACCGCGACCGCGTCGAGCCGTGGGCGGCGCGCTACACGGCGCCCGCGCCGCCGGTGCCCGCGTTCCAGGCGCGGCTCGACTGGGAGACGGTCGGCGACGACGGGTTCCAGGTGATGGCGATCGACGCGCTCGAGCCGATCCGGTCGCTCACGATCCAGCTGCTCGATCACCACCGCGTGCCGGTCGCGCAGGTCACGCGGCCGATCCCCAAGGGCAAGTCGAAGGTGCGGCTGCCCAAGCTCCGCGAGGATCAGCACGTGAAGATCTACGGCTTCATCGCGGGCGAGTTCCGCGCCACGGCGGAGCCGTGCAGCTGCTGCGACTGCAGCCCGATGACGTTCGGCGCGTACCCGGTGACGAGCCCGGACGAGTCGGGCGAGTCGGGCGAGCCGCAGGCTCCCTGAGCGTCCCGAGACGCGCGTAGCCGGGTGAGCCGGGCGAGCCCGCCTGAGCCGGGCGAGCCCGCCCGAGCCGGGCGAGCCCGCCCGAGCCGTGCGACCTGCCGGGATTTCCTTGACACAGAGTGTCATGACGGCGTAGTTACCTACCGACCGGTCGGTAGGCCACCCATGATGCTCACTGACTCCAGCACCTTCGGCGTGTTACACGAGCCGCGTGGCGGCTCCGCGAACCCACGAGAGCGAGCGCATGCGCCAGATCCTGGAGCGGGCGGCCCGGATCATCTGCCAGCAGGGGTTCGAGGCCACGAGCATGCAGGAGATCGCGGTGGCCTGCGGGCTGACGAAGGCCGGGCTCTACCACCACATCAAGACGAAGGACGCGCTGCTGCTCGCGATCATGAACTACGGCATGGACCTGTTCGAGGAGGTGGTCCTCCATCGGGTCTCGGGGATCGCCGATCCGCTCGAGCGACTGCGCCAGACGATGGCGCGCAACGTCGAGCTCGTCACGCAGGACTCGAGCAAGGAGGTCACGATCATCCTGCACGAGCACCAGACGCTGACGGGCGCGGCGCAGCGCGAGATCAACGCGCGCAAGAAGCGCTACGTGCGCTTCCTCGAGGACTCGCTCCGCGAAGCGAGCGCGCGCGGCCAGATCCGGCCGGTCGATCCGACGCTCGCCGCGTTCAGCTTCCTCGGCGTCGTCTTGTGGACGTACAAGTGGTACCGCGCCGACGGGCGGATCTCGTCGGCGCAGCTCTCCGAGGGCGTGATCGATCTGTTCTTCGCCGGCCTCCTGCCGCGCTGACGGCCGCGCTGACAGCCGCGCCCCCTGCCGCGCCCGTGCGCTCCCCCGACGCCCCGCCGAGGAGCGCGTCGTGAGCCTCGCCGGAGGCTGGGTCCGGGCGCCGCGCGGCGCCCAGACCGCGATCCCCGTCGGCATCGACGCGCTCGGCGTCGCGATCCCGCGGCGCTACCTCGATCTCGAAGACCTGGCGCGCGCGCGCGGCGTCGAGCCGGCGAAGTACACGCACGGCCTCGGCGCGCGCGAGATGGCGGTCGCCGAGCCGGGCGAGGACACCGTCTCGCTCGCCGCCGCGGCGGCCCGGCGCGCGCTCGAGATCGCGCGGCTCGATCCGCACGCGCTCGGCATGCTCGTCGTCGGCACCGAGACGGGCGTCGATCACGCCAAGCCGGTCGCGTCGTTCGTCCACGGCCTGCTCGATCTGCCGCGCGCGATGCGCGTCTACGACACCCAGCACGCGTGCTACGGCGGCACCGCGGGGCTCATGTCCGCCGTCGAGTGGATCGCTTCGGGCGCGGCCGCCGGCCGGAGCGCGCTCGTGATCTGCGCCGACGTCGCGCGCTACGGCGTGGCCACCGCGGGCGAGCCGACGCAGGGCGCCGGCGCCGTCGCGATGGTCGTCTCGGCGCACCCCGCGCTCCTCGAGCTCGACGTCGGCGTGGCCGGCGCGGCCTCGGCGCACGTCCACGACTTCTGGCGCCCGCTCGGCCACCGCGAGGCGCAGGTCGACGGCCACTACAGCGTCGAGTGCTACCTCGACGCCGTGGCGACGGCGTACCGCGGCTGGAAGGCGCGGGCGATCGCGCGCGAGCTCGTCCGCGGCGACGCGCCCCCGAGCGAGCAGCTCGCGGCGATCTGCTACCACGTGCCGTTCTGCAAGATGGCGAAGAAGGCGCACGTCCGCGTGCGGCGCTGCGATCTCGAGGACGCCACCGCGCCGTGGGACGTCTCGACCGAGGAGCTGCGCGCGGCGACGAGCTTCCAGCTGCAGGTCGAGCCGTCGCTCGGGCTGTGCGCGCGGATCGGCAACGTCTACACCGGCTCGCTCTACCTCGGCCTCGCCGGCCTCCTGCACGCGCGCGGCGCCGAGCTGTCGCGCCGCCGGATCGGGCTGTTCTCGTACGGCAGCGGCTGCACGAGCGAGTTCTTCTCCGGCGTGATCGGGCCGCGCGCCAACGAGCGCATCGCCGCCGCCGGGCTCGACGAGCTCCTGGCCGCGCGCGAGCGCATCTCGATCGACGAGTACCACCGGATCATGGCGCTCGGGCCGGGCGCGCCGCTCGGCGAGCCGCCGAGCTCCGGGGGCCCCGGGAGCCCCGGTGGCTTCCGGTTCGTCGGCGTCGAGGCGAACCGCCGACGGTACGAGCGCACGTGACGAGCCGCCGCGGCGGGCCGCGGCCGAACCGTGGCATGCTCGATGCGCCGTGGAGCACCGGTTCGGCGATATCACGATCGCGTGCACGAACGTCGATCGGGTCATGTTCCCCGACGACGGCGTCACGAAGGGCGACCTGATCGCGTACTACCACGCGGTCTCCGCGGCCATGGTGCCCGAGCTGCGGCGCCGGCCGCTCAGCATCGTGCGGTTCACGAAGGGCATCGCCGAGGGCGGCTTCTTCCAGAAGCACCGGCAGAAGCACTACCCGGCCTGGATCGAGAGCATCAAGCTCGGCGCCAAGACGCGCGTGGACTACCCGCTGTGCGACTCGCCCGCGGCGCTCGTCTACTTCGCGAACCAGGGCGCGATCGAATTCCACGTCTGGACGAGCCGGGCCGAGGCGCCCACGCACCCAGACTTGCTGGTGTTCGATCTCGATCCGCCCGAGGGCAAGTTCGATCTCGCGCGCCGGACAGCGCTCCTCCTGCGCGACCTCCTGGGGCAGCTCGAGCTGCCCGCGTTCGTGAAGACGACCGGCGGCAAGGGCCTGCACGTCGTCGCGCCGCTCGACGGGCGCGCCGCGTTCGATGAGGTCGCCGCGCTCGGCAGCCAGATGTCGCAGCTCCTGTGCGCGCGCCACCCGGCCGAGCTGACGATGGAGTTCTACAAGAAGGACAGGAAGGACCGGCTCTTCCTCGACACGATGCGCAACGCCATCGGCGCGACGATCGCGGCCGCCTACTCGGTGCGCGGCCGCCCCGGCGCGCCGGTCTCGACGCCGCTCGCGTGGGCCGAGGTCGAGGATCCGGCCCTCGCGCCGAGCGGCTTCACGCTGCGCGACGTGCCGCGCCGCCTCGAGCGCACCGGCGATCCGTGGGCGAGGCTCCGGGCGCACGCCGGCTCCATCGAGCAAGCGGCCCGCCGCCTCGAGCGCATCGCCGGCTGAGTCCGTCCCGAGGCCGGCACGCGCGATGCTGTAGCGACGAGGCATGCCCGGGCTCCGCGTGCTGCTCTCTGCAATCGTAGGACTCTCCCTGATCGGAACGGCGTCGGCCGACGAGCGATCACGAGCGCGCGAGGGACATGTGCTGCCAGCGCCCGATCCCACGGCACAGCCGGTGGTCACCGCGGGCGGTGGCGTGGACGGCTTCATCGGCACCGCGCTGCGCGGCCTCGTCGGTCCGGGCCCCTCCTGGAACGTGCGCGCCGCGATGGGCAGCCGGGAAGATGTCCGCATCGAGCTCGTCTATGCGGGGACGTCCCAGTCGTTCAAGGACGCCGAGATGGGAGGCGCGCGGCTCGTCGGCCACGGCGTCCATGCCCTCTTGCGCGCCAACGTCGCGCCGAGCTACCTGACCGAGCCGTTCTTCTTCGCGGGCGCGGGCTGGACCCGGTTCTCCGTGAGCGGCGACGCCGAGGGCCGATTCCGGAGCCCGGACCACATGCTGGAGATCCCGTTCGGCTTCGGCGTCTCGCGCCAGCTCGGGCGGCTGGTGCTCGACGTGCGCGCGAGCTTCTCGATCATGACGGGCGCGGACCTGGTCCCCGCGACGCAGGCGGACGGCACCGCCCGAGGCGGCGAGAGCATGCACCGCGCCGGGCTCCGGGCGAACCTCGGGATCGCGCTGTGACCGGACTGTTCACGTCCACACATCGGAAGCTGTCGCGAGCCATTGACGCGTCGGTCACGAGCACCGAAAAAGCAGAAGGTGCGGACTGCGGCGGGGCGAACGCCATCGCACCGCAGTCCGGACCTCCTTATGAACACGATGAGCCTACGGTCACCCTCGGGGAGTGTCAATGCTTGACCCCACGAGCGCGGAGTGGGGCGCGGCCCGTCTGACACCCCCACAGGCGTTCTTCGCGCTGCTGTGGGAGCAGCTCTGTGGAGGCTCGACGCTCGACAGCTGGCAGCTGCGGGCCATGAACCTGCCGGGTCTCCTGCACGAGATCATCGAGGTGTGTGTCGTGGCGCGATCCTTTCCGCCGCTCCAGCGTGCGCTGCTCGATGTCCTCGACGAGGCGATCAGCGTCGCGCGCCACGACCCGGTGCTAAAGGATCACTTTCGAGCCGCGACCTCCGCGCTGGAAGACCCGAAGCTCCGCGAGCCTTCTCCGGCGGCGCTCGCTCACGCCGAGCATACGGCGCTGCATTTGCTGGACACCCTCCGGCCTTATCCCGGGCTGCTGCGGCGTGAGCTCGAGCGGCTCCTCGGTGAGCCGTCCGCCCGTGAGAAGAAGCGGCTCAGCTGGGTCGCACGAGCGCTCGGCACCGAGCTCCAGATCCGAGGCTTCTCTCGCGCCTTCCTGTACTCGTTTGTGGAGCGCTTCGTCGGCGCGTCCTTCGACGAAGCGCTTCGAGATCTGCTCGCGTTGCTCGAGCGACCGCTGGCGAGGTTCCGGTGCATCGTGCCCGTGCGCTGGCCGGCGTTCCTCGATCAGGCCCAGCTCGAGCAAGGCGTCGTCTCGGTGGCGCTCCCCGGCCTGGGGACAAGCACCGAGGCGACGGCATTCCGGGCGACAGTCGATCCCAGCGACCAGTTCTTCGTGACGGAGGTCCAGGCGTGCGATCCGTTCGCCGCCGCGCACGCTGCCAACCTCCGCGCCGGCCGTGTCCTGAACCTCGCGACGTTCTACACCCCCAATCGCAACCTGGAGAACCCGCGTCGCCCGATGTTCGTGGAGTCGGACACGTCTGCATTCCTGGTGAGCCTCGACCTCTCGCACGAGACATACATTCGCGACTCGCGCCGCGCAGCCGACAAGCTCCTGAAGACGTCACCTCGAGTCATGCAGCTGCTCGCGGCGCCGCTCCAGTACCACGCGCTCGGCGTCCAGGCGGCCGCACCGGAGAGCCGACTGACGAACTTCTGGGTGGCGCTGGAGGCGCTGCTCGTGGATCGAGAGGGATCGATCATCGATAAGGTGACGAAGTACATCCCGCCTTCGCTCGCGCTCTCCTACTGCACCCGTCTCCTGCGGGCCAACGCGATCCAGCTGGCCGCGTTCTTGCGCGCCGCGAGCCATCAGGAGCTCGCGGAGGCCGCCGGCTTGCGGACGTTGCTGAACATCGCCGAGGGCGGCCGCATCTCGATCGAGCCGGCCTCCTTGGCCGAGCTCCTGGTCGACGACGCGCGCGCGAGCCAGCTGTTCGCCCTGTGCACGAGGAACCCACTGCTGATCTTTCGCCTCAACCAGGTGCGCGAGAAGCTCACGAGTCCCTCCGAGCTGCGGCAGGCGCTGGAAGGACACAGGGAAGGTATAGGGTGGCAGCTGGGCCGCATCTACCGCGCTCGTAACTCGCTCGTGCACCGAGGTGTGCTCCCCGGCAGGGCCGAGCACTTGATACAGCACTTGCACACGTACCTGGCGATGACGCTGCACTACCTGATCCGCGAGATCGCAGATAGCTCCATCCTGACGGTGGCCGCTGCATTCGCGCGGCGCAGGGCGCTCTACGACGTTTACCTCGCCAAGGTGGCCGACAAGAGCCTGACGTACAGGAACCTGACGGCCGAGGCGACGTGCTGGCTCTCGACGGGTGAGGCACCGATCTGGTCGGCGGCGTAGCCCAGCGACGTCAGGAGGACGACATAGCAGGCGGCAGGCGGGCGCGGCTACCGCGGCGCGCCGGCTTCGGGGCCGCTGCGCCCCCCGGCCGGCGCGATCCGCGGGATCGTGACGGTGAACGTCGTCCCCAGGTCCGCGGTCGAGCGGACCTCGAGCGTGCCGCCGTGCGCCAGCACGATCTGCTGCACGATGTAGAGCCCGAGGCCCAGGCCCTTCGAGCGGCGGGCCCGCGCCTCGGGCGCGCCGCGCCGGAACGGGTCGAACAGGCCGGACAAGAGCACTTCGGGGATCGCGCCAGCGTTCCATACCCGGATCCGCACGAGCGCGGGGTCGTCGCCGTCGAGGGAGAGGCGCACCGCCGCGCCGGCCGCGCCGTGCTCGACGGCGTTGCCGATCAGGTTCGAGATCGCCTGCCCGAGCCGGTCGCGATCCCAGTGGCCGCGCAGGTCGCCGGTCGCCTCGATGACGATCTGCTGGGCCGCCGTCCCCGCGAGCTCCTCGACGAGCTGCTCGGTCAGCGCCCCGAGCTCGACGTCGGACGGCGCGATCGGGATGCCGCTGCCGAGGCGGGCGCGCGTGAGGTCCAGGATCTGCTCGATCATCCGCGTCATCCGATCGGCGCTGCGGCGGATCCGCTGCACCGGCACGAACACGCGCTCGCTCGTCTCGCGGCGCAAGAGGAGATCGGCGCCCGTGATGATCGCGCCGAGCGGGTTGCGCAGGTCGTGCCCGAGGATCCCGACGAACGTCTCCGAGAACGTGAGCGCGCGCTCGGCCTCGCGCAGCCGCGCCTCGCGCTCGGCGTCCGCGGCCTTGCGGCCGGAGACGTCGATCACCGTCACGAGCACGCGATCGAGCACCGCGTCCTCCGGCGGCAGGCTCATCGTGATCACCACGTCGCGCCGGCGCCCGTCGCCCGTCTGGAGCGCCGTCTCCACCGAGAACAGCCGCCGCTCCTCCGCGATCGCCAGGATGAGCTCGCGGAACGCGGCGTGCGTCTCGGGCAAGCAGAACGCGCCGAGCGAGGCGAAGCCCTCCGGAGGGGGCGGGCCGAACATCCGCAGCGTGGCCGGGTTCACCTCCCGGATCCGGACCGCGCCGACCGCCGCCTCCACGATCGCGGGGTTCGCGTCGAGGAAGGCCGCGAGCCGATCGCCGTGCGCGGCGGCGAGCTCGCGGACGAGCGCCTTCACCCCGGACAGATCCTCGTCCCACATCGAGACCTCGGCCGTCTCGAAGATGCGGCGGTAGCGCTCCTCGCTCTCGCGGGCCTCCGCCTCCGCGCGCCGCGACTCCTGGTAGAGGCGCGCGTTGTCCATCGCCACCGCGGCCGTCGCGGCGATCGCCACCATCATGCGCTCGTGCTGCTCGGTGAAGCGGCCGGGCTCCGGGTGCCCGAAGAACAGGCCGCCGAGCACCTCGCCGGAGCGGGCCGCGACGGGCACCGCGAGGTAGCTCGTGACCGGCAGGTGCCCGCGCGGCATCCCGTGGTGCGGCGACATCTGGCCGTAGCGCGGATCCGCCTTGACGTCGGCGAGCCGCACGACCGCCTCGCCGCTGAACGTCTTGGCGAACAGCGGCGTGTTGCGGGGCAGCCCGAACCGGGAGAACGCCTCCTTCGGCGCGCCCGACAGCGTGTAGAGCAGGTACGACTCGCCAGCGTCGTCGGTGAAATTGTAGAAGAACGCCCCGAACGCGGCGCCGACCAGCTCGGTGGCGTGATCGGTGATCCGCTGCACGAGCGACTCCGTGTCGAGGCGCGCCGCCGCGAGATCGTCGGCGATCCGGTACAGCGCCTCCGCCTCGTGGCGGGCCGCCTGCTCGCTCGCGAGGAGGCGGTGGATCTCCGCCTCGCGCTCGCGGAGCGCCTCGTCGGCGCGCCGCCGCTCGGTGACGTCGACGCCGATGGCGACCGCGCCCTGTGGCCGGTCCTCCTGATCGTCGATCCGGGCGATGTTGTTCTGCACCCAGACGATCGAGCCGTCGGGCCGCACGTACCGCTTCTCGATCGTGTACGGCACCCCGTCGACGAAGAGCCGGTGGAGCTTGTCGATCGTCTCCGCCCGGTCGTCGGGGTGCGTCAGATCGACGACGCTGAGCCGCCGCAGCTCCTCCGCGGGCCGGCCCACGATCTCGCAGAACCGCTCGTTCACGAGCGTGATGTGGCCGGTGAGGTCCGCCTGAACGATCCCCGCCTGCACCTGATCGACGATCCGCCGGAACTTCTCCTCGCTCTGCTCGATCTGCCGGCGCGCGAGGACCTGCTCGGTCACGTCGCTACAGAGCACGAGGACGCGCTCGATCGCGCCGTCGGCGCCGCGGAGCGGCGCGTAGATGAACGTCCAGTAGGTGTCTTCGAGCCGGTGCTCGCCCCGGCGATCGAGCCTCACCGGCAGCTCCCGCCGGACGACCGTCTCGCCGGTCGCGAGGACGTTGCGCAGGAGCTCGTCGATCTCCTGGTCGATGCCGTGGTCCGCGAGCTCGGGGAGCGCCGCGCGCAGCGGCTTGCCGACGATGTCGCTCCGGCCGCAGACCTGGAAGTAGAGGTCGTTGGCCATCTCGCAGACGAGCGATGGGCCGCCGAGCACCGCGATCGGCACGGGCGCCTGGCTGAACAGCGCGTAGAGCGCCTGGTTCTGCGCGCGCAGCTCGTCGCGCAGGTGCACGAGCTCGAGGTGGTCCGCTACGGTCTGCGCCACGAGGCCGAAGAAGCCGCGGTACGCCTCGTCGAGCGCGAGGCGCGGGCTCGCGCCGACGACGAGGACGCCGTACGGCCGCGCCTGGCCGGCCCGGGCGATGGGCAGGACCACGGCGGTGGTCGCCGGCTCCGGCCACTGCCCCCCGGGCGCGCCGTGCTCGGCGGGCAGGCGCACCACCGCCGGCGCGCCGGTGCGCGCGACCTCGGCGAGCGGCCACGGCGACCCGCCGCCGAGCCCAAGCTCCGGGGGCGCGAGCGCGGCCGGGATGCTGCCGGTCTGCGCGGCGAGCCGCGCGCGCGGCGCTGAGCCGACGCGTGCGCCGGCGGAGGAGCCAGCGAGCGGATCGAGCGGATCTGGCGGATCTGGCGGATCTGGCGGATCGAGCAGATAGATCAGCGCGAACGGCACGTCGCGGGCGCGCTCGCCGAGCGCCGCCGCGGCGGCCGCGCACGCGCCCGCGAAGGACCGCGCCTCCCCCATGCGGGCGCCCAGGCGCTGCACGGTGCTCA
>Ga0247790_10000285_pt1 | contig 20599 bp, 16 predicted proteins | sample UWRJS171409R4_FD_179913 | JGI IMG/M metagenome (GOLD analysis project Ga0247790, IMG submission 179913) | Soil microbial communities from Arlington Agricultural Research Station in Wisconsin, United States - UWRJ-S171-409R-4 | ecosystem: Environmental > Terrestrial > Soil > Agricultural land... | reverse complement strand
TCGACGTCCCGCTCGACGAGACATTGATCGGAGAGGTCGCACGATGACGCCGACCACGCCAGAACCCTGCGCCCGCGACATGGCGTTGGTGGACGCACTCACGGGCGTGCTCGCGCCGCTCCTGGCGGACGCGCCGACCACCGACAACCCGCGCGGCCTCGGGGCCGCCCGCGCGGCCGTCGAGGCGCGGTTGCGCGCGATGGGCTTCGATGTCACGCACCATGCTGCGGCGGACCGCCCGCCGGTGCTCGTCGCAGTGAGGCGCGGCGCCGGCCCCCACTGGATCGGGCTCTCGGGTCACTACGACGTCGAGCTCGGAGGCGATGGCTGGACGTCCGATCCGTTCGTGCCGACATGCCGAGAGGGCCGACTCTACGGACGCGGCACGGCGGACAACCTCGGACCGCTGCTGCTCCGGCTGATCGCGCTCGAGGGTGTCGCGCGGCTGCCATCGCTCGTATGGGTGCTGCAAGGCGAGGAAGAGATCGGCTCACCGGCCGCGCACGCGATCTACCCGGAGCTCCGATTGCCGCCCGTGGCGCTATGGCTCGAGGAAACCGGGTACTTCGAGCTCGACGGCCGACAACGCGTGCTGCTGCGACGACCTTCGCCGCTCACACAGATCTGGGTAGACGCCGCGCTCGAGCTCGCGGCCACAGCCGGGCGCGGTGTCGATCTGCACGACCGCTACTTGAACAAAGCGTTCGGCACTCACCGCTGTCCATTCCTGACGCACCTCGTAGGTGACTCGACGTATCTCGCGATCGGTCCGAACGATCCGCGATCACGGATCCACGGCGCCGACGAGTCGATCCCGCACCACAACCTCGCCTTGAGCGAGGCCCAGTTCCTCGCCGTGTTGCGAGCGACCGCGGAGGCTGCGTGACCCCAGCGATCGAGCACCGCGGCTTTGCGTGGCGAGATCCCGCCGCGCGCGAATTCCTCGCGGAGCGCGGGTATGTCGTCGTGCGCGAGGTGCTCGGCTCGGAGCAGCGCGTGGCCATCACCGACGGCTGGAACGCCGTCGTCGGCGAAGCGGCTCGGCGGGTCGGACTGAGCACCGACGAGCTCGTCGAGAGGTTTCCTCAGAATCGCGATCTGTGGCGCAAACGCGGCGAGTTCGAGCGGCTGCTGTTCGACACGCCGCAGGGCGAGGCCGCCCGGACGTTTCTCGGCGTTTCGGGCGTGCGGCTATTTCACGATCACGCGATCTGCAAGCCCGCACGGGGCTCCGGCCTGATCCCGTGGCACCAGGACTCGGCGTACTGGCCGCTCGATCGCGTCGGGCTCTCGCTGTGGACGCCTACCGACGATGTAGACGCCGACGGAGGCTGCCTGGAGGTGCTGGCCGGCTCCCACCGAGATGGGCCCGGCGAGCCACAAGACTTCCTCGCCGGACAGGCGGTGATCGCCGACGACGACGCGCGCCGGGTGCTGCTGCCGGTGCCCGTCGGATCGACCGTCGTGCTAAGCGGCCTCACCTGGCACCGCAGCGCGGCGAATCGCAGTCGGCGCGACCGTCTCGCGTACCTGACGCTCTGGGTGCCCGCGGGCGCGCGCTTCGTCCCCGAGCACGCCGGCTGGCACCCGACCGCCTCGCACATCAGGGTGGCGCGCGGCGAGCGCCTCGACGGCGACTGGTTCCCGCTGTTCGGCGAGGTGCCGCGGGACGACGAGGGCGAAGCGGTCCACTTTCCGCTCCCCGCCCTCGGCGACGGGCCCAGCATGTTCACCGCGAGCCGCGACATCGCGGGACAGCTCGCCTGGCTCACCGGCCGCTCCGAGAACACGCTCACGGCGATCTTCGCTGCGTGTTCGATCGACGAGCTCGCGCTGTGCGCGCTGGCCCGAGGCGTCGCCACAGCCGACGAGCTCAGCGAGCTCCGCGACCTCCTGGAGTCGCTGGAGCTCCAGGATCGCGTAAGGCGCGAGTCGGTGGCGCGCGACGTCTACCTCCGCACCGTCGAGCACTGGTGGGCGCTGGTCGGGACGCGGATCGCGGAGGCACGACGTGCCCCGTGAGGACGCCCTGCTGGCACGCGTCGGCGCGCGCCGCGGCGAAGCAGCGACGCTCGCGCGCCTGGCCGAGCTGCAGCGTGCGTGGTGCTTCGCGCAGCCGTTTCACAACCTCGATCTGCTCGCGGGCGCGCGCTGCGGCGCGCCGCCGCTGGATCGGGAGGCGGCGCTCGAGCGCTGCGCCGACGGCCTCGGCGGCCCCTGTCACGTGCAGAGCTGGGGCTTCCTCTCGCTGCTGCGGCTGGCCGGCTACGAGGCGCGGCTGTGCGGCGCGACGATCTCGCGCCCCGACGACCACCTGCTCGTCCACGTCACGCTCGGCGAGGCCGCGTACCTGTGCGACGTCGGGAACGGGCAGCCCTACCTGGAGCCGTTCCCGATCGATCGCGTGCACGAGCAGCGGCACGCGGGCTGGTGCGCGCGCACGACGCCGGACGGGGACGGGCTCGTGCTGAAGCGCCGGGCCCTCGATCAGCCGACGTGGCGCACCGTCTACCGCGCGCGGGCCGAGGCGCGGCGCTGGGAGGACTTCGCGAGCAGCATCGAGCGCCACCACCGCGAGCCGGGGTTTGGACCGTTCCTGTCCGGCTTGCGGGTGGTCCGCGTCGGCGCGGCGTCGATGATCGCGGTGCGGGATGAGCTGGTCACCGTCTATCGCGAGGACAGCGTCGATCGGACGCGGCTCACCGATGCGGAGCTGATCCGCTTCATCGCGGGCGACCTCGGCCTGTCGGCGCTGCCGGTCCGGGAGGCGGTGGACGCGTGGCGCGCCGCAGCGGCGAGGGCTCCGTGACGCGCCCCGAGATCTGGGTCTCCGTCACGTGCACGGACCGCGCCGCGTCGTTGCGCGCGCTGGCGATGGATCTGGCCGCGCAGGCCGCGCAAGTGGACGCCGCGGTGACCCTGCTGATCAACGACAACAGCGTCCAGGCGGGCGAGCGAGCGACCAATCGCAGGCTCGGTGAAGCGCTCCGCGCAGCAGCCCTCGCCGTGATGATCGAAGACGCGCCGCAGCCCGGCGCGAGCATCGCGGCGAGCCGGAGGCGACAGCAGGCGCAGGTACGTGACCGGCTCGCGGCGACGCGCGCGCGACCGGCGTTCGTATGGATGCTCGACGACGACGTGCGGCTCAGCCACCTCCACTGGACGAACGCGTGGATCGAAGATCGGCCGCTGCATTGTCACCTCGCCTTCCTCCTCGCGCTGGCGCACGAGCACTCCGCGCTCGACGTCTTGATCGGCGAGGTATGCGGCGACGCGCCGATCCCCGTGCTCGGATCGATCGTCAGCCGGCTCTCGGATCTCGCGGCGAGCCTGGGGGCGATGTTCCGCGCCCACCCCGACGCGCCGTGGCGCCCCCCCGCCGACGCGCTCGCGCGCCTCGCCGAGCGCGACGCCTACTACGATCTGTCCACGGATCGCCCGCTCCGGGCGTGGCAACGCGAGATCTTGTGGCTGCCGCGCGGCGGTCCGCTCACCACGTCGCAGGCCCTCGACCAGATGCTCGCCGACGTCGAGCACGTGCCGCGCGGCGCCGCGTTCTCGAGGCCGATCCTGGCCCAGCCAGAGCGGTTCGCCGAGCTCGTCGATCGCCCACTACGCGGCGCCAACGCTGTCTTCTTCGACGTCGACCGATGCATGCAGCACGAGTACCCGAGCGTCGCGATCGCCGGGATCGAGACCCGGCGGAGCGACATGATCGGCACCGGCCTTCTGGCGAGCGCCGGCGCCGCCGTGCGCGGCTCCGGGTTCTGTGTCCTGCACCGCCGGCCCCGCGACGTTCCCTGGCCGGGCTCCGACGCGCTGGCCGCGAGCCTGGTCGCCGACACGCTCGGCGCCTGGCTGGCGCGGCGGCTCGATCCGCACGGCGAGGAGGATGACCGGTGCGGCTGGCGCTTCCTCGCCACGCGGCTGGCGCGCCTGCACGCGGCCGCGGGCGCGCTTGTCGAGATCTGCGCGCGCCTGCACGGGCAGGTCCGCGAGGCACCCGCGTGGGTCCCCTCGCTCGACGCGGTGCGCGAAGTCGCCGACTGGGCACTCGCGAGCTTCCCGGGCGCGCGCGACGGCACCCTCCCCCGCGAGCTGGTCGAGGTCGTGATCGCGACGGCGTCCCGCGATGATCTCGTCGCCGCGGCCCGGCCAGTGGGTGGAAGGGCCGCGTGAGCGAGCGCCGCCGCGTCGTTGGCGTCATCGGCGATGCCCGCCTCGAAGATCCCGGGCGGATCGAGGAGGCGCGCGTCCTCGGCGCTGGGCTACTCGCCGCCGGCTTCCGCATCGTCACCGGCGGCCTGGGCGGGGTCATGGAGGCCGTGTCGTTCGGGGCCCGGCATTGCCCCCACTGGCGCGACGGGCTGATCGTCGGCGTGATCCCGTCATACCGCACGAGCGATGCCAACCCGTGGTGCGACATCGTCATTCCGACCGGGATGCAGCTCGCGCGCAACATCCTCGTCGTCTCCACAGCCGACGTGGTGGTCGCGCTCGGCGGCGGCGCGGGAACGCTCAGCGAGATCGCCCTGGCGAGCCAGCTCGGCAAGCCCATCATCGCCCTCGGCTCGCATGGGTGGGCCGGCCGTGTCGCCGGCGAGCCCCTCGACGGCAGATGCACGTCGCCGATCCACGGCTGCGGATCGGTCGACGAGGTCATCGCCACCTGCCTCGCGCTCACCACCACCGTCCGCGAGAGCGGCGACATCGGCAGCGGATCTCGCAAGGGCGGCGCCCCCTCATGAGGGTGCTCGCGACAGGTGGCTACTTCGATGCCTCCGGGGAGTGCTTCATCGATCGCCTCGACCTCGAGCGGGGCACGCGCGAGCGGCTCTTATCCTTCCTCCCACCCGAGCCGCATCGGGTCCCGGAGAAGGGCTTCACCGGCGCGGCGTGGCTCGACGACGACTCGCTCCTCGCGTGCGGCTTCGACGCAGTCTGGCGCTTCACCCCCTCGAGCGGGCGGTGCACCGGCCGCCTCCACCAGCCCGACTTCAACGACCTGCACGGCCTCGCGGTAGACGCGGCCGCCGCGCAGCTCCACGTCTGCAACACCGGCCTGGACGCCATCGAGACGTTCGACCTGGCGGGTCGCTTCCTCGGCCGCTCGGCCATGAGCCCCGCCTGGTTCGAGGCCGCTCGCCAGCGCGGCGCCGCCGTCGACCGCGCGGCCTTCGAGCACGTGCTCGCCGCCGGCTGGAAGGAGATGCCCTCCCCTACGCTCACGTCTCCGATCGGCTCCTACTATCACCAGGCGGAGGACGAGCCATTTCACCGGCGCAAGGTCCGCGACTACGCTCACCCGAATCACGTGATCGTCTGGGGGGACCACCTCGTCGTCACGTTGCTCGCGCGCCGCGAGCTTCGCTGTATGCGTACCCACAACGCGGTCGCGCACCTGGAGGCACCCCCGCACGATGGCGTGCTCGTCGGAGACGACCTGTGGCTGACCACCGTGGACGGCCGCGTGTGGCGCGTCGCGCGCGGCGGCGCCGCCGCGCTCGTCGTCGACACCTCGGCGACGGGGCACCTCGGCTGGTGCCGCGGCCTCGCGATCCTCGGCTCCACGATCGCGGTCGGGCTGACGGCGATCCGGTCCGAGCCGCAGTACACTTGGCGCTCCGCGCCCCACGAGCAGACGGAGACCGCGGTGCTGTGGATCGAGCCGGCGACCGGCCAGCTCCGGGGCCATGTCCGTTACGAGCCGGAGCGGCACCCCAAGCTGTTCGCGCTGCTCCCGGCCCGAGGCGCCTGGGCATGAGCGGCCCTTGGGTGCTCATGTATCACCGGATCTGCGAGCGTGACGCCGGTACCCGCTGCTGGTTCGAGCGCGGCACGGCGATCACCCCGGCGGCCCTCGATCGGCACCTCGCCTGGCTGCGGGAGCGCTTCGCCGTCGTCCCCCTCGAAGATCTGCACGCGCCGATCCATGCCGACGCACGTCCCCGTGCCGCGCTCACCTTCGATGACGGCTACGTCGACACGCTCGAGATCGCCGCGCCGATCTGCACACACCACGGTGTCGTTGCAACCTGCTTCGCCACCGCCGGACCCGCCCGCGGCGGCCCCGCGCTGTGGTTCGACACCTGGTACGCCCTGGTCCATGCTGGCCTCGGGCATCGCGACTGGGACGCCAACCTGCGAGCGCTGGGCATCCCGGCCACGGCCGATCTAACCGCCTGTGTCCACGGATCCGCCAAGCAGTGGCTCGCCAAGCTCGAGCCAGATGCACGCCAGGTTCTACTGGGCAGGCTGGCCGAAGCGCTGGGCGTCCCGCTCCCGACCTCGTGCCAGCTCGATCTGGACGGCCTTCGCAGGCTGCGCCGCCTTGGTTGGCGCATCGGCGGTCACGGCATCGATCACCAGCGGTTAGGCGATTGTGACGAGTTGACGGTCATCCGCGAGCTGAGAGGATCGCGCCAGCTCCTCGCCGAGGTTGGCGAGCCCGGTCCGATGCAATTTGCGTATCCGGACGGATCCTGGAGCGAGCGCATCGCGGACGCCGTCGCACTCGAAGGCTTCGAGATCGCTTGCACGGTCCAGAGCGCGCCCTGGACCAACCCGCAGGATCGACTCACCGTGCCACGCCTGTTCTGTCGGGGAGATGCGCCGGTGCCCCACCCGTTGCTGCAAAACCTCGCGTGAGCCACTCCCCGGCCGTGCGTCGCCCGAGGTAGCCCGCGCCCCCGGGGGGCCGCCTCGGCTCAGATCGCGCCGGACTTGCGCGAGATCTTCCGACCCTTGCGCTCGCAGAGCTTCGAGCCGTCCAGGACCGGGACCTGGCGGGCCCAGGAGTGGCGGCCTGGGCTGCCGCTGCCGGACATGCCGTGGAACCAGGCTTTGCGGCCGACGAACAGGTCGAGCTGGTAGTTCTTGACCGCGCCGCCGGTGTCGTCGGCGATCACGCAGCCGTCGTGCACGTACCCGCCCCAGGGAGGGCGCCCCGGCATCGTGCGGCCCTCGAGCACCGGGACATAGAGCAGCGAGCCGAGCTTGATCAGCTTCGGATCGACGGCGACCGAGCGGAACGGCTGGAGCGGCCGGCCAGCGCCGCCGATGCCCCATTGCTGCTCGACCACGTGGAAGCACGGGCTGTTGGGGCACTTGCACCGGCCCCACATGTTCACGAGCCGGCCGTCGCGCAGCTTGCCCGTGCCCTGCAGCATGGCCTCGGACATGAACTCACGCGACGTCTCGGCGATCGGCTCGCACGCCGGGCCGGGGCCGTAGAGCGTGACCTTCTCCGGCGGCTCGGGGGCCGGCTCGGGCGGCGCGGCCGCGACGAGATCCTTGTCGCCGGCTGCATCGGTCTGATCTTGGGCGACGGGAAGGTTGTCGTTGGACGGCGGCTTCTTGCGGCTGGGCCGCGCCACGATCTCTTCCTCGCCCACCACGTAATAGAAGGTGATGTTGAACTTCCCGAGGTCGCGCGGGCTTTCCTCCGCGGGCTCCACCGGCTCCGGCGCGGCGCGGTCGGCCGGGGCCGGCGCCGGGGCCGACCGAGCCGCCGGCGGCGCGAGCTCGGGCTCGATCGCCGGCCCAAGCTCGGCCGACTGACAGCTCATCGCGAGCACAAGCGGCGCCATGCCCCTGATTCGCCGCACCATTCGGCCGAGCAGCGCGCCCAGGAACGCGAGACACCCCTCGGGCGCAGACGCCGACGGAAGAGCCGGCCCCGGCTCCGCCTCTGGTGCAGACGCCGACGGAAGAGCCGGCTCCGGCTCCACCTCTGACGTGCCGGCTGCGGACCGGCTCAGTTCCGTCGGGGAGGTCATTCCTACCTGGCCCGGCAGGGGCACGCCGGGGTTACGAGTCTAGCCCTGATCCTCCGGGCGCCGGGCACGTGCGCCCCAAAAACTCACGGTGGCCTGACAGGCCCGCTCCCGCCGTTTCCCTCATCATATAGGCGACATCGCCTCACCTCGGCCGCCCGATCTCTTCGGTTTCGACGCGAGCGCTGCGTTTAAAAGCGGGCCTGCAGCGTCGCGTTCACGCCGAGCTGGTTGAACTCGCCGAAGTCGTACTTGAACGGGCACTGATCGGGGTCGTCGCACGCGCGGCGGTAGCGGGTCTGGTTCGGGTCGTAGCTGTAGAAGACCTCGAAGATCGCGCTGAAGATCTTCGCGAAGTCGAGCTTGGCGGTGCCCTTGAGCGCGAACTGCGGGGCCGCCGCTTCGCCCGCCGGCAGGATCGTGATCAGCGTGTCGATGTTGTTGTTGCGGATCACGGCGGTGGACGTCCCCTGGGTCATCGCGCCGGGGATGCCCTTGGGCGACGTCAGGGTCGCCGGCTTCTCGATGCCGCCGATGAGGCCCAGGGTCAGCCAGTCGCTCCAGTTGCGGTCCGCGCCGAGCGCCGCGAAGTAGTTGGGCTCCAGCTGGTAGGCGGCCGGGAAGTCGGAGTACGGCGGCAGGCTCGGCTGCGAGTGCAGGATGAACGCCAGGTCGCGGAAGCTGAGATCGAGCCGCAGCCGGTACCGATCGATCTTCATGCGGACGTTGAGGTCGCCGGCCATGCCGAACTGGCGCTTGGTCGAGCCGGTCCGCTCTGGATCCTTGAGCGTCTGGGCGAGCGTCGTGAGCTCGGCCTGCGCGAGCCACGCGATGCCGCCCGGGTACTTCTCGGGCGAGAACAGCTGGCTGACCCGCTCGCCGTTGTACTTGTAGAGCCGGTAATCGACCGACGACCGGATCGGCATCCCCTTGAACACGCTGATCTGGGCCGAGCCGCCGACCAGCATGACCTTCTCGCCGAGCACGTCCTGGAGCTCGTTGTAGCCGCGGTCGAACAGACCGCCGTTCAGCTCGATCCGCACGTTGGGGTGCGGATCGATGCCGGCGCCGATCAGGCCGGAGAGCGCGCCCTTCAGCTCGCCGTCCTTTGGATCGACGATCGTGGCGCTCTTGGCGCCCACGAACGCGTACATGTTCTTCGTGTCGTACTGGAGCTTCACGCCCGGCGTGGACGACCGCGACCGCTTGTACTCGGGCGTGCCGCCCCACGACAGGCGGTAGCTGTAGCCGAGGCGGAACCGGTCCGAGGACACCGGGAACGCCGTGAGGCTGATCCGCGTCGGGTCCTTGTGGGTCGGGTCCTTCCAGTTCGTGATGACGATGTACGTGCCGGCGTCCGACAGCGCGATGTTGTTCTCGCTGAGCTCGTTGATGCGCAGCACGAACGCGCCCTCGGCCTGGAGGTGCCCGCGCGAGTAGCTGCGGTAGGCCACGGCGTGGGACAGGGTCTCGAAGCCCGAGAACCGGGTGTCGTAGTTGTCGAAGAACAGGACGCCGAGCGAGTTCGGCACGCCGAACCGCCAGCCCGGCACGCTCGGGATCGTCTCGCCCGGCTTGGCGAGGATGTTCTCGTTCGTCAGCGTGAACGCCAGGCGCGTGTCCATGAACCCGCTCTGGCCGGTCAGCTCGCTCTCCTTCTCGGGCGGCGGCGCGGCCTCCTTCTCGGCGGCCTCCTTCTGGGCGCGCTCGGCCGCCTCCCGCGTGGCGCGATCGATCAAGAGGCGGGCGACCTCGCGGTCGACGAGCTCGCGGATCCGCGCCTCGTCGATCTGTGGCTGGGGCTGCGGGGCCGGCGCAGGCGCCACTCCCGGACCCGGCCCGCCCGGCGGGGCGGTCGGATCGCCCGGCTGCTGCGCGAGCGCGAGCCCGGGGACGAGCCCGGAGGCGAGCCCGAAGGCAGCGACGAACACCGCGGTGAGAAGCGCGGCGGGGGGGTTCGATATGCGCACGAGTCCTCGTTTCGTTCGCTGACCTATTGCAGAACCACGTCGCTCGCCGCGCGCGGATAGATGATCCACACGTTGAACGAGCCGATGCTCACCGGCCGGAAGATCCCGACCACCTTCGGCAGCCTCCGCCCGACGAGGGTCGGGGGATCGACGGACGTGACCACGCCGGCCGTGATCACGTTGATGACGTTGTCGGAGAGGCAGGTGTCGCCGCCCATGCCCGACGGATCGAGCTTCCACTGCCGGTACATCGTGTAGTCCTCGTCGAGCGGGCAGACGATGCCGTCGCGGATCTCGATCGGGCCCGCCTCGTTGCGCTCGAAGTTGATCCGCCCGGTCGGCAGGCTCAGCGAGCCGAACCAGTCCACCTGGAGCACCGCCGGCGCCGGCATGCGCGCCCGGTCGATCGCGTCGTTCACGCCGTCGCCGTCCTCGTCCGTGAACGGCGGCGTGAACGACTGCGGGAACCCGACCTCGGTCAGGCCGTTGAACTCGGTGAGCCCGCCGCCGAAGCCGTCGATCGCCTCGCCCTCTTCGAGCACGTGGCCGTCCGAGCCGCGGGGCGCGCTGAACGAGAACACCATCGCGTGGTCGTACGCCTGCGCGACGCACGGCGGCCGCCCCGTGTCGTCGGCGCACTGGACGTCGCTGACCGTGTAGCCCTGCGCGAACACCGACGTCACGACGAGCCGGCCGGCCGTGCCGTAGCGCGAGCCGCGCACCGCGATCTGCTTGTCCTGCAGCGGCGTCACCGTCAGCGCGTCGAGCGCCGTCTCGCTGCGCGGCGTCTGCAGGTCGGCGATGAACGGATCGCGGAACCACAGGGTCGGAGACGCGCCCGCGATCCTGCCGGGCACGTACTCGGCGCCGGTGCCCTCGCCGTCGTCGATCCACAGGGTCGTCGGCCCGAACACCCGCGCCGGCAGCGCGATCGTCTGGTTCGTCGCGACGCCGTCGGTCAGCGTGATGATCGTCGACGGCTGCTGCTCGAGCGACGGCGTCAGCGTGCCGAGGAACTGCGTGTAGACCCGCACCTGCTTCGAAAAGCTCGTGTCGATCTCCCCGTCGGCGTCCAGCGCCGCGAGGTCGACGACCACCATGCGCTGGGTGTCCGGGAGCCGGCGATCGATCGTGCCGGGATCCACCGGCGCCACGAGCGTCACCCGGATCGACTGCGCACCTTCGAGGCCGTGGCCGCGGTGCTCGGTGCAGCCCGCCGCGAGCGCGCAGCAAAGCGCGAGCGCCGCCGCAAGCTCACCCCCCAGGACACCGTCTCGGTTCATGGCGCCTCCTTCATATCGTGGACCTCTGTCAGGAGCCTCTGGCGTCCGGTCCAAGGGTCACTCGAAGACCGGCCGGATCCGGCCATCGTGCGCCTCGATCTTCTCGTCGAGACAGGAGATCTCGCCGTAGGTGTCGATCACGGTCCGGCGCGGCACCGCGGTGTCCTTCTCGTCCTCGAGGTCGGCCCGGCAGCGCGACTGCGAGTTCAGGTAGACGCGCAGGGCGTCGCGCAGCGCGATGCCGGTGTCCTGCTTCGACGTGTTGCGCTTGAGCACCTCGAAGCCCGAGCCGCCCACGGCGATGTAGTCGTTGACCGCGACGCGGTAGAGGCTCTCCGGCACGAGCGGCGCGCAGCGCGTGTAGTCGACCGGGCCGTCCGGGTTCATGCCGCGGCAGTTGTCGCCGATCGCGATGTTCTTCGCGCACGCGCGCTCGTTCGGGAACGCGGGCGTCCCGCAGTCCCCGTTGCACACCATGTCGAACGTGATGCCGGCGACCTGCGCCTGCGTCCGGCAGCCGCGGCTCGCCGAGCGGCGCGCCACGAAGCTCAGCATCTCCTGGACCTCGGTGCCGGACAGGTACATCACCGTGATCGAGTTCTCGAACGGGAACACGTTGAACATCTGCTCGATCGTGAGCGGGCCGCGCTCGAAGTCGGCGCGGATGCCGAGCGAGTTGGTGACCGCGAACTCGGCCTCGACGCCCTCGGTCAGCTGCATCGACCGCGCGACCAGGTTGCCGAGCTGCGAGTCGCCGCCCGTCGTGTCCGAGCGCAAGATCTTGCTCTCCGGCGGCGGCTGGCCCGGCCCCGGCGTGTCCGGCGTGACGTACGCGAACACGCCGTTCAGGTCGATCTCCTGGTTGATCTTCACCGAGTACGGCCACAGGAGGTTCGCGATGTCCGGATCCTCCGGCACGCCGCGGATGTTCTTCGTCGGGTTGCCGGCCATGATCGGGATCGTCTCGTAGCTGAACGACGTGATCCGCGACCGCCGCGCCGGATCGGCGTTGTCGTCGCCGACCCGCACGACGAGATCGAGCCGGCCGACGAACTTCGCGAACGCGCCCGAGTGCACGACGATCGTGTTGTGCCCCTCCTTGTCGTTCGTGATCAGCTTCGGCGGGTTCGTGACGATGTGGAGGTGGCCGCCGAGGACGAGGTCGACGCCGGCGAGCGTCTCCTGCGTGAACGCCTGGTTCGGGTCGTCGACCTGCGACGCGGTGAGGCCCTCGTCCTCCTCGAGGCCGAGGTGGCTGATGACGACGATCAGATCGACCATCGGGCGCAGGAGGCGCACGTAGCCGGCGAGCGCGTCCTCATCGGCGATCGGCCGGAAGCCGAGCGAGTTGCCGCCCTCGAAGATCGACGTGATCGTGCTCGTGTTGCCCATCCCGATCACGGCGACCTTGACGCCCTTGACGTCGTAGATCTCGTACGGCGCGACGACGTCGCGGAGCGAGCGGCCGTCCCCGTTGACCGCGCCGGGCGGCGGATCGTCCCACGCGTAGTTCGCGGCGAGCAGCGGGAACGAGGCCCAGTTGTCGATCTTGTCGAACAGGTTCTTGGCGCCGAGGTCGAACTCGTGGTTGCCGATCACCATGCCGTCGAGGCCGGCGAGCGACAGCGCGCGCATCTCGGCCTCGCCCTTGAACAGGTTGAACACCGGCGCGCCCTGGAAGCAGTCGCCGCTGTCGAGCCACAGCGAGCGGTTCGAGCTCCCGCGGATCTGCCGGGCGACCGCCGCGATGCGCGCGATCCCGCCGAACGGTCCGCCGTCGCGCAAAAGGCCGTAGCCCTGATCGAACGTGTTCGGGACGAAGCTGTACGGGAACAGCCGCGAGTGGATGTCCGAGGTGTGGATGACCGACAGCCGGATGTCCTGGCCGACGAGGTTCGGCTGATCCTGCTGGACGATGCAGCCACCCAGCGACGCCACCAAGACCGCGCCGGCCCAGACGCGCAGCCTTCCGGAGTCCCGGTCGAAGGTCATCCTGGCGGTCATATCGAGGCTTCCACCTTTCAGCAAGACTAGAAACATCTCGGTCTGACACCGAGCCGGTCCGAAGGACCGCGCGAGGCCTCCAATCATGCTCTACTCCGTCGCCCAGAGATGCCTCGCGCGAAGATCGTCTGCACCCTCGGCCCCTCCACGTCGACTCCGGAGCGCATCGGCGAGCTCATCGATGCCGGCATGAGCGTGGCGCGCCTCAACTTCTCCCACGGCACCTACGAAGATCACGCGAAGGTCCTCGAGATCGTCCGCGCCGAGGCCGAGCACCGCGGCAAGGCGATCGCCGTGCTCCTCGATCTGCAGGGCCCCAAGATCCGCACCGGCAAGTTCGCCAACGGCTCGGCCGAGCTGCGCACCGGCGCCGAGTTCACGATCACGACCGAGCCGGTGCTCGGCGACGAGAAGCGCGTCTCGACGACGTACGCGTCGCTGCCCAAGGACGTCAAGATCGGCGATCAGATCCTGCTCGACGACGGCTACCTGTCGCTCGCCGTCACCGGCGTCTCCGACCACGAGGTGCGGACCGTCGTCGTGACCGGCGGCGTGCTCAAGAACAACAAGGGCATCAACCTGCCCGGCGTCGAGGTCTCGGCGCCCGCGCTCACCGAGAAGGATCGCCAGGACGTCGGCTTCGCGCTCCGCTACAACGTCGACTACGTCGCGCTGTCGTTCGTGCGGCGCCCCGAGGACGTGATCGAGGCCAAGCGCCTGCTCACCGTCGATCAGGTCTCGATCCCGGTGATCGCCAAGATCGAGAAGCCGCAGGCGCTCGATCGGCTCGGCGAGATCATCGACGCCGCCGACGGCGCGATGGTGGCGCGCGGCGATCTCGGCGTGGAGCTCGGGCCCGAGAAGGTCCCGCTGTGGCAGAAGCGGATCATCGACGAGACCAACCGGCGCGGCAAGATCGTCATCACCGCGACGCAGATGCTCGAGTCGATGATCACGCAGCCGCGGCCGACGCGCGCCGAGGCGTCCGACGTCGCGAACGCCGTGCTCGACGGGACCGACGCGCTGATGCTCTCGGGCGAGACCGCCTCGGGCGCCCACCCGATCGAGGCGGTGCGCACGATGGCGCGCATCATCGTCGAGATCGAGAAGAGCGCGTACTACCGCGCGAACATCGAGGTCCCCGAGCTCCAGCTCGTCAACTCGACCCACGCGATCGCCCACGCCGCGGTCACCGCGGCCCGCTCGATGAAGCTGCGCACGATCATCGCGGTGTCCGACTCCGGCGGCGCCGCGCGGCTCGTCAGCGAGTACCGGCCGGAGGCCAACATCGTCTGCCTCACGACGAAGGACGTGAACTTCCGCCGGCTCGCGCTCGTCTGGGGCGTGACGCCCATCATGATCGGCCCCGCCGCCACCACCGAGGAGCTGCTCGATCGCGTGGAGGCCACGCTGATCGAGCGCAACCTCGCCTCACCCGGCGAGAGCGTGCTCATCACGATGGCCGTGCCCGTCGGCTCGGGCCTGCAGACCAACGTGCTGAAGATCCACCAGATCCAGCACTGACGCGCGGACACGCTCGCCTGACGTGGGCGCATCACGTGGGCGCATCACGTGGGCACACCTTGTCCGCACACCTCGTCCGCACACCTCGTCCTTGCGGGCGAGCGCGCGCGCCCCGTCAATTCGTTGTTCGTCCGCCATGGCCACGCTACGCTCCCGAGTCCCGTGGCGCAGAAGGCTCCCACCAAGCGGCCGGATCCGGGCGTGGCGATCGGCCATGTCTTTCTCGGCAAGTACCGCGTCGAGGAGATCCTCGGCGTGGGCGGCATGGGGGTGGTGACCAAGTGTCTCCACATGCAGCTCGGCGAGCTCGTGGCGATCAAGATGCTCCGCAAGGACGTGCTCGACGACTACGACGCCGTCGAACGGTTCATGCGCGAGGCGCAGGCGGCGGCCCGGCTGCGCAGCGAGTACGTGGCGCGCGTGATCGATGTCGGTCGGTTCGAGAGCAACCAGCCGTACATGATCATGGAGTTCCTCGACGGGCACGACCTCGGGGAGCTGCTCGAGGAGCGCGGCTTTTTGCCCGTGCCGTGGGCGACCGAGATGATGATGCAGGCCGCCGAGGCGCTCGCGGAGGCGCACTCGATCGGCATCGTGCACCGCGACGTCAAGCCGACGAACCTGTTCGTGACGTGGCGCCCCGACGGCAGCGCGCTCATCAAGGTGCTCGACTTCGGCATCGCGCGGGCGCTGATCGGCAACGATCTCAAGCTGACGCAGACGCAGTCCTTGCTCGGCACCCCGGCCTACATGTCTCCCGAGCAGATGCGCTCGGCGCGCCTCGTCGACGCGCGCAGCGACATCTGGTCGCTCGGCACCGTGCTGTACGAGCTGATCGAGGGCCGGCGGCCGTTCGAGGCCGAGAGCTTCTCCGAGATGTGCGTGAAGGTCGCGGTCGATCAGCCGATGCCGATGAAGAACGCGCCGCCCGCGCTCCAGCAGGTCGTGCTGCGCTGCCTGTCGAAGACGCCGGAGCAGCGCTACGCGAACATGGCCGAGCTCGGCGGCGCGCTCCTGCCGTTCATCCGCGATCCGAAGGCGGGCGCGATCCTCGTCGAGCGCATGCAGCGCATGATCGAGCGCGGCGCCCAGATCGACTGGACCGCCGGCACCAGCGCGCCCGACGCGTCCGACGCGCCCGACGCGCCCGCTGGCACCCGGACGCCCGCGCCCGGCGCGGGCGGGACCGACGCGGCGCATGGCGCGTCCGGCGAGGACCTGCCGATCCCCGCGAAGATCGTGATGCCGCCGCGGGCGAAGCAGCGCCGGCCCCGCGGCAGCCCGGACGCGACGCTCAAGGGGCCGCCGCGCCGCAAGGCCGGCATCCTGTACGTCGGGGCCGCGGCGCTGCTCGGCGTCGGCATCGGGCTCCTCGTGTTCATCCTCGGTGGCGGCCTCCGCAGCGAGGCCGAGCCCGCGGCCGCGGCCAAGGCCGCCGAGCAGCTGCTCCCTGTGCCCGCGCCCGCGCCAGCGCCCGCGCCAGCGCCCGTGCCGCCGCCGCTCGAGGACAGGGTCGAGGTCGTCGTCACGCCGATCGAGCCGCCGAAGCCGGAGCGGCCGGTGCAGGCAGTCGATCGGCGCCCGAAGCCGCCGCGGCCCTTGGCCAGGCCGGAGACGCCGACGGTACCGCCGCCGCCGCCGCCGCCATGCAACCCGGCGGACCACGCGCACGGTTGCCCGAAGACATAGTAGATCGACGATGCGATCAGGTCGGCGATCCATCGAGCGCGTGCTGCCGGGCGCGCTCGTGCTCGCGCTCGCGCTCGCCGCGGCCCGCCCGGCCGCGGCCGAGGACCGGGTCGCGAAGGCGGACGCACTGTTCGCCGAGGGCGTCAAGCTGCGCGACTCGAACCTCGAGCTCGCGTGCGCCAAGTTCGGCCAGTCGCTGCAGCTGAACCCGCAGGCGATCGGCGTCCTCTTGAACGTCGCGATGTGCGACGAGAAGCAGGGGCGCACCGCGTCGGCCGTCCGGCGCTACAAGGAGACGCGCGAGCGCGCGATCGAGATGAGCTTCCCGGAGTACCAGAAGGCAGCGGACCAAAAGCTCGCGGCGCTCGAGCCCGAGGTGCCGCGCCTCACGATCCGCTTCGAGCAGCCGCCAGCGCCGCAGACGAAGGTCGTGATCGACGACCAGGTCGTCCCGCTCGCCGCGCTCGAGGCGGTGCCGCTCGATCCGGGCGAGCGGGTCATCGTCATCTCCGCGCCGGGCCGGATCGCGTTCCAGCGCCGGATCACGCTCGCGTCGCGCGAGCGCCGCGACCTCGTCGTGCCCGCGCTGCAGCGGCCGACCTCGCGCCGCACGATCGGCAAGCTCACGGTCGCGGGCGGCGGCGTGGCGCTCGCCACCGGCGTCGTCCTCGGCCTCGTCGCGCGCGGCCGCTACAAGGACGCCGAGGCCGGCTGCGCGCCGGGCGATCCGCCGCTCTGCGTGAAGCAGGACTACGACGCGATCCAGTCGGCGCGCCAGCTCGGCAACATCGGCACGCTCGTCGGCGGCGCGGGCATCGCGGCGGCCCTCGTCGGCGGCTACCTGTGGCTCCTCACGCCCAAGCCGAGCGCCGAGCACCACCGCGTGAGCGTGGTCCCGCGCGTCGGGCAAGGCGGCGCCGGCCTCGCCGTCTTCGGCCGATTTTGAGATCGCAGCCCCCGCCGACGGCGCTAGCGCGGCGGCGTGCTGCGCAGGTGGCGCGCGATGCGCATCGCCATCTCGAGCGCCTGCTCGTAGTTGAGGCGCGGATCGACGCGGCTCTTGTACGCGCGCTCGAGGTCGATCTCGGCCAGGCCGCGCGCGCCGCCGATGCACTCGGTGACGTCCTCGCCCGTCAGCTCGAAGTGCACGCCGCCGAGCCGCGAGCCCACCTGCGTGTGCAGCGCGAAGCTCTGCTCGAGCTCGGAGACGATGTTGTCGAAGCGGCGCGTCTTGATGCCCGTCGGCGTCGTCTCGGTGTTGCCGTGCATCGGATCGCAGACCCACAGGACGACGCGGCCCGCCGCGCGCACCGCCTCGACGAGCGGCGGCAGCTTCTCGGCGACCAGGCCGGCGCCCATGCGGTGGATCAGCGTGATCCGCCCCGGCCGGCGCTCGGGATCGAGCACGTCGAGCAGGCCCAGGAGCCAGTCGGTCGTCATCGCCGGCCCGACCTTGATGCCGAGCGGGTTCTCGATCCCGCGGAAGAACTCGACGTGCGCGCCGTCGAGCTGCGCCGTGCGCATGCCGATCCACGGGAAGTGCGTCGACAGGTTGTACCAGCCGGCGCGCCGCGGCACCGTGCGCGTCTGCGCCTGCTCGTACGGCAGCGCGAGCGCCTCGTGGCTCGTGTACACGTCGACGCGGCGCAGGACCTCGCTCTCGGTGCCGGTGATCGCCGAGACGAAGTCGAGCGACTCGCGGATCGACTCGACGATCCGCTCGTACTGCTCGGCGTTCGGCGAGCCCGTCGCGAACGAGATGTCCCAGTACTCGGGGTGGTGGAGGTCGGCGAAGCCGCCGTCGACGAGCGCGCGGATGAAGTTGAGCGTCAGCGCCGCGCGCTCGTACGCGCGCAACATCAGCACCGGATCCGGATCGCGCTCGGCGAAGGTGAAGCCGTCGCGGTTGATGATGTCGCCGCGGTACGCCGGCAGGGTCACGTCGCCGCGCGTCTCGACGTCGGCGGACCGCGGCTTGGCGTACTGGCCGGCGATGCGCCCGATCCGGATCACGTTCTTGCGCGTGCCGTGGACCAGCACGAGCGACATCTGGAGCAGGATCTTGAGCTTGTCGGCGATCGACTGCGCGCGGCAGTCATCGAAGCTCTCGGCGCAGTCGCCGCCCTGCAAGACGAACGCCTCGCCGCGCGCCGCGCGCGCGAGCTCGCCGCGCAGCCGCTCGACCTCCCACGACGTGACGAGCGGCGGCAGCTGGCCCATCTCCGCGATGACGCGCGCGAGCGCCTCCGAATCGCCGTAGTCGACCTGCTGCCGCGCGGGCTTTTGGCGCCACGACGCCGGCTCCCAGCTCATGGCGTCCCTCCGCCCGCCGGCGCGGCCGGTTTGGGGCCGCACTGGATCGGGCGCGTCCCCTCGTAGTCCATGCGGCGCACCTTCGGCGAGAACAGCTTGTCCGGATCGACGGTGCCCTTGCGCTTGCGGAGCACCTCGGCCATCCCGTCGCGGATCAAGACGTCGGTGAGCTTGATCGATCCTTCGGGCAGCTTCAGCCGGCCGAGCAGGCCGTCGCCGCCCGTGGCGAGGAAGTCGCTGGTCGCGAGCTTGTAGGTGGCCGCGTCAGCCAGCGGCTTGCCGCCGACGGAGATCTGCACGTCGAGCCGATCCCCCTTGCAGCGCGCCTTCGCCGTGAGGTTGCCCCACGACAGGATCGCGCCGCCGCGCGCGAGGTTCGTCGTCACGAGCTCGCGCAGGTGCGCGCCCTTCAGCGTGACGATCGCGAACCGGTTGTCGAACGGGAACGCCTCGTAGAGCGCGCCGTACGCGAGCGCGCCCGCCGGGATGTCGGCGCGCAGCCCGCCGCCGTTCGTGAGCGCGACCTGCGCGTCCGGCCGCGCCGCCAGCATCAGATCGGTGAACCAGTTGCCCTCGGACGACTCGGTCCCGTACGACTTCGTGATCGGCGCCTTCAGCGTGACGCCGAGCTGCTCGCCGCGCCGCGTCGCCGCGCGCGCGAGCGCCTCGGCCGCGATCTGCTGCACCGCCGGATCCGGAACCACCGGCCGGCCCTCGTACTCGCCCGGCTTGCACGAAGCCGCCGGCACCGGCTTGTCGAGCTCGCCGCACATCACGCGCGGCGGGTAGATCTTCACGCCTAGGGCGCGCCCGCCGGCGACCTGCAGATCGACGCGGCCGAACGCCCGGCCCGACGAGTACGACTCGATGACCGCGACGCCATTGATCCGGTGCGCCACCGCCGCGTGCGTGTGCCCGCCGACGAACACGTCGACCGTGCCCGCCGGCAGCTCGCGGAGCACGTCGAACACCTCGTCCTCGCGATCGCACGTCGACACGTCGTCCGGATCGTCGAAGCGTTTGCACTTGCTGCCGATGTGCGCGGCCACGGCGATCACCTGCGCGCCCTGCCCGCGGAGCCGGCGCGCCTCCTCCGCGATCGCCGACGCGGTGGGCGCCATCGCGAGGCCCTCGAAGTTGGACGCCATCGTCGTGAACGGCGTGCCCTCGGTGCTCGCGCCGACGATCCCGACCTTCACGCCGGCGACCTCGATCAAAGTCCCCGGCACGACGTTCGGCCACGTCAGGCGCGCGCCGCCCTTCTCGACGATGTTCGAGGAGACGAACGGGTACTTCGCCTCGGCCGCGCGCGCCTTGAGCGCCCCGCGCGGATCGTCCTCGGCCGACGCCGCGGTCACCCGCGGCCCCACCGGCCCGAAGTCGAACTCGTGGTTGCCGATCGCCGCGGCCGCGTACCCGATCTGGTTGTACGCCCGCACCACGTCGGCGCCCTCGCCCGTGTTCGACTCGAGCGTGCCCTGGAACATGTCGCCGCCGTCGAGGAGGATCACGCCGCCGCCGTCCGCCCCGCGCGCCGCGCGCACGTTCGCGACGAACCCCGCGAAGATCGGCAGCGCCTCGATCGCGCCGTGAACGTCGTTCGTGCCGAGGAACGTGATCGTCACCGGTTTCGGCGGCGGCGCTGGCGGCGGCGCTGGCGCCGCGGTCGGCGACCCCGGTGGCTGCGGCGCCGGTGGCTGCGTCGCCGGTGTCACCGGCTCGGGCCGCGAGCACGCGGCGGCCGTGATGACTGCGATCCCCATCCAGCGCGGCATCGCGGCAATGTACCTGAACGCTTCTCTTCGTCGACGGTGGCGGATCTCACGGTTCATCTCACGCTCCGTTCTCCGCGATGTGCCCGGTGCTCCTACTCATGCGCAACATTTCGTAACACGCCCTGTGGCGTGAGCGCTCGTCGGTCGCATCGTCGATCGCAGAACCTGCCGCGCTGAATAATCCAGGTTAGGCTCCGTCCCACGCTGGCTTCAGGAGGCTAGAGCTAGATGCGCTTTCAACTATCTCGGTGGCTGTTCCCGGCGAC
>Ga0247790_10000284_pt1 | contig 20709 bp, 17 predicted proteins | sample UWRJS171409R4_FD_179913 | JGI IMG/M metagenome (GOLD analysis project Ga0247790, IMG submission 179913) | Soil microbial communities from Arlington Agricultural Research Station in Wisconsin, United States - UWRJ-S171-409R-4 | ecosystem: Environmental > Terrestrial > Soil > Agricultural land... | reverse complement strand
CGGGCGCCGCTCGCTCATCGCCATCCAGCGCTCCGGCCAGATCACGTTCACCGCGTCAAGGGGCTGGCCCTCGCGGATCTGCTTGCGCCGCACGAGCGTCCGTAGATCGTAGATCTCGCGGACCAGCACGTGCCGCGGCTCGGGGCCGCCTTGGATCAGCGGCGTCGTCGTGATGAAGCCGAACAGCTCGAAGGCCCGGGTCTCGGGGTCGTAGCCGACCGGGGCGAGCGCGGGGTAACCGGCCTTCTCGGCTTGGTAGTCGCCGAACTCCCACCACGCGGCGAATTCCTCGCCCCAGTAGGGCTTGGCGTAGTACGTCGTGAGGCCGGGCTTCGCCGCGCGCGCCAGCGCCATCGTCGACTCGAACGTGTGCGCAAGCCAGGGCTCCTCGTCGAGGTCGTCGAGCCCGCGGGTGCACAGCCGATGTTCGCCGTGCCGATCGATGGTTTGCCAGACGCGCCAGAACAGCGCTGGATCGTCGTAGGCCTCGGCGACCTCGGCCTCGGTGGTGATCACGAAGTGGTGCGCGCGCGCGATCGGGGGCTCGGGTACGAACTTCGTGAACCCGCCTGCGGTCCGCTTGACCGCGGCGGACTCGAACGCGGGGAGCTCCAGCGTTCGGCGAGCGACCTGCACCATCGTCTGGATCCACGCGGCGCGGGGCTCCGTTTCGGACGGATAGCGCAGCGAGACCTCGTACGTGTCCTCGCCGCGGTAGATCGCGAATTCGAGGTCGTTGCTCGTCACGAACCTCGCGAAGTGCGGCTTCTTGCCCGCCTTCGGGAGCGCGGCGCGAAACGCGGCCAGCGATCCGCGCCTCGTCTCGCCCGGCTCGATCCCGAGCTCCGACGCTGAAAACCGCACGACCTCGCCGCCACCCGCGGTCCGGACAAGCTCCGTGTAGGCGAGCACCAGCTCGGGAAGCGATGCTGTCAACGCGTGCCCGGAGATCAGCTGGATCTCCCTGGGGAACCACTGCGTCATGATGTCCCTTTCTTCACATACACGATCGAGGTCGCGAGCTCGAGATCTCCCGTATCGGCCGCAAAAAACATGACGTGGATCCCGGCGGGGTGTCGCCCGAGCAACTGCTTGATCTCAGGAGCTTCGCCCATCCGCTTGAGCGCCGCCCTGGCCTCGCTCTCGCGCGAGAACACGTAGACCAGGCCGACGTACTCGGCTTCCTTGGCGTGCGGTGTGAGCTTGAACCCGCCGGCCTTCTCGTACGCGCGCCTGGCGTAGTCCCGCGCCTGGTCGAGCTTGAACGCGCCTAAGCCCGCCTTGTCCTCGATGGCGTACTTGCCGGGCGGCAGGTGCGTCTCGACGTCGGGCTGCAGCTTCACGTTCACCACGCCATCGGGCGTGCGCGGCCGGTCGAGCCCAGCGCCGCGAAACTTCCCCGGCGCGTCCGCGGCGACGTCGTAGATCTCGCGCGCCTCCGGGTCGGCGCCCATGAAGCGCTCGCGGTACGCGTGGAACAGCTCGCCCTTCGAGCCCGGATCGGGCTGGATGTCGAGCATCGCGTGGAGCGCGTCTATGCGGTCCTTGGGGCGCTCGAGTGACTCGATGTACTGCAGCGTCCGCTCGCGCAGATAGCGCCGGAGCTTGTCGTTCTGGGCTTCGCTCAGCGGCCCCTTGGGCACCTGGTCCAGAAACTCACCGATCGTGAACGGCGTGAGCTGCTTGCCGGCCCCCGCGGCGGCGTCGGACTCGAGGCGCTCCAGGGCCGCGCCCCACTTCGCGACCAGGCCGGCCGTCCCCTCGTCGATGTCGCCCCGCACGACGCGGCGCTCCAGCTCCGCACGGACTCGCGGCCCCTTCGACTGGATATAGACGCGCGCTTCTTGCGCCGTCTTCGCGTCGAGCTGGCCGTCGGCGAGCTGCTTCTCCAGGCTCTTGAGGTTGTCGCCGGTCGCCGTCCACTCACCGGCCGCCCGCGCCTTGCGCTCGGCGAACGTTGGGACGCCGCCGCCCTCGGCGATAGTGCGGTCGCTCTTGATCTGTAGGTGCGGCAGCTTGGCGGAGTGCTCCGATTGCCGCGCGATCCGACGGATCTCGCCCGTCGTCGAGTCGCGATGGACGCTGTAGCCCTGGCGGGTCAGCTGCTCCTCGATGCCTGGGTCGTCGATCGATCGGCCGACGAACTTCCGGCGCGCCCGGCTCGCGTGCCACCCCGTGATCTTCGTCGGCGACTGGGCGCCACGTGCGTAGAGCCGCGGCACGTCCTCGATCCCGAGCTGCGCGAGATCAGCCGCGGCCCCGGCGCGCCCGGCACCCTGGAGCGTCTCGAGCCGCTGCTCGAGGAGGAGCAGCGTCTCCTCGGCGTCCATGAAGCGCATCGCCGTCTCGGGGTCGCCGCCCGCGGCATGCTCGAGCTGCGCGATCAACCGACGCTGCGCGTCGGCTTCGACCTGGAGCTTGTCGATGTGGAGCTGGAGCTTCTGCTTCGGATCGAGCGTCGCCCAGCTGCCGAGCTGGTCCTCGCCGAGGCGCTCCATCTTCTGGCGCATCGCCAGATCGCCGTGCCACTGGTGGAGGTGGACCACCTCCTCCCGGATCGCCGACGGCGCGGCCCCTCGGCGCGCGATGATCTGCGGCTTGCCGCCCTCGATGAGGAAGACCGCGTCGGCGCGCTTCCCGCCGACGAGCGACCTGAACTCCTTGTCGGAGACGATGCGCGGCCAGAACGACTCCCCGTCGAGATCGATCGCCTCGGCCCCGCCGGAGCTCCGGACCGCGGCGCGCCCACGCGCGGCTTCGATCAGCATCACGCGCGCCTTCGCCGGCATGCCGTCGATGCCGTGGAGGACCCGCTCCGCTTCCTCGAGCTTGCCCGCCTCGATCAGCTGGAACGCGTGCGCGAGCGCGTCCTGCGCCGGATCCGCCAGATCGTCGGCGAGCTGGCGGCCGACGCCCGACGAGTCGAGCAGGTGGCCGACGCCGTGCGCGACCTCGTCTCCAGCGCGCGCCGCGAGCCGGCCGAGGCCGCCGATCAACCCGCCGACCGCCCCGCCCGCGGCGCCGCCGATCGCGCCGCCTCGCGCGAGCGCGGCGAGCATCGACGCCAGCGCCCGGGCGATCCCGCGATCCCAGGTCGCCTCGTCGACCGCCGTCTGGAACAGCTCGCCCGCGGCCCCGCCCACCGCGCCGTCGATCGCGCTCTCGGCGACCTGCACCGCGACGCGGCCGCCCGCCTGCGCAGCGTGGCCGCCTGCCTGGGCCGCAGCCTGCCCGGCGGACAGCCCCGCGCTGGCGCGGCGCACGATCTTCGACGCCAGCCCGGCCCCCGCGACCGATGCCACGCCCTCGACGGCGCCCGCGCCGAAGTCCTTGAGGACCGACCCCGCCGAGTCCTCCCAGCGCACCGCCGCGCCGCTGATCACCGATGCGGTGCCCGCGCTGATCCCCGCGAGCGCAGCGAGCGCGACCGGCCCGAGCGCGCCGCCGGTCGCGGCCGTGACAGCGACCGCGACAGCGACCGCGGCGACCATCGACGCGAGCTGCGCCAGCCCTTCGTTCTCGTCGCGGGCGGAACGCCACATCTCGAGCGCGTCCGTCGCGCGGTAGTAGCGCTCGGCCAGCTGCGCGAGGTGCCCGCAGCTGACCCCGGCCGGGCGCGCCTCGGTGTACAGCGCCTCGAACGTGGTCAACGCCTCGGTCACCGCGGGCCGCGGGTGCGGCCACTCGGCGAGCGGTTTGCCGTCGGGGATCTGCGCGGCCTTGCGCAGCCGCAGCCGCATGTACTCGGCCTCGGCGTTCGGATCGAGCGGCGCGTCGGGCGTGTCGGTCAGCTGCGGCTGGCCGAGCATGATGTCGTCGGCAGTGGCGCGCTGCGCGTCGGTATCGAGCACGGGCTTGTGCTCCTCGAGCGCGCGGAACCGCTCGAGGAGCAGCTGGTCCTGCGGCGACAACCGCGCCGCCCGCTGCGGGTCTGCCTTGAGCTGCTCGGTGAGCACGTACGCGCGACGCATCGCCGCCTGGCCGCCGGCCTCCTCGGTCTTGAGCCGGATCGCCTCGAGCCAGACGCGCTGCCCCGGCGCCTCGGGCCCCGTGGGGTACCGCAGGATCGCGATCTGCGTCGCGCGCACGCCGCCCTTGGCGTCCGTGAGCGCGCGCTTGAAGTCGACCTCGTCGATGTCGCCGGCTGGCAGCCGCCGGAGCTTGGCGTCGAACCGCGGATCCCGGACGACCGCCGTGTGATCGGCCTCGCTCAGGCGCTCGAGCCGTGCGAGCACCGCGTGCGCTGCGGCGGGGCCGCGGTCCATCCCGGCGAGGACCTCGAACAGTGCGAGGGTCGCCTCGGGGCTCGGCCCGACCAGGGCCAGCGGTACGTGCAGCATCGGCGGCGGCGGATCGATGGGGGCATGCCGCATCCCCTGCTCGAAGTACGCCGCGAGCAGCTCGCGCTTGTCTTGCGGCCACCACGGCGCCGAAATGTCGGCGAGCCGGTCCGCCGCCTCGAGCGCCGCGATGCGATGCGGAGCCGGGATCAGCGCGAGCACGTCGAGCAGGCCGTCGACGTCGGTGGCGCGGACCATCCCGAGGAGCTCGCGGCCGACGGTCACCGGGTCGGCGCCGAGCGTGCGCAGCTGCGCGGCGTAGGCGCGCGGATCGCCGCGAGCCGCCGTCTCGAGCGCCTCGCGGATCGGGAGCGACTCGGCGCGGTCGCCGAAGAACATCTGCTCGAGGCGGACCAGCTCGGCCTGCGCACGCTCGCGCTCAGCCGCGGGCGCGCTCGGCGGCAGCAGCTGGAGCTTCATACGTGCCGCGCGCACGAGCTCGCCGATCCGCGCGACCGCGGCTTCGAGATCAGCGCCCGCCACGGCCTGCTGCGTGATGCTGGCGGCATACTGCGCGCGCAGGATCGCGGCGTGGATCGCCGTGGCATCGTCGGTCTCGCTCGCGAGCGCCGCCAGATCGGTGGTCTTGCCCAGCGGCCGATCCGTGAGCCGCAGCGCGAGCGCCTTGCGCTCGTCGGCTTCGAGATCGGCGAGGCCGAGGTACGCCTCGGCGCTTCCGCTCCGAGCATCCGCCGCGCGAATCCGCTCCTCGGCGAGGTCGACCCGCGCTGCGGAGACCGGATCGAGCTTGCCGCCGCCGATCAAGGCGATGACGCCGCCCGTCGGATCCGCCGAGCTTGCGCGGAGGTCGTCGAGGCGCACCGTGAAGTCGCCCAGCTGGGTCCCCGGCGGCGGCACCTGGCCGGCGTGGCTCGCCTCCTGCGCGCGCTCCGCCTTGTCGAGGAGGAGGCGCATCGCCCGGGCATAGTCGTCCGGCGCGAGCTTCGATCGCAGCACCGCTTGCACGGCGGCCAGCGTCGTCGCCGCCGGCACCGGGCTCGCGGCAGCGCCAGCAGCTCCTTGCGCGGCATCGAGCGCTGGCGGCTGGAATACGGTTTCGGCTGCGCCGCTGAGCAGATCGAGCGCGCGGCGATCGCTGAGCTGATGGAGATCGCCGAAAATCGCGTCCTTGTCGTGCGTCGCGAGCTGGCGATCGAGCGCGACCTGCTCGCCGAGATACGCGCGTGCGCGCGCCCACTCGCTAGCATCCAAGATCGGCTCGAGGCGATGGACGATCCCCGGCCCTGCCGTCTGGCAGAGCGCAGCCATGGACTCGGGATTGGCGTTGCGCGCGAGGATCACCATGATCCACTTCGCGTTCCGCGTGACGATCGCGGCGCGCAGCTCCTCGCCATCGGTCCGCACGCCGTCGGCGCGACGGCCCACGTTGGGCGAAGCAGGCGGCGACGCCATCTCGACGAGCGTCCGCTTGCCGGGCACGAGCCCGGTGTGTTGCGCCGGCTCTCCTGTCCTGTCGCTGCCTGCTCCGCCGCCGCTGCCTCGCTTGTCCCGCCCATACGACATGGATCGTCCTCCGAGCACGCCCTCAGATTCTGGATCAGAGACATAACACTCAGTCGCTGGTCGACACAAGTCCGGTACGCGCGAAGGCCAGTACGCGCGGGTTGAGTCCGGCAGCGAGCGAGCTGAGGAACCGCCCGCGGCGGTACTCTCCGAAACTCGGCACGCGCACAGGCGCGTCTATGGACAGATACAAAGATATTGATAAATATATTAATAATTAACAAATATAAGGGATGGCGCGGACGGTAGTCGGCCCCGAGCCCAATTCCGATCGGGCTTCCCTGGCGGCGCCGCGGGGCGGACAATCCCGCGCGGACCACGGAGCACGGAGCGCGCGGTGATCATCAAGCGGAACCTGAACCCGAAGCGGACCCTCAAGTACACCTGGAAGGAGCTCGTGTTCGTCGGCGTCGTGGCGCTCGGCGTGTGCGTGCTCCGCGAGGAGCGCGGCGCGGCGGCGGCGGCGCTGCCGTTCGGCCCGCTCGGCGTGCTCGGCACGGCCCTCGCGATCCTGCTCGGCTTTCGCAACAACACGGGCTACGCGCGGTGGTGGGAGGCGCGCACGTTCTGGGCGCAGATCGCGAGCGGCTGCCGGGCGCTCGCGCGGCAGCTGTCGTCGTCGATCGACAGCGCGGGCAAGCTCGGCAAGGGCGGCGGGGCCGAGGCGCTCGTCGCCTACAAGCGCGAGCTGGTGCACCGGCTGATCGCGTTCCCGCACGCCCTGCGCCTGCAGCTGCGCCGGCAGGACGACTGGGACCAGCTCGCGGGGCTCCTGCCGGCACAGGACCTCGCGCGCGTCCGCGCCGCGGTCAACAGGCCAGGCGCGATCCTGCAGGCGCTCGGCGATCGGCTCAAGGACGGCGTCCGCGAGGAGAAGCTCGGCCAGTTCGATCCGATCTCGCTCGAGCCGGGCCTCACCGGGCTCCAGGCGGCGCAGGCGGGCTGCGAGAAGATCAAGGGCACGCCGATGCTGCGCCAGTACGAGTTCTTCACGCGGGTGTTCCTGTGGACGTTCCTCGCGCTCCTGCCGCCGTCGCTCCTCGGCCTGTTCCCTGCCGGCAGCGGCTGGGTGACCGTGCCGCTCTCGCTGGCGATCGGCCTCGTCTACTCGATCACGGCGCGCACGGGGCAGGTCACCGAGGATCCGTTCGAGAACCGGATCCACGATGTCCCGCTGTCGGCGCTCTGCACCGCGATCGAGCGCGATCTGCGCGATCTGCTCGGCGAGGCCGAGCTGCCCCCGGCGGCCGAGCCCGTGGATGGGTATCTGTACTAGAGACTGGCCACGAGATCTTCGTTGCAGTCCGAGCGCGACCAGAAGCGCTGGAGCGTGCGCGCCAGATCGCGCAGCTCCGGCAGGTCGCGGGCGCGCTGTGCGCGGACGCTCACGCGCGCGCCTGCCCCAACGTCGTCGACGGAGATGTCGAGCGGCGGGATCGGGACCTGCCCGGGCGAGAGGAGCGCGCCGCGGAGCGGCGCCTTGCTGTACGTCTGGACAGCGAGCGCGGCCTCACGCAGCTGCTCGCGCAGCTCGGGCACCTGGCGCCGCCGCGGGCTCGTGAACTCGAGCGCGACACCGCCGGAGATCGGCCGCGACACCAGCGCGACGCCGCGCATCGCCTCGGGGCACCGCCGCGCCGCCTCGATGAGCGTGTCCGCATCGCCGGGCGTGGCGGTGGGCGCGGGCGCATCGGCGGTCTGCTGTGGGCCGGCGCTGCCGGCGGTGCTCGCCGCGAGCACGGCGATCGCCGTGCCGATGCGAGCTCCTGGAAGAAGAGATCTCATGATGCGCTCCTGCGGGGAACCGGGATTCCTTCACAAGAGTCAATTCACGTAGCGGGCCGGCGCGCGGTGCTAGCATCCGCGCCCGTGGCCTCCTCTGAACAGCTCAACATTCTTGGCCTGCCGCTCGAGCCGTGCTCGACGAGCCCGACAGGTCCAGTGACCGGATATTTTCGGACCGGCTGCTGCGAGACCGACGAGACGGACCTCGGCCGGCACGTCGTGTGCGCCGAGATGACGGCCGAGTTCCTCGCGTTCTCCAAGAGCCGCGGCAACGACCTCTCGACGCCGCGCCCCGGATTCGCCGGCCTGCGCCCTGGCGATCGCTGGTGCCTGTGCGCGTCGCGCTGGAAGGAGGCGCACGACGCGCGCGTCGCTCCGCCGGTGATCCTCGCCGCCACGCAGGAGTCGGCCACGCAGATCGTTGCGCGGGAGGTACTGCTCTCGTACGCGCTTGATTCTCATTCGCTGAATTGACCCCGGCGTCCTGCGTAAAAATGTCATCAAGACGAGCTCGCGCGGCGCACGGGGAGGGCGCAGCGTCCTCCCTGAGAAGGGCGCATGGAGGCGTATGGCGCTCTTGTGCGGACATCGGTTGGAGCCTGTGCCTGCGCTGATCTACCCTGGGTCGGGCTGGCTACGGCGCCGGTGGTTTCGATGATGCCCCGCAGGAACGATCCGGTGCCGGAGGTACGGCGATGACCACCGACGCGGCGGTCTCGCCCGATACGGCGTCGAGCGACCTCGTGCTCGTGATCGACGACAGCGCCGCGTTCCGGGGGGAGCTCGAGGGCGCGCTCGCACGCGCTGGCTTCATGACCATCGGCGCGGCGGATGGCGCCGAGGGCATCCGCATGGCGACGACCCTGCGGCCGGCCGCGGTGATCGTCGACAACGTCATGCCGGGCATGGACGGCACGACCGTGATCCGCCGGCTGCGGCTCGATCCGCACCTCCGCACCACGCCGTGCCTGATGCTCACCACCTCCGGCGACGCGAGCGCCGAGCTCGGCGCGCTCGACGCGGGCGCCGACGCGTCGGTGCGCAAGAGCGACGACGTCGAGCTGGTGGTCGGCCGGCTGTCCGCGATGCTGCGCGACGGCCAGGGCGCGGAGCTGGGCGAGCCGCTGCGGGCCAAGCGCGTGCTCGCGATCGACGACAGCCCGTTGTACCTGAGCGCGCTCGGCGGCCTCCTGCGCGACGAGGGCTACGACGTCGTGCTCGCGCCCTCCGGCGAGGAGGGGATCGACGTGCTCGCGGCGCAGGAGGTCGACTGCATCCTGCTCGACTGCATGATGCCGGGCATCGGCGGGATCGAGACGTGCCGCCGGATCAAGAGCGCGCCGCTGGTCGGCGACGTCCCGGTGATCATGCTGACGATGCTCGACGGCGGCGACTCGGTGATCGAGGGGCTCACCGCCGGCGCCGACGACTACATCGCGAAGTCGGCCGGCTTCGAGGTGATCAACGCGCGGATCCGGTCGCAGATCCGCAGGAAGCGCACCGAGGACGAGCGCCGCCGGGTCCGCGAGCGGCTGCTGCACGGCGAGCGCCGCGCCGTCGAGGCGCAGGCGGCGCGCGAGATCGCCGAGGCGCGCGCAGCGATGGCGGCGCAGCTCGAGAAGACGAGCGCGGAGCTCGAGGCGGCGAGCCGCGAGCTCGAGGCGCTCTCGCACTCGGTGTCGTACGGCCTGCGCGCGCCGCTGCGCGGCATCACCGGCTTCGCGCGCGCGCTCGAGGAGGATCTCACGTCGGCGATCGGCGAGGAGCACCTCGACTACCTCCGCCGGATCCAGACCTCGGCCACGCGCATGGGCGAGCTCGTCGACTCGCTGCTCGAGCTCGCGCGGATCGAGGACGCGCCGCTCGACGTGCAGCGCGTGGACGTGACCGCGCTCGCCGAGAGCGTGGTCGGGAGCCTCTCCGCCGAGGAGCGCAGCGTCGACGTGCGCGTGACGCCGGGGCTGCACGTCCAGGGCGATCCGCAGCTCGTGCGGCTTCTGCTCGCGAGCCTGCTCTCGAACGCCTGGAAGTTCACGTCGCAGACGCCCGGCGCGGCGATCGAGGTCGGCGCGCACGAGGCGCGCACGTTCTTCGTGCGCGACAACGGCATCGGCTTCGACGCCACGAACACGGACCGGCTGTTCCTGCCGTTCCAGCGCATACACACCGGCGCCGAGTTCGCCGGGCTCGGCATCGGGCTCGCGATCGCGCGCCGGGTCGTCGAGCGCCACGGCGGGCGGATCTGGGCCGAGAGCGCCGTCGGCGCGGGCGCCACGTTCTACTTCACGCTGTCCTGATGGCGGGGCCCAGCGCGCCGTTCGACGATCCAGCGCAGCTCGACGCGCTCCTCGCGGCGCTCGGCCCGGTGGGCTTCCTCGCGCGCGCGACGCGCGATGAGGCCGCCGTCGACGCCGTGTACCGGAAGGTGCAGGCCGCGGCGAAGGTGCTGCCCGTCGTCCTGGGGCTGCCGGCCGGCGCGCAGCTGGACGCGGACAGCGAGGCGGGCCTGCGCGCGTGGTGCTTCACGCCGTCGTCGACGGACGCCGAGTGCACGAAGATGTTCGAGCAGCGGTTCCGCGTGCAGGTCGCCGGCGGGGGTGGCGGCGGGGACGTCTACGGCCTCACGGGCGAGCTGGACGCGGGGCTGCCGGCGGCCGACAAGCCGTGCCTCTTGCAGCTGTGGACCGTGTGCGAGGCGCTGCCGCCCGCGTCCGTCGAGGGGAGCCCGCGGCTGCAGGGGCTCTTGCGCGATCGCAACCATCCGCCCGGCGTCGCGTGCTACGCCGGCCCCGGCACGGGCGAGCAGGGCGACGTCTTGCTCGGCTACCGCGCCGATGGCGCGCTCGCGCCGGGAGGCGGCGCGCTCGTCTACCGGGCCGGCAGCCCTGGTCCGGGCGCGCCGGAGGTGAGCGAGCAGGGGCTCGCCGCGGCGCTCCGGCGCGTGGCCGCGCAGCTCGGCGAGGGCGAGCCTGCGCCGGCGCTCGTCCCGGCCACGATCGCCTGCCGCTGCGGCGCGCGCTACGCCGCGGAGGTCGCGGCCGGGCTGCACGTCCCGCTGCGCCCCGACCTCCGGCGGCAGATCCTCGACGGGACGTTCCACCGGTGCTTCTGCCCGGAGTGCGGCATGACGACGCTCATCGACGACCTCGTCGTGCTGACCGACTTCGCGCGGCGGCAGTGGCTCACGGTCGCGCCGAGCACCGGGCTCCTGTGGCGCGGGCGGTGGCTCGCGCTCGCGCGGGGCAGCTTCGAGGCGGCGATGGTGCAGGGCGCGCCCGCGATCGTCGCCAGCTGGGCGCCGGAGATGACGCACCGGCTGTGCTTCGGCCTTGGGGCCTTGCGCGAGCAGCTGATCGCTGCCGAGGCCGGCCTCGACGATCGCGTCGTCGAGCTGCTCAAGATCCAGCTCGTCCGGGATCTGCGCGATCGGTTCTCTGGCGCCGATTACTTCCACCTGGCCGCCGTCACGCCGGCCGGCGATCTGTGGTTCGAGCGCACGCACCCGGGCGGCCTGATCCGCGGGTTTTCGGTCCCGCGCGCCCTGTACGAGGCGCTCGCGGGCGACCCGGCGCTGCCGGCGCTCATCGCGCTCGCGTTCCCGGACGGCCTCGCGATCGATCACCGCGCGATGCTGATCCCGGAGGCCGACGCTACCTTCGGCGCGGCGCTGCCGTACATTGGAGGCGCATGCACGTGATCGTCCGTCTCGCGGCCGGGGCGCTCCTGGTCGCCGCCTGTAATTCGCAGCAGCCGCAGGGGAGCGGCGGGCCGGGGCCGGGGCTGGACCCGCCCGCCGAACCCGGGAGCGCGGCTGTGGCAGCGCCGCCGCCCGTCGCGCCGGAGCCCGCGCGGCCGCAGTCCACGCTCGAGCAGGTCCAGCGCTGGGCGCCCAAGGTGCACACCGTCGCGCCGGCCGGCGTCTCGGTGCCCGGCATCGATATCTTCATGGTCTCGCCGCCGGCCGGCGTGGTCTCCGCGGACGGCGTCCGCTCGTACGCGATCGTCGGCGTCTCTGGCGGTCCCGGCGGCAAGCTCCTCGAGCGCGAGGAGCTCGTGCGCGCCGCCGGGGCGGCCGTGCAGGACGCGCCCACGCTCGCGCGCCTGGCGATGCTCGTCTACCGCAAGGAGGGCGATCTGCTCGCGACCGCCGCCACCGACGCGCAGCGCAAGGCGGGGGTCGCGGCGCCCGCCATCGTCGACGGCGCCGTCGAGTTCTGGGTATGGACCACCGGCGCGAGCCGCGTGCTCATGCGCGGCAGCCTCGAGCTCGCGACGGGCGTCCTCGACTACGGCCCGCCCGTGCCCGGCCAGGAGGAGGCCGTCGCCAAGGCGCTCGCGGCGCTCGCCGGCACGAGCGCCGCGGCGCACGGGCCGGCGCTGAAAGCGCTCGGCGGCGCGTGCGCGTCTCACCGCAAGGCGCGGCGGGCGCTCCTCGACGCGCTGGCGCACCACGCGCGCGCCGAGACGCGCGCGGCGGCGGCGGCGGGGGCGGGCGCGTGCGGTGCGGCCGCCTTCGAGCCGCTGCTCCAGGCGATGGAGAGCGACGCGTCGGTTCCCGTGCGCGCGAAGGCCGCGACGGCGCTCGGCGCCCTCGGCGACGGCCGGGCGCGGCCCGCGCTCGAGCGGGCGGCCAAGAGCGACAGCCCCGCGCTCCAGCAAGCTGCGAAGCAGGCCCTCGGCAAGCTGAAGTAGCCGGCGCGCCGCGCTGCGCCGCTGCGCGAAGCTGCGCCACGTCGCGAGCTTCCTCGACACGGCCGGTGAGACAGCCACATGGTAGTCTGCGGGCGTGCTCGCCGAGATCGGTGCGGTGGTCGCTCGTGTCCGGGCCCGGACCGGAGCCTCGCTGGCGGCTCTCGCCGATCGTATCGAGTGCGACGTAGCGACGCTGGAGCGGCTGGAGGCGGGCCAACCCGGGGTCTCCACGACGCAGCTCGACGATCTGGCCGAGGCGCTTGGCCTGGATCCGCGGGCGCTGCGCCGCGGCGAGGAACGTCTGCGGCCGGCGCCGACCGTGTTTCTCCGGCACGAGCGGATGCAGGACTTCCGCAATGACGATCTGAATCTGCTCGACGACGCGATTGCACAGGCGCGTACGTTGACCGCGCTGGGGCAGCTCTTGCAGGAAGCTCCGGCCGAATGGCCGGGCGCCGGCTTCCGGCGCTCGGAGTCGCCGCACGACACCCCGGAAGCTGCTGCCAGGCACGGCTACCAGCTCGCTGGCGACCTCAGGCGAGCGCTGGAGCGCATCACCGAGCCGCTGGATGACATCCGCGCGCTCGTCGAGGAGCGGCTCGGGATCGCGATCGTGCTGCGCGAGCTCTCGACCCGCGCCGCGTGTGCCGTCAAGGCGGGGGATGCGGCGGCGATCGTCCTGAGCGGCGGCTCTTTCAGGACTGCGTCGCGGGCGCGGGGCGCGATCGCGCACGAGGTGTGTCACATCCTCCACGATCCGGATCGCGAGGGCGTCCACATCGTGCTGGATCGCGACAGCGACAGGAGCACTCACGCGAACGAGCAGCGCGCGCGCGCGTTCGCGGCCGAGCTCCTGCTCCCCCGCGCTGGCCTCAATCGGCTGCTGGGCGTGCCTCGCAGCGTCCGCGAGCAGGACACGGCCAAAGAGCTCGTCATCCAGGCCATGGAGCATTTCGGTGCCTCATGGCAGATCACGGCGAATCACCTGTGTAATCGCGAGTTCGTGGACATGAGCCTGCGAGTCTGGCTCGAAGCGCTCGAGGCTCACGCCCTGTCCGCAGCGTGGAAGGTGAGCTTGCCTCCGCTCGGCGGCCCTAGCGTGCTGGTCGCGGACCGGGTCGCGCGCGCATACAAGCAGGCGCTCATCACCGACGGTGAGGCGCGTGACGCGCTCGGCCTCGAAGCGATCGATCCGCTGCCCTGGGATGCCGAGCGTTGACCTACCTCTTGGACAACAACGTCGTCTCGTACTTCCTGCACGCGCGCCGCGAAGCCGATCTGATGGAGGCGGCGCGTCGCTGTTCGCTCGCGATCGCCGAGGAGGTTCGCAAGGAGCTGCGGCGATCGCGCCGCGATGGCGACCGCTTCACGGCATGGTTCGCCGACGGCGCGGTCGCGAGCCTCCCCATCGCGGTGGGCTCCGACATCGATGCGACGTACCAGGCGCTGACGCCGCCCACGACCGAGCGGGGCAAGGGGGAGCGGGCGAGCATCGCCCTGGCCGCGCACGATCCGTCGCTCGTGCTGGTGGCGAACGATCGGAACGCGATGTGGCTCGCCCTGGCCGAGCTCCATCATGCAGGCGAGCGGATGATCGGCGTCCCTGTCTTCCTGCGCAGGCTGCACGAGCAGGCAGGGCTCGTCCCGGATGCGGTCGATGCAGTGACGGCGGTCTATCCCGGACGGCGGCCGACGTGGTGGGCGGACTGGAGGGCGAGGCTCGGGGTCGCGACCGCGCCGGTCTGAGCCGGCTCGCGCTGCTCGATCTGACCGGGCCTCCGTGAGCTTGCCGCCGTCACCGCCGACGTCCGCGAGGGCGGGCGAGAGGGCCGGCGCCTGGGCAGGAGGTGATGCCGCCATAGGTAGGAAGGGCGGATTAGTCGTCATCCGACGCGGGGGTATCTGTCTCTTTGTCAGGGGAGCGAGCGGCTGTCTTGCGCGCCCGTCGTGCGGCCTTCTTCGCGTCCAGAGCGCGCAGCCGTTCCTCGATCGATGCCACGACCGCGGGTCGCTCGCGTCCGAAGCGCTTGAAGTACAGGTCTTCGATGAACATCGGCAACGGGAGCTTCCACGGCTCCTGGTGATGGTTGTCGATCTTGCCGAGCTTCGTCGGGTTCATCCCGAGCTCGCGCGCCATCTGGACATGGGCATGTGACAGGCCGTGGCGCTTGCGCGCCGCGATCCAGTCGCGAAGCTTGTTGCGATCAGTCATATCGAAGGCTCCCGCCCAGCGTGTAGGGAGCCTCGTGGCGAGGTCACCCTGTGCCTGATGGTGAATCCACCCTAGCATGCAAAGTGGCCACTCTCGGTACAAGATGACTGGATCGCAGACTTTATACGATTCTCACAGATATGATTCTTATTAAGCAGGGGTTCTGTGCCTGGCAGCTGAGCCGGCAGCTCGGACTACGAGTACGACAGCTGCGAGATGACCGAGGCATGACGCAGGAGGACCTCGCTGCGAAGGCCGGGATCACCTGGCACTTCGTCTCGTCCATCGAGCGTGGGATCAAGACCGGTACGCTGGAGACACTCGCCGCGCTCGCGGCCGCGCTCGACGTCACGCTGAGCGAGCTCTTCCTCGAGATCGACCGGCCGCTGCCCCGCGAGCTGAAGCGCCTCACGACGGCACTCGCCGGCCTCTCCCCAGAGATGCAGCGCGCGGTCCTGCGCATCGTCGAGGACGCGCTATACCTCGTTACTCTGAAGTGACGGCCGCGACGAAGTGCGCCGCACGGTTCAGATCGCGTTCAGGACCCGGCTTGCGCCGTAGCGTCTTCAGGCTCACAGTCGCCTCATGAGCGTCAACGGCGAAGAGCGGCGTACCCTCGATCCGGAGGCGCCCGGACTCGATGAGGAGACGCGCCGGCGGCGAAGGGCGCTCGCGAAGTTGCAGCAGCTCTCGGTGGAGGAGCTGTTCCAGGCCATGGTAAGGGCTGGCATCTACACCGAGGACGGGGAGCTCGCTCCGCCGTATCGCGACGATGGCGAACCGAGCGCGTGTCGCCCCACGGACTGACGGCGGTCGAACGGACGGCTCGGGCGCGCTCACTTCAGGAACAGCTGGCTGGCGTCGACGCCCGGGCGCGTCTTCAGCCGCAGCTGGTCTGCCCCGCGGGCTCGTTCCAGCAGCATGGCGGCGCGTCCCTGCCCGAATGCAGCTCGGACCGAGTCGCCATCTCCCAGGCCGCCGTAAAATCCGATCGCGAAGATCTTTGCAGCCTCATCTTCGATGGTCGAGCTCATGCCGATCACGCAATCGATATGCGCACACAGAGCTTTAGCAAGTGACTCGCTATAGCAGGTGCTCAGGACGACGGCCTGGACCGACGCCCCCACGACGTGAAACGTCTCCACGATCGCGTCGTTCGGGACAGGCCGAAGCGAGCCATCGGGGCCTTCCAGGTAGATCCCCGGCGTCTGGCCGTGGCCGCTGAAGTGAACGATCTGGGGCTTGAGCTTGCGCATTGCGTGGAGGAGCCCCAGCGGCTGCGGCGCCCAGCGGGACATGAACTCGAAGCGATGTCGCAGCTTGCTTCGCTCCAGCTCCTCATGGATGTCGCGCGCCTCGCGGTCGAGCGCGAGCTTTCGAGTCCCCACTGGATTCGAGGCCAGGTACAGGATCTTGTGCTTCTTCGCCGGGCCACGTTTCTTCGACGCGACCTGAGGTCCGGCCGGGCGGCACTCGTAGGCGAGCTGGTACTGATTGTTCCGGTGCTGGAAGACGTGGACGTCCTGGAAGATGTGCGGATTGATCGACCGGCCGAGCAGGAACGCCAGGGTCGCGGGACCGGCGATGAATACGGCGAGCTCGCCGCAGCCGGGATACCAGGTCCGAATCCCCGCCATCATGTCTTCGAGCTCGTGGAGTGCCAGCGCGATCGTGGTCGCGTCGAGCGACGTGGCCGCGTGCGCCTGGATGAGGTCGCCGTGCCGCCCCTTGCGGCTCGACATCAGCCGCTCGACTTGCTCCGCGGACACCCGGATCCGGGACGAGACGAGGAGACTGAGCCGGGTGGGGGCGACGCTCGCGCGGTCCGGCCAGCGCGAGCGCTCGAAGTACGGCGCCGCGCCCGTGCTCGCGTCGCCGGGCAGGAGGCCCGGCAGATCGAGCGAGAGCACGTCGAGCGGGCCGGCGTCGCGCGGGTTGACCAGGGTCGTGATCGCCTTCTTCGTCAGTCGGTATCCCAGGTGAAAGAACGCGGGTAGTCCGGCGCGACCGGCGACCCAGTAGCGGCAGCGCGCGCCGCTCTGCTCGACGGTGCGTGCCTCGTCCACCAGGCGATCGATCGCGGCGATCACCGGCGGCCACTCCTGAGGAGTGCCGGTGGCGCATTGCGTGATGCCGAAATCGGTCAACTTCAGCACGCGTGTGGGCGTGACGCCGACGGGCAGACATCCGAGCACGGCGTCCGGGCCGATCGGATTCTGGACCGCCAGGTCCAGGAGGATGACGACGTGCGTCTCTGGCGATGTCGCTACTTGATCTCCCATTCACCCGGGAGACGAACACCGATGGCTCGATCGAACAGGTGAACGGGCTTTAGCGACCGACGGTGACAGGCCTGTCCCCAGGCACGTGCTTGGCACCCGCTCTCTGCGCGGTGGAGACATCGTCCATGTAGCCGTCCGGGCCGGGCTCCGGGATGGGCGCCTGGCTCGAGAATGCCACTGCCCGGTAGGTCCCCTCCTCGGTGAGCTCCAGCGTGATCTCCAGGCCCTGCGCGCTGCGTCGACACTCTGGACGGCCGGGCATCGCGCGAACAGCTTGTCGCCGAGATAGATCCGAAGCTCGACGTGCGTTCCGTCTACAGGAGCCTGCGCGACCAGCTTGTCTCCGACGAGGACGTCGTCGCCGCGCCGCGGTGGGCCGGAGTGTATCGTCTTGATCGCAACCTGAGCCTGCACCAGCGGCGGCGGGGTCTCCGGCTTCGGTGTCGACGCGCAGGGGCGTAGCAGGAGCGCGGCCGCGAGCGCGGCTCCGCCCAGCGAGAGGCCGAGGATGGCCCGTCGCTGCCGGCGCTTGCGGGCGTCTACGCGTCGCGCACGCCAGCGCTGCTCGGCGCGCTCCTCCCACCCGGGCGGGGGGGAGATCTCGTCCAGATCCTGGATGCGCTCGATCAAGCGCTGGTAGGGGAGGCGCGCCGCGGTCTCCTCGGGCGTGCGCGCGGGCTCGCCAGCGTCGAGCGCGTCGAGCAGCTTGTCGTCGTCATCAGGAGGAGTTGCAGCGCTCATCGCTCGACCCCCTTCGACGCAAGGCACTCGCGCAGGCTCTTCATCGCGCGCTTGACCCGCATCCGGATCGCGTCCAGCTCGAAGTCAAGGACTTGGGCGATTTCTTCCCAGGGCAACGCCTCACGATAACGCAGCAGGACCGCGGAGGCAGTCTCGGGATCGAGCGCGGCGAGGCATGTCTCGAGCGCGCCTCGCTCCTGCGTCGTGGCGAGCTGGGCCAGCAGCTCCGGGGCCAGCTCGGGGGCATCGGCCGTGATCAGCACATCCTGGAGCTTCCGGACGCGCTTCGAAGCTCGGAGCGCGTCGAGGCACTTGCGCGTCGCGATCCGGTGCAGCCACCGCCGCAGGTGGACGACCTCGAGCATCTGAACAGGGTGCTCGAACGCCGCGACGAGCGTCTCCTGCATCATGTCCTCTGCCGCGGAGTCGTCTCGCAGGATCCGGCAGCAGAGCGTGTACACGGCCCGGCCATGGCGCTGGACGAGTAGCCGGAAGGCGGTACGCGTGTCGTTGCGACGAAGCGCCGCCAGGATCTCCTCATCACCCACCCCCACATGCTAGACGCGCCCGGATCCGGTGGATATCGAACGGGCACACGACCGCGCATGCCGGTGCCCTGCCCGGGGAGATCTCGGCACCGGGCTTGCGTGAGCGGGCCTCGCGAGCCTATGAGGAGATCGTTACTTCGTTAGGGCTCGACGCGCGCTCGGCTGGTAAGTGACGGCGGCGCGGGTTACTGCCACTTTGGCCCTTCCCGCGTGACCGCGGTGCTCTCGCGCACCTGCTGCGCGTCCTCGTCTCCGTCCTTGACGTGTGGCGTATGCCCCCGCGTGATCGTGCTCGGGTGCACTTTCTGCAATTCGTCGGTAAGCCACTGCGCGCCGTCGAGCGCGTAGACATCATCGCCGGGGGGGGGCCATGGGTTCTTGGGATCACCAGCACCTTGCAACGCCCACCCCGCTGTGATCGTGGGCGATTCCTGCTCGTAGGAGACGATGCCGGCCTTCGGCGTCACCGTGAACCGGACTCCGTTGTTGCCCTCCCCCTCGACCTTGACCAGGTAGTCGCCCTTCGTGAGATCGGCCGTCCAGGTTTCGTGGTCGCAGCGTTCGGGGTTCGGTTCGGCGTTGGGCGGGGTGAGCGAGATCGACAGCATGTCCCTCTGCTCGTTGATGATGACCAGCTGGGTCGCTTGCGGGGCACGAAGGCCAAATATCAATTTCGTCGCCATGGAGCTCCTCTTCGGTTGCCGGCCTCGAACCGGCCGGCTCGGTCTCCCCCTCAGACGACCGCTACCCATGCAACCGAACAGGGCGTATGCTTTTAGAGGCCGAGCGTCGCAGACGCTGGGCACCGAGCGTGCGTCACGGGAGACACCCCGCGTCGCCCCAGGCGCCAAAGCTCGCCCAGTCCTCCACAGGGAGCTTGCCGGCGAGCTGCCGCTGCGCGTTCGTCAGGCTATGGATCGGGCTCCGGTTGGCCGCCAGCTGCGCGTAGAAGGCCTTCGTGAGCTCCGCGGCCTTACCGTCGTCCACCGAGCGCATCGTGGCGATAACGTGGCGCGAGCCGGCCGCGAGGAACGCCGATGGGAACGCCGCCCACGACTCGCGATCGGGGCTGATGGCGGTGGCGCAGCCTGTCAGGACGGCGAGCCGCGGTCCGAGGCCGAGGTCCAGCACGTCGGCCGCGGGGAGGTCCCCGTCCGCGAGGACGACGGCGCGCCCGAGCTGTGTGGAGCTGCCGTGGACAGCCATGTGCAGGAGGCTCGCGCGTCCCGCGGGCACTACCGCGACACGGGTCGCCCCGGCCCCGACCGATGGCTTCGTGCCCATCGCTGCGGCCAGCCGCGTCGCCTCCTCGCGGGCCTTCGGGAGATCGCCGCGCGAGTCGCCGATGATGATCTGGAGATCTTCTTCCCAGAGACCCGGCGCACACCGCAGCGCTGCCAGCCCTGGCAGATAGGAGATCGGGCGATCCTCCATCAGATATCGCCCATTGCGTTGCAGTCCGGCGAACAGCACGTCTGCGAGCGGCTGGTCCGCGAGCATGCCGCTCGCCACGATGTACAGCGGCTGCTCGCTGCGCTGCAGGTTCTGCGGGATCAGCACGGCTGCGGCCCGCTCCGCGACTGCGTGATCGCCAGGGTGCGCGCGATAGTCCGCTACGGCGGCGGCCGCGCTCGCGGGCAGCTGTTGAAACGTGACCTGTCCGGTCACGACGTGCGCGCGCCAGGCCGTCGAGCCCGTTGCCACGAAGACCAGCGCCTCGCGCGCGCCGACCCGGGCTATCAGCTCCGGCCCGCTCAAGGGGCGCGCTGTCAACGCCGGGAGGCGTTGGATGCGCGCGTTCCTCAGGGCCTGCTTCGAGGTCGTGGGGCCGCGCGGGGTACGACTTAGCACCGCGTCGAGCCAGCTTCGGGCGTGGATCGACTCGGCCACGGCGAGCGCGTCGATCCATCGCCTCTGCCCCTGCTTCACCAGCAGGGACAGGAGCTCGTGATACGGCTGGATCCGGCGCGCCAGTACCCCCGGGCGCAGCTCGATCCCATCGGCAGTGCCCCGCAGCTTCTCGACCGTATCGATGGCGTCAAAGTACGCCTGCTCCGCCGCGTCCGGGCGCCCGGCTCGGTGATGCAATCGCGCGAGCTCGAGGAAGGCGCGCCAACGATAGTCCAGGTCGCGCTTGTCAGTGGCCGTTTCAGAGAGCATGCCTGCTTCGGAGAACAGACGTGTGGCGGCCTCGAGCTTGTTGCGAGACGCGGCGACATAGCCCTGGACGAGTCGCAGCCTCAAGCGAATCGCGTCAGTCTCCTTGATCTGGGCAAGCTCGCGCTCGGCGGCGTCCAGATCTCCGAGCTGACAGTAGGCATCGGCACGATTGAGGTGGATGGCCGGCACGAGATCTCGTATCCGTGCTCCGCGCCCCGCTCGGATGGCGCGAGCCACTCCCTCGGCGGCGCGATCGAAAGATCGCAGTGCTCTGCGAATCTCGGCGGGCTCGCCCAGATCTAGTCCCTAACCAAGCGCTAAGCGGGTTCATCGACTCGCCTGGGAGAGATGGGAGCGTAGCTCACGATCCATGTCGCGGCTTGGCAGCGCAACCCCGCTCAGCTTGAGCCAGGATCGTCGTCGGA
>Ga0247790_10000283_pt1 | contig 20808 bp, 22 predicted proteins | sample UWRJS171409R4_FD_179913 | JGI IMG/M metagenome (GOLD analysis project Ga0247790, IMG submission 179913) | Soil microbial communities from Arlington Agricultural Research Station in Wisconsin, United States - UWRJ-S171-409R-4 | ecosystem: Environmental > Terrestrial > Soil > Agricultural land... | reverse complement strand
TCGCTCCGCCCCGGCTCGGGATCGTCCTGCTCCAGGTAGCGCACGAGCAGCTCGCCGAGCTGCGGATCGCGAGTCGCGATCGCGCGCTCTACGTCGGCGAGCGTCACCATGGTGCGTCCCCCAAGGTTCAGCCAGGCTAAACCAAGTCTTGAGGTGACCATTAGCTCGATCGGTTATTTTCGTAATCCGGAAAACCTCAAAATCTCGTTCGAGCGGGATCGACACGTGCGTAGATGTTCAGTCCGGTGCCATCCCGGCAGCTGAAAATCCTGCTCGGAGCCGCGCCGCGCCCCGGCTGCGCTACTTGATGATCGCCAGCCGCGGCGAGCGCTTCGGCTTCGACAGCACGTTCGCCGCCACCTTGATCGCCGCGGCGCTCGCGATGCTCATGAAGCGGTTGGCGTTCTCCGAGTCCGGGCTCGCGACGACGATCGGCACGCCCGCGTCGCCGCCGAACCGGATCCGCGTGTCGATCGGGATCTCGCCGAAGAAGTCGGTGCCGACCTCCTGCGCCAGCCGCTTGCCGCCGCCGTGGCTGAAGATCTCGTCGGTGTGCCCGCACGCCGGGCACTTGTAGTAGCTCATGTTCTCGACGATCCCGAGGATCGGGATCTCGACCTTCTCGAACATCGCGATGCCCTTCACGACATCGATGATCGAGACCTCCTGCGGTGTCGTCACCATCACCGCGCCCGCGATCGGGATCAGCTGCGACAGCGAGAGCTGGACGTCGCCGGTGCCCGGCGGCAGATCGCACACGAGGTAGTCGAGGTCGCCCCAGTCGACGTCGCCCAGGAACTGCTGCAGGAGGCGGTGCACCATCGGGCCGCGCCACACGACCGCCTCGTCCTTGTCGACGAAGAAGCCGACCGAGATCACCTTCAGCCCCTGGTGGATCGCCGGGATGATCCGCGACTCCGGGCTCGCCGACGCCGGCACCTCGGGCGCGCCGAGCATCGTCGGGATCGACGGTCCGAACACGTCGGCGTCGAGCAGCCCGACCTTCGCGCCGTGGCGTTGGAGCGCGAGCGCCAGGTTCACCGCGACGGTGGACTTGCCGACGCCGCCCTTGCCGGCGGCCACCGCGATCACGTTCTTGGGCCCCTTGAGGAGCGACTTGTCGCTCGGGGCCGGCAGGTACGCGGTCACGATCTCGGGGACGACGCTGACGCGCTTGGCGCCGATCGCCTTGAGCGCGTCCTCGATCCGCTTGGCGAGCTCGCGCCGCTGCGTGGTCGGGTACGCGTGCGTCGGGATGTCGACCTTGACGAGCACGTCGTCGCCCGAGACCTCCACCCCGCGCAGCACGCGGTAGCTGACGATGTCGTGGCCGAGCGCCGGGTCTTTGACCTTGGCGAGGGCTTCCTTGACGCTGGCTTCGCTGATCATCGTGCCCCCTAGGCGATGTGCCCGAGCTTCTTGCGCTTGGCGGCGAGGTAGCCCTCGCTGTGCGCGGTGCCCCCGACCCAGTGCGGCTCGTGCGCGTGGACGACCACGCCCGCGCTCTCGAGCCCGGCGATCTTCTGCGGGTTGTTGGTCATGAGCCGCACCGACCCGACGCCGAGGTCGCGCAGGATGCCGGCCGCGAGGTCGTACGATCGATGATCGGCGTCGAAGCCGAGCACGAGGTTGGCGTCGACGGTGTCGTGGCCCTCGTCCTGGAGCTGGTACGCGCGGACCTTGTTGCCGAGGCCGATCCCGCGCCCCTCCTGGACGAGGTAGACGAGCACGCCGCGGCCCTCGGTGCCGATCCGCGCGAGCGCGGCGTCGAGCTGGGCGCGGCAGTCGCAGCGCAGGCTCCCGAGCACCTCGCCCGTGAAGCAGGAGCTGTGGACGCGGGTCAGGACGTCCGCGCCGGTGACGTCGCCGAGCACCATCGCGATGTGCTCCTCGTGGGCGAGGCCGAGCGCCGTGGCGTCCGCCCCACCCGACTGGCCCGTCCGGTACACGACGACGCGGAACTCCCCATGCGAGGTGGGCAGCCGGGCCTCCGAGTACCGCGTAATCATGAACCTGGCCGTGTATGGCTTCGGCGGTCGCCCTTGTCAATCTCGCAGCACCCTCCTATGGTTGGCAGCATGGCGGTGCGCCCTGTCGTCGTATGGCCTGATGAGCGCCTCCGGCAGCCGTCAGTAGAGATCAAGGAGATCGACGCCTCCGTGCGGGTCCTGTACCAGGACCTCGTCGACTCGATGTATGCCGAGAACGGCCTCGGGATCGCCTCGCTGCAGCTGGGCGACCCGCGCCGGATGTTCATCGTCGAGCCGAAGCTGGCCGGCCGCGAGCCCACCGATCCGCCGGTCGCGTTCATCAACCCCGAGGTGCTGTGGACCTCCGAGGAGATGCAGGACAGCGAGGAGGGCTGCCTGTCGTTTCCGGAGATCTACATCAAGGTGAAGCGGCCGATGCGCGCGCGCGTCCGCGCGCTGGGCCTGGATGGCGTCACGTTCGAGCTCGAGGGCGAGGGCCTGCTCGCGCGCTGCCTGCTCCACGAGAACGATCACCTGACCGGCAAGCTGCTCGTCGACTTCGTCGGGCCGCTCAAGCGCCAGATGATCAAGAAGAAGCTGCAAAAGGCCAAGGACGCCGAGCACGAGGCCGAGGGCGCCGACGCCGACGCGTAACCCGCGTCAGTAACCCGCGTCAGTAGTCCGCGCCGTAGCTCTCGCCGCCGTAGCTGTCCCCGCCGAAGGGGTTGGACTCCTCGCCGAAAGCCTTGGGGCTCCACAGCACGCGGTGGATCGGCGTGCCGATCAGGTCCTGCCGCTCCTCGTCGGTGGTGTAGCTGTCATAGCCGCACTCGCGCGTGAACGCGACGGCGATGTGAGCGCCGACCCTGAAGCAGACGACGATCTCCTCGTCCAGGCACTTGCACGTGGTGAGCGTGCGGACGGCGCTCAGCTTCGCGCCGAGCTTCCACGCCCGATCGAGGGTCGCCACCTTGGGGCTCACCGCGTGGACGGCGAAGATCCCGCCGTGCCCGTCGGGCATCACGTAGAGCAGCTTCTCGCCGTCCCGGTAGACGTTGAAGCCGAGGCGGTTCGTGTTCGGCCCGAGCATGACGTGCGCCGGCTTGACCTCGTAGCCGGGGAGCGCCCGGCGGAGCCCGATCAGGTGGCCGGGCGTCTTGCCGGTGATCGGGCCGATCGCGGCCTCCTGGACCGTCAGCTGGACCTCGGGCGCGGCCGGGGCCGGCGGCGCGGACGTGGACGCAGACGTGGACGTCGACGTGGACGTGTAGCAGCTGAGCCCCGGCGCGGCGATGAGCAGGAGACCCAGCAGCAAGCGACCTCGCGTCGACATCGGCTCGAGCATACGTGGCGCGCTCGCCTCGTGCACGTGTAGCCTGCGCGCGTGACCGACTGCGTGTTCGTTCGCGGCCTCGAGTTCGAGGGCAACCACGGCTACTCGGCGGCCGAGCGCCGCGGGACGCGCCGGTTCCGCGCCAACCTGATGATCGAGGTCGACCTCGCCGGGGCTGCGCGCTCCGATCGGCTCGGCGACACCGTCGACTACGGGAAGGTGTGCGAGATCGTGGTCGAGCTCGGCACGAAGTCGACGTTCCGGCTGCTCGAGGCGCTCGCTGGCGCGATCGGCGCCAAGATCCAGGATCGGTACCCGCACGTCCGGGTCGCGATCGAGCTCGAGAAGCTCGCGCCGCCCTGCCCCGGCGTGCCGGCGTCGTGCGGCGTGCAGCTCGTGCTGCCGCCGCGGGACAGCGTGACGCCGTGACCGAGCCGTTCCGCTACGCGGTGCCGGTGCGCTTCGCCGACGTCGACCACGCGGGCATCGTCTACTACCCGCGGTTCTTCCACTTCTTTCACGTCGCGTTCGAGGAGCTGTGGCGCGCCCGCGTCGGGCCGCGCGCGTACTCGGAGCTGATCGATCGCGATCGCGTCGGCTTCCCGGCGGTGCGCGCCGAGTGCGCGTTCACGGCGCCGCTGCGCTTCGGCGACACCGCCGAGATCGAGGTCACGGTCGCCCGCCTCGGCGGGAAGTCGATCACGTTCCGCTACCGGATCTATCGCGCCGCCACCCCCGAGGCGCCCCGCGCGGCGAGCGCTGAGGGCACAGTGGTCTGCGCCGTCGTGGATCTGGCGCGATTCGTTGCGATCGCCGTGCCGGAGCGCGTCATCACGCTGCTCGCAGATCTCGTCGAGCGTGAGGGCTAACACGCTCTGCGCGGGCGCCGCCCGGAGTCTTTCCGAGCCCTCCACCGAAAACGTCACGCCCGGTGAGCGATGGGCTTTACCGCGCCCGACGAACGGAGTAAGTCCCCGCTAGATGCTCGAGCGCGACCCGAAGACTCTGGCCCGACTCCAGGCGTTGGTCACCGCGCTCATCGAGCACCGCGTCTCCACCTCGCTCGTCGACGTGGAGCGCGCGCTCGCCCGCTGGCGTGGTGGCACCCACAGCGCGCTCGCGGCCCACGGCGCCGTGCTGCGCCACGCGGCGCGCTGCGAGCGGACGGTTGAGCGTGTCACGGCGGCCGCCACCGATCGGCCCGAGGGCATCCTGCGCGACGCCGTCGACGCCGGCCTGATGACGCCGGAGGAGTTCGTGGAGCTCGTCGGCAGAGAGCCGCACGAGGTCGAGTCGATCTACTCGCTCCGCGACGAGGACGACGCCAGCGCGCCTGACAAGCGGCGCACGCTCGAGGCGCTGCTCGCGCGCGGGCCGGTGCTCGTCCACGTCGACGCGCGGCGCGCGGAGGTCAGCGTGCCGGCGCGGTTCCGCTCCGACGCGAGCCTCGTGCTCCGCTTCGGCTACAAGCTGTCGCCGCCGATCACGGACCTGGTCGTCGACGACGAGGCCGTGTCGGGCACGCTGACGTTCGGCGGCCAGCCGTTCCGCTGCGTGCTGCCGTGGACGGCGGTGTACGCGGCGATGGTCGAGGGCGAGCAGCGCGGCACCGTGTGGCCGGAGGACGTCCCCGAGGACGTGCTCACCGGCGGCAGCGAGGCGCCGGCCGCGCCCGCGCCGGGGGCGGCGCCGGCCGCGCCCGCGCCGGGGGCGGCGCCGGCCGCGCCCGCGCCGGGGGCGGCGCCGGCCGCGCCCGCGCCGGGGGCGGCGCCGACGAAGGAAGCGGCGCCGGCCGCGCCCGCGCCGGGGGCGGCGCCGACGAAGGAAGCGGCGCCGAAGCAGCGCAGCGGGCACCTCAAGCTCGTCGAGTGAGCCGCCAGATGCTCGCCGCCGCTGTCGTTGCCGTTGCTGTTGCCGGCACCGCCGGCTGCTACCGCTCCTCGCCCGCGCCGCCGCCGGGGCCCACCGCGCCCGCCGGGCCGGCGCCGCGGCTGACCCTCGAGGCGACGGCGTCGCCGACGTTCGAGGCCTCACGCCTGCCGGCGGTGAGCGCCGATGGCGCCGCGGTCCTGCTCGGGATCCAGGACCATGACGGCGGCCGCGGCAACCCGAACTACCGGTTCGAGCTCCGCGATCGCAACGACGCAAAGCTCGCCGAGCACACCGTGCTGACCGCCAACGAGGCCGACTCGATGTACGACGCCGCCGGCCCGAGCGTGGAGCTCGCGCAGCGGGTCGACGCCGCGAATCGCTGGCTCACAGAGCAGCACGCTGCCCGCCGCTTCGTGCCGCTCACGAAGCTCGAAGTTTTGCCCGGCGAAGAGATCGCGTCGTCGTTCCGCGCCACCGGCGGCGGCGTCACCGTCGAGTGGCGGCAAAATCGGCTCACGATCGCGCAAGGCGGCAAGCTCGTCCTCGAGCGCGCGACGCCGCAGGCGTGGCTGGCCAAGCCGCGCACGGTGCCCGGCGGCGACCTCACGTGCGAGAACCCGGCGTTCCTCGACGGGGCCGCCGTCAGCCTCGAGCACAAGCTCGCGCTGATCGTCGTCGGCTACGGCGGCACCGACACGTGCTGGGAGCCCGAGGACCAGCACCACGTCGTCGCCTGGTAGCCGCGTCGCCGCTCAGCCGATCGGCTCGTCGCCGTTGCGGTAGCTCTGGAGGAAGAGCAGGAACTGCTCGGCGCGCTCGATGAGATCGTCGTAGGTGAGCACGGTGAGCCCGGCGAGGAAGCTGTTCTCGAGCCGCAGGCGTTCACGCGCGGCGGCGCTCTCGTAACGGCCGATCACGACGAAGCCGCGGGGGCGGTGGAGGTGGATCGAGAGTCCCCGTCGGCCCTCGTAGCCGAGCGGGCTCGGCAGCTCCTTCTCCGCAGCGTCGTGGTAGGACATGAGCTGTCCGATCGCGCGGGCGCACTCCACGCTGTGGTGCAGCCAGCCGTTGTAGTCCTTGAAGATCGGATCGCCCGGGCGCTTCAGCTCCCAGAGGTCGCTGAAGCCGTCCCAGCGGACCGCGAGCAGATCAATCGCCCCACCGCGGGTGATCGGGTACGGCGATCTCACCTCGCGATACTCAGGGCCAAGGATCACCTTCCAGTTCTGGTGAATGAACTTCCGGTAGACATCCTCGGGCTCGTTGCGCTCGACCAGCGCACGGAACTCACGGACGACCTTGCTCATCGCGCGCGCGGGGCTCGCGAGGGCCACGTCGACGGCTCGCGGGAGCGCGCGACGCAGGTCTGGATCGTCCTTGAAGATAAACGGGCCGCCGTGCGTGCGAGCCATCGCCCGGCGAACGATCTCGCGGTCGCTGTGCGCCGTGACGATGCAGATCGGGCGGAACGGATCCTCCTTGAGGAGCGCGTCGAGCGTCTGGAACCCGTGCTCGACGCTCTCGTCTACCGCGTTCGGCTCGGAGGGGATCTGGAGATCGAGCACGACGATCTCCGGCTGAAAAGACGTCGCCTTCTCGAGCGCGTCCTTCGCCGAGACCGCGTGCTCGGTGGCGAAGCCACGCTGCTGCAAGACGCGCAGGTAGTCGCCGGCAGTTGCCTGAGAGTCCTCGACAAGAAGGACCTTCGGGCTCGGTCTGGTGCTCATTGGGCGTCCCTCCAGGCGACGAGGCGGACGAAGAAGCAGGTCGGGCGCCGCTCAGGGTAGAGCCCGACCACCGCGCCGATCCGCTCGGCGTACCGCCGGGCGATGGATAGTCCCATCCCGGTTCCGAGCGGTTGGTCAATGCCCTTCTTCGTCGTGAAGTAGGGCTCGAAGATGCGCTCGTGATCAGCCGCCCGGACGCCGGGGCCGCTGTCGACGATTTCGACAAGAACCGTCTCTCCCTCGACGCGGGCCGCGACCCGGACCTCGGGCTCCGAAGACCTCGCAAACACGACGGCATGGAAGGAGTTCTCGACGAGGCAGTGCAGGATCTCGCGAAGGATCGAGCGGCGAGCGCGAACGCCGATCGCCGCGTCGATGTCCACCCGACATGCGACTCCGGCGTGCTTCTGTGCGAGCGGCTCTGTGACCGAGGAGACGATCTCGCTGAGTGCAACCCTCTCCTCCGGACCGTTCGGCACCTCCTGCCAGCGACCGGTTCGATCGGCGAGCGCCGACTGGAACGCGAGCTCCTCGTCGATACGCTCGAACTCGTGACCGAGCTTGGCCGCGTTCTCCGGGGCGATGGCCTCACGAATTGCGTCGAGGTTCATGCGGATCGCGCCCACGGAGCGCTTCACCAGGTGGCCGAGGGTCAGCTGCAGGCGTCGCTCGACCTCGGCCTCGATCTCTGCGCGTACGATCGCGCCCCGGTCCGCCGTGACGTGCGCGGCGACCTCTGGAGCGAGGACAGCCAGGAAGAGCAGGACGTACTCCTTCGAGAACTGGTAGCGGGCGAAGAGCCCCGTGTCGCCCTTGCGAAATGCGCGCGCGATCCTCCTGGCCAGGAAGTAGTCCCAGATCAACTGATTGGAGAAGCGGATATACGAAATCTTGTTAGATGTATATCTGGACTTATCGACCTCGATGACCATCCAGGTCGCGAGAACGGCGTTGATGAAATGTTTCTCAAGGAGTGAAGAAAACAAGCGCGAATTACTTGGCCGGCCGAGCGCAAACTGTTCGAGAGCGGCGTCTTCGAAGATGCCTACATCATCGATGGCTGCTCGTCCTCCTCGGCCCAAACCGGGGCTCCTCGAGAGCGTAGTTGTCATGTAGCGGACAATGAGCTGTACGATCCATTCTGAAACACTGAGCTTACTGGTGGCCACTTCCAGACTTTCGATGGCCTCGGCCAGTAGTTCCAGGTTGATCGGCGCGTTTGAGAGGCGACAGAAGTCGTCCAGCTTTCTGGCAGCCACGAACCGCTCGTAGTCGTCCCTCCGCTGGAGGCGACGTTGAAACCACTGCTCGACGTCACCGCCGGAGGGGGGTAAGAGATCGATCCTCTCCGAACTCTCCGGGGGATAATTGTCAGGATTGGCCTCGTAGATGCTGCCAAGCTCTATCGACAACAGTGAGGAGTCGGACCTCACGCCCAATGCGAAATGGGCCCGAATTACTTCGATCGCCGCCGCGTTACCGATGTAGCCAAAGATGGGTCTTATGGATTCCGGATCGGAAGTGAACTGCAAGCCAATCTCATAGCGTGCTCGATCGATGACGACGGAGCGACCCGAAAATATACTACCGACGACGGCCAGATCACCGCTCCGATCCCGTTGCGCCCACTCCTTGATGTAATCGACGGCATCGACGACCACGCCCGAGCGCGTCTGCGCCGTCCTGCGGAGATAAAAGGCGTCCCCGTATTCTTGCTCGTACTGCTTGGCGTGCTCGCGGACCTCATCGGCGATCCCCGAGATCTCCAGCGCGAACCGGCGGTACGTGACCATGTTGCTGGTGCGTCCGTGACGGTCAGGCTCATAACCGTCAGGGAGCCTGCCTGAAACGAGTACTGCCAGCGCCCGGTCCGCCTTACGCGCGACGCGAGCCTCCTCGAGACTCTTCATCGCCTCTTGGGGATCCGCGGGTGCTCGATACCATACCAGCCAGTAGGTGCGAGGGAGAACGAACCCAGCGCGTGGCGTCGCATACCAGTCGACCGTGCCCGGTTCGGCGCCGACCGTCTGCGAGACCTCATATCCGGCTGCCTCGAACAGGCGCGCGACCCGCTGCTCTGCGGGTAGCTCGTCGGCCTGTTCGTCGTGGCTCATGGGTGGACTTTGTGCTCGTAAAGCGGCCCGCCGCAACCCCCTTCACTCGCGTTCCGCCTCTCGAACGGCGTTGCTCGACGCCCGGCGGATCGGTCGGGTGCTAGATTGCACGCAGATGGAGCCGAGGTGCTGGTGCAGGTAGTCTGGATCTACGCGAGCGAGGATGATGCGCTCGCGCGTCAGCTGCTCCGGCTGGCGGCCGTTCTAGAGCAGCAAGGACTGATCCAGAACACGAGCTTCGTTGACCTCGAGCGTGGCCAACTCGGCGGGCCTCGGCTGGACGCCGTTCGTCGCGCCGATGTCGCGATGTTCCTGTGCAGCGAGGCTTTGCTCGAAGGTCCTGAGGCTGCGGGGTGCCACCATGCACTTGCGATTGCAAGCAAGCACACGCGCGTGGTGCCGGTGCTGCTGAGCTCGACGAAGTTGCCTCCCGAGCTCGCCGCGTTCCAGGTGCTGCCCCGCGACGGCAACCCGATCCAGGCACGGCGCGATCGCGACGAAGCGTTGCTGGAGGTGATCCAGGTACTACAGGAGATCGTAAACTTCCGGCCGGACGCACTGCCGGCGGCCCAACCAAGCGGGTACCCGATGCCCGCGGCACCGGTCGAGGCACCTGCCCGCAGCTCGATCGAAAGCTCGATCCGCCTGAGCATCAACGACATCTTCCCTCTCGACGGCCCGCCCACCGCCACGTTCGTCGAGCCGCCGCGGTTCTCGGAGCTCCAGCTCGCGCTGCGCAGGATGGGCACCGGCCTCATCGTCGAGGGGCCCTCGAAGGTCGGCAAGTCGACCGCGATCCAGAAGGCGATGAAGGCGATCGGGGTCCCGGAGGGCGACCAGATCTGGTGGTCCGGACAACGGCCGCCACCGCTCGACGATGTCCACAAGCAGGTCGACGAGCTCATCGCCGCCAAGCGCGACACGTGGCTGTTCATCGACGACTTCCATCACCTCGAGGACGCGCGGTACCGACGCGAGCTCGCGTCCGGCATGAAGGTGCTCGCCGACAAGCCGCAGGACAACCGGCACGGCAAGATCACGCTGATCGGACTCAACCCGCTGGGGGCTTGCTGGTCCAGGTGATGCCGGACCTCAGCGGGCGATTCCGCATAATTCGCCTCGACATCGAGAAGGACTGGCAGCACAGCCCCCAGATCGCTGAGCTGATTTTTCTCGGAGAGCGCGCGGCCAACATCCGGTTCAAGCGCCACGACGAGTTCGTGGTCGCCACCGCCGGTAGCTTCTTCCTCGCGCAGCGCCTCTGCAACATGGCCGCCGTGAAAGCCGGGATCCAGGAGACGCAGCGCGAGATCGTCGAGATCGATCTCGGCCCAGCCGACGTGATCGCGGCGGTCCAGGGTGAGCCCGCCCATCAGTTCCGGGTTCCGCTGCTCGACTTCGCGGCGTTCGACGCCGCGCCCCCGCCGCGCGGCGCGACGCTGTCGCTGCTGTGGCTGCTCGCCTTCCATAGCAGCGACGGCTCCGTTCCAGTCCGGGAAGCAAGGCTGCGCTTCCCGATGCTGAACGCCGCCTTCGACTGGCTCCTTGAGAGCAACCCTCTCGCGCTGCTTCCAAGAGCACCCCGCACTCCAGGGGCTCCTCTACTACAACCGCGCAACGCAGACGCTGACGCTGGAGAACGCGCAGCTCAGGTTCTATCTGCGAGAGCTGGACTGGGAAGAGGTTGCCCGGGCGAGCGGTCACATCCGCGTCCGCTTTCACTCCGAAGACGGGCCGTTATGGCCGATCGTTAGTACGCACGAGCGCGTGCCCCCGAGCGGGCTCCCGCAGTGAATGCAAGGACCGGCAAGGATCCACGCCCCGCTACGTCCGCGATCGATAACGGATTTTGGTTCGAGAACTATTCTTTCTCGATTCGAGAAGTGATTCAGCGACTGGAGCCGATGCGCTACGGGCGCGCGGCGTGCTCTTTCTTGCGCTCGTCGGGGTTCTCGTCGAGCCAGGCGCGCAGGCTCTCTTCGGTGATCTCGACGACGACGTCCTCGGCGGCGACCTTGGCCTGGCAGCCGAGGCGCGACTCGGGGCGGACGTCGAACGCCTTGTCCATGATGTCGTTCTCCTTGTCCGTCACCTCGGGCAGGGAGTCGAGGCCCGCGTGGACCCAGACGTGGCACGTCGAGCAGGCGAGGTTGCCGCCGCAGGCGTGGCCGACGCGCGCCCCGCACTCCTCGGCGGCCTCGAGGATCGACGTCCCCAGCGCGACCTCGAGCGAGATCGGGCCCGTGGACTTGGGACCGAGCGGGTTCTGGAACGTGATCTTCGGCATTACTCGAACCGCCTCGCGGCGTCCTCGAGCGAGACGCCCTGGAGCTGCGCCGCCACCGCGCGGTTCATGCGCCGCTGCGCGAACGGCTTGGTGGCCAGATCGAGGCCCTCGATCGCGACGCGGATCGCGTGGTGGTCCGTGCCGGCCATCGCCTCGGCGAGCCGAGTCATCGCCTGCTCGCCGGCGGCGCGCACGTCATCGTCGAGCAGCTCGGCGTCGGTCTCGAACGCCTGGCGCGTCGCGGCCAGGATGCGCTCGGCCTCGACGCGCTCGACGGCGAGGTTGCGCTTCGCGAGGTCCTCCTCGGCGTAGTCGAACGACTCGAGCAGCATCCGCTCGACCTCCTCGTCGGTCAGGCCGTAGCTCGGCCGGACCTCGATCGACGCCGCCTTGCCGGTCACGAGCTCCTTCGCCATCACCTTGAGCAGGCCGTCGGCGTCGATCAGGAACGTGATCTCGATGCGCAGCATGCCGGCGATCATCGGTGGCAGACCGCGCAGCGTGAACCGCGCGAGCGAGCGGCACGTGTCCACCGTCTCGCGCTCGCCCTGGACGACGTGGATGACGAATCCGGTCTGGTTGTCGGCGTACGTCGTGAACGTCTGCGTCGCGCCGGTGGGGATCGTCGTGTTCCTGTGGATCAGCTTCTCGACGATGCCGCCCATCATCTCGACGCCGAGCGACAGCGGGACGACGTCGAGCAGGACGGCCTGCTGCTGCCCGCCCGCGAGCACGTCGGCCTGCACGGCAGCGCCGAGCGCCACGACCTGATCGGGATCGAGCTCGCAGAGCGGCTCCTTGCCGAACACGCCGGCCACGTACTCGCGCACGACGGGCGAGCGCGTCGAGCCACCGACGAGGATCACGCCGTCGAGCTCCTCCTTCTCGAGCCCGGCGTCCTTGAGCACGCGGCGGCACGCCTTGCCGGTGCGATCGAGCAGCGGCCGCGCCCACGCGGCGAGCTCGGCGCGGGTGACGGCGCGGGCGATGGCCGCGCCGCCGGTGATGTCGGCGCCGAGCTGGAACGTGGCCGCTTCGGAAGTGGTCAGCGCCTCCTTCACGCGACGCGCTTCGGCGACCGCGGCCGCGACGAGGCGGCGCTGCGCGAGGTCGTCAGACGCGGCAGCAGTGGCGGCACCGGCGGCACCGGCGGTACCGGGCGCGCCGGCGGCACCGGGCGCGCCGGCGGGATCGGCCGCGCCGGCCGCGCTGAGCGGCGCGAGCTGCGCGGCGATGGCCCGATCGAGGTCGTCGCCGCCGAGCGCGGAGTCGCCGCCGGTGGCCTTCACCTCGAACACGCCGTCGACCAGCTTCAGGATCGAGATGTCGAACGTCCCGCCGCCGAGGTCGTAGACGGCGTAGAGGCCGCGGCTGCCGCGATCGAGCCCGTACGCGAGCGCCGCCGCGGTGGGCTCGGCGAGCAGGCGCATCACCTCGAGCCCGGCGAGCCGGCCGGCGTCGCGCGTGGCCTGGCGCTGCGCGTCGTCGAAGTACGCGGGCACGGTGATCACGGCGCCCTCGATCGGGCCGCCGAGCATGCCCTCGGCGCGCGCCTTGAGCTCGCGCAGGATCTCGGCCGAGACCTCGACGGGCGACACGGCGCGCCCGCCAGCGACGCGCACGCGCACGGCACGGTCGTCGCCCTCGAGCTCGTACGGCAGCATCGCCCGCACGGAGGCGAGGTCCTTGGCGCCGCGGCCGATGAGCCGCTTCACCGAGGCGAGCGTGTCGCGCGGCGCCTCGAGCGCGCGGGCCTGCGCGGCGCGGCCGACGAGCACGCGGCCGTCCGCGGCGTAATGGACGACCGACGGCACGAGCGGGTCACCCTCGGCGGCGAGCACCACCGGCGAGCTGTCCGCGACGTGCGCGACGAGGCTGTTCGTGGTGCCGAGGTCGATCCCGACGACGCGCGGCTTGCACGCCTCCTTCGGAGTCGACTGGCCGGGCTCGGAGATTTGCAGCAGCATAAGACCTCAGTCTTCGTCGAGCGCGGCGTCGCACTCCTCGAGGTAGCGCGCGACGTAGCGCAGGAGGATCAGCTGGCGCTTGATCTGCGCGAGCTGTTCAGCGCGCGCTTCGCCGGAGGTGCCGGAGAGCGCGGAGAGGTGCGCGAACAGCTCCTTCACGCGCCCGAGCGCCTCGCTCCGCCGCGCGCGCATGGCCGCGGCCAGCCGCTCTACCTCGCGGAGCTCGCCCCGCTGGCGCGCCTCGGCGAGCTGCTCGCGCTCCTCGAGCAGCGCCATCACGAGCTCGGGATCGATCCGCTCGTTGTCGCCGATCGTCACGCCCTCGCTCGCGAGCAGGTACTCGGCGCGCGACGTGTCGCGCTTGAGGAGGGCGTACGCGTCGTTCAGCGCGCGCGCGCGGGACAGCGCGGCGACGCGCTCGGCCACCGGCGCGGCAGCGAAGCGATCGGGGTGCAGCTCCTTGCTGCGCTCGAAGAACGCGCGCTCGAGCTCGGCGGGATCGATGTCGTAGCGGGGCGCAAGGCCCAGCTCCGCGAATGCGTCCGGCCGGCCGCCGCGCGGCGCGCTGTCGGGCGGCGAGCCCGGCACCGCGGGCCTAGAACTGGACGGACTCCCCACAGCCGCACGACCCCTTGGCGTTGGGATTGTTGAACTTGAACCCGTGCCCCATCATCCCGCGCACGAAGTCGAGCTGCATGCCGCCGAGGTACACGAGGCTCTTCGGATCGACGACGATCGCCACGCCGTGCGCCGAGAACACCTTGTCCGTCGGGCGCACGTCGTCGGCCCACTCGAAGACGTAGGTGAATCCGGTGCACCCGCCGCCGCGCACGCCGATGCGGATCTTCGCGTCGGCCGTCCCACGCTTGTCGCGCTGCTTCGCGATCTCCTGCGCCGCCGCGAGGGTGATCTCGATCTCGCGCTTGCCGATCACCTTCTCCGGCACCTTCTCCGGCGTCTTCTCGGACGCCGACGCCTTCTCGGGCGTCTGCTCGGGCGCGGGCGCCGCGGGCGGCGGGCTGTCGGTTGCGGTCGCGGTCATGGGCTCCATCGTCTCCATCACTTCGCGTGTTTCTTCTTGTAATCCTCGATCGCCGCCTTGATCGCGTCCTCCGCCAGGACCGAGCAGTGGATCTTCACGGGCGGGAGGTTCAGCTCCTCGACGATGTGGGTGTTCTTGATCTGCGCCGCCTGATCGAGGGTCATGCCCTTGATCATCTCGGTCGCCAGCGAGCTCGACGCGATCGCCGAGCCGCAGCCGAACGTCTTGAACCGCGCGTCGGCGATCGTGCCGTCGACGACGCGGATCTCGAGGCGCATGACGTCGCCGCACGCGGGCGCGCCGACGAGCCCGGTGCCGACCTCGTCCTTTTCGACGTCCGCCTCGTTCTTGAACGTGCCCACGTTGCGGGGGTTTTCGTAGTGGTCGATGACCTTGTCCGAGTACGCCATGGTTGTTCTCCAGACTCCGGTTCGCTCAGTGCGGAGTCCATTGGATCGAGTTCAGATCGATGCCGTCCTGGTGCATCTCCCAGAGCGGCGAGAGCGTGCGCAGCCGCTCGACGCTCGCGGTGACGAGGTCGATCACGTAATCGACCTCGGCCTCGGTGTTGAAACGGCCGATACCAAAGCGGATGGAAGTATGCGCCAGCTCGTCGCCGACGCCGAGTGCGCGCAGCACATAGCTCGGCTCGAGCGACGCTGACGTGCACGCCGAGCCCGACGACACCGCGATGTCCTTGAGCGCCATGAGGAGCGACTCGCCCTCGACGAACGCGAACGAAATGTTGAGGTTGCCGGGCAGCCGGTGCTCGAGCGAACCGTTCACGTACGTCTCGGTGAGCCGCGACGTGATCCCGCGGTGGAGCCGATCGCGCAGCGCACGCAGGCGCACGGCCTCGGCGTCCATCTCGGCCCTGGCGAGCTCAGCGGCCTTGCCGAAGCCGACGATGAGCGGCACCGCCAGCGTGCCCGAGCGCATGCCGCGCTCGTGGCCTCCGCCGTCGATGAGCGGATCGATGCGGACGCGCGGCTTGCGGCGCACCCACAGCGCGCCGACGCCCTTGGGGCCGTAGACCTTGTGCGCGGTGATCGACACGAGGTCGGCCTTCGCGCGCTCGACGTCGAACGGCACCTTGCCGAACGCCTGGACGGCGTCGGTGTGGAAGATCGCCTTGGGGTTCTTCGCCTTGATCGCCCGGCCGATCTCCTCGATGGGCTGGACGACGCCGATCTCGTTGTTGGCGACCATGATGCTGACGACGGTCGTCTTGTCGGTCATCGCGGCGGTGACCTGCTCGGGCGAGACCAGGCCGTCCTTGGCGGGCGTCAGGTACGTGACCTCGAAGCCCTCACGCGTGAGCCGCTTGCACGTGTCGAGCACCGACTTGTGCTCGGTCTCGACGGTGATGATGTGGTTGCCCTGCTTGCGCAGGAACGACGCGGCGCCCTTGATCGCGAGGTTGTTCGCCTCGGTCGCGCCGGACGTCCACACGATCTCCTTGCCGTCGCCGCCGATCACCGACGCCACCTGCGCGCGCGCGTTCTCGACGGCGGCCTCGGCGGTCCAGCCAAAGACGTGGTTCCGGCTCGCCGCGTTGCCGAAGTGCTGCGTGAAGTACGGCAGCATCGCCTCGAGGACGCGCGGGTCGACGGGCGTCGTCGAGTGGTTGTCCATGAAGATGGGGAGCTTCACGCCCGCGGGCGCGGCGACCTCGATCTTCGTTGCAGCCTTGGGTGCAGCTCGTTCCGTGGCCATGGCTAGTTGTTTCCTTCGCGGAAGAGGACGGTGATCGGCACGTCGAACGCCTTCTCGCCGTCGGGCTTGCCGTCGCGCGCGTCACGTCCATCGCGGCCGTCGACCGGACGGCACGAGAGGCCCGCGAACAGCGGCGGCGCCTCGCCCTTGTGGTGCCCGTGGTGATCGCAGTCGCCGCACGCGGTCGGCGCGTAGTCGTCGGTGCAGGTCTGGCAGGAGTCGAGGTACGCGAGCGCCTCGCTGAGGTCGTTCTCGATGACCTGCAGCTGGATGATCTGCTCGCGGATCTGCGCCTGCTTCTCGGTGAACAGCGCGCGCACCCGCGCCGTCGCCTCGCGGCCGGAGCCGGCGCGCTGGAAGTCGCGCACGAAGCCCTGGATCTCGGCGAGCGTGAAGCCGATCGCCTGCAGCTTCACGAGCCAGTGGATGCGATCGATGGCCTCGGGACCGTAGAGCCGGAACCCGCCCTCCGAGCGCGCCCGCGGCTCGAGCAAGCCCAGCTCTTCATAGAGGTGCATCGCGCGGACAGTCTTGCCGACTGCCTTGGCGAGCTCTCCGACGCGCATGAGCTTGGGATCGTTGTTCATTGCAGAACCTGACGCACACGTGAGGGTTCTAGAGTCTGGGGTGACTATGTGGGGTCACCCACAGAGTGTCAAGCCCAACCCTCACCTTTACGTGTGAGTCCAGGGTCTGCCCAAGGGGCGTAGTCAGTAATGCGCTGAGGAGCCCATGGAGCGAGCCAAGCGAGCACGCCGGTGCGAGCGCTGTGCGGCGCGGCGCGGCACGGCACGGCGCGGCACGGCGCGCTCGAGGATCGTCGCAGCGCTCGGAGGTGGGGCGCCGCGCTCCGCAGTGACGATGAGAGCCTGCGGGCTCGATCAGCAGCGCACGTGCATATGGCTGTGGAGGTCGTTCCCTTTGCCGTCGGGGTCGACCTTCTTCGGGCCGTGCTCGTCCGCCTCGAGGTCGCTCTCGCTCTTGCGCCAGATCGACACGGGGTGCGGCTTCTTGGAATCCTGGTCGTCTTCGTCGTGCATGGCTGCTGGAAGGAATGCAGCGTACGTGCCGCCAGAGCTGAAGCAGAGGCGGAGAGCCCAAGCCCCGAGCTCGATGGCTGAGCTGAAGCCGAAAAAAGAAACCAGGCAAGACGCCGTCACTCGTCCTGCCTGGTGACACCGCCACGATCTGGTGCCAGCGGCGATGTCAGTGATCATCGAATCAGAGATCAGCGCTCAGTCATCAGCGCTGCGGATCAGGAGCGCAGGCGCTTGTCGGCCGACGTCGACGGCGAGCCTTCGTCCTTGCCGCTCTGGGTACCTTGCGTGTGCTGGGTGCCCTGCGTGTGCTGGGTGTGCTGGCTGCCCTGCTGATCGCGACGATCCTGGACCTTGATCTGGTTCTGCACGTCCTTCACGCCGGGGAGGCGCTCGACGACGTCCTCGGCCAGGCGCTTGCTCCGGCGATCGTCGACGGTGCCGGCGAGGATGACCTCGCCGTTGCGGACGGTGACCTCGATCTGGCTCGCGTCGACGTTGTCGTCGTCCTGCAGCGCCTCGCAGACGGTCTCGCGGATCCGCTCGTCGGAGCGCGTGTAGCCCATCGGGCCCTTGCCGCGGTGGCTGCCGCGCTCGAGGCCCATGCCGCCGCCCATGCGGCCCTGCGGACGGCCGTAGCTTTGGTCGAAGTCGCGGCTGCCGTAGCCCTGGCCGAAGTCGCGGTTGCCGTAGCCCTGGCCGAAGTCGCGGTTGCCGTAGCCCTGGCCGAAGTCGCGGTTGCCGTAGCCCTGGTTGCCGTAGTGCTGGCCACCGAAGTCCTGGCTGCCGCCATAGCCCTGGCCGTAGCCCGTGTGCTCCTGCCCGTAGCCCTGGCCGCCGAAGCTGCGGCCGCCCATGCCCATGTTGTGGCTGCCGTAGCCCTGGCCGCTCTGCCCGCCGTAGCCCTGGTTGCCGTAGCCCTGGTTGCCGTAGCTCTGGCCGCCGTAGCTCTGGCCACCTTCGCGATCGCTCCACCTCGTGCGATCGCCGTAGCCGCCGCCGCCACGGACCCGCTGGTCACCGCCCCTGTCCATGCCCCTGTCCATGTTCTCCATCCCGCCCCGGTTCCACTCGGAGCCGCGATCAGGGCGATCCATCCAGTAGCCCTGACCGCCGCCGCGGTCGTCCTGTCCCATGTTCCCCATGCCTCCCTGGTTGCGCATCGAGCGCTCGTCGCGATCCTCAGACCAGTTGCCCATGCGCGCGCCGCGGCCGCCCCCGCCGCCGCGACCTTCGTCGCGGCCTTCGTCGCGATTGGCGCGATCGCGCATGCCTTCGTCGTCGCTGCGCCCGCTAAAAGACTGGTCTTGCGGACGCCAGCTCGCGCGGTTCTCGTCGGACACGCCCACGTTGCGGCCGTTCTGGTTGTGAGTCGCCATCGTTTTTTCCTTCCTCTCCACGGGGAGGTGCATGAACGCCCTCGCCACTTGTGGCGGCGCGCAGTGCATCGACCGTGCCCTCTCGTGCATGCGCTACATCGTTGCGCGCGCTCGACTCCCGGCCGACGCGCCCTCTCGAAATACGAGACGCTCGCGCGCAGCAGGCCGCGCGCTGTGACCTCGGCGCGCGCTAGTTCGCGGTCGCCGTCGCCTCGAAGGCGCGGATCACGGTGACCTTGATCTGGCCGGGGAACGTCATCTCCTCGGAGATCTGGCTCGCGATCTCCGACGTCATCTCGACGACGGCGAGGTCATCGACCTCGCGCTCCCGCACGTAGACGCGCAGCTCGCGGCCGCCGTGCACGGCGTGCGCGTACGCCACGCCGCGCCGGGACAGCCCGATGCGCTCGAGGTCTTCGATCTTCGCGGTGAAGCCCTCGGCGAGCTCGCGACGAGCTCCCGGGCGCGCGCCGCTCATGGCGTCCGAGGCGGCGACCAGGTACGCGTACACCGAGTTGAACGGCTCATCGGTGTGGTGGGCGCCGATCGCGTTGGCGACGATCTCGGCCTCGCCGAGCCGGCGCGCGATGTCGGCGCCGATCACCGCGTGCGAGCCCTCGATCTTGTGCGTGAGCGCCTTGCCGATGTCGTGCATCAGCGTGGCGCGGCGCGCGAGCTTCTCGTCGAGGCCGAGCTCGGCGGCCATCATGCCGGCGAGGTAGGACGCCTCGACCGCGTGCCACCACTGGTTCTGCGTGTAGCTGGTGCGGAAGTTGAGCGCGCCCACGAGCTCGACGATCTCGGGGTGCGCCTTGGGGATCCCGAGCACCTGGAACGCGCGCTTGCCGAGCGCGCGGATCTCCTGGTTCAGGTGCTCGCGGCCGCGCGTGGCCCAGCCCTCGGGGTCCTTGCGCGCGTCGTCGATCGTCTCGGGCTTCTTGATGAGCTTACCGATCGCGCGGCGCGCGAACTCCTTGCCGACGCCGTCGAGGCCATCGAGGCGGACCGCGTCCTGCTCGTCGCTCACGAGCAGCTGCACGCCGGCCGCGCGCTGGATGGCCGCGTGGAGCGCGCCGCCCTGATCGAGCAGGATCGCGACGAGCTCGGGGCCGATGCGCAGGTTCGACATCGAGCGCTCGGTCAGGTAGTGGTGCTGGTAGCGCGTCGCGGCGATCTCCATCACGCGCTTCGCCTCGCGGTCGTGCGCTGGATCGGCCGCGCTCTGATCGATCGCGCGGAGCTGCGCAGCGGCGCGGGCCCGCGCGTCGTCGAGCCAGGCCCGGCCGAGCCGCGCCACGAGCTCGCTGGCCCGCGCGCCGGCCCGCCCCTCGAGCTCGGCGCGGGCGGACTCGAGCTTCTTCTGCGCGTCGCGCTCGACGCCCTGCGCGCGATCGCGGCGCGACTGCACGTCGCGCTGGGCCGCGGCGAGCTGCTCCTCCTGCTGCTCGAGCGCGTCCTCGCGCGCGGCGAGCTCGGCCTCGAGCCGGGCGAGCTGCTCCGCGCGCCGGTCGACGGCGGCCTCCTCGCGCGCGAGCGCCTCGTCGGCGCGCGTCCGCACCTCGAGCGCCTCCGCGCGCGCCGCCGTCTCGACCGCCTTGCGCTCGGCCTCCGCGGACAGCCTGGCGGCTATGGTCGCGGCGGCCGCCTCGGCCTTCGCCTCGTCGACGACGCGCCGGGTCTGGCGCGCCGCCTCGGCGGCCGCCGCGCGCATCACGATCAGCGCGGCGAGCACGGCGAGCACGAGGCCCGTCGCGAGCGCGGCGATCACGCGGGTCCTCGCACGGTCCGCGGCGCGCCGCTGGTCGGGACCCGCTCGATCATCGGGCGGCAGCATACCGCGCCGCGGCGGGGCGTGGGTGGCGCGGGGCCATGACCAGCCGGGCCGCGGGCGCGCGGGGGCGCGGCGCGCGGCGGGAGCGCGGCGGCGGGCGCACCGGTCACTCCGGGCGCATGAGGCCGCTGTCGCTATTGCTGCCCTTCGGGGACTGGCCGCTGCCGGCGCCCGACGGCCGGCTCGGCGGTGTCACCGGCATCCGGTCGAGCTCGATCCGGACCGTCGTGTTGCCGCTGACGACGAGCTCCCTGGTGCGCCGGTGGTAACCGGGCAGGCGCAGCTCGAAGGTGCGCGGCACCTCCGACACCGGCCACTCGAGCTTGAGCGGCGTCTTGCCGAGGAACGCGCCGTCGATGGCGAACACGCCGGCGCCGGAGGGGACGCTCTCGATCGTGAGCTTCGCGCTGGCGGGCGCCTTCGCGGCCGAGCCGCTGCCGGCGCCTGAACCGGCGCCTGTGCCGGCGCCACCGCTGGTCGCGGCGCTGCCCGCCCCGGCGCTCCCTGCGCGGGCACTGCCCGCGCCGGCACTG
>Ga0247790_10000282_pt1 | contig 21007 bp, 12 predicted proteins | sample UWRJS171409R4_FD_179913 | JGI IMG/M metagenome (GOLD analysis project Ga0247790, IMG submission 179913) | Soil microbial communities from Arlington Agricultural Research Station in Wisconsin, United States - UWRJ-S171-409R-4 | ecosystem: Environmental > Terrestrial > Soil > Agricultural land... | reverse complement strand
CGTCAATATAGGTCGTATATCCGACCTCGATGGTCATCGGATGGAGCTCGGGCTGAATGATCGAGAGCTGGAGCTCCGCCGATCCCGGAAGCCACACCTCGCCGGTCGATTCGATCACACGCGTCGCGAGCTCGAGGAACAAGCACTCGATGGCGAACTGATGCGACGTGGTCGAGTGAAGCCGCTCGATCTGCGCGACGATCTCATCCCAGCTCGCGACCGGATAGTCCTCGAGCTCGTGAAACGCGAGCTCCTCTTCATCCGCGCTGTACTCGCCCCAGCTGATTCGAAGCTGCGAGGGATGGTGCAATCCTTCGAGTATTGGGCGCAGTCGTTGCAGCACGCTGCGAACCCCCGGCATCGGCGCGCGCTCGGACTCCGCGAGCTCGACGGAGCCCATCCAATCGCCGACCTGCGAGGAGTACCCGTAGGTCCTGCTCATCGCTTCACCGACGTGACCGGGCCGAGCGTTCCATCGGCGGCGCGGGTTCGCGAGGTCACCACGATCTTGCCATCAACGTCCGTCCAGACGATCTCGAAGTAGCGAATCGATTTCATATGATCCTCCGTCATCTTGCCGTTGATGAACCTCTCGATCGAGGTCTGGTCCGGAAAGCTGCTGCCAGGTGCCCTGACATCGACCTGAGTCCAGTCGAACGTGATCTCGCCGGGCTTGTTGGTGCTCTTGACCTGTTTGTTCGCTGTGACGGCATGGCGACTCCAGGTGTTCGACGTGGGCGGAGCCGTCGCCGTCTTCACCTCCAACCGGCGCTCCTCGCCACCACGCGTGAGCTTGGCCTCCGGCGACTTCATGTGCTGAGCATCCTTGCCTTCGGGTCGCGCGAGCATCTCGACATCGTGCCCGCGCGCGCCCGCCCGCTCGGCCGCACGCAGCTCTCCTCGCGCGGCGAGAGCATCCGTATCGCCTCCCTTGGCGCGCAGGAGGATCGAATCGAGATCACCCTTGATGCCCTGCCCCGTGAGTCGGCGCTTCCATGCAGCGAAGTCGATGCCCCAGGGCTGCTCCATGTCGACCTTGCCGGTGCTCGCGGTCGCGCGGGCCTCCGCCGCCCACGGACGCGCCCCCGTCACCTTCCCTCGAGGCCCTGTCGTCAGATCGGCGAGCCAGCCGTCGAAGCTCTTCACCCTGCCGGACCGCGCGTGCTTCGCGAGCTCGTCCAGATCATCGAGGAACGTGCCCTTGCCCAGCTGCTCGAGGACATCGCCGGCAATCGCGGCCGCTCGCGTCGATGGCACCTTCGCATTCCTGAGGTGGACGGTGAGGCGCTCGCTGTTCACGAGGCTCACGCCGACATCCATCGCCTTGACACGCATGATCGCGAACCGCAGCTCGTCCGGCGTACCGGACTTCATCAGCGGCAGCGCCCGCGCGAGCCGGGACTCGGTCTTCAGTGAGCTCATGAGCGCCGGCTCGGCGCGCAGCGCGCCGGCGAGCTTGTCGAGGTCGGCGGCTTCGGCGGCCTTGAGCGTCTTGAGCGTCGCGTCATCGAGCATCGACAGCGACAGCGCGACGTCGTCCTTGAGCTGCCCGGCGAGCGCCTTGCCGAGCCCGCTCTCCACCTTGCCGCGCAGATCCTTCATCTGGCTCGCGGATACGGCGAGCAACGCGCCCGTCATGACGAGGTTCGTGACGATCCGGACGATGGCGGCGCGCTTCTGCGCCGGCTTCAGCTTCTCGTCGTCGAGGATCTCGCCGATCTGTTGAACGCCTTCGGCGCCGATCAGTAGTCCGCTGACTCCGTCGGCGATGAAGCTTGTCCATAGCAAGAACTTCGTCGCGCGATTCGCGATCAGTACCGCGGGCCCGGCTCGAAGCGCGCGCACGGCGCCACCTCCGCTGATGAGGCTGCTCGCGATCGCGATGATGTCGAGCGCGACACCGGCCTTGGAGACCTCCGCGTTCTGCAGGCGCTCGTAGAGGCTGACCGCAGCTCCCGCCGCGGTCAGCGCGCCCGACAGCACGAGACCGACCTGGAGCGATCTTCCGCGCGTGATCGGCGCAGCGAGGATCCCGAGCCCGAGGGCCACCATGCCACCAGCGCTGAGGTTCGACGACAGGCGGTCGAACGTGTTCTGGCCAGTGGTCTCCTGCTCGTGCAAGTGGACATCGATCCCGAGCGAGTTGCCCGCGGCCTCGATCCGGAAGCGGCCCTTGGGGTACTTGTTCTCGGCGATGAGCGCGCGGATCGCGCCGTCGCCTGTCGAGCCTGTGTACTCGAGGCGGTTCGCCTTCGAATCGAGCCCCGGCGTCACGTCGATGAGGATGAACGTCCCGGGCTCTCCCTTCTTCCTGCCGACAAAGAGCCGCATCTGCGTCGCGGCGCCCGTGGCGCTCGAGACGTGCACGCCCTTGATCGGGACCTTCTCGCCCTCGATCTTCCCGCCGAGCTCGTCGAGCCTGTCCATGTACTTGTCGTGCTTCGCGAGGGCCTTCAGGTCGCTCTGGCCGAGGATCGCCTGGAGATAGCTCGCCTCGCCGACGGTGGCGCCCTTCGCATCCATGGCCTGGTACCAGATGATCCAGAGGCCCGCGTGCTCGGCTGGCATCTGGATCCCCGTGGACGTCCCGAAGTCGTAGCCAGTGCGGCCACCGACCGTGACCATGGACTTGCCGCCGAGCGTCGCCGGTGACGTGCCCTTGGTCTGCGGCGAAACATACCAGTGATAAGTGAGCGGCTTGGACTTGTCCGCGCGCGCATCCTCGGCTGCAAACGGGATCGTCGACGCGCCGGCCGGCGACGGGTTAGGAGCGGTGGTCCCGATCTTGTGCTCGTGACCCTGGCTCTGCTGCTCAGGTGTACCCGGCCGCAGCAATGCGGTCTGGACATCCATCGTCTCGTGGAATTTCTCGACGCTCTGGGTCTCCGGGCTGAGCTGCTGCCAGGCTTCGTGCGTTGCTCGATGCAGGTGAGTGACGTCGATCTCGTGGTCGATGTGGAGCTCGTAACCTTCGAACACGCCACCGTTGTCCACGCCCGCGCGCACCCACGCGCGCGTCTTGTAGGTCCCCGCCTTGGACAGCGGAATCGTCGTCGAGCCGACGTTGTGCGCGTTGATGAACATCCCATCGGGACTGATGGCAGGAAACGGATCCGGCCGGCTGCTCCCGGTGATCGACTCCATGTGGAAGCCGTCGGGACCGTCATGCTTCCACTGATGCACTCCGAGGGTGGTGGTGCGCGTCCGCACTCCGAGCACGGTGTACTGGACGTGCGACCCGACGATCGCCTTGTGCTGGTCGGAGTAGTCCGGATCCGTGACGAGCCTGCCGCCGAGCTCGAATAGCTTCTGCTCGGCGGCCTTGCCGCGCAGCTCGATGATCCTCGCCGGCGTCTGGCGACGCTGCAATTGCAGTCCGGTCTTGCTCACTCCGCCGGACCTCGCTGCACCGCCCAGCCCCGCAAGCCCGACATCCTGCTCGGCCGCGAGATCCTCCGCGCCGATCGGCCGGCGGCGCGCCTCGCCGTCGGCCGCGGCGTCCTTCTGCTGCGCGGTGTGAGCCAGCTCATGCGCGAGCAGCGCGTCGCCCTCGGGGGTGCCCGGCGCCGGGGCACCGGCGCCCAAGACCACGTTCTGCCCCACCGCGAACGCAGCCGCGCTGGCCTCGGCCGCCAGTGCAGCGGCGACCGGCCCTGTGTGGATACGCGCGTCCGAGACATCCGCGCCGAGCTGCGACGAGACGCGCGCCGCGAGCCCGCCGCCGACGGCCATCCCCGGCCCAAGCCTGGTTTCCATACCCTCGAGCGAGCCCGGGTCGGGTCTCACTGCCTCACCGGAACCTCCATGCTCGACAGCCGCCGTCGCTGCATCATCGGCCGCCAGCCGCCGAGCCGGATTGTCTCCCGGCAACCCACCATGAACTGGCGCGAGGTGCTGGGTGAGCGTTCGTTTCCCCGGCACGGCCGGCACCCGCCCTCCGTGCATCGGGGTAGCCCCGATCGTGCCACCTGCTGTTCTCGAGCCTCTCGCCGGTTGATCCCCATCTCGATCCCGCCTCACGCGCGCACCCTATCATCGAAAATGTCGGCAGACGCGATCTGTTCACCCCATGAATTGCTCACCCATTCAGAATTCGAAATACATTCTTTATCTGGGGGCTAGTCCGCTGGCGATACACTAGGCGTCCGATACACTAGCGTCGTGAGGTTGAGGTACAAGCTCGAACAGGAAGACGATGATCGCTGGCTCGTCGAGATCATCGAGCTGCCCGGCTGCATGGCATATGGCTTGAGCGCAGACGATGCGTTTCGCGCTGCGCAAGTGCTCGCGTTTCGGATCCTCGCCGATCGCCTCGAGCACGACGAGCAAGCCGCCGTTCCGGATATCTCGTTTGTGCAAGCCGCTTGAGCGAGCTCAAGGCTCGCTGCCTCCGGGTACTCGACGACGTCCAAGCAACTCGAACCGAGATCATCATCACCAAGCGCGGGAAGCCGGTCGCGAAGCTGAGCCCGATCGGGCCTGGGCGAGGCTCCCTGCGAGGCGCCTGGAAGAACATGGTCCAGATCCGCGGTGATATCGTGCAGGTCTAGCTACGTAGCTACCGACGGCGCTGCGCGCGCGACGCGAACCAGCGGTCCATGCCCTGGCGCGCCGCGGCCTGGTATCGCGGGATGCTGTGCGTGCTGCGCCAGGTCCGGCCGGCCGCGCGCACCTCGATCCAGCTCTTCGTGAACTTGCGCGCCGTGCCGGTGAACATCCACGTCTCGGCGCGCTTCTCGACGGCCTCGCGATCCTGATCAGCCGCGATCCGGCCGATCACGACGCCGAGCGGGTTGCGCAGGAGCCAGCGGCCGTCGTCGAGCATGTCGATCGTGCGGAACTGGCGCAGGCCGCGCGCGATGGTCCAGCCGAACCAGCCGACGAACGCCGCGAGCACGGCGAGGCCGAACCAGAGCTCGCCGCTCCCGGCGACCTCGCCGGTCGCGACCAGGATGAGGCCGCCGGCCAGGCCGAGCGCGCCGAACAGCCAGAACACGCCGAGGACGAAGAGGCCGAGCGCGGCCTCGAAGCCGGCGAAGATCAGGCGCTCGCTCCGCGTACTTTCGGCAGCCCCGGAGGCAGAACCGGCCATGAAGCTCAGACGTTCTCGGCGCCGAGGACGGTCGCGCGCAGCTGGCGGTGCTGCGTCGCCCACGACATCAGCGATTGCCACTTCTGCGCCCGCTGCTGGCGCGCGGTCTCGAGCTGCTGCTGGATCGTCTGCTCCGTGGCCTGGCTCCGCTGGCCGATGTCGGTCGCCTGCTGCTGCGCCGTGCGCGCGGTCGCCGCGTCCTGCCCCATCTGTGCCGCGAGCTGCTGGCCCTCGCTGCCGGCCTGCTGGTTCGTGGTCTGCGCCTGCTGCGCCTGCGTGGTGCGCGCGGTCATCGCCTGGTTGGTCTGCTGCTGCGACTGCTGCTGGCCGGCCGGCGCGCCGGTGATCTGATCCATCCCGACGACGAACTGGTGCACGTTGCGCTGGGCGCCGCTGATGTCGAAGAACGAGTTCGACGGCACGCGCTGGAGGATGCCGTCGACGGTGCGCGCCGCGCTGGCGATGCCCTGGATCGGGCCGGACGCCTGGTTCGTGCCGCTCGACGCGCTGTCCTGCGCCTGGCCGGTCCGGTTCTGGATATCGGCGTTCTGCTGCTGGATGCGCGCCTGCCCCTGCGTCGAGCGCGTGGTCTCCTGCGTGACGCGCTGGGTGACGACCTGCTGCGCCTGGGTGATGCCGGCCGACTGCTGCCCGGCCTCGGTCGCCGTCTGCCGCGCCTCGGCGGTGACCTGGCGCTGCCCGGGCAGGGCATGCTGGAGCTGCTCGATCTGCCGATCGAGCTGATCGACCTCGCCGAGCGAGCCGGGCGGATCGGGGAGCTGGATGTGGCCCCGCGCGTTGCGCGTCGCCTCGGGGCCGCCGCCACCGCCACCGCCCGACGCCGCTTGCTCCTGCGCGTAGGCGTCGCCCGCCGTCTGGGCGACGCCGCCCCGGCTGTTGTTCATCCACGTCTGGCGGGCGCCCTCGACGCTGTTGCCGAACTCGCCGCCGGGCCCCGCGTTGCCGTGCGGGCCCTGCGCGCCGCTCGGGATCTGCGTCCGCCACTGCGCGAGCTCGACCTCCCGCTGCTGGCCGGCGACGATCCCGTCGTGGCGCTCGGCGGTCGCCGCCGCGTTGTCCGCGCGCCGGACGTTGGCCTCCGTCGGGTTGGCGTCGCGCCGGACCACCGCCCGGTCGGCGAGATCATTGACGTGCTCGCGGTTGGCCTCGGCGTGATCGAGCCGCCGCTGCTCCTTGTCGAGCGAGCCCTGGTTGGCGGTGGTGCGCCCCGCGGGATCGAAGTAGCTGCGGCCGGTCTGCTGCGCCTGCGCGGGATCGCTGAAGCGGTTGGCGCCGCCCATGGCGCGCTCGGTGTTGGCCACGCCCTGCCGGAAGTTGCCGGGCGTGGGCATGGCGTTGCCGCCCATCGCGCTGCGGTACGTGTTGGCGCCGCCGGCCATGCCGTCGCGGAACTGGGCGAGCGGGTTGGCGCCGTTGCCGGCGCGCGCGCGATCCGCGGCGGCGTTGCCGTAGTTGGCGATCGCGCCCTGGATCTCCCCGTGATAGGTCTGCTCCTGCGCGGCGAGCTTGATCGGATCGTTGTCCGAGAAAATGATGTGGATGGCGCGCAGGATCGGCGGGATCGGCGAGATCAGGTTCGACGCTGTCATGCACACGGTCGCGATGCCGCCGCACGCGCGCCCGAAGTTGATGGCCGTCGGGATGTACGGGACGAGGAAGGCGAGCGGCGGGAAGAACACCGAGAGCAGGCCGCCGACGGCGGCGATCGCCGCGAACGCGTACGCCAGGCCCGACAGGATGTTGCAGACGTTGCCGATGAGATCGAGCACCGACTTGATGCCGGCGACGAGATCCGCGGCGGTCTGCCACGGGCTCTCGCGCCAGTTGTCGGCGTTGAACGCGCCGCCGATCCCGGTGCCGATCGAGCCGAGCGTGCTGCGCAGGCCGGCGCCGCCGTTGGAGAACAGCGAGTAGGCCGAGAGCGCGCCGCCGAGGATGTTGCCGACGCCGGGGACGCGCGCGAGCGGCGTCTTGGTCGTGGCGAGCTCGATCAGGTAGCCGGCGCCAGTCTGCACGCCGGCGCCGATCGCGCCCTGGAGGAGATCGTTGCCGCCGCCAGCGAGCAGGTGCAGCGCGCGCTGCCCGCTGCCGCCGTTGAGCGCGCTCCAGTTGTCGTGGAACGCGAGCTCCGCCTCGATCAGCGCGCGGCCACCCGCGTTGCCGACCTCGACGTGCGGCACGGGGCCGATCGTCGGCCCGCTCTGCGGCGCGGGCGTGGGCGTGGGCGTCGGGGTCGGCGTCGGCGTCGGCCCGGGCTGCGGCTGCGGCGTCGCCTGGCCGCCCTGGCCGCCCTGGCCGCCCTGGCCCTGCTGGCCGTTCTGGGCCTGCTGGCCGCCTTGGCCGCCTTGGCCGCCTTCGCCGCCCTCGCCGCCTTGCGGCGTCGGCGTGCCGGTCGGCGTCGGCGTGCCGGTCGGCGTCGGCGTGGTCTGGGCGGGCGTCGTGCCGGCCTGCGGCGTGCCCTGCGGCTGCGGCGTCGTGGTCGGCGTCGGCGTGCCCTGCGGCTGCGGCGTGGCGGTCGGCGTCGGCGTGCCCTGCGGCTGCGGCGTGGCGGTCGGCGTCGGTGTGCCCTGCGGCTGCGGCTGCTGCGGTTGCGGCGTCGTGGCGGGCTGCGCCGTCGCCGACGGCGCGCCCGAGAGCGCCTGCCGCTCCTCGGCGGTGAGCGAGCTGGCGACCGCCTGCTCGACGGCGGCCGCGCTGGTGCCGGACGCCTGCGCCCGCAGGTTGCGAACCTCCTGCACGACCGCCTGGGTGCCGCCGCGCGCCCGCGCGGCCTCGATGGCGCGCACCGCGCCCTGCGCCATCTCGCTGGCCGTCGGCTCGCGCGGGCTGACCGGCGCCGGCTGCGGCCGCGGCGTCGCCGGATCCGGAATCCCGCCGGGCAGCGGCCCCCCGTCGCGCTGGATCACGGCGCGCGAGATCACGCCGCGCGAGACGGGCGTGAGCGCCGCGCGACCGCCGCCGCCGCCGCCGCCGCCGCCGCCGCCCGCGACGAACGACTGCGCGAAGCTCTCGGCCTGCTCCTCGTGCGCGTCGCCCGGCGTCGACACATCGAGCGAGTCGAGCTGCGGGGTGCCCTCGACGCCGCGCTGCTGCACGGTGTGGGCGACCTCGTGCGCGATCAGGCGCTGGCCGCCCTGCGAGCCCGGATCGAACTGGCCAGCGCCGAAGTACACGGACTGGCCGATCGTGAACGCGCGCGCGTTCAGCGACTGCGCCGCGCCCGCGGCGTTCGCGTCGGTGTGGACCCGGACGCCCGAGAGATCCTCGCCGAGGCCGCCCTCGAGCTGGCCGCGCAGCGGACCCGGCAGCGCGCTGCCCTGCCCCTGCATCGCGCCGACCAGCGACTGCTTGCCCGGCTTGCCTCCGGCTGGCTCGAGGTCGTCACGCCGCTGCCCGGCATCTTCGGACGAGGAGCCCCCAAGCTTCTGCAGATCTTCCATGGCGGTCCCGTTTTACTCTGCGAAGCCCCCGAAGCTTTCCGCGGATTTGGCCCGACCCACCGATCTCCGCCGTCCGACCCGATCGGAGTCCCTCGAAGCGGCCCGGACTCCGCCTTGGATCACCTCCGAATCCTCCCGCGCAATGAGCTTCGGCGGCGCGATCAGCTGCCGCGCCGCCGGCTGACCCAGGCGTTCCAGACCTCCTGGAAGCGCTCCGGACCGAGGCGCTCCTCGAACAGCTGGATCGCGGGCGCGACCATGCCTCGGCCGGGCTCACCGAGCAGCGCCGCGAGCGACTCGCGGGCGCGCACGTAGGTGTCGTACGCGTCGACGAGGCGGTCGCCGGCCTCGTGCAGCCCGGCGATCAGCGTCGAGGCGGCGAGGTACGTCATGACGTCGTTGCGCTCGACGGCGGAGGCGCGCGCCCGCTCGGCGAAGCCCAGCGCGCCGGCGTGATCGCCGCGCGCCATCGCGAGGACGCCGCGCTGCCCGAGGACGCGGCCGGCGATGCTGCCGTCGTCGACGGGCGGCGCGTCCTCGAGGGTGTCGAGCTGCGCGGCGGCGCCGTCGAGATCGCCGGCCGCGGTGAGCGCGATGGCGAGCTCGAGGCGGAGCTCGCCGGCGAGCAGCGCGTCGGCCGGCGCGGCGCGCTCGAGGGCCGCCGCGAACCGCGCCGCCGCCGCCGCGTGATCGCCGAGCTGGCGCGCGAGGTGGCCGAGCTGGGCGAGCGCGTGGACGCGGTGCTCGGGGAGCCCGCGCTCGGCGACCGCCTGCCAGGCCGCGGTGCGAGCCGCTGGCTCGGCCGTGCCGTCGGCGAGCTCGGCGCGCACGCGCAAGACGCGCGGCGCGCCCGGCGCGACGGCCTCCGCGCGCGCGACGAGCCCGGCGGCGCGGTCCACGTCGCGCAGCATGATGCGCAGGCGCGCCGCCGACTCGAGGGCCGCGATCGTGTCGTCGGGCGTCGCCGTCTGATCGGCCGCGCGCTCGAAGCAGTCGGCGGCGCGCGCGTAGTCGCCCGCGTTCGTCGCCTCGACCGCCTGGACCAGCAAGCGCTCCGCCGTCATCGCGGCGACCTTACCGCGCCGAGGCCGATCGTGAACGCCCGGTGGCGAGGCGCGATCGCCGGATCGCCCGCGGCGAGCACGAGCAGCGGCCCGCGGCGGGCCAGCGCGGCGCCGCCGTCGCGCACGGGGTCGATGCCGAGCCGCCGCCACCGATCGAGCTCGAGGGCCAGGAGGCCGCCGAACAGCGTCGCCTCGATGATGGCGTCCTCGACCTGCTCCTGGTTCGCCCCCAGGCGGGGATGCGCGAGGTAGAGCTGCCAGCCGAGGCGCGCGGCGATCGCCGCCGCCACGGCCGCGCGCGGACCGGGGCCGTGGATGACGCCGAGCGCGGGGCCGACCAGCGCCGCCGCGAGCTCGTCGGCGCGCTCCGGCGCCGCGGCTGGCGCGACCGCCCGCAGGCGCAGGCCGGGCGGCGACTCGAGGCGATCGCGCCCGCGCAGGCGGCTGACGACGCCCGGGTGCGGGACCAGCGCCAGCCCGCCGCGGCACAGCCCGATGGCGAGCAGGCGACGGTCGTCGAGGGCGCCGCGCGAGGTGCCGCCGCCACCGCCGCCGCCGAGGAGCGCCGACCACTCCGCGGTGCTGCGTGCCGGGTAGCGCAGCGGATCGATGCCGCCCGCGATCGCCGCCATGAGCAGGCTCATCTCCTCGGGGCCGAGCGCGAACGCCGCCTCGAGGCGGCCGGTGATCGGCCGCGGCGGCAGGGCGCGGCGCAGCTCGGCGATGCGGCGCTCGGCTGCTACCGCCGTGCCGCGCTGGGCTGCCTCGATCACCGCGAGCTCGGCGGCGAGCGCCTCGCCGTCGTCGGCGAACGGCGCGAGCGGGAAGCGGGCAAAGACCTCGCGCAGCGCGCCGGCGAGCGCGGGGTGGCCGAGCGTGTCGTGGACGGCCGCCGCCTGCTCGTACGCCTGCGCGGCCAGCGCCCAGGCGCCGGTGACGGCGAACACCTTGCCCAGCACCTCGGAGGCGCTGGCGAGCAGCGCGTCGTCGTCGGAGCCGGCCTCGAGCAGCGCGGCGAGCCGGTCGCGCGCGGCGTCGGGGGCCCAGGCCGCGAGCTGCCAGGCCGCGCGCAGCTCCGCGTCATGGGCGGTCGCGGACGCGGCGCCGGTCATCCAGCCGGGGACTATATCCGAGGCGCCATCCGAGGTGCCCAGAGTGCGGGGCGCGCGGTGGTATCCGAGGCGCCATCCGAGGCGGCATCCGAGGTGCCCAGAGCACGGCGCGCGGTGATACCCGAGGCGCCATCCGAGGCGCATCCGAGGCGCATCCGAGACGCATCCGAGCGCGGCGCGCGGTGGTATGCGCGCCAGTTTTGGCTCACCCTTCTTCCCTCTCGCTCCGCCCGCCCCCGCCCGCCGCATCACTCGGCTCATCTCATGCTCCGGCGTCTCCTGGCCCCGCTGTTCCTCGTCGCGTTCTTCGCGGCCCTGCCCGCGTGGTTCTTGTCATCGCGCGAAGGCTGGATCGCGATCGACTGCGCGCGCGCCAGCGAGAGCGCCGCGCTCGACTGCACCGTGCGCGAGCGCTTCGCGTTCAGCTCCCGGAGCGCGACGTACGCGACGCTCGGCGCCGACACCGAGCGCCGCGAGGTGCGCGGCCGCCGCGGCCGGGCCACGACGTTCCAACTCGTGCTCGCGACGCCTGACGGCGAGCGCGAGGTGCTGCGCGAGCCCACGGGCAACGCGGCGCTCAAGCAGGCCGCCGCCGATCTCGACGCCGCGGTGCGCGCGCGCGAGCCCACGTTCCACGCCGAGGTGTCGCCCGACACCGTGTTCTGGATCGCGGCCTCCGTGCTCGCGGTGTTCACCGCCGCGGCGCTCTTCCTCGCCTGGTCGCGGCGCGCCCGTGCCCGCGAGCACGCGCCCGCCGGCGACGCCCCGCCGTGATCTGGTATCGGTGCCCCCTGGCTCACTGGATTGTGCAGCCAGTGACCCGAATTGTCACTCTACAGCTCCAGCCTACAGCTCCAGCCTACAGCTCCAGCGCAGACACGCCTAGCTTCGTCCCAGCTCGCGGAGGACATCGTCGAACAGCGACTTGATGTCGTCGCGTCGTTGGAGCAATGCAGCGAACAGGTCCTGCGTGAATGCACGGTACTCGTCCACCTTGTCCAAGGTGATCGCAGCCGTCCCCGGCCAGCTCGGAAGCGGCTCGTATGTCTTCTTGAGTCGCTCGACGAACGCCTGGCTTCGCTCCATCGTGAGCAGAGGGGCCGCGGCCAACTGCAGCTCGAGCTCACGCCGATACAGGCGGTTCACAGCACCGTGCAACATGGTCAAGTCTCTGTCCTTTTTGTCTTGTTCGATCACACTGGACAGATCATTGATGATGTCAGTGATGGTGCGTAACGCCTCCTTGTACCAAGCCACATACGCGTCCGCGTCAGGAGACGACGCAGTCCCGAGATCGAGCCCGTACGCGATGAAGTCGTGTAGTACCGCAGCAGCCGCACATGAGGCGAACGAGTGGAAGCGGTCGTCCTTGAGCTCATCGCCGAAATCCGAGATGCCTCGGATCACCATCCAGGGTACAGGCCCGAGCTGGCAGGCCTCGACGAGACCGGCCGCTTCCATCTCTCCTGCTTCCGTCTGGCCGTGCAGCTCTCGCACCGCGAGCAGCTTCGATGGATCGCGGAGCAGCTTCTCCCCGCTCGCGATCGTGCCCAGACGTGCAGTGATCGCGCTCGCGACGTGGGCGCGAAACTCTTCCTCGCGGCCCGTCGCCGCGGCGGGGATCATCCCGCCTGCTCGCTCGAACGCGGCGCGCAACCGCGTGGGGTCCGTGCGGTAGCTCATCACGTCCTGGATCATGGTGTGAGGCGCGCGATCGACCTCCGGCCGGTGCTCCTCCTTCGTACCGTCGGCCCATCGGGCCAGCGCCTCGGGCTCGTAGGCCACCACACGATCCGAGAGCACGACCTCGCCGATCCGGACCTTGTCGCGGATCCCCGCCGCGATCCCCATGAGGAGCACGGCGCGCGGGTGGTGCCTCGAGATCGCGCCGGCAGCCACCACCGCCGCGCTGGGGTTCCCCGCGGTGCCGATGCAGGTCAGCGCGATAGCATAGTCCCGCCTGACCAGCTCGGAGCGCACCGTCCCCCGAAAGTAGACGGTCCCGTCAGGGTCCTCCTCCCGGCTGCCCTCGTCGAGTTGCAGCACCCGACGTGCTGCCTCCATCTCGGCCGGGATCACCGTCAGGATCACGACATCGACTGTCTCGTCTTGTGCTCGCGCCGATCCCTCACCAGTCATACGTCCCCCATTGAATCCGATCACGCGCCCTCGCGCAGCTTCAGCGCGGCACCATTACGCCGCGTCGCGTCCGATTGTCAGACGATGGCACCGGTCGGAGCTACTCGCCAGTACCTGGTGTTCGTTGTCGCCGCATGGACCGTCCCGCCTTCCACGCTCACCCAAGGGGAGGCCGGCCCGGGCCGCTCGCGATCGCCTATCATGGGCGGGTAGTGACCGCGGCCGAGCTGTTCCACCAGGGGGTCAACCTCGACGACCACCCGGACCTCGGCCCGGCGCTGCTCGCGTTCGTCGAGCAGGAGCTCGGGTCTGGCACCGACGGGCCCCCGCTGCGCGAGCAGCTCGGCGGCGTCCGGCGCGGGAGCGGGCACGGGCGCGGCGCGCTGGCACCCGCGCTGACACCCGCGCCGCCGCTCGTGCGCTGCCGCGAGCTCCTCGTCGCGTACGCGCCGCTCGGCCTGCTCGACGGGACCTGGCTCGGCGGGTGCTCGAACGCGGCCACGCATCACACCGACATCGGCGCCGAGCTCCTGCGCCTGCACTGGCAGCAGTCGGGCGAGGGCGTGCCGGCGCGCCACCGCGGGAACATGTACCGCGTGCTCGCGGAGAGCGCGGGCGTCGAGCTGCCGGAGCTATCGGAGCCGCGGTTCGCGCGGCTCCCGATCCCCGACGCCGCGTTCCGGCTGGCCCTCGTTCGGTTGGCCCTGGCGCGGTTCGCGCGCGCGTTCCTGCCGGAGATCATTGGGTTCGCGCTGTTCGATCAGGCGGCTGGGCTGCCGCCGCCGCTCCTCGCGGCGCGCGACCCGCTCGCGCGCGCAGGCGCCGACGCGCGGTTCTTCGCGGCGCGCGAGCCCGATCCGGCCCTCGAGGCGCGCCTCTTCGAGCTCGCCGGCCGCGCCGGGGAGGCGCGCTGCGCCCGCGGCCTTGGCGCCGCGGCCCGCCTCGACGCCGCGTGGCTGGCCGCCACGGCCCGCGCGCCGACGCCGCGCGAGCGCATGGCCGCGCTGCTCCGCGAGAAGGCGCCGCTCGGGCACGGCTACCACAAGGCCCGCGAGCTCGGCGGCTCCGCGGGCGGCACGACGATCGACGCGCTGCTCGATCCGGCCGCGTTCGACGCCGAGCGGGTGCTGCGCGCGCTCGCGGTCTCGTCGTACGTCGTCGCCGGCTCGCCCGCGCGCAGCCGGCTGCTCGCCGAGGTGTGCGCGCCCGGCGGATCGATGGCGGGCGTGTACACGCCCGAGGAGATCGCCGTGATCGCCGCCTGGATCGAGAGCCTGCCGAGAAGCGCGGCCGAGCCAGCGGCGATCGAGACGGCTGAGACGGCTGAGACGGCCGCGCCGCCGCCCCCGCCCCCGCTTCCGCCGCTTCCGCCCACAGCGCCCGCCGCCGACGACGCGGCCCTCCCGCCGCGCGAGCTGTACCACCGACTCGTCAACGCCGACCGGTTCCCCGGCGTCGCGCGCGCGGCGCACCGCTACGCCGACCGCGCGTTCGGCCGCGTCCGCCGCTCGGCGTGGCGCGCGCGCTACCAGCGGTTCTTCCGCTACACGCCGGAGGCCCTCGACGCGTGGTGCCTCGAGCGCCACCGCTGGCAGGTCGCGCAGTATCGCCCGCTGACCGGCCGGCCGCTCCTGAGCCGCGCGCAGGCGCTCTGGCTCCTGCACCAGATCAGCCCGATGACCCTCGTCGACGGCTGCTGGCTGCAGGGCGTGTGCGCGCGCTCCGCGGCCGGCGCGGTCCTGCTGCGCACGTACCGCGACGAGGTGGGCGCCGGCGTGCCCGCGGACAACCACGCCAACATCCACCGCGCGGTGCTCGCCGACGCCGGCATCGAGCTGCCCGCCGTGGACTCGCGCGAGCTCGCCGCCGCGCCCGACCTCGTCGACGCCGCGTTCGAGCTGCCGGCGCTGTGGCTCGCCGTCGCCTGCGCGAGCCGACGCTACTTCCCCGAGCTGCTCGGGCTCAACTTCGCGATGGAGTTCGCCGGGATCGGCGGCCCGTACATGCAGTTCGCCGACCTCCTCCGCCACCACGGCATCCGCCCCACGATCGTCGAGCTGCACAACACCATCGACAACCTCGCGAGCGGCCACACCGCGTGGGCGCGCGACGCGATCCACGCGCACCTCGCCGACGCGCGCGCGGCCGGCGGCGATCCGGCCGTGCAGCTCGTGTGGCAGCGGATCTGGACGGGCTACCGCGCGCACGACGTGCTGTTCGGCCGGTTCTCGCGCGCGTGCGCCTTGCGACTTCTGCCGCGTGTCTTCGCCGACTGGCTCACCTCCCGGCGGCGCCCGCGGCTCGCGGGCCCGGCGTGATCCGGTTCGTCGCGATCTGGGCCGGCCAGCTCATATCGCTCCTGGGCAGCGCGCTCACCGCGTTCGGCCTCGCGGTCCACATCTATCGCTCGACCGGCGACACCGCCGATCTCGCGGTGCTCGGCATCGCCGCGTACGCGCCGCAGATCCTCGTCGGGCCCTACGGCGGCGTGCTCGCGGATCGCCACGATCGCCGCCGCCTCATGCTCGCCGGCGACGCGGGCGCCGCGCTCGCGACCGCCGCCCTCCTCGCGTGCGCCGCCGCCGGCCGGCTCGAGACGTGGAGCGCGGCCCTCCTGGTGGCGCTCGCCGCCGCGTGCCAGGCGGTGCAGTGGCCCGCGTGGGAGGCGGCGATCGTCGAGCTGGTGCCCGTCCCCCAGCTGGCGCGCGCGAACGGGCTCGTCGAGCTCGCCCGCGGGATCACGCAGCTCGTCGCGCCGCTCGCGGCGGGCGTCCTGTTCGGGCGCGTCGGCCTCGGCGGGCTCATCGCGATCGATCTGGCCACGTTCGCCGTCGGCGCGATCCCGCTGCTCGCGCTCCGGCTCCCGCCGCGCCGCGCGGGCGCGCACCCGCCGCGCGGCTGGCTGGCCGATCTCGCCGCCGCCTGGCGGTTCGTCGCCGCGCGCGCCGGGCTCGTCGCGATGCTGCTCCTGTTCGCCGCGACGGCGCTGACGTTCGGCGTCGCCGAGCTCCTGCTGCGGCCGCTCGTCCTCGCGTCCGCCGCGCCGTGGGCGCTCGGGCTCGTGCTGTCGATGATCGGCGGCGGGATCATCGCCGGCGCGGTGGCGGTGGCCGCGCTGGGCACCCCGGCGCGCAAGATCGCGAGCATCTGGTGGCTGCAGCTCGTCGAGGGGCTCGCCCTCGTCGCGGCCGGGCTCGCGCCCTCGCTCGCGGCGCTCTGCGCCGCCGGGTTCGTCTACGGGGCGGTCATCCCGCCCACGTTCGCGTGCGCGCGGTTCGTCTGGCAGGTCAAGGTGCCCATCGACCTCCAGGGGCGCGTCTCGGCGCTGCGCAACGTCACGCTCCTCTGCGCGGTGCCGATCGGCTACGCGCTCGCGCCGCCGCTCGCGACGCGGCTCGGGACCGCGCCGGCGATCGCCGCGATGGGCGCCGTCACGGCGGCGGCCGCCGCCGTGGCCTACGCGTTCGCGCCGTACCGGCGGCTCGAGCGCGCGCTGCCGGACGCCGCCGCGATCCGCGAGCCGTAGGCGCCCCCGAGCCCCCGGTCCCAGATCGATCCGGCAGCTACGCAGCGGCGCCGCGGTGGCGCCGCCGCCTGCCGCGACGCATCAGGAGCGCGGCCCCGAGCAGGCCCGCGGCGAACCCGAAGGCGGCGGAGCCCGGCGCCGTGCCCGCGCGACAGCCGCAGCCTCCCCCGCCGCCGCCGCCGACATCGTTCAACAACACAGTGGCAGTGACGATCTCGCCGAGCGCGCCATATTGTGGATTGCTCAAGGTCGCGGTCAGTGACCGGGCCGCGCCGCCAGCGCCGAGCAGCGACACCATGATCGTCTTGGGCTCCGTCTCGCCGTCCGCCCAGCTCAGGGTGCCGGTGGCCGCCACGTAGTCGACGCCCGCCCGCGCCGTGCCGTCCGCGGTCGCGTAGTCCACCGTCACCGGGCCCGTGCTGCCGTCGGTGCGGCTGACCTCCAGCACCGCGACCTCGACGTCCCGGGGCGGGCGCACGCTGTCCGCCGTGTACTGCACGGTGCCCGGCGGGTTCTGCGACTTCCAGAGCTTCAGCAGCTCCGCCAGGGCCTGCGGCGGGTTCGTGGGCGAGCCCACAGGGCTCGCGATGCTCCCCGTCTGATCGGAGGTGTTGATCCCGTGGCAGTTGGCGCACGTGCGGATCTCGCCGCTCTGGAACGTGACCCAGAATCGCTCTTTGATCTGGCTCGTCTTGGCGGCGTCATTGTCGAGGAGGTGCCACGTCAGCGCCTTGCCGGCCGGAACAATCGCGGCGAAGGAGCCATCGTCGCCGAGCCGCACCGAGCCCGGCGGCGCGCCCGGCGTCTGGACGTTCTCCGCGAGCGTGTCGTGCAGCGGCGTGGCGACGACCCGCCGCCCCGGGGCGGGCGCGGCGCCGCCGAGCAGGTAGCCGCGCCGCAGATCGCCCTGGAGGAACTGCACCCAGGCCACGTTGTAGATCTTGCCGCCGGTGCCGACGCTCTGCGTGTTCGACCAGGCGACCTTCACGTTGAAGGGCTGCTGCCGATCGTGCAGATCGCGCTTGGTGACGTCGCGGCAGATGCTGAGCGCCGCGTTCTTGCGCCGCAGATAGCCCTGGAACGTGGGCACGTGGACGCCCACGCTGGCGAACACGCCCGCCTCGATCGACGAGAGCGGGCCGGCGGCGGCCGGCGCTGGCGGCGTGCGCGCCACCACCTCGGCGGGGTCCAGCTCCCAGGCAGGGCCGCTATAGCTGACCAGGGTCGCGCCGACGTAATAGCTCGTCGTGATGGTGAGTCCAGGCGACAGCGCCACGTCTGGCACGTACGTCGCGCCGGCCGGCTTCAAGGAGTAGAGTCGAAACGCGTAGAACGTGATGGGCTGTGCAACAGTGCCGCTGTTGTAGTCCGTCTGCGTCACGTTGCCTGCGTGCGAGGCGATCAGGTTGCCGTCGGCCAGCGGCACCGGCGTGCGGTACAAGGTCTCGGCGTTGGCGGCGCTGAGCGGCACCTGCCCCGTGGCCGGCTCGTTCATGCCCGGCTTGACGGTCGGGATGAAGGCCGGCTTGGCCGCGCCGTTCGCGCCCGAGGTGATGTACGTGACGGTGATGGTGTCTGGATTCCGCGCGGCGCCGCCCGGCAGGGCGCCGGCATTGTTGAGCCGCACGATCTGCCCCGCGCCGTGGGTCCCCAGATCCGGGGCGTCGCTGCCATAGAACGTGCCCGGGCTCCTCGGGTCCTCGCGCACCCACAAGAAGTTGTTGAGGAAGGCGTGCGGCGTCAGGCCACCGTATCCGGGGTTGACGCTCGCGAAGAGGTCCACGAGGCCCGGGTCGTTCTTGAAGCTGCGCGCCGTGAGCGCCACGAGCTCCTGACGCCCGACGTGGTTCAGGATCTCGCCGCCCGTGCCGTCGAGGTTGATCATCCAGGGCAGGAAGATGTTCTGGGCATTGCCGTTGAGGGTGTCGCCGAAGTCGTCGATGAGCGTCTTGTGATCGAAGTTGCGCGGCTCCGGAAACAGATCCCAGGAGTTGGGCGCCATGGCCGTGACCTGGGTGAACGCCGCGCCCAGCGTCTCATCCGCGAAGTTCCCCGAGCCGTTGAAGGTCTGCGCGAAGCTCTCGTTGTAGGGCGCGCCGGGGATCCCAGCGCGCGAGTCGGTCACGGCTTCGGGATCGCGCGAGAGGTGATCCCAGTTGACGAAGATGACGCGCCCGGCGCTGTCCACCTGCGGTGAGAAGGCGCCGCTCGGCGAGTGGTGCAGGAGCCGGAGGGCGCCGCTCGCCGGGTCGAGGCTCCACAGCCCGCTGACCGTCGGCAGGCCCAGGTACTCCTCGCGCTGCAAGAGGTGCGGCTGGCCGTTATAGGGCCGATCACTGACAAAGAGGATCTGGCCATTGAGCGCGTACGTCGGAAAGACGTTGTTGTAGGCGGGCTGGCCGGCGACCTTGGTGAGGACCGGCTTGACGTTCGCGCTCAGCTGGGCCTGCGTGGGCAGCGTGATCTCGTAGAGCTGCCACAGAAACTGCGTCGGGTCGGCGGGCCCGCTCGGCGCGCCGACGACCATGCTGAACACGGCCTTGTCGGCCGCCCAGCTGACGCTCGGGTTGCGTACCGCCACCGCGTTACCGAGGTTCGGCTGGCCGCCGGGGATCGCGCTCCAGTCCGCGACGCTCAGCAGATTGAAGATCTGGCCATTGCTGAAGCGGACGTGGAGCGAGCCGCCGCGGCCGGCGTGCGCAGTATCGGCGAGGTGGTTGCTGAACGGCGAGACACTGGACTGGTAGCTCTGCGCGACGGTCCGGGTGTTCACCTCTTCGGGCAGCGGCACCTGCGTGACGAAGAGGATGGGGTTGGCGGGGTTGCCCGCGCGGGCCTGCATGGCCCCCAGACCCAACCCGAGAGTGACGGCGAGGATAAGATATCTATGTTGGGCCATCGCTTCAGGATAGGCATGGCCCCGCGCGGCAATCCAGCACCAAGTCGGCCGCCGCGATTGCCATCCACCCTTGGGATTACGCCAGTCCCAGCGCAACGAGCACCGCCAGGACCTTGGCCGCCGACTCGAGCGGGGTCTCGCGATCGGTCTGCACCTCCACCGCGGGCGCGGTCGGGGCCTCGTACACATCCGAGATGCCGGTGAAGCACGCGATCTCGCCGGCGAGCGCACGCCGGTACAGGCCCTTGGTGTCCCGCTCGATGACGGTCGCGAGCGGCGCGTTCACGTATACCTCGACGAACCGGTGGCCGGCCGCCTCGCTGCGCTGCCTGGCGTCGTCGCGCGTGGCCGCGTACGGCGAGATGGCCGCGACCAGCACGAGCACGCCGTGCTTCGCGAGCAGCCGCGCGACGTACGCGATGCGCTGCACGTTCATGTCGCGATCCTCGCGCGAGAAGCCCAAGCCGCGGGACAAAACGGTCCGGATCTCGTCGCCATCGAGCACCTCGGTGGGGCGCGCCGGCCCGAGGCGCGCGGCGAGCGCCTGCGCGAGCGTCGACTTGCCGGCGCCCGAGAGGCCGGTGAGCCACACGATGCCGCCGCGCCCGGGCTCCGCCATAGGCATGGCCCCTTATGCATGACAGACAGCAATCTTGTAAAGAGCACAGCGCCGCGCAGCGCCGCCGCGAAATATGATATCGGTGATCGGGATATCTCCTGATCTCGTGCTCCGCAGTCACCGATTTACGATCTGCAGTCTAAACGGTCCGCGCGCTCGTCGCGGGAGGGAGCCGTGACCGGTGCGGCGCGGACCAGCCGCGTGGACGTGCCCGGATCCGGATCGGCCGCGCGCGCCAGCGATGCCCACGACGCGCCGTGACCCGCGCGGCGACCGGCCCCGACGCAGACGGGCCTCGGGCTCGTCCTCGCTCGTCCTATATAATGAGGAGACGCACCGCGTCATCCTGGTATCAGGTACTTACGCGATCGCCACCGAAGACGCGTAACCCCCATCAACGGAGGCGCTCCCGGACGTACGAGCCGATGGCGGCGGGCAGGAGCGGCAGCGACTTCGCGTGCGCCATGAAGGCGCTCGAGCCGCTCGCGAGCCGGCCGCGGACGGCGGCGTCGTGGGCCGCGCACGCGGGCGTGTAGACGTTGCCGAGCCACTTCCAGCTCGAGCCGGGGCCGCAGCGGCCGAAGTCGGCGGGTTGGGCGGCGGCCGCGCCGCTTCCGGCCGCGGCTTCGCCCCCGGTCACGCGGGCGAGATCGGCGACGTCGAGCATGGCGGGGCGAGGCGCGGCGAGAGGATGGGGGGCGGGCATGGTTTGGACCTCGGCGCCTCATCCTCCACGGCGTGTACCACCGCCAGATCGCTGGAGTGCCGCGGAGTTGGCCGCGAGCGGGGCGCCGCGGGACGCGGTCGGCGGTAGACAGTCGCAACCCCGGGGAGACGGCCGGTGTCGCTACAATCGGCCATGGACCTCGCGATCTGGGGCGCGCTCGCCAGCGGCGGCGCCGCCCTCGCCTACTTCCTCCTGGACGCGTGGCGCTCGGACGCGCGGCGGACCCGCCGGGTGCTGCGGCGGGCGCGGGTCGTCCGGATCGCGGATCTCGTCGACGGCCAGCTCGCGTGCATCGTCGGCACGGTCGAGCGCGACGGCAACACGGTGGAGGCGCTGGTCTCGCGGAGGGCATGCATCGCGTTCGACAC
>Ga0247790_10000281_pt1 | contig 21503 bp, 1 predicted proteins | sample UWRJS171409R4_FD_179913 | JGI IMG/M metagenome (GOLD analysis project Ga0247790, IMG submission 179913) | Soil microbial communities from Arlington Agricultural Research Station in Wisconsin, United States - UWRJ-S171-409R-4 | ecosystem: Environmental > Terrestrial > Soil > Agricultural land... | reverse complement strand
TGGCCACCAGCGACGAGCTGCACGCCGTATCGACCGTGAACGCGGGGCCGTGCAACCCCAGCGTGTACGCGATCCGGCCCGACGCCACGCTCGGCGCGCTGCCGAGGCCGACGTAGCCCTCCAGATCGCCCGGCACGCTCCGCAGCATCGTCGCGTAGTCGCTGTAGCTCACCCCGACGAACACGCCGGTGTTCGAGCCGTGCAGCGTCGTCGGATCGATCCCCGCGCGCTCGACGGTCTCCCACGCCGTCTCGAGCAAGAGCCGCTGCTGCGGATCGATCGCGAGCGCCTCGCGCGGGCTGATGCCGAAGAACGCGGCGTCGAACTGATCGGCGTCGTAGAGGAACCCACCCTGGCGCGTGGAGCTCTTGCCAGTGGTCTCGGGGTCCGGATCGTAGAGGTCGACGTTCCAGCCGCGGTTCTCCGGGAAGCTCGAGATCACGTCCCGGCCCTCGGCCAAGATGCGCCACAGCTCCTCGGGCGTGCGTACGCCGCCGGGGTACCGGCACGCCATCGCCACGATGGCGATCGGTTCATCGTGAGCGGGCTGGGGCTCGGGCGCCGGGGTCGGCACCGGCAGCGCGCTCGTGTCGCGCGGGACCAGCGCGTCGAGGTAGGTCACCAGGGCCGTGATCGTCGGCCGGTTGAACAGCTCGACGAGCGGGAACTGGAGGCCGAGCTCGTCGCGCAGCTGGCGGTGGATCTGGATCATGCCGAGCGAGGTGGCGCCCTGTTCGAACAGCGGTCGATCGAGTTCGACCGTGGCCAGCCCCAGCCGCTCGACGGCGATCGCGGCGAGCCGCGCGGTGAGCTCGGCGCGATCGCGGGGCGGTGCCGCGATCCGCGGCGCGGCGCCGCGCGGCTCGGCCGCGGCCGGAGCGGCGACCTCGTCGGCGCGCTGCGCGAGCAGCGCCGCGCGATCGACCTTGCCGTTCGACGTCAGCGGCAGCGCGGACAGGATCTGCAGCTGCGCGGGCACCATGTAGCCGGGCAGCCGCGCGGCGAGCCAGCTCCGCACCGCCTCGGTGTCGAGCCCTGCTTCGCCGTGCGGCTCGACGTACGCGACCAGCCGCCGTGCGTGGCGATCCCCACGGGCATCGACGAGCGCGCGCCTGATCTGCGGATGCTGGAGCAGCTGGTGCTCGATCTCGCCGAGCTCGATTCGATAGCCGCCGATCTTGACCTGATGGTCCTGCCGGCCGAGGAACTCGATCGTGCCGTCCGGCTGCCAGCGTCCCAGATCGCCGGTCCGGTACAGCCGCTCGCCGGTCATCGGGTGCGTGACGAAGCGCTCCGCGGTCTGCGCCGGATCGCCGTAGTAACCGCGCGCCAGGCCGATGCCGCCGATGTAGAGCTCGCCGGTCACGCCGATCGGGCGCGGGTGCAGCCGCTCGTCCAGCACGTGGAACGTCTGGTTCCGCATCGGGCGGCCGTACGGGACGCTCACCCAAGCTGGATCGACCCGATCGATCGGGTACCAGATCGACCAGATCGAGGCCTCGGTCGCGCCGCCGAGGCTGACCACCTGGCAGCCGGGCGCGGCCGCGCGCACGCGCGCGGGCAACGTCACCGGCACCCAGTCGCCCGACAGGAGCGCGAGCCGCAGCGTACCCGGCAACGCCGCGGCGTGCTCGACGAGCATCTCGAGCAGCGCGGGCACCGAGTTCCAGATCGTCACGCCCTCGCCTCCGAGCCACCGAAGCCAGCGCTCGGGATCGCGCAGCGCACCGGGCTCGGGGAGCACGAGCGTGCCGCCCGCGCCGAGCACGCCGAACACGTCCCAGACCGACAGATCGAACGACAGTGACGAGAGCCCGAACACCCGATCAGCCGGCCCGATGGCGTACTGCTCGTTGACGTCGCGGATCGTGTTGAGCGCGCTGCGATGCTCGATCGCGACCCCCTTGGGCCGGCCGGTCGATCCGGACGTGAAGATCACGTACGCGAGATCGTCGGGCGCGCGCAGCGGGGCGAGCGGACCGTCGTCCTGCGCTGCCCACGGTTCAGCGTCGGCGATCGCGAGCACCGTGGTGCCCGGCGGCCAGTCGCCAGCGGCGTGGCGCGGCTGGGTGAGCACGATCCGGACCTGCCCCTGCGCGAGCAGCTCGTGGCGCCGCATCACTGGCAGGTCCGCCGCGATCGGCAGGTACGCGCCGCCGCCGTGGAGCACGCCGAGCACGGCGACGATCTGCTCCCAGCCCTTGTCCATGACGATCGCGACGAGCTCGCCCTGCGCGACCGCGAGGGCGCGGAGCTGGCGGCCGAGGCGGCGCGCGAAGCTGACGAGCTCGCGATAGGTGAGCCGGCGCTCAGTGTCGACCACGGCGACCGCGTCGGGGCGGAGCTGGGCCTGCGCCTCGATCGGCTCGTGGAGCAGGCCGTCGCCGGTGGGGCCGGCAGTTGCGTTGATCGCGGCGAAGCCGTCGAGCTGGTGCCTCGGCGTGGCCACCAGGTCCGGCGCCGTCCACGCCTCGTCGCGCTCGGCCAGCGCGTGGAGCAGCTCGAGGTAGGCGCCGAGCATCGCGTCGATCATCCCGGGGGGGAACAGGCCGGCGACCACGTCCCAGGTGATGCTCAGCCCGCCGTGCGACTCCAGCAGCTGATGATCGAGCCAGACCTGCGGCGTCTGGGTGATGAGGTACGGCTCGCGGACGAGCTCGGTGCCGGGCAGGGACTCCGCGCCGAAGAGCTCGCCGAACCCGAGGCCGCTGGTGAACACGATCGGGAACCGCGCGGCCTTGGCGCCTTGTGTGCGCGCGAGCTCGCGCATCACCTCGACGCCGCTGACCAGCGAGTGGTCCATGCTCTCCAGGAGCTGGTGCTGAAGCCGGCGCGCCCGGGCGGCGAAGCTGGCGCCGCCGGCGAGATCGATCTCGATCAAGAGGATCGAGGTGAAGTCGCCGACGAGCTGGCTGACCTCGGCGTGGACCGGCAGCCGGTTGAAGAAGGTGAGGTTGAGGGTGAAGCGCGGCGAGCGGCTGTACGCGCCGAGCACCTCGCCGAACGCGGCGAGCACGACGTTCGACGGCGTCAGCCCCTGCCGCGTCGTGCGCGCCTTGAGCGCGCTCCAGGTCGCGGGATCGAGTCGGCGCTCGTGGTGCTCGGTGCGCGGCACGCCGACCGCCTCGGGCAGCACCGCGAGCGGCAGCTCGGGTCCGGGCGAGAGCGTGCTCGCCCGGCCACGCCAGTACGCCCAGTCGCGCTGGCCACGCTCGCCTTGCAGGACGTTGGTGGACCAGCGGACGTAGTCCCGGAACGTGAGCGTCAGCGGTGCGAGCTCGGTGGCCTCGGCATCGTAGTAGTGCCGCACCTCCGCAAGGACGATCTGGATGCTGCGCAGATCGACGATCAACAGGTCGACGCCGACAAGCAGCCGAACGACACCGTCGCCGAGGTGCGCCGCGCGCAGCTCGAACAGCGGCCAGCGATCCGTCGGCAACACGCGGTGCGACATCGCCGCGCGTAGCTCGGCCAACCGGGCTTCCCCCGGCCGGTCGAGGATCTCGATCGTGAACGGCGGCACGTCGGCGAGCACGCGCTGCCGGCCATCGGCGTCGAACACCGCGCGCAGCATGTCGTGCCGCGCGATCACCCGGTTGAGGGCGCGCTCCAGGCGTGCCACGTCGAGCCCGCGCAGATCGATCTCGCTGTACCCGTGGCAGGCGACCCCGCCGAGCTCGTAGAACGAGCCGCGGCCGATCCAGTACGCGAGCTGGATGGGCGTCAGCTCGAACGGCTGGTGCCGGGTGTCGGGCTCGTGCGCGAGCGGCGGCAGGCTCGCCACCTCGTCGGTATCCGATGAGCCCGCCGCGGCCGGCGGCGCGGCGGCCTGCTCGCGGAGGCGGCGCTCGAGCTCGCCGGCCAGCGCGCGGGGCGTGGGGTAATCCAGGAGCAGCGTGGCCGTGAATCGCAGCTTGGTCGCGATCGCCAGGCGATTGCGGATCTCGAGCGCTGTCAGCGAGTCGACACCGAGTTCCTGAATCGGGCGCTCGGGCGACACGGCGCTCGGGTCGGCGATGCCCAGGACGGTGGCGACCTCGGCGCAGACCCGGTCGAGCAATGAGCGCGCGGGGTCCGGTGTCAACAGCGCGACCGCGGTGTCGAGCGACGGCGGGTCCGCGGGCAAGAGCCCGGCGGCTGCGGCGTCGACGCGCCGGCCCTTCGGCGCCTGGCGCCAGAACCGCTGGCGCTGGAATGCATACATCGGCAGGTCGACGCGCCGCGGGCCGAGCGCTGGTCCCATGCGATCCCCGCAGCTCTGGAAGAACGCGGACCAGTCGACGCGATGGCCGCGCGCGTGCAGCGCCCCCACCGCCGCGGTCAGGGTCTCGTCCTCCGGCCGGTCCTTGCGCAGCACGGCGATGCAGCCGGCGCGCTCGCGCGCGGTGTCCGCCAGCGTCATATCGGCCAGCGCCGAGAGCACGCCGTGGGGGCCCAGCTCGAGGAAGGTGTGGACCCCTGCGTCTTGCAGGGTGCGGATCCCGTCGGCGAACCGCACGGCGTGCCGGAGCTGGTCGACCCAGTACCCCGGTGTGGCCAGCTCCGCGTCGCTGGCCACCTGCCCCGTCAGGTTCGACACGATGGGGATGCGTGCGGGCTGGTAGCTGACGTGCTCGGCCACGCGCCGGAACGCCTCCAGCATCCCGTCCATATGATGCGAGTGAAACGCGTGGCTGACCCGCAACCGCTGGGTCCGATAGCCGGCGGCCTCCGCCTGCCGCGCGACCTCGAGCACGGCCTCGGCATCGCCGCTGATCACCGTCGAGGTCGGCCCGTTGACCGCTGCGATCACGGCGCCCGCGCCGGTCTCGTCCGGCCCGGCCGCTGCCAGGAGCGCGCGGACCTCCGCCTCCGACGCCTGCACCGTCACCATGACGCCGCTGTCTGGCAACGCCTGCATGAGTGCCGCGCGCGCGCCCACCAGGGCGCACGCGTCCGGTAGCGACAGCACGCCGGCGACATGCGCGGCGACCAGCTCGCCGATGGAGTGGCCGAGCAGCAGCTCGACCTGGATCCCCCACGATTCGAGCAGCCGGAACAGCGCGACCTCGAGCGCGAACAGCGCGCGCTGGGTGTACAGGGTCTGGTCGAGCAGCTGTGCGGCAAGGCTGCCCTCGGCGGCGAACAGCACCTCGCGCAGCGGCCGCCGGATCTCGGTGAGCTCGGCGATTGCCGCGTCGAGCTGCGCGCACGCGGCGTCGAGCGCCTCCCGGAACACCGGGAACGCGTCGTAGAGCCCGCGGCCCATGCCCGGGCGCTGGCTGCCTTGCCCGGTGAACAGCACGGCGAGCTTGCCGCTACCCGTGAGCTGATCCACCACCGCGTGCGGCGTCGGCCGGTCCTCCGCGACCGCTGCCAGCGTATCGAGCAACGCGGCTCGATCTCGCGCGACCAGCGTCGCGCGATGCGTGAGCTGCGACCGCGTGGTGGCCAGCGAGTACGCCACATCCACCAGCGCGAGCTCGGGCTGCGCGGTCAGGTGCGCGCGCAGCCGCTCGGCCTGCGCGCGCAGCGCGGCCTCGGTCCTGGCCGACAGCAGCACCGGCAGCGGCGCCCCGACGGGAGCCGCGAGGTCGCCGGCCGCCGCAGCTCCAGCGGGCGTCGCCGCCCCGAGCACGAACAGCCTGGCGTACGTCTCGGCGAGCGCCAGGCGCTCGTCGCCGTCCGCCGGGCGGCGGAGCGCGGCCATCACCTGGGCCGATCCGCCGCGCGCTCGGGCGCTCTCGGCCAGCGCCGACGCCAGCACCGGGTGCGGACCGATCTCGACGAACACGTCGTGGTCCGCCGCGAGCGCCTCGACGACCGCCCCGAGCTGCACCGGACGCCGCAGGTTGGAGGCCCAGTAGTCGCCGTCGAGCGCGGCGCCATCGATCGGGGCGCCCGTCACCGTCGACCACAGCGGAGCGCGAGCGGACCGCGGCCCAAGATCCCGCAGCGCCCCCCGGAGCTCCTCGAGGATCTCCGCGCTCATCAGCGGGCTGTGGCCCGCCACGTCCACGCGGATCACGTGGCACTCGATGCCGCGCGCCCGCCACGCCTCTGCCAGGGCGTGCACGGGCTCCGCCGCGCCGGAGATCACCGCCTGGCGCCGGCTGTTCAGCGCGGCGATCTCCACGCGACCAGCGTGGGGCGCGAGCAGCTCCGCGACCTCGGCGGCTGGCAGCGCGACCACGGCCATCGCGCCCCGGCCCGCGGCCTGTGCCTGCACCCGGCTGTAGTGATGGATGACCCGCGCCGCGTCCGGCAGATCGAGCGCCCCTGCGACGTGCGCCGCCGCGATCTCGCCCGCGCTGTGACCGATGATCGCGTCCGGCTCGATCCCAGCGGCGCGCAGGGTCTCGGCCAGCGCCGTCTGCACCGCGAACAAGAGCGGCTGCACGAACACCACGTCGTCGAACCGAGCCGGCGGTGCCGGCCGCACCAGATCCAGGGCGATCGAGCGGCCGAGCAGCGGGGCCAGCGCGCGCTCGCTCCGCAGCATGGACGCGCGGAAGATCGGATCGGTCGCCAGGAGCTCGCGGCCCATGCCCACCCACTGCGAGCCCAGCGGCGAGAACACGAACACCACGCGGGGGCGCGCGGGCGCGCTGCCTCCCACGACCGGACTGGCACGGCCCGCGCCGTCCAGGAACGCGTCCAGCACGTCGAGCGCCTCGCCGCGCGAGCGGACCACGGCGGCCCAGCGCTGCGGCCCCGCGCCGGCGGCGCTGGTCCCGAGCCCTGCGCCGGGCCGCAGCTTCGCCGGATCGGCCGCCAGCTCGTCTCGCAGCGCGCGGGCCCGCTGGCGCAGCTCCTCGTGCGTCGGCGCCGCGAGCGCCAGCACGTGCACCTCCGGCGCCGGCCCTTCGAGCACCGCGTGCGCGTTGGTGCCGCCCCAGCCGAACGAGCTCACGCCCGCCAGCGCGCGCGCCGGCGCCACCGCCGGCCACGGCTCGAGCGCGGTCGGGACGCGGAGCCCGAGCGCGCCGAACGGGACGTCCGGGTTGAGCGGCTCGGCATGCAGGCTCGCCGGCACCTGCCGGTGGTGCATCGCGAGCACCGCCTTGAGCAGCCCCGCGATCCCCGCCGCCCCCTCGGTGTGCCCGATGTTCGTCTTGGCCGACCCCACCACCAGCGGCTGCTCCGGCGCCCGCGCGCTTCCGAGCACCGCCCCCAGCGCCGTCAGCTCGATCTGATCCCCCAGCTTGGTGCCCGTGCCGTGGGCCTCGACGTAGTGCACCGCGGTCGGCGCGAGCCCCGCGCGCGCGTACGCCTCGCGGAGCACCGCCTCCTGTGCCTTGGGATTCGGCGCGGTCAGCCCGTAGCTCACGCCATCGTTGTTGACCGCCGTGGCACGCACCACCGCATAGATCCGATCGCCGTCGCGCTGTGCCTGCGACAGCCGCTTGACGACGACGACGCCTCCGCCCTCACCGCGCCCGAACCCGTCGGCGCGCGCGCTGAATGCCTTGCTTCGCCCATCCGGCGCCAGCCCGCCAAACTTCGATACGAAGACCATCGTCTCGGGCGCGAGCAAGAGGTTGACGCCGCCGACCAGCGCCACCTCCACCTCGCCGCTGCGCACGCAGTGCCCCGCGTAGTGCAGCGCCACCAGCGCCGACGAGCTCGCCGTGTCGACCACCAGGCTCGGCCCGCGCAGCCCCAGCACGTACGACACCCGGTTCGCGATCATGTTCGGGGACTGCCCCGTCGCCCGGTGCGCGCTCATCCCCGCGACATCGCCGCTCGTCAGATCCGCCCAGTCGTGCCACATCGAGCCGAAGAACACCCCCGTCGCGCTCCCCTGCAGCGACAGCGGCGGGATCCCCGCATGCTCGAGCGCCTCCCACGACAGCTCGAGCGCCAGCCGCTGCGCCGGATCGAGCTCGTGCGCTTCCCGCGGCGAGATCCCGAACGCGAATGGATCGAAGCGATCGACGTGCTCGAGCAGCGCCGCGCGGCGGCTGACCGCCTTGCCCGGCGCGGCGCGATCTTCGTCGTAGTAGGCGCCGGCGTCCCAGCGCTCGGCGGGCACGTCATCGGTGGCGTCGACGCCCTCGGCGAGCAGCCGCCAGTACGCCTCGAGATCTGGCGCCTTGGCAAAGCGACACGCCATCCCCACGATGGCCAGCGGCTCGTCGCTCGATGAAGGCCAGTCGGCTTGGGCCCGGGTCAGCGCCGGAGTCGCGTGTCCGTGTGGCCGCGTTGTTCCCGTGACCACGAAGTGTGCGAGCGCGTCGATCGTGGGGTGCTCCCACATCGCCGTGGCGCCGAGCTTCCGGCCGACCAGCGCCTCCAGCTCGCGCAGGATCTCGAGGGCCTGCCGCGAGTCGAGGCCAAAGCGGGCGAACGGCGCATCGAGCTTGAGCGCGCGCGGCTCGACATGAAGCAAGGTTGCGATCCGAGCGACAAGCCACTGCCGGATCGTGTCGAGCGTACTGGAAGATACGGAATCAGAAGATGACTGATTCATGAGAGCGCTGAAACTTCTTTGGTATTACCTGCCGACATTTCCCCGGGATCGTCAACCTGCTCTGGAGCCGGCTACGAGGGCAGCCTGGGCGCCGCGGGATCCGTCTCGGCCCTGGCGATCCGGAGGAACTCGTAGATCTTGATCTTCCACCCGCCGCGCCCCATGTAGCGCTCCCGCAGCTGGTCGTGGCCCACGTCGTCGACGAGGCGGAGGCCGTTCTCGCGCAGGTAGCTCGCGAGGTGCTCGGGCTCGATCCCGGACCGGATCGGCTCGCCCCTCTGGGCGAGTTGTTCCCGGAGCTTGTTCGCGAACTCGAGCGTGCAGCTCCCGTCCACCACCGACGGCAGGATGTAATCGAAGATCACCACGCTGCCCGGCGCCGCGACCTGGGCGATGGAGCGGAGGATCGCACGCGCGTCCTCGGGCGACATGTACCAGAGAAATCCTTCGAGCACGAACACCGCCCGTGTGTTGCGATCGAAGCCGAGCTCGGGGAGCTGCTGCAGATCTTGCTGCTGCGCGTCCCACGACACGTAGTTGATGTGCTTCGGCAGGTCGCCGAAGATCCGCCGCACGATCTCCTTCTTACGTGCCTGGGTCGCAGGGTGATCGAGCTCGAAGATCCGGGCCGCTGAGAGCGCCGGCAGGCGGAACGCACGGCTGTCGTAGCCGGCACCGACGATCACGACCTGCGTCGCGCCGGCCCGCATGGCCTCGTGGATCGCGTCGTCGAGGTAGCGATGGCGCGTCAAGACCCAGCCGAGCGTTCCCGGGTTCAGCCGCTCGCTGAGCGATGTGATCCCGCGATTGAGCGGTCTGAGCCCCAGTCGGACCAGTGAGTGGAGCCACGAGAATCGCTTGCTGAGAAAGTGCTTGGCGTACGGATCTACGAGGATCTCATTCTCCTGCAGGAACTCGCCAGTGGCTCTCAGTACTGCCATCAACTCGGCAGTCGAGCTCGGTATACCTTCCTTCATGTCTCGTTCCTCCTTGAGAGTTCGAAGCAGCGATGCGGTCACTCGCGGTCTGTGCCAGAGCGCGCGGCGAGCCAATCATGGATGATCTGTGCGGTGGAGTTGGCATGTTCCGTCAGGATGGTGAAGTGAGCGCCGGGCACCTCGACGAGCGTATGCGGCCGGCTCCAGGACGGGCGCCAGTCGCCACCGTGCGTCGTCCGCGCGTGCTCGAGGCCGGGCACGGGCTCCCTGGCGCGGAGGAACAGGGTGGGCGCGGCGATCGGCGGGGGCGTCCAGTCGGCGAACAGCCCCGCGTACCAGCCATGGCTCGTGAAGTCGTCGTCGGTCGTCGGGATCGCGCGGAGGACTCTCGTCAGCCAGCCGCCCAGCAGGGTAGAGGTGAGCCCAGGCGTGAGCTCGCCTATCAGGTAGGTATCGATGAGCACGAGCGCCACGGGGGCCAGCCCGATCCCCTCGAGGTGGTGGGTCAGGGCGTGCGCCAGCCAGCCGCCCGATGACAGGCCGACGAGCGCGAACGGACCGTCGGCGGCGGCCTCCTGCACGCGCTCGACGTAGGCCGCGACGGCCGCCGCGCGATCGATGGGCAGGTGCTCGTCGGCGCCCTGGCCGGGGTTGGAGAGCCCCCAGACGGCGCGCCGGCCGGCCAGGCAGGACGCCAGCGGGGCATACGTGAGGCGGGTCGAGGCGCCGGGCAGGATCGGCGGCAGGCAGAGCAAGGACGCCTGCGCGCTGGTGCCGTGGGCGAGCTGCACGGGGCGCGCGGAGGTCGCGTGCGGGGTCGCGCGAGCCCTTGCCTCGCGGCCGTGGCGGATCCGGGCGGCCAGGCGCAGCAGCTCCTGCGCCAGCTCGGGCTCGCCGAGCTGCCAGAGCTGCATGAACTTGCCGACCAGCGCCGCTTCGCCGTCCGCCGCGAGCGGGGCGCCTGGAGCGGGCGTGCCCGGAGCGGCCGGTGGCGCGACATCGCGCGCCGCGGTGGGCGCGGCGTCGCGGTCGAGCAGGTCGAGTAGCCGGTGGGTGGCCCGGTCGATGGTGGGGAATTCGAAGAACAGCGTGGCGTGGAGCCGGAGGCCCGTGGCGGTGGCGAGCCGGGTGCGGAGCTCGAGCGCCATCAGCGAGTCGAGGCCGAGCTCCGCCAGCGGGCGCTCGGGCGCCAGCGTGCTCGGATCGGCGATGCCAAGGACGGAGGCCACCTCGGCGCGGACCCGCTCGAGCAGCGCGCGCGCGCGCTCGGCCGGCGATAGCGCCCGCAGCTGCTCCGCCATCCCCGCTCCGGCGGCGGCCTTCGCGGCGAGCCGCCGCAGCCGGACGCCCCGGACCAGTCCCCGGAGCATGGGCGACAGCGCCGGGCCCTGCGCGCCGAGCGCGGCGGTGTCCAGCCGCGCCGGCACCAGCGTCGCGTCCGGCCGCGCGAGCGCGGCATCGAGCAGCGCCAGCCCCTCGTCCGACGTCAGCGCGAGCACACCACTGCGCGCCATGCGCCCGACCTGGGACTCCGACAGGTGCGCGGTCAGCCCGGTCCGGGTCTCCCAGAAGCCCCAGGCGAGCGAGAGCCCAGGCAGCCCCAGGGCCCGGCGATGCTGGGCGAGCGCGTCGAGGGACGCGTTCGCCGCGGCGTAGTTGGCTTGGCCCGGGCCGCCGAGCACGCCCGCCAGCGACGAGAACAGCACGAACGCCGACAGGTCCAACGACCGGGTCAGCTCGTGCAGGTGCACCGCCGCGTCGAGCTTGGCGCGCAGGACCGCCCCGAGCCGCGCCGGCGTGAGCGCGCCGACGACGCCGTCGTCGAGCACGCCCGCGGCGTGGATCACCGCGGTCAGCGGGTGCGCAGGCGGGATCGCCGCGAGCACCGCGGCGAGCGCGTCGCGGTCGGCCGCGTCGCACGCTGCGAGCGTGACGTGCGCGCCGGCCGCCTCGAGCTCGCGCGCGAGTGCCTCGGCGCCGGGCGCGGCCGGGCCTCGCCGCGACACCAGCACCAGGTGGGTCACGCCGTGCGCAGCGACCAGGTGTTGCGCCAGCAGCGCCCCCAAAGTCCCCGTCCCGCCCGTGATCAGCACCGTGCCCCCGGCCCGCAGCGGCCGGGGCGCCGCGTCTCCGGCCGCGTCCCGAGGCCGCGGCGGGCGCGCCGCGACGAGCCGGGGCACCAGGCACACGCCGTCGCGCACCGCCAGCTGGGGCTCCGCCGCGTCGAGCCCGGTGAGCCGCACCGCGCGCGACGCGCTGTGATCGTCGCGGTCCACCAGCAGGATCGCACGGTCCGGGTGCTCACTTTGCGCGGACCGGACCAGTCCCCACAGCGGCGCGTGGACCAGGTCCGGCACGCCGTCGTCGGGGCGCGCGGCCACCGCGCCGCGCGTCAGCACGAGCAGCCGCGACGCGGCCAACCGCTCGTCGGCCAGCCAGCCCTGGAGCGCGGCGAGCCCCCGCGCCGCAGCGCCGTGCGCGGCGGCGATCAGGTTGGCCGGCGCCACCGCGGCGCGCCCCGCCAGCACGACCACGTCGGGGGGCGCGGCGCCCTGATCCAGCGCGGCGCGTAGCGCGGCGAGGTCGGCGTGGCGCTCGAGCACGACACCGGCCGGCACCTCCTCGAGCGCTCCCTCGAGCGCTCCCTCGAGCGCCTCCAGGACGGCCCAGCGCTCCGGCCGCTGCGGCGCGGCTGGCGCGCTGGCCAGCTCGGTCCACGCGACCCGCAGCAGCGCATCCTGGTGTGTCCATCGCGCCTCGCGCACCTGTGCCGCCGACGCCGGCCGGCTCGTCAGCGCCTCGATCTGCGCCAGCGGCTCGCCCGCGCCATCGGCCAGCGCGAGCGAGATCTCGCCCGCCGCGGCGCCGTGCACCAAGCGCACGCGGAGAGTCGACGCGCCCACCGCGCGCAGCGAGACGCCGCGGAACACAAACGGCAGCGCCACCTCCGCGCGCTCGCCCAGCCCCTCCGCCGCCAGCGCGTGTAGCGCGGCATCGAGCAGCGCCGGGTGCAGCGCGAACCGCTCCGCGTCCGCGGCGATCACCGCGGGGAGCGCGGCCTCTGCGAACCGCTCGTCGCCGCGCCGCCACACGCCCCGCAGCCCCTGAAACGCCGCGCCGTAGTCGAGCCCCGCCGCGGCCAGCTCCGTGTACAGCCCCTCGATCGCCAGCGGGGTCGCGCCCGGCGGCGGCCACGCGTGTAGATCGAGCGCGGTCGCGCCCCCCGGCGCCGCGGGCGCGAGCGTGCCGCTGGCGTGCCGCGTCCACGCCGCGCCGGGCGGTGCATCCTCCGCGCGCGCGTGGATCGCCAGTGATCGCCGCCCCGTCTCGTCGGGCGCGCCTACCGCGACCTGCACCACCACCGCGCCCTGCGCCGCGACCGCGAGCGACGTCTCCAGCACCAGCTCTTCGACCGCGTCGAGCCCGGTGCGGTGCGCCGCCACGAGCGCCAGCTCGACGAATGCGGCGCCCGGCACGATCACCGTGCCGAACACCACGTGACCGGCCAGCCAGGGGTGCTCGGCCAAGGACAGCCGGCTCGTGAACAGAACCTCATCGCGGTCGGCCACCGCCAGCGCGGCGCCGAGCAGCGGATGGTCGGTCGGCGTCAGGCCCGCGGATGACACATCGGCGCTGCGCGTCCTCGGTGCGTCGAGCCAGAACCGCTGGCGCTGGAACGCGTACGTCGGCAGCTTGATCCGCCGCGGCCGTGCGCCCGAACCGGCGCCGAGCAGATCGAAGCACGCGGCCCAGTCGACGCGCTGGCCGCGGGTGTGCAGCTCGCCGAGCGACCGCACGAACCGCGCGAGGTCGTCGTCGTCGCGCCGCAAGGTCCCGATCACCGCGGTGCGCGGGGCCAAAGCCGGCCGCGGCTCCGCGGGAGCCTCGGCACGCTCCACGATCTCGGCCAGCGCCAGCGCGAGCACCGGGTGCGGGCTGACCTCGACGAAGCACCGGTGACCGTCGGCCAGGAGCCGCGCCGTCGCGTCCGCAAACCGGACGGTCTGGCGCAGGTTGCGATACCAGTACTGCGCGTCCAGCTCGTCCCCCGCCACGGGCGCCCCGGTCACCGTCGAATACAGCGGGATCGCCGCCAGCCGCGGCGTGATCCCGGCCAGCGCGGCTCCCAGCTCGGCCGCGACCGCCTCCACCTGCGCGGTGTGCGAGGCATAGTCCACCCGCACCTGCCGCGCGAAGATCTGCGCTGCCCCCAGCTGTCCGAGCAGGGCCTCGATCGCCGCCGGCTCGCCGGCGACCAAGGTCGCCGTCGGGCTGTTGATCGCCGCCACCGCCAGCCGCGCGCCGAACGGCGCGAGGTGCGGCGCCAGCGCGCCCTCCCCGAGCTCCACCGCCGCCATCGCCCCCTGCCCGGCGAGCCGGGTCAGCGCGCGGCTGCGCAGCGCGACCACCGCCGCCGCATCCTCGAGCGTCAACGCGCCTGCGACGTAGGCTGCCGCGACCTCGCCCTGGCTATGGCCGATCACCGCATCGGGCGTGACGCCCACTGCCCGCCACAGCGCCGCCAGCCCGACCATGACCGCGAACAGCGCCGGCTGCACGACGTCGACGCGGTCGAGCCCGGGCGCGCCCGGCTCGCCGCGTAGCACCGCGAGCAAGGACCAGCTGACGTGGGGCGCGAGCGCGCGCGCGCAGGCATCGATCTGCGCGCGGAACACCGGCGCGGTGTCGAGCAGCGAGCGCGCCATGCCCGGCCATTGCGAGCCCTGGCCCGGGAACACGAACACCAGCTTGCCGCCGCCGGCAGGCGGGCCCACCACCGCCGCCGGCGCCGTCCGGCCCTCCGCGATGGCGTCGAGCCCGTCGAGCAGCGCCTGCCGCTCCCGAGCGACCACCATCGCGCGATGCTCGAGCTGCGACCGCACCGTGGCCAGCGAGTACGCTACGTCGGCCAGCGCCAGCTCGGGGTGCGCCATCACGTGCGCGCGCAGCCGCGCCGCCTGCGCGCGCAGCGCCGCCTCGCTCCGCCCGGAGACCAGCACCGGCCACTCGAGGACGTGGCCAGCGGCACGATCCCCGGACTGGTCCGGGGTCTCGAGCAGCTCCGGCGGCGCCTCCTCGACGATCACGTGGGCGTTGGTGCCGCTGACGCCGAACGACGACACTCCCGCCCGGCGCGGCCGGCCGTTGGTCTGCCACGGCACCGGCTCGTGGAGCAGCTGGACCGCGCCCGCCGCCCAGTCGATATGCGGCGACGGCTGCTCGGCGTGCAGCGTCCGCGGCAGGAGCCCGTGCTGGAGCGCAAGCACCATCTTGATCACCCCGCCCACCCCGGCGGCGGCCTGGGTGTGGCCCAGGTTCGACTTGAGGCTCCCCAGCCACAGCGGCCGGTCCGCGGCGCGGGCCTGGCCGTACGTGGCCAGCAGCGCGTGGGCTTCGATCGGATCGCCCAGCGTCGTTCCGGTCCCGTGCGCTTCCACGGCGTCGATGTCTCCGGGCAGAAGCCGCCCCGAGGCGAGCGCCTGGCCGATCACCCGTTCCTGCGCCGGCCCGTTGGGCGCGGTCAGGCCCTGGCTCCTGCCGTCCTGGTTGACGGCCGAGCCGCGCAAGAGCGCGAGCACTGGGTGCCCGTTGCGCCGCGCATCGGACAGCCGCTCGAGCAGCACCATGCCCGCGCCTTCGCCCCACCCGGCGCCATCGGCCGCCGCCGAGAACGCCTTGCAGCGGCCATCGGGGGCCATCCCCCGCTGGCGGCTGAACGTGATGAACGCGCTCGGGGTCGCCATCACGGTGACGCCGCCGGCGAGCACGAGCGTGCACTCGCCCTGCCGCAGCGCCTGCGCCGCCAGATGAATCGCCACCAGCGACGAGCTGCACGCGGTGTCCACCGTCAGCGTGGGACCGTGCAACCCGAGCGTGTATGCGATCCGCCCCGACGCCACGCTCGGCAAGCTGCCGATGCCGACGTAGCCCTCCAGATCCCCCGGCACGTCCCGCAGCCGCGCCGCGTAGTCGCTGTAGCTCACCCCGACGAACACGCCGGTGTTCGAGCCCTGCAGCGTCGTCGGATCGATCCCCGCGCGCTCGACGGTCTCCCACGCCGTCTCGAGCAAGAGCCGCTGCTGCGGATCGATCGCGAGCGCCTCGCGCGGGCTGATGCCGAAGAACGCGGCGTCGAAGTGATCGGCGTCGTAGAGGAACCCACCCGTGCGCGCGGAGCTCTTGCCAGTGGCCTCGGGGTCCGGATCGTAGAGGTCGACGTTCCAGCCGCGGTTGTCGGGGAAGCTCGAGATCACGTCCCGGCCCTCGGCCAAGAGGTCCCACAGCTCCTCGGGCGCGCGCACGCCGCCGGGGAACCGGCACCCCATCGCCACGATGGCGATCGGGTCGTCGGTGTCGGGCAAGAGGCTGGGCGCCGGCGCAGCCTCGGGGCTTGCGGCGGCATCCCCGAACAGGTGGCGCTCGAGGAACCGGACCAGTGCGGCGGGCGTCGGGTGATCGAACAGCAGCGTGGCGTGCAGGCGGGTCGCGGCGGCGGTGGCGAGCCGGTTGCGCAGCTCGAGCGCCATCAGCGAATCGAGCCCCAGCTCCTGCAGCGGCCGCTCGGGCACCAGCGTGCTCGGGTCGGCGATCCCGAGCACGGCCGCGATCTCGGCGCGCAGCCATGCGAGCAAGGCATGGCTGCGGTCCTGGGCCGACAGCGCGCCGAGGCGGTGCTTGAGCGACGAGGTCGCCGCCGCAGGTGCGGCCAGGGGACGCGCCACCGGGCCCCGGACCAGTCCGCGGAGCAGAGGCGGCAAGCCATGCGGATGCGCGCGCCGCGCGGCGGCATCGAACCGGGCGGGGACCAGCGCGGCGTCCGGCCGCCCCAGCGCAGCATCCAGCAGCGCGAGCCCCTCGTCTGACGACAGGCCGCGCATGCCACCGCGCGCCATCCGGCCCAGGTCGCTGGTCGTCAGGTGCGCGGTCAGTCCGGTCCGGGTCTCCCAGTATCCCCACGCGAGCGCCAGCGCGGGGAGTCCCCGGGCTCGCCGATGGTGGGCGAGGGCGTCGAGGAACGCGTTGGCCGCCGCGTAGCTGGCCTGGCCCGGACTGCCCGTGACCCCCGCGACCGACGAGAACAAGATGAATGCCGACAGATCCAGCGTGCGCGTCAGCTCGTGCAGATGGACGGCGGCGTCGAGCTTGGCGCGGAGGACCGGGTGCAGCCGCTCCGGCGTGAGCGCACCGAGCACGCCATCATCGAGCACGCCGGCGAGATGAATGACCGCGGTGAGCGGGTGCTCGCGCGGAATCTCAGCCAGCAGCGCCGCGAGCGCGGCCCGGTCGGCGGCATCGCACGCGACGATGGTGGCGCGCGCGCCCGAGGCCTCGAGCTCGCGCGCGAGCGCCGCGGCGCCGGGGGCCGCGGGGCCCTGCCGCGACGCGAGTACCAGGTGCAAAACCCCGTGGACGGTGACCAGGTGGCGGGCGAGCAGCGCCCCCAGCGTCCCGGTGCCGCCGGTGATCAGCACCGTGCCGTCCGGTGCCAGCGGTCGCGGCACGGTGAGCACCAGCTTGCCGACGTGACGTGCTTGCGCCAGCGCGCGGAATGCTCGCGGCGCCTCGCGGACGTCGTGCACCGTGACCGGCAACGGCTGCAACGCGCCGCGCTCGAACAGCGCCATCAGCGTGGCCAGCATCTGCTGGATGCGCTCGGGGCCTGCCTCGAGGAGGTCGAACGCGCGATAGACGACGCCAGGATGGTCCTGCGCCACCCGCTCGGGCTCGCGGATATCGGTCTTGCCCATCTCGACGAACCGACCCCCGCGCACGAGCAGCCGCAGCGAGGCATCCACGAGCTCGCCGGCCAGGCTGTCGAGCACGACGTCGACACCGCGCCCGCCGGTGGCGCGCAGGAACTGCGATTCGAACAGGGCCGTGCGCGACGACGCCAGACGATCCGGGTCGAACCCGAGCGCGCGCAGCGTGTCCCACTTGCCAGGGCTGGCGGTGCCGAACACCTCGGCGCCCAGGTGGCGCGCGAGCTGGGTCGCCGCCATGCCCACGCCGCCAGCCGCCGCGTGGATCAGCACCCGCTCGCCGGGCTGGAGCTTCGCGAGGTCGACCAGCCCGTAGTACGCGGTCAAGAACACCACCGGGACGGCCGCCGCGTCGACGAACGACCACTCCGCAGGCATCCGCGCGAGCAGCCGATGATCGGTGACCGCGATGGGACCGAACGCAGCATGCAAGAGGCCCAGCACGCGGTCGCCGGGGGCCACGGTGGATACGCCCGGGCCGACCTCGAGCACGATCCCCGCACCCTCGACGCCTGAGGGGACCTGCTCACCCGGACGCAAGCCCACGCCGGCCAGGGCAATCATGACGTCGCGGAAGTTGAGGCCGGCAGCGTGGACGGCGACGCGCACCTGACCTTCACCGAGCGGTGCGAGTGCTTCGGGATGCGCGACCAAAGTCAGGCTCTCCAGCGTGCCCTGGGTCGGGATCTCCAGCCGCCACGCCCGCGTGGCCGGAGGCACGAGCGTGTCTCGCATGCGCGCCGGCGCGAGCCGCGGAGCCAGGCACGTGCCATCGCGCAGCGCCAGCTGCGTCTCGTCCGGGGCCCACGCGGTGAACCGCACCTCGCGCGAAGCCTCGGTGTCGTCGCTGTCGACCAGCACGATGGACCGATCAGGGTGCTCGCTCTGCGCGGTCCGGACGAGTCCCCACAGCGGCGCATGGACGAGATCGGGCACGCTGTCGCCGGCGCGCGTCGCGACGGCGCCGTAGGTGAGCACGACCAGGCGAGACGATGCCCACCGCTCGTCAGCGAGCCAGGCCTGCAGCAAGCTCAGCACCTGCGCGGTGGCTGCGTGGGCCGCGCCGATCAGATCGGCCGATTCGCTGGCCGCGGGTGAGCGCCACGGCACCACGATCGCGTCGGGGACCGGCGCGCCGCGGCCCTGCGCGGCGGTCAGCGCGGCGAGGTCGGGGTAGCGCTCGATCGCGACACCCGCGGGCCGCAGCACGAGCGCATCCGGGGCGCCGACGAGCGCCCAGCGCTCGGGCTTGGGCGTAGCAGCGACGCTCGGCAGCAGGGTCCACTCGACGCGCAGCAGGGCGTCCTGAGCGGACCCGCGCGCGGTGCGCAGCTGGTCCGCGGAGGCCGGCCGGGCCGTCAGTGCCTCGACGGACGCCAGTGGCTCGCCGGCTCCATCGGCGATCGTGAGCGAGACTGTGTGCTCCGCCGCGCTGCGCGCGAACCGTACGCGGACGGCAGACGCGCCGACCGCGCGCAACGCCACGCCACGCCACGCGAACGGCAGCGCGACTTCGGCGCCGAAGCCGCGGCCATCTGCTACGAGCGCGTGCAGCGTTGCGTCGAGCAGCGCCGGATGCAGGGCGAACCGTGCCGCCTCCTCGGCCGTGGCGTTGGGGAGCGCGGCTTCGGCGAACAGCTCGTCCCCCCGCTGCCAGACGCCGCGCAGGCCCTGGAAGTCCGCCCCGTAGGCGAGCCCCATCTCGGCGAGCCGTTCATACAGCCCATCGAGCGCGAGCGCGGCGGCGCCCGGTGGCGGCCACGCGCGCAGATCGTACGCGGCCTCGCCCGCCAGCGGACTGGCCGCCAGCGTCCCGCTGGCGTGCCGGGTCCACGCCGCATCGGCGGGCGCGTCCTCGGCGCGTGCGTGGACTGCGAGCGAGCGCCGGCCGCTGGCGTCGGGAGCGCCGACCGTGAGCTGGACGAGCACAGCCCCCCGCGCGGGGATCACGAGCGCCTGCTCGAGCGTGAGCTCCTCCACCTGCTCTAGCCCGACCCGGTGCGCCGCGACGAGCGCCAGCTCGACGAACGCGGTGCCGGGCAAGATGACCGTGCCGAACACCGCGTGACCGGCGAGCCACGGGTGCTCGGCCAACGACAGCCGGCCGGTGAACACGAAGCCATCGCTGTCGGCGAGCGCGAGCGTGGCCCCGAGCAACGGATGGTCCGCGGGCACAAGCCCGGCGGACGCGACGTCGGCGCTCTTGCCCGTCGGCGCCTCGAGCCAGAACCGCTGGCGCTGGAAGGCATACGTCGGCAGGTCGACGCGCCGCGGGCGCGGCAGGGGCCTGTGCCCGTCACCGGCCGCGCCGCCGAGCAGATCGAAGACGGCGGTCCAGTCGACGGGCTGCCCCCGGGTGTACAGCTCGCCCAGCGAGCGCAGCATGCGCGCGAGGTCGCCCTCGTCGCGACGCAGCGAGCCGACGATGGTGCCGCCGGCCGCCACGGGCTCGAGTGTCTCGGTCAGCGCGAGCGTGAGCACCGGGTGCGGGCTGACCTCGACAAAGCGCCGGTGCCCGTCGGTGACGAGCCGGTGCGCGGCGTCCGCAAACCGGACGGTCTGGCGGAGGTTGCGATACCAGTACCCGCCGTCCAGCTCGCCGCCCAGCACGGGCTCGCCAGTCACCGTCGAGTACAGCGGGAGGGTCGCCGCGCGGGGCGCGATCCCGGCCAGCGCCGCCCCGAGCTCCGCCTCCACCGCCTCCACCGCCGCGCTGTGGGACGCGTAGTCCACGCGCACCGGGCGCGCGAACACCTGCGCCGCTGCGAGCTTTTCGAGCAACGCGGCGATCGCCGCCGGCTCACCGGCCACCACGGTCGCCCGCGGGCTGTTGATCGCCGCGATCGCCACGCGCCCACCGAACGGTGCGAGGTGCGGCGCGAGCGCGTCGGCGCCGAGCTCCACGGCGGCCATCGCGCCGTGACCGGCGAGTCGAGCCAGCGCCCGACTGCGCAGCGCCACCACCGCCGCTGCATCTTCGAGCGACAGCGCGCCCGCGACGTACGCCGCGGCGATCTCCCCCTGGCTGTGTCCGACCACGGCGTCCGGCGCGATGCCCATCGCGCGCCACAGCGCGGCGAGCCCGACCATGACCGCGAACAGCGCGGGCTGCACGACATCGACCCGCTCGAGCCCGGGCGCGTCGGCATCGCCGCGGAGCACTGCGAGCAAGGGCCAATCCACGTGGGGCGCCAGCGCGCGCTCGCAGGCCGCGATCTGGTCGCGGAACACGGGCGCGGTGTCGAGCAGCGAGCGCGCCATGCCCGGCCATTGCGAGCCCTGGCCGGGGAACACGAACACCACCTTGCCGTCACTGGTGCATTGCCCCACCACCGCGTGCGGCGTCGGCTGGCCCTCGGCGACCTGTGCCAGCGTGTCGAGCAGCTCCGCCCGCTCGCGCGCGACCAGCGCGGCGCGATGCGTGAACGCAGGCCGCGTGGTGGCCAGCGAGTACGCCACGTCGATCAGCGCCAGCTCGGGGTGCGCCGCCAGGTGCGCGCGCAGCCGCGCGGCCTGCGCCCGCACCGCCGCTTCGATCTTGCCCGATAGCAGCACGGGCACCGCCGGCGGGACCACCGCCGCCATCCCGCCGCCGGCATCCGGGAGCTCGCTCGGATCCGCGGCCGCGGGTCCTGCGTCGGTGTCGCGGACGTCCGGCGGCGTGGCGGGTGGCGCCTGCTCCAGGATGACGTGTGCATTGGTCCCGCTCACGCCGAAGGACGACACGCCCGCGCGACGAGGCTGGCCGTCGCCGACCCACGGCACCGGCTCGGTCAGCAGCCGCACCGCTCCCATCGACCAGTCGATGTGTGGCGACGGCTCCGCCGCGTGCAGCGTCTGCGGTAGGAGGCCGTGCTGCATCGCCAGCACCATCTTGATCACGCCGCCGACGCCGGCCGCGGCCTGGGGGTGCCCGAGGTTGGACTTGAGGCTGCCCAGCCACAGCGGCCGCGCCGCGCTGCGCGCCTGCCCGTAGGTGGCCAAGAGGGCGTGGGCCTCGATCGGATCGCCGAGTGTGGTGCCCGTGCCGTGGGCCTCGACGGCATCGATGGCCTCGGGCGCGAGCCCGGCCGCCGCGAGCGCCTGCAGGATCACGCGCTCCTGCGCGGGCCCGTTGGGTGCGGTGAGGCCCTGGCTCTTGCCGTCCTGGTTGATGGCGGAGCCGCGCAAGAGCGCGAGCACCGGATGGCCATGGCGCTGCGCATCGGACAGCCGCTCGAGCAGCACCATGCCCGCGCCTTCGCTCCAGCCGGTGCCATCAGCCGTCGCCGAGAACGCCTTGCAGCGGCCATCCGGTGCCAGCCCGCGCTGGCGACTGAACATGACGAACGCGCCCGGGGTCGCCATCACGGT
>Ga0247790_10000280_pt1 | contig 21525 bp, 12 predicted proteins | sample UWRJS171409R4_FD_179913 | JGI IMG/M metagenome (GOLD analysis project Ga0247790, IMG submission 179913) | Soil microbial communities from Arlington Agricultural Research Station in Wisconsin, United States - UWRJ-S171-409R-4 | ecosystem: Environmental > Terrestrial > Soil > Agricultural land... | reverse complement strand
GGCGCTGGCGGTGGCGCGGCAGGTGCGGGCGCAGGCGCGGGTGCAGGCGCGGCCGGCTTTGGCGCTGGCGCTGGCGCGGCAGGTGCGGGCGCAGGCGCGGGTGCAGGCGCGGCCGGCTTTGACGCGGGTGCGGGTGCTGGCGCGGACTCGGGCGCGAGCTTGAACACGGCGAGCGACCGCTTCGAGCCATCGAGCTGCATGATCTCTTCGATCTTCTCGAACGTGCCCGTGCGGTCTGCCAGCGTGTCGCCATCGGCGAGCGGCTCGCTCGCGCGCAGCAGGAAGGCGGCTGCGCCGTCCGGGCCGGCGATCGAGAAGAGTTCGTTGTCCTTGCCGAGCACGCGACCGGCGACCTGGTACTTGCAGTTGGGGACCGAGCGCGGGCCCGGCGCGGCCTTCAGCTTCTCGGCGAACTCGAGCGCCGTACGGCCGAAGCAACGCTCGGCCTCCTTGGCGAGCTTGGCCTCCTGCTCGGCCTTGAGCTTGGCCTCTTTGGCGTCCTGCTCGGCCTTGAGCTTGGCCTCCTTGGCGTCGCGCTCGGCCTTGAGCTTGGCCTCCTTGGCGTCCTGCTCGGCCTTGAGCTTGGCGAGCTTGGCATCTTCCTCGGCTTTGCGCTTGGCGTCCGCCTGCGCGACGCGCTCGACGTCCTCGCGCCCCGGGAACATGCGCCATACGCGGTCAGCCTTGAGCAGCCCACACTGCGGTGTGTATCCGATATACGGCGTGACGCAGGCGTCGCGAGCAGCCGGCTTCTTCAGGCGGCAGCCGCGGAGATCAGCGATCACCGCCTTCAGCTCGACGAGGCACGTGCCGGACTGGGAGACCTCGTCTGGCTTGACGGGAGCGGGCACCTCCGGCCACGGCGCCTGCTTCCAGCAGGCGAGGCCCTCGTCGACGTCGGCGTCGAGCGCGAGCTGGCACTCGGCGATGCGGGCGCGGAAGCAGCGCTGGAGCTCGGCGTCGATCTGGGCGCGTGTCGGCCGGCCTCGGGTGGTCTTCGCGCGGAGCTCGGTCTCGGCGCGCTTGCGGGTGCACGCTCCGGCGAGCGGATCTGGCGGCGGCGGCGGCGTGGCCGGCGGTGCGGGCGGCGCGGCCTTATCGTCGGGCTTTGCCGGCGGCGCCGGTGGCGTGGGCAGCTTGGCCTTGTCGTCAGGCTTTGCCGGCGGTGCCGGTGGCGCGGCCTTGTCGTCGGGCTTTGCTGGCGGCGTCGCGGGCGGCGCGGCCTTGTCGTCGGGCTTGGCCGGAGGCGCTGGCGGCGCGGGCGGCGCAGCCTTGTCGTCGGGCTTGGCCGCTGGCGGTTTGGCCGCTGGTGGCGCGGCCGCTGGTGGCGCGGCCGCTGGTGGCGCGGCCGCCGGTGGCGCGGCTGCCGGCGGCGCTGGCGCTGGCGGCGCGGCGCTGGGCGGGCCGGCGGTCGGCTGGGCCACGGCGACCGCGGCGGTGAGCGAGGACGCGATGGCGAGCGCGGCGAGCAGCAAGCACCCCGAGAAGCGAGCCATAAACACCGTAGGTATCACGCTACCCGGAGGCGCGCTTGCCGCACAGCCGCGTCATGTGCGGCGCGAGGCCCGCCGCGTCGATCTCGATCGGATCGCCGTGGCACGGCAGGAGCCGTGCGATCGGCCACTCGAGGATCCGCGCGGCCGACGCCTGCGCCGCGGCGCGGTCCTTGCGCATCCAGCGCCACTGGCGGCTCTGCGCGAGGCCGCCACCGCCGACCCCCGTCAGCTTGAGCGCGAGGCGGGTGCGGAGGTTTTTGTGCCGCGTGATGTTGAAGAAGAGGTCGGCGCAGACGAGCGTGCCGCTCGGCCGGTGCAGCAGCACCGCCTCGGAAAGCTTCGGCACGCCGCCGATCAGCTCGAGCGCGACGGCCTCGCCCCACGGCGCGGCCGCGCCGTCCCCGAGCACGTGATCCACCGCGAGCTGGGGCTGCTTGTCGGTGACGCCCGGCGCCGCGTACAAGGCCGCCCGCGGCCAGCGCGCCTTCGCCGCGGCCGCGTACATATGGTGCAGCCGGTTGGGCGCCACGATGTGCGCCACCTCGCCGGCGGCGTCGATCGCGGCCGCGGCCGCGTCGTCGAACGCGATCGGCGAGTAGACGAGCAAGCTGCGATCGGCGAGCCGGAGCACCGTCGCGGAGAGCGGCAGCATGATGCCCCCGGGCATGCGGAGATCGGGGCTCTTGATCTGCCAGACGTCCGTCGCGATCGCGTCCATGCGCGGCAGTAGACCGCGAGCGCCGCGCGTGCTGCCTGCGGTGCGTCGCCGCAGCGACCGTCGCGGCGCCGGGCTCACGGCTTCAAGATCACGCCTTCGCCCCGCTTGCCGTTCATCGTGACGACGAGCGGCCGCTCGAACCGCAGGTGGCGCACGCACGACGTCTCGCGCGCGGCTGGCTGCGCGGCGAGCCACTCCCAGTCGACGAAGCCCTCGCCGGCGTCCGGGTTGACCGTGAAGTATCCGACGTGGAATGACGTCAGGTTCTGGAAGAAGTGCGTGCCCTGCGACGGCGCGACCTTGATGTCCTCGAAGCCGGCCTCGACGATCACGCGCGCCCCCGAGATCTGGTCCCACGTGACGGGGATGCCGAGCCACGGATCCGCCGAGCCCCAGCGGCCGACGCCGACGAGCAGGTACGGCCGCCCCGCCAGCTCGGCGTTGAGCTGCGCGATCTCGGCGGCGGCGCGGCGGCTGGCCGCGCGATCGAAACGCTGGCGATCGATGACGATCGCGTCGTAGAGGTCGTCGATCCGGCCGTTGCCGAGGACGCTGGTGCTGCGGCACACCGCGGCGCCCGGCTCGACCGGGCCGAGCGCCAGCTCCTCGGCCTCCGCCGCGCGCGCGAGCGGCCGCAGCTGGAGGAACGCGAGCTCGCGCTTGCCGAGATCCACCGCGAACTCGATCTCGACCGGCGCGCCCATGCCCCAGCGGCCGATCGCGAGCAGCCGATCGAGCAGCTTCGCGAGCGGGAACGCCTCGTGCTTGAGGATCGCCGCGAACGTCACGACGCGCACGCCGGCGCGCGAGGTGCCCTCGTAGATCGCGTCGTTCTCGCGCGAGTACGTGGACGCGACCGCGCCGAGCGTGCCGTCGATCTCGGCGGCCTCGAGCTCGTAGCGCGTCTCGCGCATGTCGGCGCCGCCCGCGCCGCCCGCGTCGCCGGCACCGCCCCCGGCATCCGCGGCCAGATCCAGCGCCCAGAACTGGCGCTGCGAGCTCGCGAGCACGTCGCGCACCGACGAGAGCTGCACCAGGTGCTGCGGGTAGCGCGGGCAGAACCTGAGGCAGCGCTCGCCCTCGACGACGCTCCTGCCGAGCCCGAGCGCGACGGCCGCGACGCCGTCGTCGGGGGTCTCGGGCGGCGTGGGGTAGAAGTTGTGCGAGCGCGCGACCCCGGCGAAGTCCGGGTAGAACCGCGCGCCGTGCGTGCGCCCGCACAGGCGCTGCACGATCACCGCCATCTTCTCCTCCTCGAGGCGGTACGGCGTCGCGCGGATGTACTGCTTGGCGGCCTGCGAGAACGTCGACGCGTACACGCGCACGATCGCGCGGACGAGCCGCTCGAGCCGCCGCTCGAGCGCGGCGTCGTGGCCGAGCATGAACGTCTCGTAGATGCCCGCGAACGGCTGGTACTGCGAGTCCTCGAGCAGGCTCGACGAGCGCACCGCGAGCGGGCCCGGCAGGCGCGGCAGGAGCGCCGCGAGGTCGTCGCGCGCGTCCTGCGGGAAGCGCGCCGCGAGGAAGCGGCGCTCGATCGCCGCCTCGTCGTCGGTGTGGAGCGCGAAGTCGCGGAGGTCGTTGTCCTCGAGGAAGCGGTCGAACACGTCGGTGGCCAGCACGACGGCCGCCGGCACGGACACCCCGATACCCGGCAGGTCGTCGGTGACCGGTTCGCGGCCGAGCAGCATGCGCATGAACGCCAGGCCGCGCGCCTTGCCGCCGAGCGAGCCGCCGCCGATGCGCTGGAAGTCGTGGCGCGGATCGAACGCGCCGCGGTCGTAGTCGGCGACCACGTCGAGGCTGCGATCGCGGCGGTACCGCGCGATCGTCTCGATCAGGTACGTGCGGACCTGCTCGGGGTCGGCGAAGTCCGACACCCGGCGCGGCCGGATGTGCTCGGCCAGCACGAACTCGGTGCGCGCCTTGAGCCAGCTCGAGAAGTGGTTGCGCTCGGCGTGGTACGCGATGCTGGCCGCCGGGACGGTCGCGAGCTTCTCCTCGAGCGACTTCAGATCGTACGCGCGGCCGAGGTTCGCGCCGTCGGCGGCGCGGAACACGAAGTCGCCGAAGCCCAGGTACTCGATCATGAACCGGCGCAGGTCGGCGAGCAGGGTCGGCGAGCCCTTGATGAGGAACGACGCGCCCACGTCCGACGCGCCGACCCAGTGATCCGGCTTCGACGACTGGAGCAGCACCGGCACGTCCGGCGAGCGCGCGCGGACGGCGCGCGCGAACTCGAGCCCCGCCTCGACCGACAGCTTGCCGTCAGCGGGGAACTCGATGTCCGAGATCACGCCGAGCACGTGCTCCTCGAACTGGGTGAACGCGAGCCACGCCTCCTCGTACGAGCTGCACAGGAGGATCTTCGGGCGCGCGCGCATCCGCATGATCTTGTCGGAGACGTTGACGCCCTCGGAGATGAGGCGCCGCGAGTGGTGCAGAAGCTCGCCGTAGATCGCCGGCAAAAACGACGAGTAGTAGCGGACGTTGTCCTCGATCAAGATGATGACCTGGACGCCCATCACCTCGGTGTCGTGGGCGGCGTTGCGGCGATCCTCGACGTACTTGACGATCGCGAGCAGGATGCGCGCGTCGCCCTGCCACAGGAACGTGCGCTCGACGGCCGACATGTCGTGGTGCAGGGAGAAGCTCTTGACCTGCCGCGCGTCGAACGCGAGCAGGACGACCGGGAGCTCCCGGCCGAGCGCCTTCACGCGCGTCGCGAGCTCGGCGCCGTCCATGTCCGCGAGCTCCAGGCCGCTGATGATGAGGTTGAACCGGGGCGCCGCGCGGACCAGCTCGAGCGCCTCGGTCCCGGTCGCCACCGTCGTGAGCCCCGGCCCGTAGTGCAGATCGAGGTTGCGGAACTCGCCGACCACGCGCTCGCCGATCTGCCCCGCCTCCTCGAGCACGAACGAGTCGTACGGGCTCGCCACGAGCAGGATGTCCATGATGCGGTGCCGCATCAGCTCGTGGAAGTCCGTCCCGCCGCGGCGGTGACGAGGGCGCTGGCCCGTCCGGTTCATGGCCGGCGAGCTTACCCGCGGCGGCGGCGCGGCGGCGGGATGTTTGCTGAGTCTGGACTTGCCAAGTCCAGACTTGACAAGTCTAGACTTGGCAAGTCACCTTCCGGGTATGTCCGACACCCTCGACGAGCCCGAAGCGGCAGGGGACTTTGGTGGTGCTGGCGAGGTCGAGTTCGTCGGCCGCGCCGCGGAGCTGCGTCTCCTGGAGGAGGCGTGGCGGCGCCGCGAGGCGGCGTTCATCCCGATCTACGGCCGGCGCCGCATCGGCAAGAGCGAGCTGATCCTGCACTTCCTGCGCGGCAAGCAGGCGATCTACCACGTCGGCAAGGTCGCCCCGGCGGCGCTGCAGCTGCGCGAGTTCCTCGAGGAGTCGGCGCGCGCGCTCGGGGAGCCGCTGCTCGCGCAGCTGGCCGTGACTGACTGGCGCGCCGCCCTCGAGGCGGTGGTCGGTCGCGCGCTCGGCCGCGCGAAGGGCAAGCTCTTGCTCGCGCTCGACGAGTTCCAGTGGACGGCGGGCGCGAGCCCCGAGCTGCCGTCGGTCTTGCAGGAGCTGTGGGACCGCAAGTGGAAGAAGACAGGGCAGGTGATGCTGATCCTGTGCGGATCGTTCATCGGCTTCATGGAGCGCGAGGTCCTCGGCAAGAAGAGCCCGCTGTTCGGGCGGCGCACCGCGCAGATCCACCTGCAGCCGTTCGACTACCGCGAGGCCGCGCTGTTCCACCCGAGCTGGTCGCTCGCGAACCGCGCGCGCGCGTACTTCGTGTGCGGCGGCGTGCCGATGTACCTGAAGGCGTTCTCCGCCCACCGCTCGATCGAAGGCAACATCGAGGACAACCTGCTCACCGAGTTCTCGCCGATGTTCCGCGAGCCGGAGTTCTTGCTGCGCGAGGAGCTCCGCGAGGTCGAGACGTACCACGCGATCCTGCACGCGATCGCGGCCGGCCACGTCACAGCGAGCGCGATCGCGCAGGCGAGCGGCGCGCCGGTCCGCAGCTTGCCGTACTACCTCGATCGGCTCGTGCAGCTTGGCTACGTCGGGCGCCGGCACCCGCTGACCGGCGGCCGGCCGAACGCGCGGCAGGTCCGCTTCCTCCTCGATGATCCGCTGCTCCGGTTCTGGTTCCGGTTCGTGTTCCCCAGCCGCAGCTTCATCCAGAAGGCAGGTCCGGCGCGCGCCTACGCGGAGCTGATCAAGCCGCAGCTCGACTCGTACTTCGGCAGCTGCTTCGAGCGGCTGTGCCGCGAGGCGCTGCCGCACCTCCACGCGCGCGAGGGGACCGGCGCTACCACCGAGGCCGGGCAGTACTGGGACCGGGACGTCCAGATCGACGTCGTCGGGGTCCGCGGCGACGGCTGGATCGATCTCGGCGAGTGCAAGTGGGGGGCGATCGCCTCGGTGCCGCAGGTCCTCGCCGAGCTCGAGGCCAAGGCGCTCGCGTTCCCGAACCCGAAGAACGCCACGCTCGGCCGGCGCGTGTTCGCGCGCACCGTGCCGGCGGTGGCGCGCCGGCGCGCCCGGCAGGACGCGGCCGTTTCGTGGCACTCGCTCGAGGATCTGTACCGCGCCTGAGCGCCGCGGGGCGGCGCCAGCTACACGATGCCTTGATCCATCATCGAGTCGGCGACCTTCATGAAGCCGGCGATGTTCGCGCCGGCGACGTAGTTGCCGGAGACGCCGAAGCGGTCGGCCGTGCCGACGCACGCCTTGTGGATGCTGCGCATGATGACGCGCAGGCGCTCGTCGACCTCCTCGCGCAGCCAGCCGTAGCGCATGCTGTTCTGCGCCATCTCGAGGCCGGAGACGGCGACGCCACCGGCGTTGGCGGCCTTGCCGGGCCCGTAGAGGATCTTCGCGTCGACGAACTGCATGACGCCGTCGAGGTTGGTCGGCATGTTCGCGCCCTCGGCGACGACGTAGACGCCGTTCTTCAGGAGGTTCGCCGCGTCGCGGCCGCCGACCTCGTTCTGCGTCGCCGATGGGAACGCGCAGTGCGCGCGGTGCGCCCACAGCGGGTTGTGATCGAGCCTCGGATCGAGCGGGACGTAGACCGCGCTCTTGTACTGCGACGCGTACTCCTCGATCCGGCCGCGCCGCACGTTCTTGAGCGCCATGATGAACTTGAGCTTCTCGCGATCGATGCCGGCCTCGTCGTAGACGTAGCCGCTCGAGTCGGAGAGCGTCACCGGCCGGGCGCCGAGATCGAGCAGCTTCTCGATCGTGTACTGCGCGACGTTGCCGCTGCCCGAGACCAGGCACGTCTTGCCCTCGAGCGTCTCGCCGCGCGTCGCGAGCATCTCGGCCGCGAAGTACACGCAGCCGTAGCCGGTGGCCTCGGGCCGGATCAGCGAGCCGCCCCAGTTGAGCCCCTTGCCGGTGAGCACGCCGGTGAACTCGTTCCGCAGCCGCTTGTACTGGCCGAACATGTAGCCGATCTCGCGGCCGCCGACGCCGATGTCGCCGGCTGGCACGTCGGTGTTCGCCCCGATGTGCCGAGCGAGCTCCGTCATGAAGCTCTGGCAGAAGCGCATCACCTCGTGATCGCTCTTGCCCTTCGGATCGAAGTCCGAGCCGCCCTTGCCGCCGCCCATCGGCAGCGTGGTGAGCGAGTTCTTGAACACCTGCTCGAACGCGAGGAACTTCAAGATGCCGAGGTTCACCGACGGGTGGAACCGCAGCCCGCCCTTGTACGGCCCGATCGCGCTGTTCATCTCGATCCGGAAGCCGCGGCTGATCTGCCCGCCTCCGCGGTCGTCAACCCACGGCACGCGGAACATGAGCACGCGCTCGGGCTCGATGATCCGCTCGAGGATCTTTGCGTGGCGATACTCGGGGTGCCGCTCGAGCACGAGCGAGAGCGACTCCGCCACCTCTTGCACCGCCTGGTGAAACTCGGGCTCGGCAGGGTTCTTACCCCGCACGTCCGACATCAACGCCGTCACGTAGTCGTTCATGGCCGGACAATATCCGGCCACCGCCCGGCCAGGCGTCCGGTCGCAGCCGGCCCCTATATAAAGGAGGTGGCGCGCCGCGTCGAGACTCGGCGCCGCTGCGAGATCTTCGAGCGGTGGGATGCACACATCATCCGACCGACATCAGACCTGCCTCGCCGTTCGGTCGGTACCGAACGGCTTGACCGCGGGGGGCGCACGGAGGAAATGTAACACCCTCATGAAGCTCGACATCAACGGTCAGGTCCGAGAGGTCGACGCGCCTCCAGAGATGCCATTGCTCTGGGTGCTGCGCGACATCGTAGGGCTCACGGGCACCAAGTTCGGCTGCGGCATGGCCCAGTGCGGCGCGTGCACGGTGCATCTCGACGGCAAGCCGGTCCGCGCGTGTGTCACGCCGGTCTCCAGCGTCGGCGCGCGCAAGGTGACGACGATCGAAGGCGTCTCGTCCGACGGATCGCACCCGGTGCAGCGCGCGTGGGCCGAGGCCGACGTGGTGCAGTGCGGGTACTGCCAGTCGGGCCAGATCATGACGGCGGTGGCGCTGCTCAACAAGAACGCGCAGCCGTCCGACGAGGACATCGACGCCGCCATGTCCGGCAACATCTGCCGGTGCGGCACTTACCAGCGCGTCCGCGAGGCGATCCACCTCGCGTCGCGCCTTACGCGAGGTGGCAAGTGAAGGTCTCTCGCCGCGGATTCCTCCAGGGCACCGCCGCCACGGCGGCGGGCCTCGTCATCGGCTTCTACGTGCCGCAGAAGGCGCGCGCGGCGGGACCGCCGAAGCCGGTGGCGCCGCCGCCGAACGCGTTCCTGCGGATCGGCACCGACGACTCGGTCACCGTCATGATCGCCCACTCCGAGATGGGGCAGGGCATCTGGACGGGCCTCGCGATGCTGATCGCCGAGGAGCTCGACTGCGACTGGTCGAAGGTCCGCTCCGAGCACGCGCCGGCCGCGCCGGCCTACGCGCACACGGGCTTCGGCATGCAGATGACGGGCGGCTCGACGAGCACGCACAGCGAGTTCGAGCGCTACCGCACCGTCGGCGCGCAGGCCAAGGACATGCTGGTCCGCGCCGCCGCCGCGAAGTGGAAGGTGGCGCCGGGCGCGTGCCGCGCCGAGAAGGGCGTCATCACGAGCGGCAAGAACTCGGCGAAGTTCGGCGAGCTCGCCTCGGCCGCGATGACGCTCGTGCCGCCCGCGAAGGTGAAGCTGAAGGATCCGAAGGAGTGGAAGATCATCGGCAAGCCGACGCGCCGGATCGACACCCCGGAGAAGATCACCGGCAAGGCGCAGTTCGGGATCGACGTCTCGTTCCCCGGCCTGCATACGGCGGTGGTCGCGCGGCCGCCGGCGTTCGGCGCCAAGCTCGTCAAGTTCGACCCCGCGGCGGCGCTCAAGGTGCCGGGCGTCGTGCAGGTGGTCCCGGCCGGCAACGGCGTCGCCGTCGTCGCGAAGCACTTCTGGGCCGCCAAGCTCGGCCGCGACGCGCTCGTCGTCGAGTGGAGCAAGCCGGAGGGCGGCGGCCTCGACAGCGCCAAGCAGCTCGCCGACTTCCGCGAGATGGCGCAGAAGCCGGGCGCGATCGCCGTCGACAAGGGCAAGGTCGAGGCGGCGCTCGGCGCGGCCAAGACGAAGTTCACGGCGGTGTTCGACGTGCCGTACCTCGCGCACGCCCCGATGGAGCCGCTGGGCGCCACCGTGAAGATCGACGGCGACGCGGTCGAGATCTGGACCGGCACGCAGATGCAGACGGGCGAGCAGATGGCCGCCGCGATGATCGCCGGCACCAAGCCCGAGAAGGTCACGATCCACACGCCGTTCCTGGGCGGCGGCTTCGGGCGCCGCGCGACGCCGACGTCCGACTTCGTGTCGGAGGCCGTGCTGATCGCCAAGGCCGCGAAGCTGCCGGTCAAGACGGTGTGGACGCGCGAGGACGATATCCGCGGCGGGTACTACCGCCCGTCGTACGTCCACCGCGTCCAGGTCGGCGTCGACGCGAACGGCTTCCCGACGGCGTGGGACCACGTCATCGTCGGGCAGTCGATCGGCGCGGGCACGCCGTTCGAGGCGTTCCTCGTCCACAAGGGCATCGACCACACGTCGATCGAGGGCGTCCCCGAGTCGCCGTACATCCAGAAGGCCACCGACGTCCGCGTGTCGCTGCACTCGCCGAGGACGCCGGTCCCGGTCCTGTGGTGGCGCTCGGTCGGCAACACGCACACGGCGTTCGTGATGGAGAGCATCATCGACGATCTCGCCGCCGGCGCGAACAAGGACCCGCTCGAGTACCGGCTCGCGCTGCTCAAGGGCGCCCCGCGCCACGCCGCGGCGCTCAAGCTCGCCGCCGAGAAGGCGGGCTGGGGGACCAAGCCGGCGAACGGCCGCGCGCGCGGCCTCGCCGTGCACGAGTCGTTCGGCTCGATCGTCGCCGAGGTCGCCGAGGTCTCGCTCGACAAGGGCAAGATCCGCGTCCACGCGGTGACGTGCGCGGTCGACTGCGGGACGGCGGTCAACCCGCTCGCGGTCGAGGCGCAGGTGCAGGGCAGCGTCGTGTACGGCCTGACGGCGGCGCTCTACGGCAAGCTCACGCTCCAGGGCGGCGCGGTCCAGGAGAGCAACTTCCACGACTACCCGGTCCTGCGCATGTACGAGATGCCGAAGGTCGCGGTCCACATCGTGCCGAGCAACGCGAAGATGGGCGGCATCGGCGAGCCGGCGACCGCGCCGATCGCGCCGGCCGTCGCGAACGCGGTGTTCGCGCTCACCAAGCGGCGCCTGCGCACGCTGCCCCTGCAGCTGCCCTGAGGTCGATCATGCGGATGCACCACTTCGTTAGTCTCCTCGGCGCGCTCGCGCTCGCGGCCGTGGCCGCGTGCCCGGGCCCCAAGACCACCACCACCCAGGTCGGCACGGGCGGCGGCATGGAGCCCGGGCCCGGGCCCAAGCCGGATCGCGCGGCGGGCCTCACCGCGTGGGAGACGGTCCGCACCGTCTTCCAGAACCCGCGCTGTCAGAACTGCCACCCGGCCGACGACGTCCCGCTGCAGGGCGACGAGGGCCGCCCGCACAACCAGAACGTGCGCCGCGGCCCCAAGGGCGAGGGCATGGTCGGCGCGGAGTGCACGACGTGCCACGGCGCGGCGAACCCGCCGGCGTCGTACGGCCGCAACACGCCGCCGGGCAACGTGAAGGGCTGGCACATGCCGCCGCCGGACATGAAGCTGGTCTTCGTCGGCATGTCGTCGCGCGCGCTGTGCGAGCAGACGAAGGACCCGGCGCGCAACGGCGGCAAGGACATGCCGGCGCTGCGCACGCACCTCGACGATCCGCTCGTCGTCTGGGGCTGGCAGCCGGGGTTCGGCCGCGCGCCGATCGCGACGCCGCGCGAGACGCTCCTGACCGCGTGGGAGACGTGGGCGGCGGCCGGCGCGCCCTGCCCGGAGTGACGCCGCGGCCCTGGCCTGCGCGGTCGGGGTAACACCGAGACGCGTCGCGCCGCACGCGACGCGCGCCGCTGTCGCACGTGTCGCGCGGTGCGCGGTGGCGCGCGAGCCGGTATCGTCGCGCCCATGACACGCAAGCTCCTCGCCGCCGCGGCGGCATGCACGGCGGTGCTCTATGGATGGCACTCGTTCGCGAAGGGACCCGAGGCGACCATGACCGAACCTCTCCTGGCCCCGTACGCGGGCCCCTACGGCGGCGTGCCGGCGTTCGACAAGCTCAAGACCGCTGACTTCAAGCCGGCGATCCTGAAGGCGATGGACGCGCAGCGGAAGGAGATCGCCGCGATCACCGCCGCGAAGGCGCCGGCCACGTTCGAGAACACGATCGCCGCGCTCGAGGACTCCGGCCGCGCGCTCACCCGCGCGACGACCCTGTTCGGCGTCTACACGTCGACGATGGCCGACAAGCCGATGCAGGAGGTCGAGAAGGAGATGGCGCCGATCCTCGCCGCGTTCGGCGACGAGATCGTGCAGAACGAGGCGCTGTTCGCGCGCGTCAAGGCGGTCTACGACGCGCGCGCGACGAGCAAGCTCACGTCCGAGCAGCAGCGGCTCACCGACGTCGTGTACCGCAACTTCGCGCGGCGCGGCGCGGCGCTCGGCGCCAAGGAGAAGGCGCGGATGAAGGAGATCAACCAGAAGCTGGCCGATCTCTACACGACGTTCTCGCAGAACCAGCTCGCCGACGAGGAGAGCTACACGATCGTGCTCGACAAGGAGGCCGATCTGGCCGGCCTGCCGGACACGCTGCGCGCGTCGCTCAAGGGGGCCGCCGAGGCCAAGGGCCAGAAAGGCAAGTGGCTCATCACGAACACGCGCTCGTCGGCCGAGCCGTTCCTCACGTTCTCGTCGCGGCGCGACCTGCGCGAGAAGGTCTGGAAGATGTGGGTCTCGCGCGGCGACAACGCGGGCGCGAAGGACAATAAACCGCTCATCTCGCAGATCCTCACGCTGCGCGGCGAGCGCGCGAAGCTGCTCGGCTTCCCGAGCCACGCGCACTGGATCATCGACGACAGCATGGCGAAGACGCCCGACGCCGCCATGAACCTGATGCTGAAGGTCTGGAAGGCCGCCGCCCTCCGCGTGCGCGAGGAGGTCGTCGACATGCAGAAGGTGGTCGACGTCGAGAAGGGGAGCTTCAAGATCGCGGCCTGGGACTACCGCTACTACGCCGAGAAGGTGCGCAAGGCGAAGTACGACCTCGATCAGAACGAGGTCAAGCCGTACCTCCAGCTCGACAAGATGCGCGACGCGATGTTCTGGGCGGCCAACCAGCTCTACGGCCTCGAGTGGAAGCCGATCAAGGGCGTGCCGGTCTACCACCCGGACGTCACCGTCTACGAGGTGACCCGCGGCGGCAAGCGCGTCGGCCTCTGGTACTTCGATCCGTACGCGCGCGACGGCAAGCGCAGCGGCGCGTGGATGAACGAGTACCGCACGCAGGAGGCGTTCAAGGCGGCTGTCACGCCGATCGTCTCGAACAACTCGAACTTCGTGAAGGGCAAGCCCGGCGAGCCGGTGCTGATCTCGTGGGACGACGCGCAGACCCTGTTTCACGAGTTCGGCCACGCGCTGCACGGCCTGCTCTCGGCGGTCGCGTACCCGTCGCTCGCCGGCACGAACACGCTGCGCGACTTCGTCGAGTTCCCGAGCCAGGTCAACGAGCACTGGCTCTCGACGCCCGAGGTCTTGAACAAGTTCGCGCTCCACTACCAGACGGGCAAGCCGATCCCGGCCGAGCTCGTCGCGAAGATCCAGAAGGCGAAGAACTTCAGCCAGGGCTTCAAGACGGTCGAGTACCTGATGTCGGCGATCTACGATCTCAAGATCCACACGGCGCCGACGGACAAGCCGATCAACGCGGGCGAGTTCGAGCAGCGCGCCATGAAGGAGATCGGGGCGCCCGCCGAGATCGTGATGCGCCACCGCCCGACGCAGTTCGGCCACATCTTCTCCGGCGACGGCTACTCCGCCGGCTACTACGTCTATATGTGGGCCGACACGCTGACGGCCGACGCGGGCGAGGCGTTCCAGCAGGCGGGCAGCTACTACGACAAGGCCACGGCGAAGAAGCTGCAGGATCACATCATGAGCGTCGGCAACTCGATCCCGCCCGAGGAGGCGTTCCGCCGGTTCCGCGGCCGCGACGTCGACACGAACGCGCTGATGCGCGATCGCGGCTTCCCGATCCCGAAGTAGCGCCGAGCTGCGCGCACTGCGCCGTCGCGCACGTACGCCACGTCGCGTCCCGCGCGCCTCCGAGTCTCTGCGACAACTCGCGCGACCGGCCTCCTGATCGCTATGTCGAATCGATCAGGTCTGAATGTTCGAGAGAAATCCCCGGGCCGCCACGTCCAGCAGGTGGTTGACCGCGCGGGCGGGGCGGGCGCTCGCCGGGCGCGTGCGGCGCTGACAGAGCTTCACCTGGGAGGGTGGAGATGAGGTCCGCGGTGACGGGAACGTGCCTCGGATTGGGGTTGATCGCGTTGACCCTCGGTGCTGGTTGCGCCATCGGCGACGATCCCGGTGACGATCCCGGCGACGCGCCGTCGTGGGAGCAATTTCGCGCCGCCGCGACTCGCTCCGTCGACGGCCGCGAGGCCTACGTGGTCGAGTGGGATCAGGCGCTGACGCTCGACGAGCTGCGGGCGTATTACCAGCGCAACATCGTCGAGCGCGAGATCGGTACGGTCGAGCAGGACAGCATCGTCAACCAGGTCGGTGGCGCTGACGATGCGTGGACCGGCGGTCAGCACCTGCGCTTGACCTACTGCGTGAGCAACGCCTTCGCAGGCAACAAGACTCGCGCGGTCAACGAGATGGCCGCCGCCACCCGCGCCTGGGAGGCCGTGGCCAACGTCGACTTCCGTTACCTGCCCGCCCACGACGGCGCGTGCACCAACGCCAACGCCAACGTCGTGTTCGCGGTGCGGCCGTGGACCAGCGGCGGCGCGTGCGCGTTCTTCCCATCGGGTGGTGGCTGCGTGCCTCGCACCGTGGTGATCAACTTCGCCGATCTCGACACCAACTACGGCACGATCGCGCCCAACGTCAGGACGGTCGGCGTGTTCCGCCACGAGCTCGGGCACGTGCTCGGCTTGCGCCACGAGCACACCCGCCCCCAGACCGGGGTCTGCTTCGAGAACAATTCGTGGCGGCCGCTGACCCCGTACGATCAGTCGTCGGTCATGCATTACCCGTGGTGCAACGGGATCACGACCTCGGATCTCGCCATCACCGACAGCGACGCGATCGGGGTGCGCCAGCTCTACGGCGCGAGCTTCTCGCCGACCGATCACCGCTTCCTGGTGGGGGACGTCGATCACGACGGCCGCGGCGACATCGTCCAGGCGTGGCGCGGCTGGGGCTCGCTCCCGAGCTGCCGCTTCACCGGGGCAGGCTTTGCCTGCAGCAACCTGGGCGCGACCCTGTACAACTGGGGCGATCCGGCGCAGGAGGCCCTCACCGGCGACTTCGATGGTGACGGCCGCACCGACGTGCTCCAGGCGTATCGCAAGTGGGGCAGCCTGCCGCGCTGCCTGTCGACCGGCGCCGGGTGGTCGTGCGCCAATCCATCGGCGACCATCTACGAGGCGGCGGATGACACCGACGAGCAGCGCTTCCTGACCGGCCGGGTCGACGGCGACGCGCGGTCCGACGTGATGCAGGTCTATCGCAAGTGGGGCTCCATCCCGACCTGCAAGTCGACCGGCGCCGGGTGGTCGTGCAGCAACCCCGCGGCGGCGATCTATAACTCGGGGTCGACCGAGCAGCAGTTCCTCACCGGCGACTTCAACGGCGACAGCCTGACCGACGTCTTCCAGACCTATCGCGGCTGGGGATCCATCCCGGTGTGTCGCTCCACGGGCGCCGGCTGGTCGTGCTCCAACCCGGCCGCCACGATCTACAACTCCGGCAACCTCGAGCAGCGGTTTGCGACCGGCGACTTCAACGGCGACGGCCGCACGGACGTGTTCCAGACCTACCGCGGCTGGGGGAGCATCCCGGTGTGCACGTCGACCGGCGCCGGGTGGTCGTGCAGCAACCCCGCGGCCGCGATCTACAACTCGGGCTCGTCGGAGCAGCAATTCCTGACCGGTGACTTCAACGGCGACGGTCGCACCGACGTGGTCCAGACCTACCGAGGCTGGGGCAGCATCCCGCTGTGCCTGTCGACCGGCGCCGGCTGGTCGTGCAGCAACGCCCCGGCGACGATCTACAACTCGGGCTCTCGCGAGCAGCGCTTCGTGGCCACCGACGTCAACGGCGATGGCCGCACCGACGTGGTCCAGACCTACCGCGGCTGGTCCAGCTACCCGGTGTGCTTCTCCACCGGCGCGGGCTGGAGCTGCTCGAACATCCCGGCGACGCTGTACAACCCGGGAGTCGAGTAGCGCGGCGGGGCCCCGGCCTAGAGGCGGTCAAGCGGCGGATGGCGGGACACCCGCTGCCGGCAGACCGCCCGTCACTCGCTCGGCGTAGAAGCGTCGCAATTGCGAGACATCGCGCTCGAACCAGTCCTGGATCCAGCGTGCATACCCGGTACGTGCCGCGACAGGGGTCATGGTTCCACCTTCGATCGAGCCGATCGCCTGTGCGGCCATCATCCCGGTCATCAGCGCCTTGAGCACGCCGTGAGAGGAAGCTGGATCCAGCCGGAAGGCCGCGTCTCCGACCAGGAACACGCGATCCAGCGGCGCCGGATCGGCAATACGCCACGTGACATCGGCGGCGCGCACGCGCGCAACGGCATCGCAACGGGCGAGCTCGGCCGGCCTCTCGCGCGACCAGCGGAGCGAATCACGGACGTTCGTGTCCGGCCACGCCAATCGTGTCCATTGAATCAAGTCGCGCCGTATCCGGGCGATCCAGGTCCACCCCTGCGGTTCGCAGCTGAAACGTGGCAGTGATTCCAGCTCCGGCTCGTCCGTGCAATAGCCGTAGAATGCATGCAGCGGCGGCGAGCTGCGGCGAGCCTCGCCCACCCACCTCGGGTGACCGGTTGCGTTGATGAGGTAGTCGCAGGCGTGGATCCCGGAGTCCGTGGCGACCCCGACCAGGCGTCCACCGTCGAACGAGGGTCCGCTGACCTTGCAAGGTTGATGGATCGCCACTCCGAGAGCCGACGCGCGGGCGAGCAAGGTTCGATCGAGGTCCGAGCGCAGCACCTGGAAGCCGCGCCACGACCCCATCCGATCCGATCCGAACGCCACGAACCTCGGTTGGCCCCCGTCGTCGATGGTCCACTGTCCTTCATGCCGCACATGCGCCAGCGTCGCGACGTCGTCGAACACCCCCAGTCGACGCAGGATCGGCTCGGCTCCGGGGTGCAGTGTCTCGCCGGGGCGATCTCGCGGGAACGCCGCTCGCTCGAACAGCGACACGGTCATGCCGGCGCCAGCACAGGTGATGGCCGCGGCGGTGCCCGCGGGGCCGGCGCCGATGATGGCGCAATGCCGGCTAGAAATCGATCGCTTCCCAGACATCGGTGCCCTTGCCGCGCAGGACGGTCGTCGCATCGGCGAAGAGGGTCAACATCTCGTCGAACGCGACGAAGATCTTGTTGAAGTCTCCCTCAGCGGTGCCGATGGTTCGCTCCTTCGGCCGATAGACCTGGAAGCGATATGTATGCGATGGGCTGAGCCTGCGACGGGTGGCCTCCTCGGCCTTCATTCGCTCCGCGTCCGACGGCGGCGCAGCCTTGAAGGAGAACACCGCCCACTCGATCTTCTGCTTGGTCGTCGTCGCGCCCAGCGCAGCATACACGCGTGCCATCGTCACGGTCCGCGCGACATATTCCTCCGCAGAGATCGTGATGATCGAATCGATCACGAATCCATTGTTCAATGCAGATCGTACATAATCGCCATAGGCAAGCGCGTTGTATCGAATGAGCTTCTTGCCGGCCACGATCTGGGGCCCCCGGATTCCATCCCAGGGCAGGGCCTCGCCTTGGCCGATGACGTCGTCGGTGAGCGGCGTCGCGGTCGCATACCTGGAGGGTTCGAACGTACGCGTGACATCGGGTGCCGCCGCCGGCCAGAACGAGCTGAGCGCGGCGCAGAGCTTTGCATCCTCCGGGAAGGGGCTGCCCAGTCCGTAGGTCGCGAGGTACGTCTGCCCTGGTAGGATCACCGAACCGTCGTCGCTCGGATCGGTCTCCTCGGTGCGGTCGATGCTGGTATCCCAGCCCGGCGCGAAGACGCCGGCGGCGCCATCCGGCAGACACGTCGCGCGTTTCACCGTCGACGGCATTACCAGCGTCGCCTGGTCGCTTCCGGATCCGAGCGAGCTCACGACCGCACTGATGGTATCGTCGGAGAGGTCGAAGATCGCCTGCTTCTTGCCGAGGAAGCTGCGCGTCAGTGACTGATTCGCAGGATAGCGTTGGTCGCTGAGGGTATTGGGCGCGCCCGGGTTCTGCGGCCAGATCGTGGCCGCGAGGTCATCGGGGGCCGATTGCGCCCACCATTGCATCAGATCCTGCTGCTTGACGAGAGGCAGGAAGTCGGGCGGACAGACGAGTGAAAACGCCGGTAGGCGGCGCGGCAGATCCAGCGCGAGCTCGGGGCACTCGACATCGATCCATCCGTCGGCGGTACGGTCGAGATAATGGATCGCCTCGTATCCGCCTTTTTCGACGGTTGCCACCATGTCGGGAAGCGTATTGAGATCTGTGACCGTGCCATCCGCGTTCACGCGGCTGCGCGAGTGGACATACTCGGGGGCGCTGCGGACGCCGCTGGCGCGCGCCGGGACGTTCAAGCTCGTGGAGAAGTACTCCGCATCCGGCGGAACGCGATAGGTGAGCAGCTTGCCCTGGTACCGCGCTTCCTCCACCAGCTTGCTGCTGACGACGGGGACGAGGAGCCATCGCCCGTCGCGATGCGGCTGCCTGGTGAACTCCGCCAGCCCCTCGGAGAAGATGAACGGCTCGTTGCTGAGGTCCGGCTCGTGCCACTTCGACTCGTAACCGGCGGCGCCCAGTGCCAGGTGGATCCGGCGCAGCTTCTGGTTCAGGTGGTGAGCCTTGAGGCTCACCGCGATGGATCTGCCTCGAATGCATTCCTTGCCGTCGAAGAGCTTGTGCAGAGGTACCCAGAAGCTGCGCTCGCCGTCGCCGAGCTGGCGGTCGCGGGGTTGGTTCGGGGCGGGCGGCTGGGCGTCCTTGAAGCGCATCGGACCGAAGCTCTGCCGCTCGCCTTTGCAGAGCGCCGCGACGTAAGCAGCATAACGGCAGGGAAGTACTCTGATGCCCTGTTGGTTTGGCTGACCGTGAACGGCGCCTCCGTTCCTCGAGGTCGGCCAATAGCCGCGATCGCGCGCCGAATATGCGGCATCGCGAGTACCGACACGCGCGAGGCCTGTACGCGAGAAACATAGCTCCGCGTGATGTTGATGGACGGAGTTCGCGGCAACACGATACTCGACCGCAAAGACGACAAGCGCCAACGGTGCGCCGGCGGCGCGATTCCGCAGATCTTGAATGGACGGCGGCTGCGCGCCGAAGACATAGTTCTCGACCGCTTCGATCTCGGGCGGAGTTGGGTAGTCGCCGAGGGGCTTGCCGCAGTACTCCACGACATCGGGCGACGCGAACGCGTGGTAGAGGAGGCTGTGGTCGGGGCGTCCCGGCTCGATCCCCCGTGTGCCCTCGCGTGCAAAGTCCGTGAAGCCGCTCAGCCTCCGGTCGATCGCGAGCGGCCTGGAGAGCTCGGCTCGAAGATCGGACGCGGACAGGTCCAGGCCGTGCGCCTTCATCAGCGCCAGCCACGCGGGGTCCTTCGCCAAGCGCCTGCAGGCCTTGGAGACATCGTCGATTAAGGGCGTCATGACTTCCATCACTTGTTGAGGATCCTGAAATCGAAGAACAGCAAGGTTGCGATCGTCATCTTGTGGACAGTCGCGTCTCCATCGACGAGGACCTCCACCACCTCCGCCTTGGCCAGCGGCTCCCGCGGAGAGCTGTTCGTCGGCGGTGCCAGGATCAGGTGCCCCGCCTGATTCGTTCCGTCGTCCAGGATGGCCGTCTTCAGGGGCAGCGCTGCGCCCTCCCGGAGGTGCTTGGCGGGCATGTTGACCAGCGTCCCCACGCGCAGCTTTTCTGCCGGGACATAGCTGGGCACCTCCGCGAGCTTGATGGTCTCCTGGAAGTCCGGCGCCTTCGTGATGATGTGGGAGAGGAATGCTTCCTTGTCGTTGCCGTATAGCTCGTAGGTCAACCGCGGAGGGTATTTGGCCTTCGGATCGAAGGCGCGAAAGTGAATGATACGCAACACGTTGATGGTGACATTCGACAGTCCAGGAATCAGATCCGCTTCGTTACCGCCCAGGGGTGCATTGTAGACGCTCGCCTTGAACGAATGGCGCGTCCCCTTCAGCTCGGGTAGGCGGAAGTGCTCGGGCTCGGCTGCGCAGCGCGCATCCCCGTTCGCCGCGCGGTACTCTCGATACGCCTGTCGGGCTGCGGCGTCGGCGAACGTGGCTTCCAGGATTACCTGGTAGGCATGGTCGGGGTCATTGAAGAGCGCTATGTGGTTGAGGAACAGATGATCGGGATCCAGACCGCTCACGACCATCGAGTGGGTCGATGCTCCTTCGTGCCCCGGGTTCGGGTGGCCGCCGGAGACTCCTGCCGGCTCGCCGGGCGAGGCGACGGGCGACGTCGATCCCGCCACCAGCACGTTCCCCTTCATCCCGGTGTGCACCTCGCAGTGGTACGGGAATCCGCCGGCGGGGCTCGCGCGCATGAAGCGAATGGGCTCGGAGCGTTGGCCCGGCTTCAGGTAGCCGGTATCGAAGTCCTGCGTGCTCTCCTCGTCGCTCGTCGCCGTGTGTGTCATGTCATCTTCGTTGACCCAGACGACGTAATCTCCCGGCTTGATCGTCACGGGTGTTCCACCATTGAACTGGTTGCCTTTGATCGTGACGATCGTCGGTCTGCTCCCAGGGCCGGGCTCGGGCGGTTTTCCGCGAGGGCAGCTCGCCAACACGGAGAGGAGCAAGAACCAACAGATGTGAATGATCCGCATGATATGAGTGCCTCGCTGGTTTGCTCGAGATGGTCACAGGAGTGTAAAGACACAAGTTGCCACGTCGAAGGACCCAAGGCTCGTGGGTAGACTCGATTATCGATACGTCGACCTCGTTTGCACTCTCGACTACGTAGTTCTACGCATGATCGAGTGTGCCCGGGATGCTCGACGAGCGCCTGCGCCCGCTGGACGGCGCCGTAGCGGCGGCTGGCCGCGACCGCCACGACCCCGGCGTCAGTAACTCACGGTCACGTCGGCGGTGTACTTGCTCGGCGCGCTATCAGCGCTCGCTACGGCCGGCCGCCGGCGGTGAAGAGCGGCGTCCAACCGAAGTACGGGCCATGCTCGACATAGCCCAACAACGCACCGTCGCCGTTGACCGACCAGTAGGAGATCTTGCCGGTTGAGTGCGACCAGAGCAGCTTGCGGTCGATCCAGGCGAGCGGCGTCCAGCCGGCGTAGGGGCCGTTCTCCAGGTAAGCGAGCTGGTTGCCTGCGCGATCGACCTGCCACTGCGAAGTGCGACCATCGACGTTGCGCCAGAGGATCTCGCCGTTGTCGTAGTTGAGCGCAGTCCAGCCAGCGTAGGGACCGTGCTCGATAGAGCTCACCGGATTGCCAGCATCGTTGACGACCCAGAAGGAGATCTTGCCGGTCGTGTGCCGCCACAGGATGCGGTTGTTGGCGTGGTTGACCGCAGTCCAGCCGGCGTAGGGACCGTGCTCGACGTAGCTCACCGGGTTGCCGGCATCGTCGACGACCCAGAAGGAGATCTTGCCGGTCGTGTGC
>Ga0247790_10000278_pt1 | contig 21685 bp, 17 predicted proteins | sample UWRJS171409R4_FD_179913 | JGI IMG/M metagenome (GOLD analysis project Ga0247790, IMG submission 179913) | Soil microbial communities from Arlington Agricultural Research Station in Wisconsin, United States - UWRJ-S171-409R-4 | ecosystem: Environmental > Terrestrial > Soil > Agricultural land... | reverse complement strand
CACCGCCACCGCCACCGCTACCGCCGACAAGAACGCAGCCGCAGCAGCTGGCGGCAACGGCCTCAAGTCGATCATCGCCAGCGAGCCCGCCGGCCACGCGCCCGGCACGTTCATCGGCGCGGCGCTGCCCGTCTGCGGCATCGACGTGCTGATCGTCGTCGTGTACCCGTGGGTGCTCGCCGACATCCACGAGGCCAACCTCTACGTCGTCGCGTTCGGCGAGCGCTTCCGCCGCCGGATCGTCCTCACCGCGCAGGGCCCCGACGCCACGCCCTGCTTCTACGGGCCCTCCGACGTCATCCGCGTCCTGCGCGGGCTGCCGTTCGAGATGCTCCCGTGGCGCCGCTACCTGTTCCGCACCGCCACGCCGTCCGCGTGGCGCCTGCCCATCCCCGCGCCGCGCGGCGCCGAGCGCGCCGACGCGATCGACGCCCCCCTCGGCGAGGGCCGCACCGCGCCCCACCACCTCGCCGGCGCCCGCCGCGCCGCTCCCACCGACGCCACCACCCCCCATCGCCGCGCCCGCCGCGTCGATCACACCCCGGAGCACTGACATGCTGACCATCCACATCGATCCCCTCGCCATCCAGCCGCCTGATCTCCCGCTCGATCTGCCGCGCGAGCTCCCGCAGCCTGCGATCCGTCTCCCGCCGCCGCCGTGGCGCATGGGCCACCGATCGCAGATAACCGGCTCGATGCAGCTCGTGCTCTCCCCCGAGGTCGCCACCGCCCGCCGGCCGATCGTCGCGCTCGAGTCCACGCTCGTCGCGCACGGCCTGCCGTGGCCCGACAACCTCGACGTGGCGCGCGAGCTCGAGGACACCGTGCGCGCCGGCGGCGCCGTCCCCGCGACGATCGCCGTCGTCGACGGCCTCGTCCGCATCGGCCTCCCCGACGAGCTCCTCGAGCAGCTCGCGCAGGGCGGTAGCCGCTTCGCCAAGGCCGGCGCGACGGATCTCGCCGTCCACCTCGCGCGCGGCACGTCCGCGGCCACCACCGTGAGCGCCACCGCCATGCTCGCCGCCAAGGCCGGCATCCGCGTGTTCGCCACCGGCGGCATCGGCGGCGTCCACCGCGGCGACGCCGACGACGTCTCGCACGACCTGCCCGTCCTCGCGCGGACCCCGATCGCCGTCGTCTCTGCCGGTGCCAAGGCGATCCTCGATCTGCCGCGCACGCTCGAGCACCTCGAGACGCTCGGCGTCCTCGTCATCGGCTACCGCACGAGCGAGCTGCCCGCGTTCTACGCGCAGCGCTCCGGCCTCGTCCTCGACCACCGCGTCAACAACGCCGTCGAGCTCGCCGCGATCGCGCGCTGTCGCTGGGACGAGCTCGGCGGCGGCGGCATCCTCGTCGCCAACCCGATCCCCGAGGCCGCCGCCATCGCCGGCCTGGACGCTGCGATCGACGCCGCCCTCGCCGAGGCCGCCGCCGCCGGCATCACCGGCAAGCGCCTGACGCCGTTTCTGCTCGCGCGCCTCGCCGTCGCCACCGGCGGCGCCTCGATCCGCGCCAACCGCGCGCTCGCCGTCCACAACGCCGAGGTCGCCGCCGCCCTCGCCGTCGCGCTCGCCGCGTAAGCCGCGCCGTTGAAACCAACCACCAGGTGCGGTGCGCTGGACGCACTTCGAGCCTGTACGTCATCTCGTTCCACGAGCGCTTCCGGCGCACCCTCGGGTCGCGCGCTGTTCGTGCGATCGCTTCCCGGACTATCCGCGCGTGGCGACCTTGAACCAGCTCCCACCTCGCGATGAGCGCCGGTAGCCAAGTGCCCGATAGGTCGCGTCGACGAGCGATTGCCCGCGTTGATCGAGGCAGACCGACGTGCCCTGGCGGTTCATCGTGTAGCCGAACGACATCCGCGCGCGTGGATCGGCAAAGCCGATCGAGCCGCCCCTGCCCGGGTGCCCGAACGCGTCCTCGGAGAGCACCACGCTGTCTTGCTCGCCGGGTCCAAGCGCGGAGTTGTCAATCGACTTCATGAAGCCAAGCGCCCAGCGCGCCGGCATGAGCAGCGTGGCGTCGACCGAGCTGGCCGATGCAACCGCGCCCATGGCCGCGAGTCCTGCGTCGTCGACGAGCTGGACGCCGTCGATCGTGCCACCGACCGCGAGCGCGCGATACATGCCCGCGAGCGCCCGCGCGTTGCCGATACCACCGGCCGCAGGGAGCTCCGCCGCGTGAGCGGCGCGGGAGTCGCACCAGCCCGGTGCGAACATGAGCCCAGAGTTCATGAGCACGCCAGCAGCGATCGACGCAGGATCGGTCAGCCCGGCGCGGTAAAAGGCCGGGATGAGCTGTCCCGGCTGAAACGGCGGCGCCGGAATGGTGGGCGAGACTCGCGACTCATACTCTTCCGGGAGCCCGATCCATAGATCGAGATTGAGCGGCCGTGCGACCTCGTCGCGGAAGAACGTGCCAAGCGACTTGCCGGAGATCCGGCGCACGAGCTCGCCGACGAGGTGTCCGTACGTGAGCGCGTGATAACCATGCCGCGTGCCCGGCTGCCACAGCGGCGCCTGGCTGGCGAGGCGAGCGACAATCGAGTCCCAATCAAGATAGCCATTTTCGGGAATCGGCTCCGTGAACGCCGCGAGCCCAGCCTGATGCGCGAGCAGCATCCGGACGGTGATCTCTTGCTTGCCGTTGCGGGCGAACTCCGGCCAGTACGACGCGACCGGCGCATCGAGGTCGAGCTGACCCCGCGCGACGAGGATATGGGCACACAGCGCGGTGGCGCCCTTGGTGCACGACCAGACCACGCAGATCGTGTCGCGTTCCCACGCGCGTCCCGTCACGGGATCGGCGATCCCGCCCCAGAGGTCCACCACGATCTCGCCGTCGAGGGTCACGCAGACCGCTGCGCCGACCTCGCCGCGCTCGATGAAGTTACGCTCAAATTCCGCGCGGACCTCTTCGAAACCAGGCGCGCAGGTTCCACCATCGTTCATCAGCCGAATGAACCACGTTTCCCGAGGGCAGACCAACCGGCCGGATCGAGCCCCCAGCGCGGGATCGAGTACACGATCGTCGATGATATCCTGGTGGACCGGCCGTCGGATCTTCAAGGCAAAGGGTTGTACTTGTCGGAGACCTGTCAGCGGGTCTTGCCGAGTGACACGTAGGCCTGATTCTTCATGATCACGTAGGGGCGATCGTCGAACGAGAAGGCCTTGCCGTCGAAGCGCACGATCTGGAGCAGGCCCATGCCGTAGCCCATCGCGCCCTGCGCGTAGTAATGCACGCCGAGGTCGTAGGGCCCGGCGGTCGGCGCGCCCTGGATCTCGAAGCACTCGGGGCCAAAGCCGGTGGTCACGTCGGCGTAGAGCTCGCCGCCCGACTCGAGCGTCTTGTGCGAGTACCACGCGTGGCCGCCGGCCGCATCGCGCACGTGCAGGTCGACGTCGTTGGCGTCGGTCTCCCAGTACAAGAGGAAACGCGTCGACGGCTCGGTGACGAGCGCGAGCTGGCGCTTGGTCAGCGCCTCCTCGATGCGCGCGCGGTTGCCGCCGCGCGCGATGTACGCGGCCGCGATCATGCCGGCGTCGCGCGCGAACACGCGCGGGGCACCGGCGAAGCGATCCGACGGCGCGTGCTGATCGACGCCGACGAGGATCGCCGCGAACGCGCCCCCGACGTCGCCGCTGCGCAGGAGCGCGTAGGCGAGCAGGCGGTGGCCGGTGATCTGCTCCGGGCGATCGGCGACGGCGCGGCGGTAGGTGTCGACCGCGAGGGCGCGCGCCGCGGGCCCGAGGCGCTCGAGGCGCTCGCCAGCGAAGCGGCGGAAGTCGGCCCGCGTGGGGTAGAGATCGATGATCGAGCCGTAGGCGCGCGCGGCGGCCGCGCGATCCCCGGTCGCCTCGAACGCCTCGCCGAGGCCGATGAGCGCGAGCACGTCGGTGGGCTGCTCGTCACGCCAGGTCTTCGCGAGCGCGAGCGCACCCGGCGCGTCCCGCTTCGCGATCGCCGTCATCACGCGCGCGAGCTTGCCGTGGAGCGCGCTCGCCGGCGGTCCGAACGCGGGCGTGTCCTGTGCCTGTGCCGGGGACGCCGTTTCGGCCGAGGGCGCCGAGGGCGGCGACGGCGCGGCAGGCACGGCAGGCGCGGCGGGCGCGGCAGGCACGGCGGCCGCGGCAGGCGCGGCAGGCGCGGCGGCCGCGGCAGACACGGCAGGCGCGGCAGGCGCGGCAGGCACGTCGGCCGCGGCAGACACGGCAGGTACGGCGGGCGACGGCGAGCTCGCGGCGGCCGGCTGCGAGGGCTCGGCGGTAGCGGTGGCCGGGGCAGCGGCAGCGGCAGTGGCAGGAGCAGGCTGCGAGAGGCTCGGCGACGCCTCGCCGTCGGCGGGCGAATTGGGCGTGCGGAACGTGAACGGATAGTTGACGACGATGGTCGCGTCGCTGGCGCCACTGACCGGCGGGAACGCGATCTCCTTGATCACGTCGGCGACGCAGGTCGCGACCGTCGCGTCGACACCGGTCGCGGTGGCCGTGAGGACCCGGCCGGTCGATCCGATCGCGAACTGCGTCTGCAGCGTGCCCTGCAGGTGGGGACGCGCGATGAGCTCGCGCTCGTAGCAATAGGAGATCTGCGCGATGTACCGCCGGATGTACCGCCGGATGATGGCCTTATCGAGCGAGCCCGACGCCACCGAGGGCATGGCCATGCGGACCGTCGGCACCGCCGCGACGCGCGAGCGCATCACCATCGCGTGGCCGCCGCTGGCGCTCCAGCTGGCACCGGCCGCGGAGCCGTGACCGATGGTCCCGAACCGCCCCGCGGCGGCCATCGCGCCGAGGGGCGCGGTGTCGGAGGTCTCGGCGCCAGCCGCCCCGGCGCCGCGCGCCTGCTCGATCAGCTCCTCGCGCGTGGGCTGCGCCCGCGGCTTTGGGCGCGGCGGCTCCTTCGCAGCGACAAACGTACGATGCGACTGCTCGAGGCCGCGCGGGCCGATCACGAGGATGTCGGCGAGCGCCTTGCGATCGATGCCGTAGCGCGCGTAGTCGCTGTCGGTGTCGAGCACGAGCATCGTGGCCTGCGACGACACCACGCGCGCCGCGACGGAGCGCTCCTCGATCTGCTTGCGCAGCTTGGCGCTCGCCGCCTCGGCGGTCGTCGCCGCGAGCGTGGCCTCGAGCTCCTCGATCTCGGCTCGCGCCGCCGCGCGCTCGACGAGCGCTGGCGGCGCCTGCTTGACCTCGGCGGTCCGCTGGCTTTGGCCGATCGTCACCGCGAGCGAGCGGGCCGGCGCCGCCATGCGCGCGAACACCGTGACCTGCGTGCCGGGTCGCGCCGACGGCAGGGTGCGGGGATAAAACCAGGTCGCGCCCGCGACGGCGATCGGCACATCGACGCGCACCACCTCGCCGAGCCCGCTCGCGATCGAGCCGAGCTCGCCGTCGAGATCGAACACGTCGCCGGGGCGGGCACCGGCGCGCGATAGCGCCGTCGCGACCTGCTCGTCGCGGATGCCTCCGGCGAGGATCACGTCGACGCGCTCGGCGCCGAGCTTGCGGAGCGCCGCCGTGAGGCGCGCGCCCTCGAGCCCCGCCGTGACGACGCCGTCGGTGACGATCGCGAGCCGCGGCGCGCCCGGTGCGCTCGGCGCGGCCGGCGCGGTCGCCGTGGCCTGCGCGAGATCCGACGCGCCCGCGGCGCCGCGCTCGGCGAGCGCCGCGAGCTGGGCGTCACCGAAATCGCGCGCGGGACCGCGGTACATGGAGCGCGTCTCCTGATCGAACGCCACGACCTCGACGGTGAGCGGGTCGTAGCGATCCGCGAGCCCCTGAACGAGCGCGCGCACCCGGCCCAGGTAGCGCCCGAATCCGGGCGCGCGCGACGCGCTGGTGTCGACGAGCAGCGTGAGCGCCGCCGGGTGATCCGCGGCCGCGGCTGCAGTCGCGGCCGCGGCCGGATCGGCCTCGAACGTCGCCGCGACGAGGTCCCCCGCGGCGACCGCGGCCGGGCTCACGACATCGGCGACGAAGTCGCGGTCGGGCTGCCAGCTGTGCTCGCGCAGCGCCTGCGTCTGGCGCGAGCCGTCGGGCCGCGCGGCGTCGAGCGTGACCGAGACGTCGTCGATCTTCGGCAGGCCCGCCAGCGGCAAGACGTAGCCGCCCGCGGCCAGCTCCTGGCTGTAGGAGATCACGATCTCCTTGGAGTCACGCGCCGGGATCGGGAACACGCGCGCCGTGAACTGGTTGCCGGCCCCCTTCTCGAGGATGGCGGGATCGATGTTGCGGTGCAGGAAGTCGTCGTACGCGCGGCGGGCGAGCGCCTTCGGGACGACCTCCGCCTCCTTGAAGCGCCCGTCCTCGAGCATCGCGAAGCGCGAGACCGCGGCGCGCGACGGGAGCGTGATCGCGAACGTCCCTTCGCGGACGCGATCCTCGGGGTTGTGGAAGCGCAGGTGCAGCTCGGTGAACGCGAGCGGGCCCTCGATCACGGCCTTGGCCTCGATGGAGACGAGCCGGAGGCCGCTGCCGTCCGAGGCGGTCAGGGACCACGCCGCGATCGGCTCGCGCTCCGGCGCCGCGCGGCGCGCCCGCGGCGCCGCGGCAGGAGCGGCCGGCGACGGCAACGGCGACGGCGACGCGATCACAGCGGGCGCGGGCTCCAGCTCGGTCAGAGATTGCGGCGCGGGCGACGAGCAGCCGACGACCACCAGCGTGAGGACCAGGCGCCTGTTCAGCATCGCCCGTCCGACACGCGCGCTCCGCGCGAAGTTCCACGGACCTTATCGCGCCGCGCGCTGTCTCAGGCGGAGGCGGAGGCAGAGGCGTGGACGCGGTGAGGAGCCATCGCGCGGCTTCGCGCGGCTAGCCGATCGTCACGCGGTCGATCCCGCGAGCCTCGAGCACCGCGCCGATCCGCGTGCGCAGATCGCCCTGCAGCACGATCTCCGCGCCGTCGACGGTGCCGCCGCAGCCGAGCGCCTGCTTGAGATCCCGGCACCAGCGCTCGAGCTCGGCCGGCGGCAGCGCGAGCTTGTCGTTGCCAGATCCGCCGGATTTGCCAGATCCGCCGCGGCCCGGCGGCGCGGGCCGCGTCAGCACGACGACAGTCACCTCCTTGCCGCCGCGGCCCTTGCGCTCCATGCGCACGACCGCGCGCGGCGCCGCGGGCTGCTTCGCGGGCGTCACAGGCGTCACAGGCGCGGCAGGCGCGGGCTCCGGACCGCGAGGCAGCGACGCGCGCAGCTTCTCGAGCTCGGCGAACGGGTCCTTGCCCTTGGCCATCGCGCCGCAGGATACATCGGCTCCCCGCCGCGCGACCTGAGCTAGAGTCGATGGCGATGTCGATGCGGACACTCGCGCCTGCGCTCGCGCTCGCGCTCGTGCTCCTCGGCGCGGCGGCGTGCGGCGACGAGCCCGCCGCGCCGATCCTGCCGGAGGTGACCGATCCGATCGCGCTCGTCGATCCGCGGATCGGCACCGGCGGCCTGGGCTTTGGCCACGGCAGCTGCTTCGTCGGCGCCGCCGTCCCGCACGGCCTCGTCAAGGTCGGCCCCGACACGGCCGGGCCGTTCGGCACCGTCAACTTCCTGCACTACTCCGGCTACTGGGACGGCGACGACAAGATCCGCGGCTTCTCGCACGTCCACCTCCACGGCGCGGGCGCCACCGACTACGGCGTGCTCTCGCTCATGCCGGTGCCGGCGTTCGATCCTGCGAAGCGGCGCGTCGCCGACTACGAGGCGCGGTTCGCCAAGGCGGACGAGCGCGCCGCGGCCGGCCGCTACGAGGTCTCGCTCGCGACCGGCATCGGCGTCGCGCTGACGGCGACGCAGCGCGCGGCGGTGCACCGCTACACGGGCGCGGGCGCCGTCGTGATCGATCTCGCCAAGACGCTCGAGGGCGGCCAGGTCACCGCGGCCTCGATCACCGTCGACGCCGCGGCGCGCGAGGTGACGGGCGAGCTCCACCACCGCGGCGGCATGTCCGGCGGCTTCGGCGGCTACACGATCTACTTCGTGCTGCGCGCGCGCGCGCCGTGGACGTCGCACGCGGTGTGGTCCGACACGAGCGCGCCGTCTGCCGCGCCCGCGGCGAGCGGCACCGGCGTCGGCGCCGCGATTACCGTCGCGGGCGGTGCGGGCGGTGCGGGCGGCGCGAGCGATGCCGAGTTCGCCGTCGGGATCTCGCTGGTCTCGGCGACCGGCGCGCGCAAGAACCTCGACGGAGACATCGGCATGGCCGGCTTCGAGCAGGTCGCGGCGAAGGCGCGCGAGGCTTGGGAGCAGCGGCTCCTGGCGGTGCGGCTCACCGGCGGCACCGTGGCCGAGCGCCGCATCTTCTATACGAGCCTCTACCACGCGTTCCTGATGCCCAGCATGATCACCGACGTCGACGGCACGTACCGGCTCGCCGGCGGCGTGATCCGGGCGGCCACCGGCTGGGAGCAGATGTCCGATCTGTCCTTGTGGGACACGTACCGGACGGTGCACCCGCTCTACGCGTGGCTCGCGCCGGACAGCGCGCGCCACGCGGCGCGCTCGCTGATCGCGTTCGGCGAGGACCTCGGCATCCACCCGCGGTGGCCGCTCGCGATCGGCGAGACCGGCACGATGCTGGGCGCGAGCGCCGAGATCGCGATCGCCGACGCGGTCCTGCGCGGCGTCCCGGGCGTCGAGGCCGAGCGCGCGTGGCCGCTCCTGCGCGCGATCGCGATGGACGCGGCGTACCCCGGACCGCGCGGCGGCCGCGACGACGTCGTCCCGTACATGCAGCTCGGCTACGTGCCGCGCACGCGCGGCCGCTCGGTGTCGGTGACGACCGAGTACGCGCACGACGACTTCGCGCTCGCGCAGCTCGCGGGCGCGCTCGGCCACGCCGCCGACCAGGGCGCGCTCCTCGCCCGCAGCCGCTCGTGGCGCGCGCTGTTCGATCCGGCGGTCGGCTTCCTGCGCGGGCGCAACCCCGACGGCACGTTCCCGGCGGGCGCGTTCGATCCGCTCGCGCTGTCCGATGACTACGCCGAGGCGAACGCGTGGCACTCGCTGTGGATGACCGGCGCGCACGATCCGGACGGGCTCGCCGAGCTGTTCGGCGGCGCGGATGCCGCGATCGACCAGCTCGCGACGTTCTTCGAGCGGGCGAAGCGCGACTGGGACACCGCCGACGAGTCGGCCGCGAGCTTCCCGCGCCCGTACTACTGGCACGGCAACGAGCCGGACTTGAACGCGGCCTTCGTGTTCGCGCAGCTCGGCCGGCCGGATCTGACGCACCGCTGGGCGCGCTGGATCGAGGACACGATGTACGGCGACGGGCCGGACGGCGTGGCGGGCAACGACGACGGCGGCACGCTCGGCGCCTGGTACGTGCTCGCGACGCTCGGCGTGTACCCGGTCCCGGGCAGTGATCGCTGGATCCTCGGCGCGCCGCGCTTCCCCGAGGCTCGCGTCCAGGTGGCGGGCCGGGAGCTCCGGATCCTGGCCGACGGCCTGTCCGACAAGGCCATCTACGTGAAGGCGGTCGAGCTCGACGGGGCGCCGGTCGACGCACCCGAGCTTACCCACGCGCAGCTCGCGGGCGCCCAGACGCTGCGCTTCGTTATGAGCGAGTCGCCGTCGTCCTGGGGGCGGCGTTGACGCTCCCGCCCGCCCGGGCAGCCGGGACGCGGGGGCGGCGGCGGTGTCAACCGTGTCAACCGGTCGGCCCGCTCGTGGCTCCTGCGCGCATGCCCAAGCTCGGCCTCTTGCTCCTCCTGTGCTTCGTCGCCGCATGTGCCCGCAGCCACGCGGCCGCGCCGCCGGCCTACGCCGGTGTGGAGATCGAGGGCGAAGGTGAGCTCGGCGTCATCCCCGCGCACGCGCAGATCTGCGAGGAGGGCGGCACGTGCTCGTGGGAGTGCCCCGAGGGCAACTGCGCGTACGTGTGCGCGGGCGGCGCGACCTGCAACGTCGAGTGCAGCGGCGGCAACTGCACGCTGCAGGCCGCCGAGGGCGCGACCAGCAACTTCGAGTGCAGCGGCGGCAGCTGCCGCTCCGCCTGCGCGGCCGGCTCGACGTGCAACGTCGAGTGCAGCGGCGGCCGCTGCGCCCACGCCTGCCTGGCGGGCGCGACGTGCAACTTCGAGTGCAGCGGCGGCGGCTGCAGCGAGGGTGGCGGCGCGGTCGCCGTCCACGTCGAGGCCGACGCCGACGCCGACGCCGACCGTGACGACGATGACCGCGGCTCCGGCGCTCGCGACGACGACGACGACGACGACGACGACGACGATCACGACTGCCACTGATCGGCCGGTGCCGCTTGCCGTGACGTCATGGCGAGCGATCCGCGGCGAGGGCCGAGCCGGTCGCGCCGCGGAGTACGAGCCCACTGCGTGGTGGTGGTGCGAGCCCTCGTGCTGTCCGGGGTGCTCGCCGCGCTGATCGGCGATGTCTGGCAGTGGTGGCCCGCGAGCCTGCCGTGACTCGCGGTTGCGGTGCGGTTGCGGCGCGGTGCCGCAGGCTCCGGGGAGGATGCGACGGCAGACCGCAGGCCACCCGCCCGGCTGCGACACCGGGCCGCATCCCGCCAGGCCGGGGGGGCCGCATCAGAATCCGTATGCCCCGTTCGGCAGCGCAGAGTGACTTCGTGGTGCAGGCGAGCCCGCCGGAGGCCGAGCCCCCGGCAGGCCCGATCGGCGAAGGGACCAGCCCCGTCGAGCTACCGTTCGCCAAGCTCCGCTCGCCGTTCGCGAGCGCGCGCGCGACGCGCCTCGTCATGGCGTTCACGTTCATCGTGCTCGGCGCGCTCGCGCTCCTGACGATGATCGGCCCGCACGTCCCGACCGGCGAGTAGCGCCGCCTACGCGGGCGCGGCCGCGGCGCGGTCCTGGGCGCGGTGCTCGACGGGCGTCATGCCGGTCCACCGCTTGAAGGCGCGGAAGAACGCGCTCGGCTCGGCGAACCCGAGCAGGAACGAGATCTCGACGACCGCCAGCCCCGCGTCGAGGTAGCGCTGCGCGAGCGCGCGGCGGACCTCCTCGCGTACCCCCTGGAACGACGTGCCCTCGTCCTTGAGCCTCCGCTGCAAGCTGCGCACGGTGAGCCCGAGCTGCTTGGCGACCGACTCGACCTGCGCGTCGTCGCTGCGCAGCGCATCGAGCAGCACGCGCTTCACCTGCTGCGTCATCGGCGGATCGGCCGCCGCGCGCTTGCCGAGCTCCTCGCCGATCTGGAGCAGGAGCGCGAGCGGCGCCGGATCCGCCGGCACGAGGCGCGCCGCGAGCGCGGACCGCGGCAGCACGAGCTGCGGCGCCGCGGCGTCGAACGTGACCGGCGCCGCGAACCACGCGCGGTACGGCTCGACGTCGTCGGGCTCGCGGTGCGGGAGCTCCACGGCGAGCGGCTGGACTGGCGCCTCGCACAGCTCGCGCGCGTACCGCGCGACGATCGCCCAGGACAGCGCGCGCGCGGCGGGAGCGGACGCCTCGCGCTCGCGCACGACGCGGACCAGCGCGCGATCGTCCTCGACGTCGAGGCCGACAGTCGCGGTGTCGTCGAGCAAGTTCAGGTAGCGCACCCACTGGCGGAGCGCCTCGCCGAACGTCGGCGCCGCGCGGCACACGTGCTCGGCGATGCCGAACGCGCCGGGGCGCAGCGCCGCAGCGGCGCGGAGCGGCAGCTGCTGGTCGCCGGTCAGGCGGATCGCCTCGTCCCACGCGGCCGCGAGCTGCGGCGCCATGATCCGCGCGTCGTCGTCCGCGATGAGCTGCGGCGTCAGCTCGGTGGCGCGCCAGAACGCCTCGAGGCCCGGTCCGACCGCCGCATCGATCGCCGCCACGAGCGGACGAACGAAGAGGACGCTGACGGAGCCCATGACGCAATGGTCGCGCAGACCGCCCCGCTCGCGCCAGCAAACGCCAAGGCGGCCGCCGAGAGGGCCAGCGAACGCGCGGCGTGATGGCCCGCCTGCGGCGCGGCCAGGCTGCCGAGATCGCAAGCGAATCTCCCTGATCAGGTCAGATGGCCCGGACCGCGAAGGAATCGGTCCGGGTCTCCGGATGCCGCAGCGCGTAGAGCCCGCGCGGATCCTTCAGGGAGGCGGCAGGGCGTCCAGGAAGCGGTCGGTCTCGGCGAGCAGCACCGGCAGGGAGGCGACGAGCTCGTGGCCGTCGTCGAGCTCGACGAGGCGGACGTGCGGGCAGCCGGCGGCGAGCTCGCGCGAGCGATCGATCGGGACGACGTCGTCGGCGCGGCCGTGCAGGATCAGCGTGGGCACGGTGACGGCGGGGAGGCCGACGTCGACACGCTCGACGTCCTCGAGGAAGCCGAAGTCGACGCGGGCCGTGCCGCCAGTCGTGTAGTCGGTGACCTCGCGCCAGCCGGTGCGGCGCCAGACCTCGAAGTCGTCGCCGAGCGACTCGCGCCAGCGCCGCGCGAGCTGGAAGGCGGGCGCGAGCAGGACGAGCGCGCGGACGCGCGGATCCCGCTCGGCGAGCCGCGCCGCGGTGAGGCCGCCGAGCGAGCTGCCGATCACGACGGCGCGGTCGCCGGGACCGCCGATCGCGGCGCCGGTCGCCTCGATCATCGCGGACAGCCGCAGGTGCTCGAAGGACGGGACGCGCAGATCGAGCCGCTGGAGCGTTACGCCGCGCGCGGCGAAGTGCGCGTCGAACGCCAGGCCCTTCTTCGAGCGGGGGCCAGACCCAAAGCCGTGCAGGTACAGGGTACGCATGCGCGAGCGAGGGTAGCGCCCCGGCGGGCTGTCTGATAGTGTGTGCGATACACCATGGATGCCACCGCCATCGCCACTGCCCGCGCCCGCCTGTCACTCGAGGGACTCTCCGTCGCCGACGCGTTCGGCGAGCAGCTCCTGCACATCGGGCCGCACGCCCGCGTCCGCGCGCTGACCGACCGGGCCGCGCCGACGGAGCGGCGCTGGGTGTGGACCGACGACACGGCGATGGCGCTCTCGATCTTCGAGCAGCTGGCGGCGCGCGGCGGGATCGAGCCAGGCGCGCTCGCGGCGGCGTTCGCGCGGCGGTACCAGGCCGAGCCGGCGCGCGGCTACGGGCGCGGCGCGCACGCGGTGCTGGCGGAGATCGGGGCCGGCGTCCCGTACGAGGCAGCGGCGCGCGCGCTGTTTGACGGGCAGGGCTCGCGCGGCAACGGCGGCGGCATGCGCGCGGCGCCGATCGGCGCGTACTTCGCGGGCGATCTGGCGGCGGCGGCCGAGCACGCGGCGCGCTCGGCGGTGCCGACGCACGCCCACCCCGACGGGATCGCGGGCGCGGTGGCGGTGGCGGTGGCGGCCGCGGCGGTGTTCGCCGGCGAGCGCGAGCCGGGCGCGGTGCTCGAGGCGGCCTGCGCGCACACGCCGCCGGGCCCGACGCTGGACGGGCTGCGCCGCGCCGGCAAGCTGCTCGGCGCCGAGCCGACCACCGCCGCGACCGAGCTCGGCAACGGCAGCGCCGTGCTGGCGTCGGACACGATCCCGTTCGCCGTGTGGTGCGCGGCGACGCACCTCGGCGATTACGCCGGCGCGCTGTGGTCGTGCGCGTGGGTGGGCGGCGACATCGACACGACGTGCGCGATGGCGGGCGGCATCATCGCTGGCGCCGTGGGAGAAGGCGGGATCCCGGCCGCGTGGCGCGCAGCGCGCGAGCCGCTGCCGATATGATCGGCGCGTGCAGGGCGATCCTTCGAAGCCAGCGGCCCCGGCCGTGTCCCCGGCCGCGTTCACGCCCGCTCTCCGGGCCGCGCTGGCTCTCCTGGCCGCGCTGGCCGCGTGCGGCGGCAAGCCCGCGCCAGCGCCGACCCCCAAGGGACCGGCGCCGTGCGAGCGCGTCGGCGATCACCTCGTCGGCCGCCTGATCACCGGCATCGAAGGCGCGCCGGCCGAGGAGCGGCCGACCGAGGTGATCGACAAGCTGACGCGGATCATCGTCGAGCTGTGCACGCGCGGCGGCTGGTCGGCCGACGCGCAGCAGTGCTTCCTGACGGTGGGCCCGCCGGCCGAGGACGTCGCGACCTGGGATCGGTGCGCCGGCTACCTGACGGCCGAGCAGCGCGACGAGCTGCCGAAGGCGATCGACGCGGCGTTCGGCGCGCGCGGCAGCGGCGGCAGCGGCGGCAGCAGCAGCGGCGGCGCGCCCCCCGGCGAGGGCAGCGGCGGGGTACGATGACGGCCATGCGCAGATCCGGGGTGCTCGCGTCGCTCGCGTTGCTCGTGCCTTTGCTCCTCGCGTGCGGCGGCAAGCCGGCGCCGAAGGCGGCGACCGGAACGGGCGCGGCGGGAGCGGGGACCGAGGCCGAGCCGGCCGCGGAGCCGCCGGCCCAGGAGCCGCCGGCCGCGCCCGCGATGGATCGCGCCGCCGAGCCATCGGGCGGTGGGGGCGGCGCGATGCCACCGCCACCGCCGGCCGCCACGATGGCGGCGCCGGCCGCCGAGGCGGAGGCCGCGCCCGCGCCCGCCTCCGTGAATCGCGCGAGGAGCCCTGCCCCTGCGAAAAAGCAGCGGGCCGCGCCCAAGGGCAGTAAGCCCCCCGCCCCCGATCCGTGCGAGGGCGGCGAGTAGCCCATGACCGAGCTGGCCACCAGGCGCGGCGAGCCGCGGAAGCTGTGCTAACCGTTGGCCCATGACCGAGCCGGCTAGCAGGAGCGGGGAGCGCAAGGGCGCGCGCGCCGGTCTGTTCTCGCACCGGCCGTACTGGGCGCACCGGTTCGGCACAGCGCCGTTCCTCCCGACGTCGCGCGCCGAGCTGGACGAGCTCGGCTGGGATAGCTGCGACGTCATCCTCGTCACCGGCGACGCGTACATCGATCACCCGAGCTTCGGGATGGCGCTCGTCGGGCGGCTGCTCGAGCGGCACGGGTTCCGCGTCGGCATCCTCGATCAGCCGGACTGGCGGAGCGCCGAGCCGTTCCGCGCGCTGGGCCGGCCGAACCTCATGTGGGGCGTGACCGCCGGGAACATGGACTCGATGGTCAACCGCTACACGAGCGATCGGAAGATCCGCCGCGACGACGCGTACACGCCGGCCGGCGAGGCCGGCAAGCGGCCGGATCGCTCGGTGCTGGTCTACGCGCAGCGCTGCCGCGAGGCGTTCGGCGACGTGCCGGTCGTGATCGGCGGGATCGAGGCGAGCCTGCGCCGGATCGCGCACTACGACTACTGGTCCGACAAGGTCCGCCGCTCGGTCCTCGTCGACAGCAAGGCGGACCTGCTCGTGTACGGCAACGCCGAGCGCGCGATCGTCGAGCTCGCGCACCGGCTCGCCGCGGGGACGCCGATCGCGCAGATCCGCGACCTGCGCGGCACGGCGCACACGCGCCCGCTCGAGGACTTCGCCGAGATGGACTCGACGTCGATCGATCGGCCGGGCCGGATCGAGCCGCACCCCGATCCGTACGCGATGGAGAGCGAGCGCGCCGCGGCGCCGTGCGCGACGGGGGATCCGTCCGGTGCGGGCGACGCCGCCGCGCCCGCGCCCGCGCCGCCCACGCCTCTCGTCCAGCTCACGCGGCGCCGCGTCGATCGCGCGCGCACGGTGCTGCGCCTGCCGAGCTTCGAGCAGGTGACGGCCGATCCGGCGCTCTACGCGCACGCCTCCCGCGTCCTGCACCTCGAGTCGAACCCGGGGAACGCGCGCGCGCTCGTGCAGCGGCACGGCGCGCAGGACGTCTGGATCAACCCGCCGCCGGTGCCGCTCACCACGCCGGAGATGGACGAGCTCTACGAGCTGCCGTTCCAGCGCGTGCCGCACCCGCGCCACCAGGGCGCGAAGATCCCGGCGTACGAGATGATCAAGCACTCGGTGACGATCCTGCGCGGCTGCTTCGGCGGCTGCAGCTTCTGCTCGATCACCGAGCACGAGGGCCGCGTGATCCAGAGCCGCTCGGAGGGCTCGATCCTGCGCGAGATCGAGCGCATCCGCGATCAGACGCCGGGCTTCCACGGCATCATCTCGGACCTCGGCGGCCCGACGGCGAACATGTACCGGATGGCGTGCAAGAGCCGCGAGATCGAGGCGGCGTGCCGGAAGCCCTCGTGCGTGTTCCCGGACATCTGCAACAACCTCGGCACGGATCACGCGCCGCTCGTGTCGCTGTACCGCAAGGCGCGCGCGATCCCGGGCGTCAAGCGCATCTTCATCGCGTCGGGCGTGCGCTACGACCTCGCGGTGCGCTCGCCGGAGTGGATCCGCGAGCTGGCGCAGCACCATACCGGCGGCTACCTGAAGATCGCGCCGGAGCACACCGAGGAGGGCCCGCTCCGCCACATGATGAAGCCGGGGATCGGCGCGTACGATCGCTTCAAGGAGCTGTTCGATCGCTACTCGGCCGAGGCGGGCAAGGAGCAGTACCTGATCCCGTACTTCATCGCGGCGCACCCGGGCACCACCGACGAGGACATGCTGAACCTCGCGCTGTGGCTCAAGCGCAACGGCTTCCGCCCCGATCAGGTGCAGGCGTTCCTGCCGTCGCCGATGGCGAGCGCGACGGCGATGTATCACACCGGGTACAACCCGCTGCGCTCGCTCCGCGCGCGCGAGCGCGTCCACACCGTGAAGGGGATCGCGCAGCGCCGGCTCCACAAGGCGTTCCTGCGCTACCACGATCCGGAGAACTGGCCGATGCTGCGCGAGGCGCTGCGGCGCATGGGCCGCGCCGATCTGATCGGCGGCGGCAAGCATCAGCTCGTGCCGTCGTGGCAGCCGGCCGGCACGGGGCAGGGCGGCGAGGGTCGGCGCGGCGAGGCCGGCGCGGGGCGCGGCGATCGCGGCCGGCGCGGCGGCAGCGGCGCGCGCGGCAGCGGCAGCGGCAGCGGCAGCGGCAGCGGTGGGCAAGCGCGCATCCAGCCCGGCGTCGCGCTCACGCAGCACACGGGGCTACCGCCGCGGAAGCGGCGCTGACGCGCACGCCGGAAGCGGCGCTGACGCGCACGCCGGAAGCGGCGCTGACGCGCACACCGGAAGCGGCGCTGACGCGGACACCGCAAGCGGCGCTGACGCGCATGCCGTGCGCGGTGCCGCAACGCGCGGCAGCCCGCGCGCGCGCGCGCAGACGCCGCCTCGCAAAGCGCCGCGGCGCGCTCCCGGCGCACACAGGAGCCTTTCGTCGGCCACAGGCGGCGCGGTAATCTCCGGCGAACCTGATGGCGGCGTCGTCCTCTTCCTCTCCCGGCAGCGATGCTGCCGCCGACGACGACGAGGGGCGCCTCGGCATCGGCTCCGTGCTGGACAGCCGCTACCGCATCGACGCGCTGATCGGCACCGGCGGCATGGGCCGCGTCTACCGCGGCGAGCACACGGGCATCGGGCGCGCCGTCGCGATCAAGGTCCTGCACCAGGACCTGAACCGCAACCGCGAGGCGGCGCAGCGCTTCCAGCGCGAGGCGATCGCGTATGGCCGCCTCGATCACCCGAACATCGTCAACATCTACGACTTCGGCGTGCTCCCCGACGGCGCGTGCTACCTCGTGATGGAGCTGCTCGAGGGCGAGACGCTCGGCGCGCGGCTCGAGCGCGACGTGCGCCTGCCGTGGCGCGAGGCGCTCGACATCCTGCGCGGCGTGCTCCTCGGGCTCCGCCACGCGCACGACCGCGGCGTCGTCCACCGCGACATCAAGCCCGACAACATCTACCTCGCCGTCAAGGACGGCGATCTCATCATCAAGCTCCTCGACTTCGGGATCGCGAAGCTGCGCGCGGGCACCACCGACGATCCGGCCTCGACGCGGGCCGGGCTCACCGTCGGCACGCCGACGTACCTCTCGCCGGAGCAGGCGGTCGGCGGCGAGATCACCCCGGCGTCGGACCTCTACTCGGCGACGGTCCTCCTGTTCGAGATGCTCGCCGGCCGCAGCCCGTTCGAGGAGCTCGCCAAGGATCCGCTCGCGATGCTCGGCGCCCACGTCAGCCGGCCGCCGCCGTCGCTCTCGGCGGTCGCGCCCGACGTCGAGCTGCCGGCGGGCCTCGAGTCGGTGATCGCGGCCGGGCTCGTGAAGGTCGCCGCCGAGCGGATCCGCTCGGCGAAGGAGTACATCGGCCAGATCGATTCCGTGCTCACGGCGGCGCGGCGCTACCGCACCGGTCCGGTCGTGACCCCGTCGGTGCCGGCGCTCGCCGCGCCGGGGGCCGAGCTGGACGGAAGCGGCGCGAGCGCCGGCGAGCCGACGCCGGGCTCCGCGACGCAGGCGTTGCCGGTGACCGGCACCCTGAGCGAGCTGCCGCAGGCGGCGCGCGCGGTCTCGATCGCCGAGGCCGGCGAGATGATCCCGCGCCGCTGGCTCGTGATCGGCGGCATCGTGATCGTCCTCCTCATCATCGGCGCGGTCCTCCTGACCGTCCTGTCGGACGGCAACTACAAGCCCGCGACGAGCGCGGGGACGGGCGACGCGACCGCCGAGCGCGACCTCAAGCTGAAGGCGCTGCTCGACAAGCTGCAGAACGGCAAGACGTGCGCGGCGCGCAAGGCGGCGATCGCGCCGCTCATCGAGCTGGGCGATCCGCGCGCGATCGAGCCGCTGCGGGCCGCGCGCTACCGGACGGCGGGCGGCAGCGGCGGCGGCGGCGGCGGCAGCGGCGCGGACAACATCAATGCCTGCCTCGTGCCCGACGCCGAGGCCGCGATCAAGGCGCTCTCCTCGTAGCCCGGCTCGCCCGGTGGATCGGAGAGGCTGCCAGGTGCGCCGGCCGGCGCTATGGTCTCTGGGATCCCATGCTGCGCACGTGCCCCGAGTGCAAGGCCACCAACCGGATCCCGGCTCGCCACCTCGCGGACACCGGCAAGTGCGGCCGGTGTCGCGCCGCCCTCCCGCCGCACACCACGCCGATCGAGATCACGTCGGCGGCGCAGTTCGACGAGATCATCGCAGGCGCGCGCGTGCCCGTGCTGGTCGACTTCTGGGCGGCGTGGTGCGGTCCCTGCCGCATCGTGGCGCCGGAGGTGAAGCAGGCGGCGGAGAACCTCGCCGGCAAGGCGCTCGTGCTCAAGGTCGACACCGAGGCGCTCGGCGAGCTCGCGCAGCGCTACCAGATCCAGAGCATCCCGAACTTCGTCCTGTTCAGCGGCGGGCGGCCGCTGCGCCAGCGCGCCGGCGCGACCGATCATCGCCAGCTCGAGCGCTGGGCTATCGCCCCTCAGTAATCCCCTAATCCCCTCCCGCGCGGGGGAGACTCATCCTCTCCGTCGGAAGATTCGCCTCACGAGGGTCGGGTTTCCTAAAAGCTGTTCCGCCCTGAATGGAAAATTTACGAGATAGCGTGCGAATCTGATTCGGGGATGGATACTGCTGCAGCTCGAGTGGAGGTGAGGGCCGAGGTGGAAGACACCACCGACGACGTGCTCGTCGGCACCTCGGCCGGAATGCGCCGGCTTCGCGCGGCGATCGCGCGGCTCGCGAGTCAGGACGTACCGATCCTGATCCGGGGCGAGCGCGGCACCGGCAAGGCGCTCGCGGCGCGCGCGCTCCACGAGCGCGGCGAGCGGCGCGCCCGCCGGTTCGTCGCGCTCGACTGCGGCGCGATCCCCGAGGCGCTGATCGACAGCGAGCTGCTCGGGCACGTCCGGGGCGCGTTCCCCGGCGCCACCGCGGATCGGCCGGGCGTGTTCGTCGAGGCCGACGGCGGCACGCTGTTCCTCGACGAGATCGGCGATCTGCCGCTCGCCGCGCAGGCGCACCTCTTGCGCGTGCTCGAAGACGGCGAGGTCCGGCCGGTCGGCGGCGCCGCGGCCCGCAAGGTCGACGTCCGCGTGATCGCCGCGACGCACATCGATCTCGAGGCCGCCGTCCTGCAGGACCGGTTTCACCGCGAGCTGCGGGCCCTGCTCGGCGCGGTCGTGCTGCCGGTGCCGCCGCTGCGCGACCGTACGGTCGATCTGCCGCTCCTCGCCGCGCACTTCGTGCGCAAGCACGGCCGGGGCGCGCCGCCGGGGCTGTCGGTCGGCGCGCTCGACGCGCTGCTCGGCTACAGCTGGCCCGGCAACATACGCGAGCTCGAGGACGCGATCATGCACGCGATCTCGATCCACCACGGCGGCGTGATCGGCCCGGAGTCGCTGCCGCCGCAGATCGTGCCCCGCGCGCGGAGCTCGGTGCTGTACGAGCGGGTCCCCGACGACGACGCGCTCCTGCCGCTGACCGAGGCGAAGCGCCGCGCCAACGCCGCGTACGAGCGCGCGTACCTGCACAAGGTGATGGAGCAGGCGCGCGGCTCGGTGTCGGAGGCGGCGCGGCTCGCTGGCCTCGATCGCACGAACTTCCGCCGGCTGCTCCAGCGGCACAGCATCGATCCGGCCGGCTACAAATAGCCGTCGGCGCACGCCGGGCGGCGAGATCGCTCCTAGCTCCGACCGGGGAGCCGGACGCAGAACACCGGGCCGTCGTCGGCGGCGCGGTACGAGATCGTGCCGCCGTGCGCCTCGCACGCGAGGCGGCAGAAGTAGAGCCCGAAGCCGCGCTTGCCGTTGCCGCCCTTGGCGTACTTGTCGAACAGGCGCTCGCGCAGCGCCTCGGTCACGAGCGGGCCGCTGTTGTAGACGGTGAGCTCGAGGCTCGACGGCGCGAGCGCGTCCCACGTCCGCGCCGTCACCTTGACCACGCCCCCGGGGTGGCAGTAGCGGACGGCGTTGCCGATCAGGTTGTGGAGCACGCGCTCGATCAGCGCCGGATCGAACGTCCCGGTGAGCGCCGCATCGCAGTCGATCTCGAAGCGGACGCTGGACACCGGCGCCGCGGCGTGGACCTCGATCACGTCGCGGAGCAGCGCGCGGACGCTGGTCGGGGCGGTCTGCGGCTTGACGGCGGCGTCCTCGAAGCGTGCGATGTCGACGAAGTTCGCGACGAGGCCCGACATCCGGCGCAGCGCCGAGACCGTCGCGGTGAGCGCCTGCGCCTCGAGCTCGCCGAGCCGCAGCGCGCCGTGCAGGTACGACATGTTCGTGAGCGCGACGGAGAGCCCGTTGTTGAGATCGTGCGCGAGCATCGCGGCCGCCTCGGCCCCGTACGCGAGCAGGCGATCCGCGCGCTCGCGGGCGAGGCGCGACTCGACGTACGCCTGCTGCATGCGCGCCGCGGCCACCATGCGGCGGCGGAGCTCCATCATGTTCGCCGGCTTGGAGAGGACCTGATCGGCGCCGGCGTCGAAGCAGGCCGCGCGCGTCTCCTCGTCGTCCTCGCCCGACAGCACGGCGATGTGGATCGCGGGGCCGTGAACGGCCTTGAGCCGCTCGACGACCGTCAGGCCCGGCGTCGGCATGTTGAAGTCGACGAGCACGATGTCGGGCAGCGCCTGCGCCGCGAGCTCGAGCGCGGGCGTGCCATCTCCGGCGGTGAACACGTGGAACCCGACCCGCGACATCGCGTTCGCGATCGATCGGCACACGTGCGGATCATCGTCGACCACGAGGATCCGCACACCGGACGGCGCGGTGAGCTGGCCCTCGACGGCCTCGCCTGGCCCCGGCACGGGTCCGTTCGCCACTGCGGCTCATTGTGCCAGCGACGTGCCGGCTGGTGCGGCCCGTTTGTATCGTCTCATCGGAGGAAGCGGCGCGTCGTCGACGGGCCCGGACGGTCCCGCTCCTCGGGGAGCCGCCCGCGCCACGGCTAGCCCCCGGCGAGCCGGGCACCGTCCCGCGCGCCAGCAGCGGTCGGGTGGCCCCCGTCCGGGTGGCAGCTGCACACGGTCATGGGCTCGAACCGGACCAGCCGGCTGCGGACGAAGGCGCGCGCGAGCTGCGTCTGCCTCTTCG
>Ga0247790_10000275_pt1 | contig 21826 bp, 9 predicted proteins | sample UWRJS171409R4_FD_179913 | JGI IMG/M metagenome (GOLD analysis project Ga0247790, IMG submission 179913) | Soil microbial communities from Arlington Agricultural Research Station in Wisconsin, United States - UWRJ-S171-409R-4 | ecosystem: Environmental > Terrestrial > Soil > Agricultural land... | reverse complement strand
CTCCGCCAACCTGTTCACCCAAGGAGATCCCTCGACGACAACTACCCGCAGGAAGACCATTCACCGACCGGAGGTCAATGGGGAGAAATAATTGTCGTTAGTGGGTGAATCTAGTTGACGTCAGCCATCACGGCGAGCGCGGACCATGCTGCGCGTGTGTGGGACGCCGCGACGGGTAAGCTCCTCGCCGCGCCGCTCCAGCATCAGGGCGCGGTCACGAGTGCCGCGTTCAGCCCAGATGGTTCTCGCGTCGTCACGGCGAGCGAGGATAAGACCGCGCGTATCTGGGAGACGCGGCTCGATGAGACAGCGCGCGATGGGTGGGCTGCGCTTGCTGCGCGCAGTCCATTCACGCTGAACGACGGCGCGCTCGAAACGGCGCGCGTCTCACCTGCTGGCGCTGAAGCGTCACGACGGACCGAGAGCCGCATGCAGCCAGATGCGAGCTCGACGCGCCCGATCCGCAGCGCGGCGAGACCAGCGAAGGCGCTTTGAGCTCCGTAGGCCCTGAGCCCGCGAGGGTGTCCGGCCGGATTTCGGACAATGTCCGGGTTCCGGCCGGACATAGCGTGGTCAGAGCTGCGAGATCATTGAGTGGGCAGCTGGCCTGATTGTTGGTGTGTCGGCGGGGGCGCATGCGCACCCGCTTCGATCATCTCGCGAAGCAGATCGGCCAGGAGGCACTGGGCCGGTCCGGGGCGACGGTCGTGCACGACGAGATCGCGCCGGAGGCTCAGTACGCGGACCTGCGTCACGAGCCCGATCCTGCGCGCGAGGCCGAGCGCAAGCGGCTGGGCCTGCTCGGGCGGCTCGCGGCTCGCCCGTGCCTGATCGAGATCTACAGCCGGGCGCTCGATGACGAGGCGTTCCGCTGCTGCCTGGCAAAGCACCTTGCGTTCTGGCAGCAGCGTGCGCGCAGGGCGCGCACGGACAACCAGCGGCGGCGGACGAAACGGCAGCCGCCGCGGCCGTTCGTCGCGCCGTCGCTCTGGATCATCGCGGCCGGCGCGCCCAAGGCGCTCCTGGCCCGGCTCGAGCTCCGGCCCGCGTCTGAATCCGAGTCCAGCTGGCCGGAGGGCGTGTACTTCTTCGGTAACGCCGTGCTGCGCGTGGGGCTGGTCGTGGCGAGCGAGCTACCGCGCGACCGCTCGACCGTCCTGGTCCGGCTCATGGCGGCGGGGCCGCTGCTGGCGGATGCGATCGAAGATCTCGGGGAGCTGCGGGAGAGCGCTCTGGAGCGTGCCGTCGCCGAGCACGTCCTGGTAAGGTTGCAGCACACGCTCGGGAAGAAGCCAAAACCAACCCGCGAAGAGCAGGAGTTCATCGTGACCATGTACGAGACCTGGGCAGAGGGGGAGGTCAGAGTGCGTGCCGAGACGAAGGCCGAGGACGTGCTGACGGTGCTCCGCGTTCGCGGCATCGCCGTGCCGGCCGCGGTCCGCAAGCGCATCCTGGCCGAGAAGAACCTGCGGCAGCTGGGGCGCTGGCATGAGAAGGCGATCGTTGCCGCATCGCTCGACGAGGTGATCGGCAAGCGGCGGTGACGGCGCGGTGGCTGTCCTCCGGCGACGCTGGGAGCGCGCATTCCGGAAGTAACCCCGATGGGGTACTCCCGACATAGCGACATCCTCGAGCTGGCAGTCGAGCGCCACCAGCTTCGCTCACTCGAGCCTCGCGGTGCGATGCCAGTACGGTCGCGCACGGCGCTGCGACGACCTGTTCGCGTAAAATAGGGGCGTGCTGGCGGATCTCGTGCGAGCCCGCGGTGCGCTGGAGCGAGACGAGCTCGAGGAGGCGCTCATGGCGCTGCTCGCGGCGTGGCGACACAAGCGCGATACACGGGCGCATCGCCGTCAGATCACTTGATCTGCAGCGCGGCGAGGCCATCGAAGGCGCTTTGGACGCCGTAGGCCCTGAGCCCGCGAGCGTGTCCGGCCGGATTTCGGACAATGTCCGGTTTCCGGCCGGACATAGCGTGGTCAGAGCTGCGAGATCATTGGGTGGGTAGCTGGCCTGATTGTTGGTGTGCCCGCGGGTGCGCATGCGGACCCGCTTCGATCAGCTCGCGAAGCAGATCGGCCAGGAGGCACTGGGCCGGTCCGGGGCGACCGTCGTGCATGACGAGATCGCGCCTGAGATCCAGTATGCGGACCTTCGGCACGAGCCCGACCCGGCGCGCGACGCCGAGCGCAAGCGACTGGGCCTGCTCGGGCGGATTGCGGCCCGTCCGTGTCTGATCGAGGTGTACAGCCGCGCGCTCGATGACGAGGCGTTCCGCGGCTGCCTGCCGAAGCACCTTGCGTTCTGGCAGCAGCGTGCGCGCCGGGCGCGCGCGGACAACCAGCGGCGGCGGACGAAACGGCAGCCACCGCGGCCGTTCGTCGCGCCGTCGCTCTGGATCATCGCGGCCGGCGCGCCCAAGGCACTCCTGGCCAGGCTCGAGCTTCGATCCGCGTCTGGGTCCGGGTCCGACTGGCCGGCGGGCGTGTACTTCTTCGGCAACACCGTGCTGCGCGTGGGGCTGGTCGTGGCGAGCGAGCTGCCGCGCAAGCGCTCGACCGTCTTGGTCCGGCTCATGGCGGCGGGGTCACTGCTGGCGGATGCGATCGAAGATCTCGGGGAGCTGCGGCCGAGCGCTCCGGAGCGTGCCGTCGCGGAGCACATCCTGGTAAGGTTGCGGCACACACTCGGGAAGAAGCCAAAACCAACCCGCGAGGAGCAGGAGTTCATCGTGGCCATGTACGAGACCTGGGCAGAGGCGGAGGTCAGAGTTCGCGCCGAGACACGCGCCGAAGCACGCGCCGAGACGAAGGCAGAAGACGTGCTGACGGTGTTCCGCGTGCGCGGCATCGCCGTGACGGCTGCGGTCCGCAAGCGCATCCTGGCCGAGAAAAACCTGAAGCAGCTGGGGCGCTGGCACGAGAAGGCGATCGTTGCCGCATCGCTCGAAGAGGTGATCGGCAAGCGGAGGTGACGGCGCGGCGGCTGTCCTCCGGCAGCGCCGGCCGCGGAGAGCGCAGAAGCCGCGGGATCTCGCCTGGTTGCGAGCGCGGCCGATTCTTTGGAACCTCCGGCTGGCTCGCGGGTGATACCGGATCGAGATGCCTGCCTCTGCCGCCGCCCGCACGGCCGCGCCGCTCGATGAGCTGACGCTCCGGCGCGCGCAGCGCGGCGACGAGCGGGCGTGGCGGGCGCTGATCGAGCGGTACCAGCAGCCGGTGCACGCGCTGATCTGGCGGCTCATGGCCGGGCGCGCGCGGCACCGCGTCGAGGATTTGGTCCAGGAGACGTTCGTGCGCGTGCTGCGCGCGCTGCCGGGCTTCGATCCGGCGGGGCCGGCCTCGCTGTCGACGTGGATGCTGACGATCGCGGCGCGGCTCGCGCTCAACGAGCTGCGGCGGCCCGAGGCGGCGGCGCTGCCCGAGGAGCCGGAGGGCCCGGGCAGCGATCGCGCCGACCTCGGCGCGGAGCGGCGGCGGCTCGCCCAGGCGATCGGCGCGGGCGTCGCCGCGCTCCCCGACGCGCAGCGCGCCGTGCTCGTCTTGCGCGAGTACCACGACCTCGACTACGCCGAGATCGCCGAGGCGCTCGAGCTGGACCTCGGCACGGTGAAGTCGCGCCTGGCGCGCGCGCGCGCCGCGCTGCGGGCGCACCTCTCGGCCGCGGTGCCCGACCTCGTCAAGGAGGTGTCATGAGGGACGACGACGACGATAACGCGCTCGCCGGCATCGACCTCGGCGCGTGGGCGCCGCCCCCGCGCGCTGGGGCACCGGCCGGCGCGCTCGCCGACGCGGTCGTGGCCCGGGCGCGCGAGCCAGCGGGCGCGCCGGCCCGCGAGCCGGACGGGTACGGCGGGCGCGCAGCCAGCACAGCGGGCGCAGCCGGCGCGGCGCGGCGGCGGTGGCCGATCGCGGCGGCCGTCGCTGCGGTCGCGGTCGCGGTCGCGGCGGCCGGCGTGCTCGTGCTCTCGCGCCGCGAGACGCCGACGCCGACGGTGGCGAGCGGCAGCGGCGCGCTCGTCGCCGCGCGCGCGGCGCACCTCGCGCTCGGGCCGTCGTCAGCGGAGCTCGACCCCGGAGCCGAGGTGCGCTGGCGGCGCGAGGGGCGGCGGATCACCGCGGTGCAGCCGCGCGGCGCCGCGCTGTGGCGGATCGCCGCCGAGGACACGATCGTGATCGATGCCGGCGCCGCGGTGGCGTCGGTCGAGGCGTCAGGCGCGAGCCTGCGCGTGGAGGCCAAGATGAACCTGTCGGATGCGCGCATCATCGGCGCGAGCGCGGCCACGGCCGCGGCGGTCGCGCTGCTCACGGTGATCGTCTATCAAGGGCACGTGCGGGTGACGCGCGGCGGCCAGACGGCGCTCGTCGAGCCGGGGAGCACGTTCGAGGTGCGGCCGCGCGACCTCGCGCAGGACGCCCCTACGGTGGGTGCGAGCGCCCCGGAGCTCGCGCAGATGCGAGAGGAGATCCGCGAGCTCCAGGAGCGGCTCTCCGACGCCGAGGAGGCGCTCACCGAGCGCGAGGCGCAGGAGCAAAAGGCGCCATCCAAGGCGCCATCACCATCACCATCACCATCACCATCACCATCACCATCGCCGTCGCCCGCGCCGGCCCCGGCCCCGCCCGCGCCGAGCGCGTGCAACGTCGACGATCTCACCGACAAAGGCAAGGAAGCGTTCGCCGCCGGGCAATTCGCGGCCGCGCTGCGGTACTTCGAGCTCGCGTACGCCTGCAAGGCCGAGTCGCACATCGCGGAGAAGGCATTCGTCGTCGCCTGTAATCTGCAGAACGTCCCGAAGGCCCGGGTCTTCTGGAAGCGGCTCTCGACGCTATCGCGCCAGCGGGCCATCGCGATCTGTGTCCGCAACGGCATCACCGAGGACATGATCACCGCGCCGGACGCGCCGACCGCGCCGACCGCGACGCTGCGGCTCACGAGCCGCCCGCCGGCGGAGGTCTTCCTCGATGACAAGGCGGTCGGCGTGTCGCCGCTGGAGATCGACGTCACGCCGGGCCGACACAAGGTGCGGTTCGAGGTCGGCGAGGACAAGTACACCTTCGCGGTGAGCGCCAAGGCCGGGGAGACCGTGACCCTGGACAAGCAGCTCCAATAACCCTGCCGAAGAGGGCGCGGGTGCGTGTTATGCAGCCTCGTATGCGTGCCCCGCGACTCGCGCTGCTCGTGCTCGTCGCCGCCTGCGGTGACGACGGCCCGCCTCCCGCCCCCGACACCGGCGTCACGACCGAGCGCTGCGAGTACGTCCCGCTCGCGCCGACGGCGCGCGCGGGCGGCACCGTCGCGGCAGGGCCGCTCATGGCCGGCGTCGCGGACCGCGTGCTGCAGATCCCCGTCGGCACCGCGCTCGGCGGTTACACCGGCCGCGCCGCGCTCCTCGGCGGCAGCGACAACGTCGACGCGCGCAAGATCGCCCTGTCGGGCTCGTTCAACCCGTCGATCGGCGTCACCTCCGCGCCGCGCGTGAAGGCGCTCGCGCTCAGCGCTGGCGGCGAGACGGTCGTGCTGCTCAAGGCGGACATGATCTTCGCGTACGAGGGGCTCGTGTACGACGTCGAGCGTGAGCTCGGCGCCGACTTCGCCGGCAAGGTGCTGCTCGCGACGTCGCACAGCCACTCGACGTGGGCGCAGTTCACGTCGCACGGGCCGCTCAAGCTCGGCGCGGGGCAGCGGCGCGATCTCGTGTACCGGCGCTTCCTCGACGGGTTCGTGGCCGCCGCGCGCGACGCGCTCGCGAGCCGCGTCCCGGCCCGGTTCGGCATCCACGAGAGCGCCGAGTTCGATCCGCAGGACCTCGTGAACCGCGACCGGCGCAGCGAGAACGACGCGCTCCCCGGCGGCGACCGCGGCGAGGACCACCTCTACCTCCTGCGCTTCGACACGGCGGCCGGCGCGCCGCTCGCGATCGTGCCGATCTTCGGCCAGCACCCGACGCTGAACGGCCAGGACAACTCGCTCGCGTCGACCGACGCCACCGGCGCCCTCGAGCGCGCGCTCGAGGAGCAGTTCGACGAGAAGGTCGTCGTCATGCACATCCAGAGCGCGGGCGGCGACACCTCCGCCGTCGGGCACGGCCGCCTCGACTGCAACGCCAAGCCGGGCAAGGCGACCGATCCGTGCTTCTCCTGGACCGCCGAGGAGGGGCACGGCATCGAGGCGGGGCAGCAGCTCATGGCCGCGTGGGCGCAGGCGGGCCTCGCGCTGCGCGACTCGATCGAGCTCGAGATGGTCACGCGCTCGATCGAGACCGGCCCGTTCCCCGGCACGTTCTCGATCCGCGGCGGCGCGCTCTCCTACGCCGCGTTCGACGGCAAGACGCTGCCCGACGGCGTCGTCTCCGAGGGCGGCCGGCTCGCGTCGCCGATCGACGAGTTCAACGCGCCCGTCGGCGCGGGGCTGTGCGAGACCGCCAAGGCGATGTTCCCGACCGCCGCGATCCCGGGCACCGAGGGCATCCTGCCGTACGGCTCGTGCCTGCGGCTCGATCTCGCCGCGCCGCTCCTGGGCCCCCTCTTCGACGTCGACTTCGGCGTCGACGAGCGCCACCCCGTGTGCGAGTCGACGCGCACGACGATCTCGGCGCTGCGCATCGGCGACCACGTCCTCGCCACGCTGCCCGGCGAGGTCACGAGCCTGCTCGCGGGCCTCGTGCGCGAGAAGTCCCCGCTCGGCGAGAAGACGATCGTCGTCGGCTACGCGCAGGGCCACGTCGGCTACATGCTGCGGCCCGAGGACTGGGTGCTCGGCGGCTACGAGCCGAGCGTGACGTTCTGGGGCCCGCTCGAGGCGGAGTACATCGCCGAGCGGCTGCTCGAGCTCATCCCGCTCGCGACGACGCCGGAGCGCGAGGACGGCGCGTCGACTGGCGCGTCGCGCGTCGCCGTGCCGGCCGTCGAGGACAACCTCGAGATCGATCGGCCGGCGCAGCTCGCGGGCACGGTGCCGGCACAGGTCCCGCCGGAGACGTGGGCGCGCACCGGCACGCCAGCGCAGGCGCAGCCGGCGGCGCAGATCCCGCGCGTGTCCGGCATCGCGACGTTCGTGTGGATCGGCGACGATCCGCAGGTTCGCACGCCGCGCGTCGCGCTCGAGCACGAGGGCAGCCCCGGCGCGTTCGCGACCGTCGCGCGTCGCAGCGGCCGCCCCGTCGAGGACGGCGAGCTCGTGCTCGCGTACACGCCGGCGCCGCTCGTGCGCAGCGGCCCGCAGACGCACGTCTGGGTCGCCGAGTGGCAGGCCGTGCCGTGGGTCGGCGCGCCGGGCGCAGCCGGGCTCGACGCGCGCGGCGGGCTGCCGCTCGGGCGCTACCGGTTCCACGTCGAGGGCGACGGCTGGACGCTCGACAGCCAGCCGTTCGAGGTGATCGCCGGCGGTCTCGCGCTCGCGGGCGTCGCGCGCGCGGGCGGCATGGTCTCGGCCGGCGTGCGGCTGCACGCGCCCAAGGGCTGGCGCCTGCTCGATCTGGCGCTGCCGTCGAACCAGCCGGTCCCGGTGCGGAGCCAGCCGGTGACGGTGGCGCTGCTCGACGCAGCCGGCACGCAGCTGACGTCGGCGCAGGTGACGACCGACGCGGGCGGCGCCGTGCAGGTGCTCGACGTCCCGCTGGCGCGCAGCGTGCGAGTCACCGATCGCTACGGCAACCAGGCGGCCGCGCCGCTCAACTGATCGCCTCCCGGCCTCCCGGCCTCCCGGCCGGCCAGCTGGCCAGCACCGGACGGATGCCCCACCGCGGGAGCTGCGCCCGGCCTGGCCCGCCGTGAGGCGCGCGCGCCCGCCCGCCGCGTGGCGCCTCCGCACACTCCGTGTGCCCGCGCGCCTGCGCGTTCGCGCAATCGGCTCTCGCGCCTGCGCGCCCGCCCGCGCGCCCGGGGCACGAGCGTTGCACACGGCGCAGCAACGGCCCGCCCCGGCCCGGCCCGGAGCCGCCCCTCATGCCCGCCGCATACAAGACCCTTCCCGGCACCCCTGCACCGCTCGGCGCCACCTGGGACGGCGAAGGCACGAACTTCGCGCTCTACTCCGAGGGCGCCACCGCCGTCGAGCTCTGCCTCGTCGAGCCCGACGGCCGGGAGATCCGCGTGCCGGTGCGCCAGCGGACCGAGCTCATCTGGCACGTCTACGTCGAGGGCGTCGGCCCCGGCCAGCGCTACGCCTACCGCGTCGACGGCCCGTGGGAGCCCGAGCAGGGCCTGCGGTTCAATCCGCAGACGCGGCTCCTCGATCCATGGACCAAGGCCGTCGGCGGCGTCGAGGACTGGGACGCCAGCGCGTTCTCGTACGACCTCGGCCACCCCGATCGCGATCTCGCGAAGAACGAGGCCGATCAGCGCGCCGCCCCGCTCGGCATCGTGATCGATCCGAGCTTCGACTGGGAGGACGACGCGCCGCCCAACGTGCCGCTCTCCGACGCCGTGATCTACGAGGCGCACGTGAAGGGGCTGACGCAGCTGCACCCGCACGTCCCGCCCGAGCTGCGCGGCACGTACGCCGGCATCGGCCACGAGGCCGTCACCCGCTACCTCGGCGAGCTCGGCGTGACGTCGCTCGAGCTCTTGCCCGTGCACCACTTCGTCGACGACAAGTTCCTGCTCGACAAGGGGCTGCGGAACTGCTGGGGCTACAACACGATCGCGTTCTTCGCGCCCGATCCGCGATATGGCAGCGGCGAGCCCGGCGACGAGGTCCGCCAGTTCAAGCAGATGGTCAAGGCGCTGCACCGCGCCGGCATCGAGGTCATCCTCGACGTCGTCTACAACCACACCGCCGAGGGCAACCACCTCGGGCCCACGTTCAGCCTGAAGGGCATCGACAACCGCACGTACTACCGGCTCGTCGCCGACAGCCCGCGCCACTACTTCGATTACACCGGCACCGGCAACAGCCTCAACGTGCGCCACCCGCAGGCGCTGCGCCTCATCATGGACTCCCTGCGCTACTGGGTCGAGGAGATGCACGTCGACGGCTTCCGGTTCGATCTGGCGTCGGCGCTCGCGCGCAGCCTGCACGAGGTCGATCGGCTGTCGAGCTTCTTCGTCATCATCAACCAGGATCCGGTGATCGGGCGCGTGAAGCTCATCGCCGAGCCGTGGGACGTCGGCGACGGCGGCTACCAGGTCGGCGGCTTCCCGGTGAAGTGGTCCGAGTGGAACGGCAAGTACCGCGACGCGATGCGCGCGTTCTGGCGCGGCGACGGCGGCAAGGTCTCCGAGGCCGGCTACCGCCTGACCGGCAGCGCCGACCTCTACCAGAACGACGGGCGCCGGCCGTCCTCGAGCATCAACCTCATCACCGCGCACGACGGCTTCACGCTGCGCGACCTCGTCTCCTACAACCACAAGCACAACGAGGCCAACGGCGAGGACAACCGCGACGGCGCGGATCACGACGCGTCGTGGAACTGCGGCGCGGAGGGGCCCACCGACGATCCGGAGATCGGCCGCCTGCGCTGGCGGCAGATGCGCAACTTCCTCGCCACGCTCTTGCTCTCGCAGGGCACGCCGATGATCTGCGGCGGCGACGAGCTCGGGCGCACGCAGCGCGGCAACAACAACGCGTACTGCCAGGACAGCGAGCTCAGCTGGACCCGCTGGGACCTCGGCGACGACGAGCGCGCGCTCCTCGAGTTCACGCGCAAGGTGATCCGGCTGCGCGCCGCGCACCCGACGTTCCGGCGCGCCGACTTCTTCAAGGGCCGGCCGATCCGTGGCCTCGGCGTCGAGGACATCGTGTGGCTGCGCCACGACGGCGAGCCCATGTCCGACGAGGACTGGCAGAACCCGCTCACGTCGAGCTTCGCGATGTACCTGGCCGGCGCCGGCGTCGATCGCATCGACGAGCTCGGCCGCCCGATGTCCGACGACGACTTCCTCTTCGCGCTGAACGCGAGCGGCGCCGATCTCGACTTCCGGCTGCCGGCGCTCCACTCGCGCGCCGCGGCGCAGCAGTGGGAGCTCGTGCTCGACACGTTCGACGACACCGCGCGCGAGGCGCGCGAGGCCGGCGACGTCACGGTGCTCCGCGCCCGCTCGCTCAAGCTCTACCGGCGCCCCGCGGCCTCGCAGCGCGGCGTGCACGCGATCGGCGGCGCGCCGTCGTCGACGTACCGGCTGCAGCTCCAGGGGCGCTTCGGGTTCGGCGACGCCGCCGCGATCGCCGACTACCTCGCGGCGCTCGGCGTCGGCGCGATCTACACGTCGCCGTACACCCGGGCCGAGCGGGGCAGCACGCACGGCTACAACGTCGTCGATCACGCGACGCTCTCCCCCGAGCTCGGCGGCGCGGAGGCGCACGCGCGCATGATCGCCGCGCTCGGGGAGCACGGGCTCGGTCACGTGCTCGACTTCGTCCCGAACCACATCGGCATCGGGTCCGGCGAGAACGCGTGGTGGCTCGACGTGCTCGAGAACGGCCCCGCGTCGCTGTACGCCGACTACTTCGACATCGACTGGCACCCGCTCTCGCCCGGCCTGCAGAACCGCGTGCTGCTCCCCGTGCTCGGCCGCCAGTACGGCGTCGAGCTCGAGGACGGCCGGCTCTCCGTCGTGCGCGAGGGCGGCCGGTTCCTGGTCGTCTACTACGACCGGCGCTGGCCCGTGGCGCCCCGGACGTACCCGGTGATCCTCGAGCTCGCGCTCGCGCGGCTCGAGCTGCCGAAGGACGATCCGAACCTGCAGGAGCTGCAGAGCATCCTGTCCGCGCTGCACCACATCCCGCACGCGTCGGAGACCGCGCCCGAGCGGCGCGAGGAGCGCGCGCGGGAGAAGGAGGTCGCCAAGCGCCGCCTCGAGCAGCTGTGCACGCAGAGCCCCGAGATCGGCGGCGCGATCGACGCCGTGCTCGCGGAGAAGAACCCGCGGGACGGCGGCCCCGGCGACGTCGAGTGGCTCGACGCGTTCCTGCGCGAGCAGCGGTACCGCCTCGCGTACTGGCGCGTCGCCACCGAGGAGATCAACTACCGGCGGTTCTTCGACGTCAACGAGCTCGCCGCGATCCGCATGGAGGATCCGCGGGTGTTCGACGCGGCGCACGTGCTCGTGCTGGAGCTCGTCGCGCGCGGCGCCGTCACCGGGCTGCGCCTCGATCACACCGACGGCCTGTACGAGCCGCAGGCGTACTTCCAGGCGCTCCAGGACCGCCTGCGCGCCGCGATCGCCGAGGCCGGCCGCGAGCCGAAAGGCCAGGTGTACGTCGTCGCCGAGAAGATCCTCGAGCCCGGCGAGCCGCTGCCGCGCCGCTGGCAGATCGCCGGCACCACCGGCTACGACTTCATGGCCGCCGTGAACGCCCTGTGGGTCGATCCCCGCGCCGAGGCGCGCATGACCGAGCTCTACGTGCGGCTGTGCGGCGGGCCCGCCGACGTCGCGCCGCTGGTGTTCGACGCCAAGCTCCACATCATGCAGACGAGCCTGTCGGCGGAGACGATCATGCTCGGCCAGGCGCTGCGGCGGATCGCCGAGGCCGATCGCCGCTCGCGCGACTTCACGCTGATCGCGCTGACCACCGCGATCCAGGAGACGATCGCCGCGTTCCCCGTGTACCGGACGTACGTCGCGCCCGACGGCTCGCGCGAGCCGAACGACGAGCGCTACATCGAGCACGCGATCGGGCTCGCCCGGCGCAAGAACCGCCAGGTTGATCCGTCGGTGTTCGACTACCTGTGCGACGTGCTGCTGCTCCGCGTGCGCACGCCCGAGGCGATCCAGCTCGCGATGCGGCTCCAGCAGCTCACCGGGCCCGTCATGGCCAAGGGCGTCGAGGACACCGTGCTGTATCGCTACCACCGCCTGATCGCGCTCAACGACGTCGGCTGCGATCCGGCGCGGTTCGGCGCGCAGGTCGATGATTTGCACGCGCACAACGCCGCCGCGCTCGCCACGTTCCCGCTGACGATGACCACCACGACCACGCACGACACCAAGCGCAGCGAGGACGTGCGGACGCGGGTCGCCGTCCTGTCGGAGCTCCCCGACGAGTGGGAGGCGCACGTGACGCGCTGGCTCGCGCGCGCGCGGGAGCTCGGCGCCACCGTCCGCGAGCGGGCCGCCCCGTCGGCCAACGACCTGTACCTCCTGTTCCAGACGCTCGTCGGCGCGTGGCCGTTCGAGGGCGACGATCCGGCGCTCTGCGAGCGGATCTCGGCGTACATGACGAAGGCCGTGCGCGAGGCCAAGGTCGAGACGTCGTGGACGCGGCCCGACGAGGACTACGAGCGCGCGGTCGCCGCCGTGATCACCGGCGTGTTCGAGGACAGCGCGCTCTCCGGCGAGATCGCCGGGCTCGCGCGCCGGCTCGCGCCGTACGGCGCGTGCAACAGCCTCGCGCAGCTCGCGATCAAGCTCGCGTCGCCCGGCGTGGCCGATATCTACCAGGGCGGCGAGCTGTGGGACCTCTCGCTCGTCGATCCGGACAACCGGCGGCCCGTCGACTACGCGCGCCGGCGGGCGCTGCTCGACGAGCTAACGGCGCGCGGCCCGGCGACGCCCGCGCTCGCGCGCGAGCTGCTCGACGCGTTCACCGACGGCCGGATCAAGCTGCACGTCACGCGGACCGGCCTCGCGCTGCGGCGCGCCGATCCGCTGCTGTTCCTCGAGGGCACCTACCGCCCGATCGCGGCCGGCGATCACGTGATCGCCTTCGAGCGGTCGTGGTCGCGGGCGCGGCTCGTCTGCGTCGCGCCGCGCCTGCCGCGGACGCTCACCGGCGGCCGCGTGCCGTGGCCCATCGGCGACGTCTGGGGCGACGCCCGGCTCGAGCTCGGCGCGCCCGCGCGGTGGCGGAGCCCGCTCACCGGGGAGCGCTTCGAGGGCGGCTCCCTGGCGCTCGCCGACGTGCTCGCGACGCTCCCGGTCGCGTGGCTGGTCGCCGAAGCGGAGTGATGCGCCGCCGTCGCCGGGGCCCGAGCATGCTCCGGCCCGGGTGGGGGGAGCGGGCGGGGCGCCGCTGGGGAGGGGACTGGCCGGATCGGGGCCCGCGGTCGGTCGCGATCGGTCGCGATCCGGGCGGCGGGCGCCGCCGAGGGTGACGCTCGCGGGTGCCGCGGCGGCTGATCGGCGCTGCCCGATTGCCAGAAGTTTCCCCGGTAAACGCGCGGTTACACCGTGATGGTCCGTCCACGTGCCCGCGGTAGTCGGCCCTTGGATCTCGGCCGCTTGGCGCTGGTTGGCGCTGGCCCCGCGTTTGCTCACTGCCGTAGGCCATGCGCATGCTGGTGCTGGTCGGTGCCCTGACAGCCGTCGGTTCGTTGGCGGTGGTCCGGCACCTGCCCGAGGAGGCGCAGGCCGCGCCCCCGCCGTCGCAGGATGTGCGGCAGATCCAGGGCATCGCGCTGGACGGCGGGCGGGACCTGCCGAGCGTCGCGCTCCGCGCCGTCGTCTCGACGCAGGTCGGCGACTCGCTCGATGACCAGCGGCTCGAGCGCGATCGCGCCGCGATCGAGGCCGAGCTCGAGGCGCGCGGCTACCTCGCCGCGAAGGTCGCGTCGGCGAGCGTGACGTTCGCCCCGCGCGGCGCGTACGTCGTCTTCGACGTCGAGGCCGGCCCCATGTTCCACCTCCGCTCCGTCACCGTGACCGGCCCCGGCCAGCGCGAGGCCGGCGTCGTGCGGCTCGCCGCCGGCGACGAGGCAAGCGCATCGCGCATCGCGCGCGCCCGCCAGTCGCTCTCCGACGCGCTCGCGAGCCGCGGCAAGCAGGTCGAGCTGCGGGTGACGACCGACGAGGCCGCCGCCGCGATCGACCTCGAGCTCGCGACGCGGTAACGGGTCGATCGAGAGGGGACCTTCCCGCCCCAGCCGCCCGGCGAGCCGGGCCTCTCACCCGCCGCGCGTCGCGTCGCGTGGGGAGGCAATCTTCGCGCCTGCCTGATCCACCGGATATGCTCCCCGCGTGGGCACCGTCGATCAGACCATGCCGGCGCTGTTCGCCGGCACCGGCAGCGGCGACGGCGGCGCGGATGCCGCGTTCCTGCCGCTCGCGCAGCTCGGCGCCGGTCCCGACGGCACCGCCGTGCTCGCGCGGCGCGGCGATCGGCTCGTCGAGCTGCACCAGCTCGCGTTCGGCGCCGACTCGGCGCGCTTCCGTCTGCTCGAGGCGCGGGTGCGCGCGCTCGGCGCCGTCGATCACGCAGCGGTGCGCGCCGTGCTCGCGCTCGAGCGCGATCCGCCCGCCGCGGTGCTCGAGGGCGACAGCTTCCCGCCGCTCGCCGAGCTGATCGAGCAGCCCGCCGTCGATCTCCTGCGCGCGCTGCGCCTCTTGCTCGAGCTCTCGCGCGCGCTCGCCGCCGCGCACCACGCGTCCGTGTTCCACGGCCGCATCCACCCGTGGTCGGTGTGGGTCGGCGGCGGCGATCGGCCCCGCTTCGAGCTCCTGCAGCTCGCGACGCGCTCCGCGCATCACCCGTGGGCCGAGCGCTGCCTCGCGCCCGAGGCCGCCGCTGCGGCGCAGGCCGCCGCCGACGCCGCCGTCGACGTGTTCGCCGTCGGGGCGCTCCTGCATCTGTTCGCGTCGAGCGCCGGCCGCACCGCCGACGCCGCCGTCCACGCGGTCGTGCGCGACGCGACCGCCGCCGATCCCGACGCGCGGCCCCAGATGGCCGAGCTCGTGCGGCTCCTGCACGCGGCCGCCACCGGCGCGCAGGGCCGGACCACCGTCGAGGAATTCGACGTCCCGCGCACCGGCCGCCCCGCCGTCGGGATGCGGGTCGGCCGGTTCGAGCTCGTGCGCCAGCTTGGCGCCGGCGCGATGGGCGAGGTCTGGGAGGCGCGCGACACCGCTGGCGGCGAGGGCGTCGCGGTCAAGCTCCTGCGCCCCGAGATCGCCGCCGACGAGGAGCTCCTGCGCCGCTTCCGCAAGGAGGCGCGCGTGCTCGCGCGCGTCGGCAGCCCGTACATCGCGAACGTCATCGATCTGAACGAGGATCGCGGCGTCCACTACCTCGTGCTCGAGCTCGTCGCCGGCGGCAGCGTCGGCGCGGCGTGGCGGCGCACCGGCAAGCTGCCCGAGCGGCTCGCGCTCGGCATCATCGCCGACGCGTGCCGCGCGCTCGCCGAGCCGCACCGCCTCGGCATCGTCCACCGCGACCTCAAGCCCGACAACATGATGTTCGTGCGCGCCGGCCTCGAGCTCGAGCGTGCGCCGATCGGCCAGCTCGTCAAGCTCGGCGACTTCGGCATCGCGCGGACCGCCGACGGCGGCGGCGCTGGCGTGGGCGGCAGCGCGCCCGAGGGCGCGACGCGCGAGGGCACCGTCCTCGGCACGCCCGAGTACATGGCGCCCGAGCAGTGCCAGGGCGACAAGGTCACGCCCGCGACCGACGTCTACGCGCTCGGCTGCTGCCTGTTCGCGCTGATCGGCGGGCGCCCGCCGTTCGTCACCGAGGGCGACAACCAGATGGGCGTGATCCTCTCGCACCTGCGCGAGGCGCCGCCGCGGCTCGACGCCGTCGCGCCCGAGGTGACGCCCGCCGTCGCCGATCTCGTCGCCCGCTGCCTCACGAAGGATCCGAAGGCGCGCCCCGCCGACGCCGCAGAGGTGTTCGCCGAGATCGAGCGGATGTGCGAGGGCGCGGCGGCGCTCATCACCGCGCACCCCGCGCCGCCCGTGCACCGCGCGCGGCTGATCCAGACCTACGATTTCTCGTGGGAGCTCGCCGCCTCGCCCGAGGCGCTGTGGCCGTTCGTCTCGAACACCGAGAAGATGAACCGCGCGACCGGGCTGGCGCCCGTGCGGTTCGAGATCGAGGAGGTCGGCGCCGCCGCGACCGCCGGTCCCGCCACCACCGGCAACCAGCGCGTCGCCGGGCTGGCGCTGCGCTGGCGCGAGCACCCGTACGAGTGGATCGAGGGCAGCCGCCACGTCGTCCTGCGCGTCTTCGAGCGCGGCGTGCTGCGGTGGTACGTCGCCGAGGTCACGCTCGAGCGGCTGCCCGGTGGCGGCACGCGGCTGCGCAACACGATCCGGCTTGAGCCGCGCGGCGCGCTCGCGCGCGTGCTGGCGCGCTGGGAGATCGGTGTCCGCTACCGCCGCCGCCTCGACAAGGTGTACACGCGGCTCGGCAAGCTGCTCGCTGGCGGCGTGCGGCCCGAGATCGATCCCGTCGATCCGGAGGTCGCGCTGCCGGCGCCCGCCCGTGCGCGGATCGCCGCGGCGCACGACGCGCTTGTCACGGCCGGCGTGTCGCCGCGCGCGTGCGAGGCGCTCGCGGCGTTCCTCGGCGCGGCGTCCGATCAGGACGTCGCGCGGATCCGGCCGCTCGAGCTCGCGGCGCGCTTCGGCGTCCCCGAGGACGCGATGATCGACGCTTGCCTCCACGCCGCCGCGCACGGCGCGCTCGAGATGGTGTGGGACGTGATCTGCCCGTCGTGCCGGATCCCGTCGTCGGTCGTCGAGTCGCTCGAGAAGATCGAGGAGCACGCGCGGTGCCAGACGTGCAACCTCGGGTTCGACGTCGACATGAGCCGCGCGCTCGAGCTCGCGTTCCGCGCCGCGTCGGACATCCGCCACGTCGAGACGCGGACGTACTGCATCGGCGGCCCCGCGCACTTCCCGCACGTCGCCGCGCAGGTCCGCCTCGCGCCCGGCGAGCGGTTCGCGCTGCCGCTCGCGCTGTCGCCTGGCTTCTACTTGCTGCGCAGCCCGCAGCTGCCGCGCGTGCACGAGCTGCGCGTGGCCCCGAGCGGGGGCGTGCGCCGGCTCGACGTCACGCTCGGCGAGCGGACCGAGATCGCGACGCTGACGGCCGGCGATCAGCTGCTCACGATCACGAACCCCGAGGCGCGCGAGGTGCTCGTGCGCGTCGAGCGCGCCGGTGATCGCGCGTACGCGCTGACCGCGGCGCGCGTGATGGCGACCGCGGCGTTCCGCGAGCTGTTCCCCGATCAGCACCTCGCGCCCGGGCGGCTCATGGCCGTCACCGCCGTGACGCTCGTCGTGGCGCAGGTCGACGACGCGCAGGCCCTGTTCCGCGCGCTCGGCGACAGCAAGGCGTTCCCCGTCGCCGCGCGGTTCTTCGATCAGGTCGCGGCGCTCGCGCGCGAGTACGGCGGTTCGCTCGTGAAGACGTTCGGCGGCCTGGCGCTCGCCGCGTTCGAGCGCCCGGTGCCGGCCGTGGAGGCCGCGCTCGCGCTGCAGGCCGCCGTCGACGCGCACCCCGTCACGACGGGGCTCGCGTGCCGGGTCGGCGTGCACCGCGGCCCGATGATGGCGCTGACGCAGGGCGGCCGCCTCGACTACTTCGGCCAGAACGTCGAGCTCGCCCTCACGGTGGCTGCCGCGGCGCCGCCCGCCGTCGTCGCGCTGACGAGCGATGTTTGCCAGGACGTCGCCGTTGCCGAGCGGCTGCAGACGCTGCCCGATCAGCTCGGCATGCACGCCCTCGGCGGCGGTGCCGGCGGCCGCTGGGTGCTCCATGTTCGCGCCCCGCGGGGAGCCGCGCGGGTGCTGCCGGCCGGGTCCGCGACCGGGGCCCCGGAGTAGGCGGGCCAGCTCGGGACAGGAGTAGACACCGTCGACAGAAGAGCGAGAGCGCGCGCGGAGGTGCTTGCGCGGGGACGGCGCGGCTGCCGAGCGCGCAGGGGATGATCCCTCGCGCGCTTGCTCGGGGGGCCTAATCACGTGCTCAGTTGGGTTCGCGCGAGCACGAACGCCGCGCTCATGACGACCGATCGGCCCCCAGCTCGCGTCGCGTCGCTTCGGGACATCCCCTTGCGCGCGGCGCGCCGCGCGTTGGCGAAGCGCGGAGCTCGCGCTCGGAACGATGGGACGACCAGCTCGGCGCCGCATGACGATCAGCGACCCGCGATCGGCGTTATCGGCGCTCACTCCGGATGGGCCGCTCACGGCTGCCATATAAAGATCCCGAGCGCCGCGGCCTCCTGTTCCGGATGGAGGCGGCGCACCGCCAGGGGTTGAAAATAGTGCGGGGCGAACGTGGCCCCCCGACTCGTGGAGCTCAAGAGCCCGGAATCACGGGAGAGCGCGGGCGCATTTTCGTAGCAGGAGGGCGCAGCGCGTTAGACGCAATGCGCCAGATCGGGGCTTCGTCGACGATAGCGCGGATGCTCGCAGTGCGGCCATGAGTGCCGAGCTCACTCGCCTGCGCGACAGCCATTCGCGTCGCGCTCTCGGGCGACGGAGACTACGGAGACTGCGGAGACGGCATAGCCATGAGCCGCGCGAGAGAACGCGCGAGCACGAGCGCGAGAGAACGCGCGAGCACGAGCAAATCGTACCTGCTCGAGAGTGCACCAGCATCACGAGTCTCGAGCTGGACCTGATCGGTGGGGACACTCCGAAGGCTCGACGCCACCGTGGCCATCCAGATGACCGCAGGTCGACAGCTTCAACTCGTCGTGCGAAGCGAAGCGAGCGCAAACAGGACCGGCCGCCGATGGCGAGCGCGATCCGTCGGTGCGCCGTGGCTCGCGCTCGCATTCCCCGGCCGACGAGCCTGGGCGAGGCGCCGAGGCGGTCGTCGCCCACGTGGGCTCGGCTGCCACGAGCGATCCGTCGGTGCGCCGTGGCCCGCGCTCGCTATCCATGATCGACGAGCCGGCGGTCGGCGCCGTGACAGCCGTCGCCCACGCGGGCCCGTCTGCCATGGGCGAGCCGTCGGTGCGCCGTGGCTCGGAGTCGCCATCGAGAGCCGACGAGCCGTCGGTCGGCGCCGACATGGCCGTCTCCCACGTGGGCGTCTGCGGCACGGGCATATCGTCCGCGCACCGCGGCTCGGACTCGCCATCGAGAGCCGACAAGCCGGCGGTCGGCGCCGTGACAGCCGTCTCCCACGTGGGCGTCTGCGGCACGGGCGTATCGTCCGCGCGCCACGGCTCGCTCTCGCCCTTGAGGGCCAGCGAGCTGGCGGTCGGCGCCGACATGGCCGTCTCCCACGTGGGAGCGGCCGGCACGAGCGTGCCATTTGCGCGCCACGGCTCGCCCTCGCCCTTGAGGGCCGACGAGCGGGCGGATTCGGCAGCGGATGCGGTTCGAGCGAAGGACGACGATGCGTCCGCGGAGGGATGCGGGGCGGGCGGCGCGGGCCGAGCGGGACCGTCATCGTCGGTGACGTTGAGCCGATCTCGCGGCTTGCGGAACTCGAACCCGAGGCCGCCGGGCGCGGAGCCGCGAATCACGAGCTTCCCGTAGTGGATCGCCCGGTGGTGCAAATCGCAGATGGTCGTGAGATTGCTCAGCTCATGGCCGCCGCCGTGGCTCTGATACTCCATATGGTGCAGATCGAGCCCGACGTTCCGACGGCAGCCGGGCACACTGCAGCAGTGGCCATCTCTCGCGAGCACTTGCTCGCGTTTACGGGACGTGACGGTGGTGGTCGCGCGCTCCGGCTCGGCAGCATCGAGTGAGCCGAGGTGGACGGCATCGCAGGCGGCACACTCGGCCACAGCCGGATCGATCTCGATGTCTCTGCCGCCGCTGTACTGCCATGCACGCTTGCAATCTGGACACTGTTTGATCGCGATCTTGTAGGCAGGCGAGCCGGCGCTATTCGCGCGCGAGCTGGCGCTGAGATTGCCGACAGCGCCATGGCCAGTGTTGCCATCACCACGGCCGACGGAGCCATCGCCGTAGGCTCTGCGGAACAGCGACTGGATCAGCTCATCATCGGAGAGGCGCTGGCCGTGCTCCTCGGCGGCGAGCGCGTGCAGCTTGCGCCAGAGGTCGTACGTCTCCGGTGAGACCTCGAGCGCGAGCTTCCTGCGATGGAGCCGCGGCTCCGTCTCGTCGGTGGGCAGGTCGCCGGGCTTGTGGCCGGAGACCATCGCCTCGATCTCACGCAGGCTCTTGCCCTGTGCTGCCTCCAGCCAGGCCGCTTCGGTATCGGGCACGGCCACTCGCGAGAGCTCGCGCACCGCCGAATGCGCGAGCGCGCCTTGCTCGAGCGCCTCTGCGGTCAGCGGCAGCTCGGCGATCGCACGTGCGACGCGGAGGCGCTCGGCCGCTGTGTGCGGCGCATACCCCATCGCGCGCTCCATATACTCCAGCATTGACGCGAAGCCCCAGCCGCGCCACAGCTTCAGCTCCTCCGCATAGCGCAGCAGGTTCGCCTCCTCGGCGTCGAGCGCAGCCCGCCGGGCCGCGATGTCACGGAGCTTCCGGTCCACTCTCGTCCACTCCGCTTCGTGCTGGCGCTCCCACGCCTCGGCCTCGTTCGCATGGTCTACCCATGAGCGATCGCCACGCGGCGCCTCCAGACGAGTCGCAACGATCTCTGTATCGGCTTTATCGACACGATGAAGCTGCAGATCCGACATCCTCACAGGACCGCCTTGTCTACGTGACTGCACTCGCACGGCTCGACGTCTGACTACCGCTGAACGGGCCTCGATTCCACGAGGAGATCTCTTCGAGTCCCAACTGACGGCCCCAGCCAATCGCCGGACCACCGTTGGGATTCCCTCTCTGTTTAGCCGAGAAGTGACCACTTCCAAGTAAAATTCTCAACAAGAATGCTTGGGGATCGATTCATAGCGTGCTTGGCTCGGCTGAGGGCTTGTGCGAGCTCCCGAATACTGTGGTACGCGGCGGTGCCGCCCGCAGTGGTCGCGCTGCCGAGCACCTCGCGGACTCGCGGAAGTGGCGCAGGCAGGCACGCGGCGGTGCCGCCCGCAGAGGTTGCGCTGCCGAGCACCTCGCTGACCCGCGGGAAGTGGCGCAAGCAGGCACGCGGCGGTGCCGCCCGCAGAGGTCGCGCTGCCGAGCACCTCGCTGACCCGCGGAAGTGGCGCAAGCTGGCACGCGGCGGTGCCCCGAGACGGCGATGTCGATCGAGGGCTCGCGACCTGCGACGGCGTGTACGTGCTCACCACTTCGAGCCTGGTCCGGATCGGGCGCGACCGCCGCGTTGACCGCGATCAACCCCGGATTGGGGGCGGACCCTCTCGGGGCGGCTCATGCCACAGCCAGGCGCAGGGACGCGGCGCGCTGCTCCGGCGCGATCCGGATGCCGGTCAGGCGCTGGATCGCGGCCTGCGTCGGATCGCGCCGCACCGCCACCGACGGCTTGTCGTTGGCGAGGATCGACTGGTACTCGGTGTTGAAGTCGGTGATGGACAGGAGGGTCGTATACGCGCTCGTGTGCTGGACCACCGCCTGCGCGGCGAAGCGCGCGACGTTGGAGATCGACTCGAAGTAGGTGGTGAGCGCGCTCGGCAGCGAGCTCTGCAGACTGCTCATGACGTTGGACACGATCTTGTCGATGGTCGTGTTGAACGTGCCCGCGAGCGAGGAGCGGCCCGACACCTGCGTGTAGCTGACCGCCTGGTCGCTCATCGCCATCACGACCCCGGAGATCAGCGAGCCTGTAAAGGCGTCGGCCGGCGAGTCGGATTTCGCAGGCGGGATGTAGGAGTCGTACAGGGTCGGGATCGTCGCGAGGTCGGACACGGCCCACGCCAGCGGCACAACGTCGAGCGTGTTGTAGACGCTCGAGTACGTCAGGTCGCCGTTACTGATCGCCGTCGCGTAGGTGGAGGCGAACCCGGAGTCTCCCGGCGTCGGGCCCGCGGACGCGTACACCGCCAGCGACTGCCCCGCGAAGCCCGGCGTCGACTGGGTGTCGGACATGTACAGGGCCAGGACCGGCGCCAGCGCGCCGCCGAGGCTGTGGCCGGTGACCGCGATGGTCGCGCCGCTGACCTTGTTGGTCGTGATCCACTGGGTCAGCGCGGACAGCATCGTGCTGGTCCCGTCGGTCATCGCGAGCAGGATCTGCAGGCCCTTGTTGGCGCCCGCCGAGATGTTGCCGCTGCCCGTGCCGCCCGCCGTCGTCCAGGGCACTTGCGTGAGGACGTCGAAGTCCT
>Ga0247790_10000274_pt1 | contig 21870 bp, 15 predicted proteins | sample UWRJS171409R4_FD_179913 | JGI IMG/M metagenome (GOLD analysis project Ga0247790, IMG submission 179913) | Soil microbial communities from Arlington Agricultural Research Station in Wisconsin, United States - UWRJ-S171-409R-4 | ecosystem: Environmental > Terrestrial > Soil > Agricultural land... | reverse complement strand
CACGTGCTGCGACCCCTACCCCGCCGAGGCCTTCGGCACGGTTGTGGTCCCGTTCCGTCGGTGTTGCCTTCGCCGTGACATGAGCGGCTCGGCCGGCCGGCTCCCAACCGGCGCTCTCGGATTGTAACTCTGACGAGGCTGCAGCCTTCACTTGATGTTGCGGCCCGCGTGCTTGCTCCCTGTCGCGCGGCCTTCGCCGCGGATCAGGCTTTTGACGCTCCGCTTCGGACACAGGGATCTCGCCCCGAGCCGGGAGCCTGCTACTCGGCGCCTCACGGCTTACCGAGGCGGGACTTTCACCCGCTGGATCACCACAGCGAGACGGCGGTTGCGTCCTCCCTCCGGGAGGACGGTCTCCGTCGTCGTCGCGACGCACCACGCCGTGGGTGTAGCCTCCTCCCGAGGAGCTATCGCGAGGCGCGGGCCGTGCCGGCCGTGCGGGACCGCACGGGCCCGATGTAGGCTCGCTGCTCACTGATTTCGCAGGCAGGGCCCGTTTTTCTTACAACCGCGCGGCCGACCTTCGCCACTATCAGGCTCGTGGTTGGCCGGTGCGGAGCCGGCGGCCCTTAGCCCCGGAGCCTTGCCCATGATCACCTCGTCTCGTTGCCTGGCCGCGTGTCTCGTGGCCCTGATGCTCGCCGCGTGCGGCGTCACGAAGACATCCGCCGACCCCGGCGAGACCAGCGCGCCGCTCGCGCTCGCGCCCGCCACCGCCCCCGATCTGGGCGTGGGCAGCCTGATCATCCCGATGGACCTGTCCTATCAGTCGACGGGCATCTTCCAGGCGTACGGCCTCATCTTCCAGCTCATCCGCCAGGGCGTCCGGGTCCACTGGATCATCGATCCGCAGAAGACGTGGCACGCGGCGCCCTGCAACATGGCCGGCAACACGTGCACGTGGGACTGCGGGGTCGAGGGCTCCGGCGTGAAGTGCCCGTACCCGACCGCGAGCCCCGATATGTACGCCACGACCAAGGTGATCTGGGACGACGCCGGCGTGGTCACGCGCGGCACAGCGCTCGGCAGGCACGGGTACCGCGGCGGGCCGTTCGTGCTCGACGCCGCCGATCACGACAAGGCGCTGGCGATCATCGACGCGTGGAACGATCGCACGAAGTGGCCCGCGAACCCGTGGGCGACACGCACGGTGTTCCACGTCACGACGGTGCACGAGGCGACCGAGGCGTTCACCGGCACGGCCAAGAAGACGATGATCGCCGCGCCGACGATCGCGGTGTTCGCCGACGGCAACGAGACGATCGCGACGGGCTACCTGCGCGCGGCCGGCATCCCGCAGTCCAATGGCAGCGAGTTCCCGAGCGCCAAGTGCGGCGCGTCGGACTGCGGGCCGGGCACCGGGAACCCCGACATGCTGACCGAGGAGGCGATCATGGGCGACCTCGGGACGTGCTCGGCGCCCAACCTCGATCACCGCAACGGCGCGCTGTTCGACGCGACCGGCAAGCCGAAGTTCTGCCAGATCATGTCGATGCACTGGGGCGTGAACGAGCGCGAGACGGTGCGCTGCGACGGCGGCAACTGCCCCGCGACGCAGGCGCAGTGCACGGGCCAGAAGTTCACGTTCAACGGCCACGAGGTGGTCGCGGAGGTGCGCGAGTTCCTCAAGCACCAGACCCACTTCTTCGCCGAGTGCCAGGCGGTCAACGCCTACGAGAACACGGTCCCGAACCCGGCCTGGCCGTTCCTCGACGACGCCGGCCGTAACGGCCACTTCCTGACGACGACGGGGACGCCGCCGCTGTGCCCGGCCGGCACGTGCACGAACAGCGACTACCAGTGCGTGCAGAACGCGTGCGCCGGGCAGGCCTGCTGCCTGCCCCGGCCGGCGACGTGGCAGAACCTGCCGGGCTACGAGGTGGCGGCGCAGCCGAACTCCGACACGGTCAAGGTGCTGCGGCCCGACGTGCCGTACAACCAGGTCGACGGCGCGTTCGGCACGGTCGGCGGCAGCGAGCCCGCGTACAACCTGAGCACGTACCTCGGCACGATGTACAAGAACAACCGCCAGGTGACGCTGCTCACCGGCCCGAACGGGCCCGGCGATCAGGACCTCTGGATGAGCGGCTACATCGACGGCTGCGACGACATCATCTTGAAGACGAACCAGACGGCCAACGAGGCGACGACCGGCGGCCCGCGCCACGCGTCGTGCGGCGGCAAGATCAGCTACCTGGGCGGGCACTCGTACAGCACGAACGTGCCGCTCACCTCCGGCTCGACGAGCCAGGGCACGCGCCTGTTCCTGAACGCGCTGTTCGAGGCGGAATGCGTGACCGGCGGCGTCGATCCGACGACGAACGACTCGGACGGCGACGGCGTGCCCGACAGCTCGGACGCAAACCCGGACGATCCGAACGTGTGCGGCGACGGCGACGGCGACAGCTGCGACGACTGCGCGAGCGGCACCTACGATCCTGAGAAGGACTGCGACGCCGTCGGCGACAAGAGCGGCGGCTGCTGCGACGCAGGCGCGCGCGCGCCCGGCAGCCCGCTGGCGCTCGGCGCTCTGGTGCTCGGGATGCTGCTGCGCCGGCGCCGGCGCCAGCCCAAGAACTAGCACTCGGGCGCGCGCCCGCAGTGGCGATCTCGGGATCGGCACTGCCCATCTGCCGATCTCCGCGCCCGATCCCGGGCGTGGATAGGAGATCTCGCGAGCACGGGAGATCGCGCGCGGAGGCGCGGTGAGCGCTCCCGGGGGATCGAGCGGTGTGCCAAGCTCGTGTGCGAGCGGCTGCCGCGAGCCCCGCTGCGATCGGCGTCCGCCGGCCGCGGTGGCCCAGCGCGGCTGCCCGCACGAGATCGCGATGACGTCGAAAGCGACGAATGCCGGCCCCTGCCTCGACGACTGGTCGATCCACGACGACCTCGTCCGCCTGCGCGAGTGGGGCTCCGACACGGTCTATGACCTGTCTGCCGCGCAGCCCGAGTGGCTCGTCGGCTCGTCGGCGGCGTGCGCGCTGCGCCTCACGGACGCGTCGGCACGCCTGTCGCGCCGCCACGCGCGCCTCGTGTGGACGCAGGGCCGGTGGACGATCCATGACCTGGGCAGCAAGAACGGGCTCCGGATCGACGGCGCGCGCTGCGAGGCGTGCGTGCTCGAGCCGGGCGTCGAGGTGGGGCTCGGCGGGATCACGCTGATCGCCGAGAGCCCGCGCTCGATCGCGCTGCGCGGCTACCTGGCCCGGCTCCTCGGGTTCAGTCTCGGCCAGCTCCCGGCGATCGATCGCGCCCTCCGCGCGCTCCGCCTGGCGTCGGCGCACCGGAGCGCGCTGCTCCTGTGCGGCCCGGAGGACCTCGTGCCCGTCGCGCGCGGGCTGCACCAGCGCGCGCTGGGCCCCGACCGCCCCTTCGTGACCTGCGATCCGCGCCGCCGCCCCTCCGCGGGCGACGCGCGGGTCGCCGCGAACGTGGATCGCGCCGTCCCCGCCGCCCGCGCGGCCGCGGGCGGCTCGCTCTGCGTGCGGGGCGAGCGCCTGCCGCCGGACTTCGCCGAGGCGATCGATCTGCTGCGGCGCACCGACGCGCTGGTCCAGATCATCGTGTGCACCCGCAGGCCGGCCCGGAGCGATCTGTACGTCCCCGCCGCGATCGCGGTGCCGCCGGTGGCGCGGCGCCGGCGCGAGCTCGGCCGGATCATCACCGAGTACGCGGGCGACGCGCTCGCCGCGCTCGGCGCCCCGGCGGACAGCTTCTCGCCGCGCGATCGCGACTGGGTCCGCAGGCGCGCCGCGCGATCGCTGGCCGAGATCGAGAAGGCCACGCTGCGGCTGATCGCGGTCCGGACGACCCGCTGCACCAGCCACGCCGCCGATCGGCTCGGCATGTCGCACGCCGCCCTCGCGGCCTGGATCGAGCGCAAGCGCCTGCGGTAGCCGTCAGCGCGCGAGCTGCTTCCCCGTCAGCGCGCGAGCTGCTTCCCCGTCAGCGCGCGAGCTGCTTCCCCGTCAACGCGCGAGCTGCTTCACGACGGCGAGCGCCTCGTCGACGTGCCTGCCGAAGCGGATCATCGAGTCGAAGCGGTGGCGGAGGACGCCGGCCTTGTCGAAGACGTAGGTGACGCGGCCGGGGAGGCCGAGCTTGCCCCTCACGCCCCAGGCATTGGCGACCGTGCCGTCCGGATCGCTGAGCAGCGTGAACGGCAGCCGGTGGTGCGACTTGAACTGCTCGTGCGACGCGGCGCTGTCGCGCGAGACGCCGATGACGTCGGCGCCCGCGGCGACGAAGTCCTCGTACTCGTCGCGGAACTTGCACGCCTCGATCGTGCAGCCGTACGTCTCGTCCTTCGGATAGAAGTAGACGACGAGCGGCTTGCCGAGCTTGTCGCGCAGCTGCACCGGACCATCAGCCCCGGCGAGCGTGGTGTCGGGCATCGGGTCGCCGGGCTTGAGATCGGCCATGCGCCGTATGATGTCGCGCACCGGCCCCGGAAAGTACAGCGGGTACAGCGGGCCCGGCCGGATCGCGGCCGCCGCCTGCGTCAGGAGACGCCGGCCGCCGCGCCCGCGGCGAGGCCGGCCGCGCCCGCGACGAGGACGAGCGCGCCGATGACGACCGCGCGCCGACCGAGCGCGCGGCCCCCGACGATCGCCGCGAGCGACGTCTTGACGGCGGTGTTGACCCCGATCGCGAGCACGATCGCGACGGTCGCGGTGACGGTGTCGATGTCGCCGCGCGCGAGGTTCGCGGTGGACAGCGTGACGGCGTCGACGTCGGTCGTGCCGGCGAGCAGCGACGTCAGGTAGAGGCCGCCCCGCCCGAGGTACGCGGTGGCGGCCTTCGAGGCGAAGAGGACCACGCCGAACACGAGCGTGACCTTGACGGCGCTGCCGAGCTCGAACGGGTTCTTGAGCTCGAGCTCGCCGGTGGGGACGTCGGCGTCGCGGCGGAACGTGAGCAGGAGCCCGGCGAGCGTGGCGAGGAGCATCGCGCCGAGCGGGACCGCGAGCGTGCGCAGGAGCGGCGGATACACGAGCCCGACGAGCACCGCGACGCGGCCGAGCATGATCGACCACGCCACCGCGATCGCGCCGGCCGCGACGGGCGCGAGCCGCGGCTCCTGCTTCGTCCGGGTCGCGAACGAGAGCGTGACGGCCGTCGACGAGACGAGGCCGCCGAGCGCGGCGCCCAGGAGCAGGCCGCGCCGCGCGCCGAGCAGGCGCATCGCGACGTAGCCGATGAACGACAGGCCGGAGATCGTGACGACGAGGATGCCGAGCGTGCGCGGGTTGACCGCGTCAAGCGGGCCCATCGCCCGATCGGGCAAGAGCGGCAGCACGATGACGGCCACGATCAGGAACTTGAGCGTCGCGTAGAAGTCCTCGCGCGAGATGCGCTCGGCGAACCGGTGGGACCACGGCTTGGACGAGAGGAGGAACGTGATCGCGACGCCGAGGCCGGCGACCAGGACCAGCCGGTCCGCCATCGGCTCGACGACGCCGCGGCTGGCGGCGAGCGCGCCGAGCAGGTACGTCGCGACCGCGGACAGCTCGGTGGTGATGCCGTGATCGGCCTCGCGCCGCACGTCGGCGGCGTACGAGATCGCGACGAGCGCGAACAGGCCGAGCAGCGCGATCAGCGGCAGCCACATCGACGCGGGCTCGAGCATCGTGGCGAGCGCGCCGATGAGCGCGACGATCGGGTACGTCCGCAGGCCGCCGAAGTGCGAGCCGCCCCGGCCGGACTTCGTCTGCTCGCGCTCGAGGCCCACGAGCAGCCCGACCGCGAGCGCGGTGGCGAGGGCGATGTGCGTCTCGTAGGGCTCCACCGAGCCGGACTATCGTACGACGTACGAATTTGCGGTACCAATTCGCCACCCATGTGGCAGCCCCCCGAGCGGATCAAGCACGCGCTCCCCGCGCCCGCCTGGCCGACCGAGGAGCAGGCGGCCGGCGCGCGGCTGTTCCAGCCGATCGAGATCGGGCCGCGGACGGCGCGCGCGCGGACGTGGGTGCCGGCGATGGTGCCGTGGCGCGCCACCGACGACGGCGTCGTCACGCGCGACGTCGTCGACTGGTACCGCCGGTTCGCCGCGGGCCGGCCGGGCGTGATCGTCGTCGAGGCGACGGGCATCCGCGACGTCCCGTCGGGGCCGCTCTTGCGGATCGGCGCCGATCGCTTCGTGGACGGCCTGCGCGAGCTCGTGGCCGCGGTCCGCGAGGCGTCGGGCGGCGAGACCTTGCTCTTCATCCAGCTGATCGACTTCCTCGCGATCCGCCGCCGCCCGCCGCGCGACAAGTACCTCGCGCGCTTCCTCGCGATCACCGAGCGCCACCGCGAGGCGCTCTTCGCGCTGCGCGGCGAGCCCGCGGCCAGCGGCACGGATCCGGCGGCGCTCTCCGATGCCGACGTCCGCGCGCGGCTCGCCGCGCTACCAGACGCCGAGCTCGCTCGCGTGCTGGCGCCGCGCGAGCTCGAGGATCTCGAGCGCGGCTACCGCGAGCGCGTCACCGACACGCACCTGCCGCACATCCGCGACCTGCCGCGCACGCTGCCGCCGCTGTTCGCCGACGCCGCCGCGCGCGCGCTCGAGGCGGGCTTCGACGGCGTGGAGCTCCACTTCGCGCACGCGTACACGATGGCGTCGTTCTTGTCGGCGCTCAACACGCGCGACGACGGCTACGGCGGCCCGCGCGAGCACCGCGTGCGGCTCGCGCGCGAGGTGATCGCGGCGGTGCGCGCGCGCGTCGCGGGGCGCGGCGTCGTGGGCTGCCGCTACCTCGGCGACGACGTGATCGAGGGCGGCAGCCACGTCGAGGACGCGGCGTGGTTCGGCGTGGAGCTCTCGCGCGCGGGGCTCGACTTTCTATCGATCTCCAAGGGCGGCAAGTTCGAGGACGCCAAGCAGCCGAAGGTCGGCTGGGCCGTCTATCCGTACACCGGACGCTCCGGCTACGAGTGCATGCCGACGATCTACTCCGACGCGCGCGGCCCGTTCGCGCGCAACGCGCCGATCGCGGGGCAGATCCGCGCGGCGGTGCGCGCGGCCGGGCTCGCGACGCCGGTCGTCGCCGCGGGCGGGATCTGCGAGTTCGCGCAGGCCGAGGAGCTGCTCGCGCGCGGCGACGCGGACATCGTCGCGTCAGCGCGGCAGAGCCTCGCCGATCCGGACTGGTTCCTGAAGATGCGGCAGGGGCGCGGCGGCGAGATCCGGCGCTGCGAGTTCACGAACTACTGCGAGGCCCTCGATCAGCAGCACAAGCAGGTGACCTGCAAGCTATGGGATCGCGAGGCGCTCGACGCGCCGGACGTGACGCTCGCCAGCGACGGCAAGCGCCGCCTGGTCGCGCCGCGCTGGCGCCGCTAGCGCACGTCGCCCGAGCCGCGCGGGCCCGGCGCGGGCCCGGCGCGGGCCGGCTAGCCCTTGCGCCCGCCGCGCTGCTTGCCCGCGGCGCGCCCGCCCTTGCGGCTCGATGACGTATTGCGCGCCTTGCCGCGGCCGCTGCCGCTCTGCTTGCCGCCGCCGTCCTGCTTGTTGACGGTGGCCCACGCGATCTGCTTGGCGCGCTTGGCCGACTTGCCGCTCTTCTGGGCGCTCTCCTCGATGTGGCGAGCCTGTCGCTTCTGCTTGCTCGTGTAGCTGCGCTTGCTGCCTTGTGCCATCGGAGTCCTCCTGTTGGCTCTTTGTCTCGGCGCCACGTGCGAGCCACGTGCCGGATGCGCGCGGCCGGTGGCTCGGCCCGATGGAACACCGCTTGCTCATCCTCAGCCTCGAGAAGGAGACCGCCATGCACAAATTTCGTAGGACCCTCGGGGCGACCACGCTCGTCGGAGATCGGGTCGTCAACCTGGCCGGCGAGGACATCGGCCGCATCGAGGAGCTGATGCTCGACGTCACCACAGGGCGTGTCGCGTACGCGGTGCTCTCGTTCGGCGGCTTCCTCGGGGTCGGCAACAAGCTGTTCGCGCTGCCGTGGTCGGCCGTCACGGTCGACGAGGGCAAGAAGCGCTTCGTCGTCAACGTCACGCGCGAGCAGCTCGAGAAGATGCCGGGCTTCGACAAGGGGCACTGGCCCGATCTGAACGACCTCGAGTACGCGACCGGCGTCTACCACCACTGGGGCGCCACGCCGCACTGGACCTAGCGCGCACGCGCGGTGCGCGCGATGCGTACCTCACGCTGGCTGTGCGCACGCGCGCTGGGCGCGCGACGCGCACAGGAGCACGTCACGGATGTGCTTCGCCGCCGTCGGGCGCCCGGTCGACGACCTCCCGCACGCCGCCCCGCCGCGCGCAGTGCGCGCAGCAGAAGTACTGGCCGCGCGCCTCGATGCCGTGCCCGATGATCGGACACTTGCAGTGGAAGCAGCGCGGCGCGAGCGTCTGGATCGCGCACTCGAAGGAGTCGAACGTGTGGGTGGTCCCACCGATCGAGATCTCGAACGATTTGTCATAGGTGTTGCCGCAGCACTCACATGGCGTCATGGCCCGGAAGGTTTGCAACGCGCACGCCGAAGCACTACCGCGCGAAGCAGGCGCGAGGCCGGCGCGAAGCCGCGCGCGCGGGCGCTCCCCGCACACGGCACCGCGGGTTGCGAGTAAGGTCGCGGCATGCCCGAACCCGAGCTCGCGCTGACGACGATGACCTATTCCGTCGACGGCAGGATCGCGCGCATCACGCTGAACCGCCCCGAGCGCGGCAACGGCCTCGTCCTCGCGACGCCCGTCGAGCTCGCCGCGTGCGTGGAGCGCGCGAACCTCGATCCGGCCGTGCACGTCCTCGCGCTCGCCGGTAACGGCAAGGGCTTCTGCGGCGGCTACGATCTCGAGGCGAGCGCCGAGCAGGGCATGCGCGCGCAGCCGGTGGTGGGCCCGCGCGGCTCGCCGCTCGATCCGGAGGTCCTGCGGGCGAACCACGATCCGGCCCAGACGTGGGACCCGATGGTCGACTACCAGATGATGAGCCGCAACGTCCGCGGCTTCATGAGCCTGTTCCACAGCGAGAAGCCGGTCGTCTGCAAGGTGCACGGCTTCTGCGTCGCGGGCGGCACCGATCTGGCGCTGTGCAGCGATCTGCTCGTGATCGAGGACACCGCGAAGATCGGGTATCCGCCGGCGCGCGTGTGGGGCGTGCCCACGACCGCGCTGTGGGTGCACCGCCTCGGCCTCGAGAAGGCCAAGCGTCTCCTGTTCACCGGCGACTGCCTGTCGGGCACCGAGGCGGTCGCGTGGGGGCTCGCGATCGAGGCGGCGCCGCGAGCCGAGCTCGACGCGCGCTTCGAGAGCCTGCTCGCGCGGATCGCGCGCATGCCGGTGAACCAGCTCGTCATGATGAAGGCGATGCTGAACCAGGCGGCCTACGCGCAGGGGCTCGCGCAGAGCCAGCTCCTCGGCACGGTGTTCGACGGCATCGCGCGCCACACGGCGGAGGGCTACGCGTTCGCCGCGCGCGCGGCGGAGGCGGGCTTTCGCCAGGCGGTGCGCGAGCGCGACGAGCCGTTCGGCGACGCCGGCCCCTCGACGTTCAAGGGCTGATCGTGGACGCGGCCGCGCTCTCGTCCTCCGTCTCCTCCCTCGCAGCCGTGGCGGGCGCGGCCTTCGCGGCCGGCGCGGTCAACGCGATCGCCGGGGGCGGGAGCCTGATCACGTTCCCGACGCTGATCGCCGTCGGGCTGCCGCCGGTCGCCGCGAGCATCACGAACACGGTCGCGCTGTGCCCGGGCTACCTCGGCGCCACGCTCGGCCAGCGGCGCGATCTCGAGGGCCAGGCCGGGCGCGCCGCGCTCCTCCTGCCGATCGCCGCCCTGGGCGGGATCGCGGGCGGGCTCCTCCTGCTCCACACCGACGATCGCGCGTTCGACCGCGCGGTGCCGTTCCTGCTCCTCCTCGCGGCGGTGCTCGTCGCCGTGCAGGAGCCGCTGCGCGCGCGGCTGTTCGGCCGCGAGCGGGCGCGCCGCGGCGAGGGCTGGGCGGCCCTGCCGATCGCGGCAGCCGGCGTGTACGGCGGGTACTTCGGCGCGGGGATGGGCGTCATGATCCTGGCGGCGCTCGGCGTCGTGTTGCCCGAGCCGCTGCCGCGGATCAACGCGCTCAAGCAGCTGGTGTCGCTCGTCGTGAACGTCACGGCGGCGCTCCTGTTCCTGATCATCGCCGACGTCGACTGGCTCTACACCGGCGTGATGGCGGGCGCCGCGCTCGCAGGCGGCGCGCTCGGCGGGCGCGTCGCGTCGCGCGTCCCGGCGCGGGCGCTGCGCGCGCTCGTCGTCGTGCTCGGCGTCGCGATCGCGATCGTCTACTTCGTGAAGTAGGCTACTTCGCCGCCGGGCAGATCGGCAGCGGGTGCGACTTCTCGAGCTTGCCGGTGCCCGGATCGACGATCGAGACGCCGGCGCCGCCGACGATCGCGAGCTTGCCGGCGGGCTGCTTGGCGATCGGCGCCGCGCTCCACTGCGCGGGGTTACCGAGCGCCGCGCCGCACTGCGCGCAGCCCGCGGGCGGCGGGAGCTCGACCATGTGGACCTGCGCGCCGGTCTTGCCGTCGAACACGAGGACGCTGCCGCCGCCGTAGCCGACGAGCGCCCAGTGATCGCCGCCGACGTCGACGGGCTCGGCGTCGTACGGGTTGAACGTGGCGGGCCCGAGGTCGCCGAGCTTCTTGCCGTCGGACGAGTAGAGCGCGCCCTTGCCGCCGGGGCCGTCGCAGTTGCTGGTCGCCACGTACACGGCGTCGCCGACGAAGTGCGCGCCGTCGACGCACGTGCCGGCCGCCGCGAGCTTCACCAGCTTCCGCTGCTTGCCGGTGGTGGCGTCGAGGAAGGCCACGCCGTCGAGCCCGCCGCCGGTCGCCGCCGCGTGCTTGCCGTCGCTCGACACCGCGACGTGGTACTCGGCCGCGTCGTCCTCGCCCTTGGGCTTGGGCAGCTCGAGCTTCTGGCACGCGGTGCCCTTGCACGCCAAGGCGAGGCCGTCATCCTGCTTGATGATCAGCGCGGGCGCGTGCGGCGTGGGCGCGCGCGGCGCGGCCTCGGCTGTGCGGTACGCGCCGGTGGCGAGGTCGACGACCGCGCACTTCGGGGCGGCCTTCTCGCCGGCCTTCTCGACGCCCTCTTTGCCGATGCAGAACGTCGCGGTCGTGTCGTCGGCCGTGAACGCCGCGAGCTCGTTGGCGGCGTCGCTCGGGATGCAGTAGGCCGCCTCGCCGGGCCCCGCCCCGGCGGGGCCGGCGCTGCCCTCACCGCTGCCCGCGCTGCCCGCGCTGCCGCCCGCGGCGCTGCCGCCCGCGGTCCCGTCGGACTTCTTGCTGCCACACGCCGCGAGCGCCGCGAGCGCCGCGAGCGCCGCGACCGTCACCAGAGCCACACGAAAACCCATACGCAGGGGTCTACACCGAGCGCGGCGCGCTCCGCGAGCGGATCGCGCGCCGATCACCTGGCGCGCCCGATCACCTGGCGCGCCCGATCGCCTGGCCTGGCGCGCCGATCACCGGCCCGATCCCGCGCGGCGGGCGGCGCGTAAGGCGCCGAGCCGATTCACGATCTCGCACGTTCTCTGTTTCACCCCATTCTTCAGCCTTTTTTTTTCGATTGACGATCTTACCCAAGTGCTTTATTAGTGCAGGCCTCGTCGGGCGCTCGCGCGCCCAGGCCAAACCGGCGCCGAGGCGCACGCCCGGTCGATCCTTCCCAAAGGTCGTCACGTGGGGCGTGTTCGCGCACACGGCGTCCCGGGGGCGGGTGGCTCTCGACGGGGCAGGGACCTGAAGGTTCGAATCCTTCCCCCCCGACTCTTCACCGGGGGGTGGCGGAACAGGCAAACGCATTGGGCTTGCTCATCCCAACATCCCAACGGTTTCGAGAACCGTAAAAAACCTGAGCAGGTCGTCGCCGGTGCTCGCCCGGAAGGGTCCGCCCGACCACGTCTCGTCGCCTTCGGAACGAAGCCTGCCCGTCGCCCGCCGATCACCAGCCCTCCGTGGCCCGTGCTCGGTACGCGCGGGCGCGCCCGCTCCACCGGCGGCGCGCCGGAGCCCCCACGCAACCGCATCGCCGCACCCGCGGCGGTGCCACGGCGATGGTGGCGATCGCCGGCGGCGGCCACTCCCTTTGCTTCCACTCCCACCTTCCACTCCAACAATGAGCTTTGTCATGATGCACATACACCTTCGCCTCCACGAGCGCGCGGTCCTCATCCGCGAGGGCAAGCCCGTGCGCGCGCTCGGCCCTGGCCGCTACACGCTGTGGCGCCGCTACGACGTCCAGCGCTTCGACACCGACCAGCTGACGTTCACCGCCCCGGCTCCCGTGGTCGCGGCGCTGCCCGCCGACTGGTTCGAGACCGTGCGCCTCGCACCGGGTCAGTACGGCGTCATCTTCCGCGATGACCGCGCGGTGGCGTTCCTGCGCCCCGGCGTGCACCGCGTGTGGCGCGTCGACGGCGACGTCGCGCTCCGCGCGTTCGACGAGCGGGAGGAGCTGCCCGAGCTGACGGACGCGCTGCGCAAGGCAATCCCGGCGGCCGAGCTGCTCGAGGCGAACCTCGAGCTGAACCAGCGCGCGGTGCTGCTGCGCGACGGCGTGCCCGAGCGCGTGCTCGAGCCCGGTCACCACGCGTTCTGGGGACGCCACAACAAGCTGGTGGCGTGGAACGTCGACGAGCTCGTGTTCGCGGCGCAGCCGGACGTCCTGGCGGTGCTGCCGGCCGCCTGGTACCGGACCGTCGAGCTCGGCGCGATGCAGCGCGCGGTCGTCTCGCGCGACGCGCGGCCGGTGAAGTTCCTGCGCCCGGGCGTCCACCGGATCTGGACGGTCCACCCGAGCGTGGCCGTGGAGGTCTTCGACGTGAACGCGGCGCCGCCGGAGCTCACCGACGAGCTCCGCACGGTGATCCCCGCGGGCGAGCTCGTCGAGGCGCAGGTGAAGCAGTTCGAGCGTGGCCTCAAGTACGCGCAGGGCAAGTTCGAGGGCGTCCTCGAGCCGGGCCGCTACGCGTTCTGGAACCACCCCGGCGCGCGCATCGCCGTGCAGGTGATCGACACCCGCGTGCAGCAGCTGAAGATCGAGGGCCAGGAGCTCATGACGAAGGACAAGGTGACGCTGCGCCTGACGCTCACCGCCGAGTACGCGCCCTCCGACGCGCCGACCACCGTCCACGCGGTGGCCGACGTCAAGGAGGCGATCTACCTGGCGGTCCAGCTGGCGGCGCGCGAGTTCGTCGCGGGCGTGACGCTCGACGAGCTGCTCGAGGGCCGCGAGACGCTGACGCGCTACCTCGAGGCGCAGGTCGTGCCGCGCGCCGAGCAGTTCGGCGTGCGCGTCCACCGCGTCGGCGTCAAGGACGTGATCCTGCCCGGCGAGATGAAGACGCTGCTCAACAAGGTGATCGAGGCGGAGAAGGCCGCGGCCGCGAACGTCATCCTGCGCCGCGAGGACGCGGCGGCGACGCGGAACATGGCCAACACCGCCAAGGTCATCGCGGAGAACCCGGTGCTCATGCGCCTGAAGGAGCTCGAGACCATGAAGGACATCGCCGAGAAGATCGACGAGATCAAGCTGGTCATGGGCACCGACGGCCTCCGGGGCCTCCTGCCGTTCGCGGCGGGGAGCAACGGCAAGCCCGGCACGGAGGTGCCGGCGTGAGCGGGGCGGTGACGGCGCGCGCCGGACCCTGACGGCGCAAGCGGCGTGAACGAACGACGGAGAGGAGCGCTACGGCTTCTTGCTGGCAGGTGAATCCAGCGGGAGCTCGCGCTCCTCTCTCCTGGAACGGCCGGTGCAGCGATGCACCGGCCGCTCGCTTTTTCGGCGCCCGGGGGCGAGCAGTGCGGCCCGGGATCGCCTGGGATATGCTGCGCGCATGCCGGCGGACCGGATCACCAAGCTCTCGATCCAGGGGATGCGGTGCATCGAGTCGCTCGAGCTCGACTTGAGAGACTTCACCGTCCTGATCGGCGAGAACGGCACCGGCAAGAGCACGATCATCGAGGCGCTCGAGCTCCTGCGCAAGGCGGCGACCGCGATCCCGCTGATCGACAAGATCTACCATCGGCACGATGGCACGAGCCTCGTACACCAGGGCTCACGACATCTCAGCCTCGCCGTGACGATCGAGGGCGATGGCCCCGAGCTGACCTATACGCTCCGCATCCTTCGCGACCAGACATACCTCAGCATCGCCGAGGAGAAGCTCGTCGAGCGAGGAACCAAGGCGCTGATGGAGCGGGCAGGCACCAAGTACAAGCTCGTCGAGACGAACGGAATCGACGCGGAGCAAGCAGGCACGATCGAGATCGATGAGGCCGTGCTCCCGCACGCGCGATTCCTGAAGCTCCCCCAGCTCGCGCGAGTCCAGCAGGCGCTCGCCTCCATCGAGGTCTACCCCTCCCTCGATCTCCGTCGCACCTGGACCACCCTGCAGGCCTCTCAGACCGCCAGGTCGAGCAACCTGGTTCGTCCAGCGGACCGGCTCGAGCCTGGCGGCACGAACCTGGTCAACATGTACGCCGCGCTGCGAAATCAGCGGAACTGGAAGGAGACGCTCGGACGGCTTCGGGTCGCGCTCGGAGATATCGACGACATGTTGTTCGTCAACGAGGCTACCGGTGGCACGCAGACGATCGGGCTTCGGTGGCGCAACGGCCCCGAGGTCTTGCTGTCCGGGCTCTCCGATGGCCAGGTCTCCGCGCTAGCGCTCATCGCGATCCAGCAGCTCCAGCGGCACGCGACACCCAGCATCATCGCGATCGACGAGCCCGAAACCCACCTCCATCCTGCGCTGATCGCGCGCGTCGCCATCGAGTTGCAGGAGCTGTCCGACGAAGCTCCGATCCTCGTCGGAACTCAGTCAGATCCGTTCCTGAACGCGATCGAGCATCCCGAAGATGCGGTCGTACTATGTCAGCTCAACGAACACCGACAGACGGCGCTGATAAGACCGGATCGCGAGCAGCTCCGAGTCTGGCTCGGAGAATTTAAGGGACTGGGCACCGTGCGCAGTGAGGGTCTCCAGAGCGTCATCTTCCCGTGAGCCAGTCCGGGTTGCCAATGACTGCCAACGACTCGCAATGACTCGCGAGCGCCAGCGACTCCGCATTCTCTACGAGGACCAGCCGAGGCACTGCCGGACTTCCCGCTTCACCGCCTGGTGCTCGCTGCGGCGCACGATCTCTGCCCGCAGCTCAAGCGCTGGCGACTTGAGTTGCGTGTGGCATCGCCGTGGGGGCGCACACGATCGATGGACGCCCGGCTACATGTTTCGCGATCAAGCCCACGTCGCCAGTGCGGTCCATCGGACTCTACAAAGGCGACATCGTCAGCTCGTGGAGCAAGTGCTCGACTAATTGGTCGCCTCCCGCCAGTACTAACTCGAGTTCCTCTAGGCTTTCACAGAGGTTCCTCGCCGCTACACGTCCTGCCCAACGCACAAGTTGATCGCGTTCGTTCTCCAAGGGATGGATCTCAGTTCCCCGAGGCAGGCGTTCCAATGATTCTCGCAATCTCATCGCGATCTTGTGCAACTGTCGCTTCTGCCGTTCCTCGTAGGAATCCATGATCATAGGATAATATTGACTAGTATTCCAAACATCGTCAACACGTGCCGCCAGCAGTCGAGCCGCGACAACACACTCGGCAATAGTCCCTAATTCAGGGCTAAGCGCCTTGATATCCCATGCCTCAAGCCTGAGTCGCCGCAAAGCGTCGTCATCAACCTCAAACGGAATCCCATATGGAAAAATACCCGAAGTCGAATAAGCGAGGGTTAGCGAGGAGAGTCGTCGCGCAGCAGCCGTAAGCGCTCGCGAGTGCACGCACGGAATTACGAGCACGCTCTCCCATTCTACTTCATAAATCGCCGTGGCGAGACGACCGGCCTTTCTCCACAGATCAGCGGTCGCATCAACAGTCTGCCTGATTGCACTATCTAATAATCGATAGTCGCCGCAATTTACAATTACCACTACTGAACGTAGGTCTTGACTCTGGTCGACTATCGTTACGCTCGTTCCTCGCGACAGGCGTCGCTCTAGGAGTCTTCGAAGATCTCGCTGCCGCTTACGCTTCCAGTCCGAAACAAGCCGATTGGCCGAGGACCGAACAGCCGTCGCTGACTCTCCGATGGCATGAGGCTGCAAACTTAGCAGCCGCCATACATCTCTTGCTTCACACATTTCCGAATCGGACAAGAGAATCAGTCCATCATTGAGGATCATCGACCCCAGATAATCTCGTAGAGAAGTCGCAAACTCAGCATACAAACGGCTGGCATCACGCAGATTGCGCGCAGCCAAGTCTATCTTACTGCTCGGAGCCAATTTCTCGAAATTAGCCCTCACCGAGGGTGGCCGCCTGGCAGTTGCGGCCACCGAGATCAATGCCATGTTTGCATTCGTAAAGAATGCCGTGATTTCCGCCAAAAATGCTTGGGCGGCCTTCTCGAAGGCTCTATGCTTGCTGACCGGAATATCATCTATATTCCCGTGTGAGTACCTCGCACCCGTCCCAATCGTTCGCCCCCATCGCTCAACCGCGGTCTTCGGGAGCTTAACACTTTCACCAAGAGTGCGCGCATAGTCGTCGAGGGGTGATTCAAGCTGGAGCCTCACTTTTCCAGTTAGATGCTCATACGCTCTGCTGACAGTCCAACGGACTCCGTCTGTCACCATCTTGCATTTCGTTCGTACTGCTTCAACGTAAGCCGGCCAATCATCTGGCCTTGCAGCATATCTTGTGAGGTTTGCGAGCGTCCGTCTCAGGCGACGTTCCCATGGGAGTTCGATCGTGGACGCGTCAAGACGTTTCTCCGCATCGCCCAGATCCAGTTCTCGAAGTTGATTGCATCCGCGCACATGAACTCGCCCGTGTTGCGGAAAGAGACAATGCAGAATTTCCACACGGATTAGCGCTTCCGATACAGCAACATCCCCCGACCCGGCGGCAACTTCTTCAGGGAGGATATAATCCGCCGTGACTGCTTCGGGGTCGCACTCGATCGACAATATCTCATATTCCTCGATAAAGCGACTAAGAATAAGCTTGTGCACGGCATCGTGCTCTTGCAAATTCTTGAATTCACCAGCCAGACAAGCTGACAGATAGCACTGCGCGGCGATTGCAGATGACAGTTCGGTAATGCCCGCAATGTCTAGTTTGACAACGCATTGCGGACCGACCTGCAGCGTATGGATCCAGAACAAAAAGTCAGCCACTCCCAACCACTCGCTCACGTTGGCAGAGGCTGGTTCGGACGGTAATGAGTGCAGTCCACGTATCCAAGCGCTCGCATCCAAAAACGCGATCCTATTAGGCAGTCTTGCAATAAACGCCGGTACTCTTTCAGCCAACTGTGGATTGAGCATTCGAACAGCTTCTATCATCGGCTGAATCCCACTGAGTTTTCCCAGCGATGCATCCATAAACATTCCAATACCAAAGATCATAAATTCACGACCAGCCTCCTCAAACAACTGTCGATTTTCAGCCATGTGTCGTTTCAAGCCTAACCACAATTGCCCTCGAAGTGCGGCGCCGACACCGCTCCAGGATGTTAAGCGTCGCTTTGTTAGTGCTAAGCAGACATCCTCCGTCGCATGCTCATAATTGGAGTAGGCATGCAATAAGAAGTCCTCCAGATCGTCTTCGATTACAACTTGAACAGCCACCTGAATCGCACGAGTCAATGGGCGAAGCGTAGAGTCGGTCAACAGTCCAGTCATGATCCGAGAACGAATTGGATGGAGACCAACAACCTCATCATCACCAATGCGTCTAATTATATATTCATCAGACAGCCTGGCGACCGTTTGTATTGGATTAGATATAGAGCATGAGGCTACGAGCTTTGATAAGCTGATCCGCGCATCGCACTCAGCTGCGCACATGATTGCCTGCGCGAAGACCAGTTCATCCTCGCGCAATTCCTCTGATAACCGTCTGACCTGTTCCTCAAGGCGGGACGCAAGTCGACCATGCTGTGTGACTAGATAAGTGAACTCGAGTAAAGGTCCGCCGTGGTCGAAACTCTGCCAGGCATCCTCAAAGCTCGGAAATCGAGCCCGGTCGCGTTCCTGAAGCATTGCGAAGACTGCACGTGCTTCGTCTTCGTCGAATGACAGGCTGAGGGAACGAAAGTCCACACGCGTGAGTAGATCGCCGCTTCGACGCCAATCTTCTTCGCGAAGCGTTACGAGTGTTCGTATCGACCGATCCCGCGAGAGTTCCTCGAGCAGGGGCGCCCAGGCTTCATCGCTACGAGCAACATCAATGTGAACGAAAATCGACATCCCCAGGGCATCCACATGCGCTGACAGTGCATGCGTGATCCGTAGTGCTTGTTCGTCGTTACGCACATTGCGCACTGAGAACCGCGCTGCAGCTGGTGCATGGTCTTCCATGTACCGCAGGGCGAGCGTTGACTTACCTTGACCGGAAGCGCCATGAACAATGACAGTCTGTGATTCTCGAAATGAGTTATCGAGCTCTTCAATCTTGCGAAAACGGGGGATATCGGCATTTGCGAGGATGTGCTCACGCCGAGCAGCAATGCCTGCGCAGAACTCGTGGACGAGCTTGGCCGTGTCTAGCTGTAGTTCAGGCTGATCAACGATAGGTTCGATGGTCTTGAACCATTCTGCCTCTGCCGCGCGAAGGTTCTCTACGTACCGAGCAAGGTGAATCACACGCTCAAGTGCTTGTTGGCGTGTGACAGTTGCTCGGGCTTCGGACTGTATGGCTAACCAATAAGAAAGTAGCTCAATCGTCGTAGAGGGATTTGCACCGGCGATCGTATGCGCTAAAATATCTCGAAGTTCAGCAACCATTGGCTGCTCCTCGACGTGGACGAGGTTCAGCCTTGAAAATAGCTGTTCAAGCGGCTTATCTGCAAGCAAGTCGCGCAGTGTCTGCGCAACCTCGACTGAGGCATGGGCATCTCCCGTTTTGGCTCTCGTTAACTCTGCGCCAAAGCCCGAATAGCTAACGAGGCTATGGGGTTCTCCGTTGTTCAGGAGCGCCCGACGAGAAATGGTGCTATCTCGCAATGCAGCGGCCGTAAGAGGTGAACGTTCCGATTTCACCTGTACAACGTCAATCACGGTTTGTTCTGCCCCGACGAAGGCGGCGTCTTCGTAGGTCTCGAGCATGACTGCGGCGATGTTTGCGTCAGTCAGCAACCGGTGCAGCACGTAAAGCATTTGTAGACGAAACCCACGTAATGCAGGCGGGCCGCCTCGCCCTGTTCGCGGAGGCTGCCGAGAATTGAGCCCGACTTGATGCCTTTGATGGGTCGCCATTCGCTGACTCCGAGAGCATACCGTACCGAGGCGACGCGATTCTGCAAGCGGATTTTTATTAATTCTAGCTTCTTAGACAGACATGCTACCCGCAATGGGATTATAGATCGCCGGTCTGATCCCGAAGAGCGACACGGCCGACATCGGAACGCATTGCCGCCCCGGTAGCCACGGTGCTGCGGGCCAGCAGCGCTCGGGACTCGCCTGAGTTACGGGGCTCCACGCTACCGCCGGCACTCACCGCTGCCCCACCTGGGACGGCACCACCCTGGTCAGGATCGAGCCGTGCGTCACCGTGAAGCCCGGCGGCGGCGTTGCGGGCGCTCAAGCCGCCCGAGACGCCCCTGATCGCAAGAGCGATCGCCAGAGGCCTCCGCCTAGTTCCGCGAAGTGGCCCGGGCTCGTGCACAAGAACGCTCGCCCAGAGAATGTCATCGTTGGAACGCATCGTGGCCGCGTAGCGCTGGCGAGGCGGCGAGGCGTCGCCGTCCGATTGACTCCCGAACCGCCACCACGCCGCCCACCAGTTCGCGGTCGCGGCGGTCGGACTTCCGCTGGATCATCGGACGATCGAGCCGATGTGGACGAGCGCAACCGCGGCACCTCGGCGTGCTGCCACTGCCCAAGCGGCGGCTCGGCGAATAGGCGATCCGGCGAACGCCCGGAGGGCAGTTTACCGCCGCGGCTGCCCGAGACGATCGCTTGAGAAACAAGAGATCCAGGTGCTGTCCGCGTCAGCTTCCTTAAAGCACCGCAACGCCCGCTCAAGCAGTGAAGAACTCGACCAACTTCTTGTCCGTGCGTGGCTTGAGAAGTCCCTTTGCGGTGATCACTCGATCCGCGACAAAACGAAGGCTCTCGTTCGTGTTGGCGAACATCCTTACATGATCGATTACCTCTTGGTAGGTCGTGACAATCGTGAGTCGACCCGGCTCGGCTCCGAGCGAATACGGACTACATTTCTGGCACCAAAACCACGGCTCGCATGCATCGCGGTACAGCGACATGCGGGTTGCGGGTTGTTTGCAACTCGAACAGGCCTCAATAAAGGGACGGTGGTCGAGTCGAGCTAAGCACTGCCGAGCGTGGTTGGCAGCTGTCGCGAGCCGACCGGAGGGTGACTCGACGCCAAGTATCCACTGAATGTACCCAGGATCCTCGATGAGGAGCCTCTCAAGGAGCTTCCCATTCTTCTTGCCGAATGCGAGCTGCATTAGCTACGAGTATAACATCCGGCGAGGCGACGTTCTTCACTGTTCGATGGAACTTCGTTGGGGACGTCGAACTCCTGATGCTCCCACAGTTTTGGCGCACTCGTTTCTACTCACGGTCCGGATCGGTGTTGTGCTGAGCGACTTCTCCACCCAGTAGTCTGGAGCCGTACCGCGCCGGTGCTGCAGATCGTCACTGTCGCCACTGGTATCCGGCGCCGAGTTCGAGGTCGGCCAGCAATCACGACGCAGCGACCGTAGCCCCGAACAGGACCGCGCGGCAAGGCCGCGTCGCCAGTGGTCCGACCGGGATCTCTCCGTAGCGCCGAGAGTGACTCAGGTCAGTTGTTTCGGTCTGGGTGGGTGAGGCTAAAGAGTGCTTATGCGCGTCGTAGTTAGCAGGTGCCGGCCGGGACGAAGTGTTCGGCGAGGAGACCGTGACCCGAGCGATCCACAAGAAGCGCCTCGATTCACGAGATCAGCTCTTGCTCCACATCGCGCACAACCGCGACCGCCGCCAGCTCCTGCGAGAGCGCCATCAGGGCTTCGACTGCGTCACCCGTTATGTCGCCGCCGTCGCGACCCTCGAGCCGTGGCCGTTCCACCCGGCGACGACGCCCGGTCGGTGATTCGCGCAGGCGGCGGAGGTGGTACGCGGCTCGCAGCACTCCGGGGCAGACAACTTCCGAGGAGCAGAGCAACCATGGGCACCGCCACGAATCGACCGTTCGCCGTCGTCACCGACGCATCCAGCGGGATCGGCTTCGAGCTCGCGAAGCAGTGCGTGGAGCACGGCTTCGACGTGCTCGTCTGCGCCGATAACGTTGCGCGCCTCCAGGAGGCGGCCGAGCGCCTGCGCGCGGCGGGCACGCGGGTCGAGGTGGTGCGCGCGGATCTGGCGACGTACGAGGGCAACGAGACGCTCGCGCACGCCGTCCGCGCGGCGGGGCGCCCGGTCGACGCGCTCTTGCTCAACGCGGGCATCGGCGTGAACGGCAAGTTCGTCGAGACGAGCCTCGACGAGGAGCTGCGCTCGATCGGCCTCAACTGCGCGGCGGTCGTCCACGCGGCGAAGCGGATCCTCCCGGACATGGTCGCGCGCGGGAGCGGGCGCGTCCTCATCACAGGTTCGATCCTCAGCACCGCGCCGGGGCCGTACCTCGCGGTCTACGGCGCGACGAAGGCGTTCGACATGTCGTTCGCCGAGGCGCTGCGCGTGGAGCTCGCAGACACGGGCGTCACGGTCACCGTGCTCCAGCCGGGCGCCACCGACACCCACTTCTTCGAGCGCGCGGACATGGAGGACACGGCCGTCGCCCAGGGGAAGAAGGATGATCCGGCCGACGTGGCGAAGCAGGGCTTCGAGGCGATGATGAAGGGCAAGGACTCGGTCATCGCCGCCTCGATGCGGAGCCA
>Ga0247790_10000272_pt1 | contig 22219 bp, 14 predicted proteins | sample UWRJS171409R4_FD_179913 | JGI IMG/M metagenome (GOLD analysis project Ga0247790, IMG submission 179913) | Soil microbial communities from Arlington Agricultural Research Station in Wisconsin, United States - UWRJ-S171-409R-4 | ecosystem: Environmental > Terrestrial > Soil > Agricultural land... | reverse complement strand
CCACCCCTGCCGCGCCCGCGCCTGCCGCGCCCGCACCAAAGCCTGCTGCGCCCGCGCCCGCGCCTGCGCCCGCGCCTGCGCCGACGCCGACGCCCGCTCCCAAGCAGTAGCGGCATGCAGGAGGACTCCCTCGAAGACCTCGTCGCGCGGTACGACGATACAGCCCCCCTCGAACGCGCCTGGACGATCCCCGGCGACTGGTACACCGAGCCGCGCGTCGAGGCCCTCGAGCGCCGCACCGTGTGGAGCCGCACCTGGCAGGTCGTCGGCCGCGCCGACCAGGTCGCCGAGCCCGGCCAGTTCCTCACCGCGACCGTCGGCGGCGAGCCGATCGTCGTCGTGCGCGGCGCCGACGGCGTGCTCCGCGGGTTCTTCAACGTCTGCCGCCACCACGCCGCCGCCGTCCTGACGGCGCCGTGCGGCAAGGTCGATCGGCTGCGCTGCCCCTACCACGGCTGGACGTACGATCTCGCCGGCCGGCTGCGCGGCGTCCCCGAGATCGAGGGCGTCCAGGGCTTCGATCGCGACACAAGTGGGCTCGTCCCCGTGAGCGTCGCCGCGTGGGAGAGCTTCGTGCTCGTCCACCTCGATCCCGATCCCGCTCCGCTCGCGGCACACCTCGGCGCGCTCGCCGGCCAGGTCGCCCCGCTCGGGCTCGGCGCGCTGCGCTTCCTCGAGCGCCGCGAGTACGTGCTCGGCTGCAACTGGAAGGTGTTCGTCGACAACTACCTCGACGGCGGCTACCACGTGCCGCACCTGCACCACGGGCTCGGCTCGATCCTCGACTACACGCGCTACACGATCGAGACCTTCGATCGTCACTGCCTGCAGTCGAGCCCGATCGACGCGGTCGGCGGCGAGGCCGACACCGCCGCCGTGCGCGAGGGGACGCGCGCCCTCTACTTCTGGCTGTACCCAAACTTCATGCTGAACTGGTACGCCGGTTACCTCGACACGAACCTCGTGATCCCGCTCGGCGTCGATCGTACGAAGGTCGTGTTCGACTTCTACTTCGACGATATCGGCGAGGCGCGCGCCGAGAAGAACCGCCAGAGCATCGCGATCTCCGAGCGGATCCAGGACGAGGACCACGCGATCTGCGAGAGCGTGCAGCGGGGCCTCGCCTCGCGCGCGTACCGCGCCGGCCGGCTGTCGGTGCGCCGCGAAGCCGGCGAACACTTGTTCCACCGCCTGCTCGCCCGGGATCTGCGGTCGGGCCTCCGTCCCGCGCGCGCCGGATCCGCCGATCACGCCTCCGGATGACGCCGTAGCTCCGCGCCCGGTGGCGCGCGCCATCACCGAGCCGCTGCGCCACACAAACCGGAGTCGCCATGCTCCAGCTACGCGCGGCACCGCGCACAATCGTGATCACGCGACGCGGACACCGGGAGGAGCGCGCGTAGATCACGCCGCGCGCGGGAGGATTGACTCCTCGTCGAGGAGGTCGCGCGCAGCCTCACCAGCCGGCGTGGATGTGGCAGCCCACGCTACGTCCGGACGCGTCGCCCCGCGAACGCAGTGAGCGCGGTGACACTCCTCTTCGATGAAGATCGGCAAATGTCACTCGATAATGACTGATGCGTGAGCGAGGCCGACTTTGTTAGTGTGATCTCTCATGATCGCTCGAAAGCTATTGTATCTGCCCCTCTTCTTCGCGGGGATCGCGGCGTGCACGGGCGAATCCGCTCGGATCAACGCGACCGAGCAGCACCTCGCCACGTGCGTCACGGTGCCGGCGAGCGCAGACGCGATGCTCTCGTCGGCATCGCCTTCATCCATGAAGGAGCGCTACGGGGCGCGGCCGGTGCTCCGCGCGAGCGATCACGAGGCGGCCCTCCTTCGGTTCGACCTCGGCGCGATCCCACAGGGCGCGGCGATCGAGAGCGCGACGCTGAAGATCTCCGCGAGCCTGGCCCCCACCGCCGGACCGACGACGATCAGCGTGCACCGCGTGCAGGCGCCGTGGAGCGAAGCGGCGGTGACGTACGAGAGCTTCAGCCAGGCCTTCGATCCCCAGGTGATCGGCGCGCTCACGGTCGACGGCCCCCACGCGCACGAGTCCGTCAACCTGACGAGCACCGTGCAGGGCTGGCAGAGCGGCGCGAGCCCGAACCACGGCGTCCTCCTCACGACGAGCGCGTCGCACGAGACGACGTTCGTCAGCCGCGAGGGCGCGGCCGCGCCGCAGCAGCCGACGCTGGAGGTCTGCTACACGCACCTGACCGATGGCTGCACGGGGAACCCGTGCCAGAACGGCGGCACCTGCACGAGCTTCGGCGACAACTACGTGTGCTCCTGTCCGGCCGGATTCGAAGGCACGAACTGCGAGATCAACACCGACGACTGCGCGGCGAGCCCGTGCCTGAACGGCGGCACCTGCACCGACGGCATCAACAGCTACACGTGCCAGTGCGCGTCCGACTGGGGCGGCCCCACGTGCGACATCGATCTCAACACGTGCGCGCAGCACCCGTGCCAGAACGGCGGCACTTGCACGAACGGCGCCGGCACGTACACCTGCACGTGCGCGCCCGGCTATGGCGGCACGAACTGCCAGATCGATCTCGACGACTGCGCGCCGAATCCGTGCCAGAACGGCGGCGCCTGCACGGACGGCGTCGCCAGCTACACGTGCAGCTGCCCGATCGGCTACACCGGCACGAACTGCGAGATCAACGTCGACGACTGCAGCGGCGACCCGTGCCAGAACGGCGGCACCTGCACCGACGGCGTCAACGGCTACACGTGCAGCTGCCTCGCCGGCTACAGCGGCGCCAACTGCGAGATCGACATCGACGACTGCGCCAGCGGCCCGTGCCAGAACGGCGGCACCTGCACCGACGGCATCAACAGCTACGCCTGCGCCTGCCCCGCCGGCTTCATGGGCACCAACTGCGAGATCAACATCGACGACTGCGCCAGCGCCCCGTGCCAGAACGGCGGCACGTGCATCGACGGCATCAACTCGTTCACCTGCCAGTGCACGATCGACTGGGTCGGCCCGCTGTGCCAGACGAACGCGTGCGAGGACCAAAACCCCTGCACGCTCGACGACAACACGCCGGCCGGCTGCACGAACACGTCGAACGCGGGCGACCCCGCGTGCCGGGCCGCGCAGGACAGCATCGCGTCGGGCGCGTTCCACAGCTGCGCGATCCGCGAGGGCGGCAAGATCTACTGCTGGGGCATGCGCGACCTCGGGCGGCTCGGCAACGGCTCGACGACCACCGGCTACGTGCTGACGCCGGTGCAGGTCACCGGCATCACCGACGCCGTCGCGATCGACGCCGGCTACGATCACGCGTGCGCCGTGCGCGCGAACGGCACCGTCGCGTGCTGGGGCGACAACCTGTACGGCCAGCTCGGCACCGGGACCACGGTCGCGTCGTCGGTCCCCGTGGCGGTGAACGGCATCACCGACGCCAAGGAGGTGGCGACGGCCCGCAACCACACCTGCGTGCTGCGCGCGAGCGGCGAGCTGCGGTGCTTCGGCCGCGGCATCGAGGGCCAGCTCGGCCAGGGCGTGTCCGCCAGCTCGCTCGCGCCCGTGAAGGTGATCGACAACGTCGATCTGGTCGGCCCGACGGCCACGCCGCAGAGCCACGCGCCGATCCCGTGGATCGGCGTGGCGGCGACCGAGTACTTCACGTGCGGCCTGCGCGCGAGCGGCCAGGTCCTGTGCTGGGGCAGCAACGGCAACGGCCAGCTCGGCTTCGGCGCCACCGGCAACCGCAACCAGCCGGCGCTCGTGGCGAGCTTCTCCGACGCGATCGCGTTCGCCGCCGGCCGCACCCACGCCTGCGCGGTCCGCGCGACCGGCAACGTCGCGTGCTGGGGCTCGAGCTTCGCGCTCGGCCGCACCGGCGCCGATCTGCTCGTGCCCGTCTTGATCGGCAACACGAGCAACCCGTTCGCGAACGCGATCACCGTCACCGCGAGCGGCGACCACACCTGCGCGACCACCACGTTCGGCCGCACCTGGTGCTGGGGCCAGAGCTCGCAGGGCGAGCTCGCGCAGACGCTCGGCTCGTCGCTGCCTGTCGCGATCCCCGGCGCCGGGCTCGTGGACGCCAGCGTCGTGACGTCGTCGGGCTTCTGCCACTCGTGCACGCTGCTCGAGAACGGCACGCTCAAGTGCTGGGGCTCCGACCCGATCATCGGCTCCTGCCGCAGCCAGCTCGGCTGGGGCACGACGAGCGGCTCGCTCACGCCCGTCACGACGCTCCTGCCGTAGCGAGCTGGCGCCAGCTGTCCTACACCGGGCGCGTCGAGCGCGCCGAACGCACCGCCCGGTGAATGACAGATTTCTGAGGCTTCCCTGACGCGCGGCCGCGGCCCGTCCCGTGCGCCCGCGCCCAAGCACGCGTCGCGCAACGCCCACGTAACACAACCCGCGCGGAACATCCGTTGCAGGGCGTCCGCCCTTACTACGATACTGTCCGAGGACGGAGGTCTCATGTCGCGCGCGAAGCTGATCCTGTCGTTTGCGGTGGTCGCCGGCTGCTCCGGTGGATCGACCCCGCCTCCCTTCGGTGTGCCGATCACGGGCGGCACCCTCCTCGTCACGAAGTCCGGCCACGCCGTCGTCTCGGATCCCGATCGCGATCGGATCGCGATCGTCGATCTGTCGACCGGCACCACGACCCGCGAGCTCCAGCTCACGCCCGGCGACGAGCCCGGCCGCGTGATCGAGGACGGCGCCGGCCGCCTCCACGTCGCGCTCCGCCGCGGCGGCTCGCTCCTCACGCTCGACAGCGCCGCCTCCGGCGAGGTCACCGCGCTCCGCCGCGTGTGCACCGAGCCGCGCGGCCTCGCGTGGGACGCCACCACGAGCTCGGTCCACGTCGCCTGCACCGGCGGCGAGCTCGTCACGTTCCCGGCCGCCGGCGGCGAGGCGACGCGCCGGCTCCGGCTCGATCGCGACCTGCGCGACGTGATCGTCTCGCCCTCCGGGCAGCTCACCGTCACCCGCTTCCGCTCCGCCGAGCTGCTCACGCTCGACGCGGCCGGCGCGGTCGTCGCCCGCACCACGCCGCCGCCCGTCCTGCGATTCACCAGCGCCGGCCCCTTCGATCCCATCGATCCCAGCGGCACCCCGCCGCAGGCGTTCGCCTCCACCGCCTGGCGCGCGATCCCGCTCGCCGACGGCCGCATCGTGGTCTCGCACCAGCGCGCCGTCGACAAGAAGCTCGGCGACCGGGACGATCACCCGGGCGGCTACGGCGGCGGCTGCAACAAGGGCCCCGTCGAGGCCGGCATGACGGTCGTGACGCCCGGGCAGTCCCCGATGCCGCTCGAGCCCGTCGCGCACGGCGCGCTCCCCGTCGACATCGCGGTGGCGCCCGGCGGCACCAGGATCGCGCTCGTGCTCGCCGGCCAGAAGACCGTGACCGTGCGCGACGCGGCGTTCGCGCTCGGCCGCCCCGATCAGGACAAGTGCGGCCCCGACGACGACGACGACGATGACGACGACGATCAGGGCGAGGACCTCGGCGCGCCCACGTCGGCATCGTTCGCGCAGAACGGCGACCTCGTCATCTATTACCCCGAGAAGCCGGCCCTCGTGGTCCGCGTCGGCGCGGGCGCCACGAAGCGCCTGATCCCGCTGAGCGGCGAGCACAGCAACGACCTCGGCCGCGCCGTCTTCCACTCGCAGACCCAGCTCGCGCTCGCGTGCGCGTCGTGCCACCCCGAGGGCCGGGATGACGGCCGCGTGTGGAAGTTCGTCGAGTCCGGCGCGCGCCGCACGCAGAGCCTCGCTGGCGACCTGCTCCAGCGCGCCCCGTTCCACTGGAACGGCGACATGACGTCGCTCGACGTGCTCATGGACAACGTGTTCGTGAAGCGCATGAGCGGCGGCGAGCTCACCGCGCACCAGAAGGTCGGGCTCGCGCAGTTCCTCGATCGGATCCCGGCCCCCGTCCCCGGCGCCGTCGTCGAGACGGCGGCCGTCGCGCGCGGCCAGACGATCTTCCAGTCGGCGCAGGCCGGCTGCGCGACCTGCCACGGCGGCGAGCTGCTCACCAACAACCAGCTCGTCAACGTCGGCACCGGCGGCAACTTCAAGGTCCCGAGCCTGCTCGGCATCAGCGACCGCGCGCCGTTCATGCACGCCGGCTGCGCCGCCACGCTCGCCGATCGCTTCAGCACGACGTGCGGCGGCGGTGACGCCCACGGCCGCACCTCGCACCTGTCGCCTGCCCAGCTCGCGGATCTGATCGCGTACCTCGAGTCGCTCTGAATCCAGCGCTGACGCGGATCCGGGCGGCAGCCACCGCCCGTGGAGAGCCGCTCGCCGAGGCCGTCCGGCACCACCTGATCCTCGGCGCCATCGCGCGGATCGCGCGCGCGCCCGAGGGCGCGTCGTTCGTCCTGCGCGGCGGCGTGCTCACGCGCGCCTGGATCGCGCCGCTGCGCCGGCCCGCGCGCGATCTCGACTACGTCGGCGACTTCCCGTTCGACGTCGACGACACCGCGCGGCGCCTGCGCCCCGCGCTCGCGACGGAGCTCCCCGACGGCGTCCGGATCGACGCCGCGCGCGCCACCTTCCGCGGCATCTGGCAGGGCACCGCGTTCCCCGGCGTCCGCGTCGAGCTCGCGCTCGGCCTGGGCCGCGCCGATCAGCAGCTCTCGATCGACATCGGCTTCGGCGATCCGCTCGTCCCGCCTGCGATGGTCATTGTACTCGGCGACGTACTCGGCGACGTACTCGGCGACGTACTCGGCGACGTACTCAGCGACGCACGCGACGGCATCGCCGTGCGCGCCGTGCGGCCCGAGACGCAGCTCGCGTGGAAGCTCCACGGCCTCGCCGAGATGGGCCCGAGCTGGCGGCCGAAGGACCTCGCAGATCTATGGGCGATCGCGACGCGCGTGCCGCTCGAGGCCGCCGCGCTGCCGCCCGCGATCGCCGCCGCGTTCGAGAGCCGCGGCTTTCCGATCTCTGCAGCCGCGGAAATTCTATATGCAGAACACTGGTCGACGAAGACCGCCCGCTTGAAGTGGGCGGCGCAACCGCGTGACGGCGTCCCGGACCTGGCGCAGACTCTCGCGGACGTGCGCGAGCGCCTCGCGCCCGTCCTGGAACCTCGACAACCTAGATGATCGCTCGCGCGCAGCTGCTTCATTCGGCCCTCACGTCCGACGACGACGACGCTCGCCTCGTCTACGCCGACTGGCTCGAGCAGCAGGGCGATCTGCCGCGCGCCGATCTGATCCGCGCCCAGTGCGAACTCGCGCGGCTGCCGCGCTGGGAGCGCGACGCCGCCCTCGCCGCGTGGGAGGCCGAGGCGCTGCTCGCCGTGCACGGCGCGCGGTTCCGCGACGAGCTGCCCGCGCTCCCCGGCGTCGAGTGGACCGACTTCGAGCGCGGCTTCCCGGCCACCGTGCGCGTGCAGAGCGCGCGGGCGCTGCGCGATCAGGCCGCCGCGATCGCCGCCGCCGGCTCGGTGTACCGCGTCGAGGTGCGCGACTTCGACGAGAGCGACGTCGCGTGGCCCGAGGGCGGCCTGCCGTGGCTGCGCGCGCTGCGGCTCTCCGGCCACGAGCGGCAGGTCGTGCACGGCATCCGCTCGCTGATCTCGATGCCGAGCGAGCTCGAGCTCATCGGCCTCGGCGACTACCACGAGATCGAGTGGCTCGACGTCCGCACCGGAGGAGTCCCGCTCCGGCGGCTGCGGGTCGAGGGCAACCACACCGTGGGCCGCCGCTTCGCCGAGCAGCTCGCCGTGTGGAAGGGCGCCGCGAGCCTCGAGCGCCTCGAGCTCGGCACGGCATTCGTCGACTACGACAGCGGCTACTTCGCCGATCCGACGCTCCGCGCCGAGGGCGCCCGCGTGCTCGCCGCCGCGCGCTTCGAGCACCTCACCGTGCTCGATCTCGATCGCCAGCGGATCGGCAACGAGGGCCTGGCCGAGCTCTGCCGCACGCTCCCCGCCCTGCGCGAGCTCTCGGCGCGCGCCTGCGAGATCACCGACGTCTCCTGCCTCGAGCGGTCCGCAGGCGCGCCGCTCGTCCACCTCGCGCTCAGCGAGAACGACCTCCGCGCCGAGAGCGTGCGCACGCTCATGCGCGCGCCGCGCCTCGCCGCGCTCGAGTCGCTCGTGCTCGAGACCTGCGAGCTCGGGCCCGACGCCGTCACCGCGATCGCCCGCGCGCCGTGCTGGCGCACGCTGCGCGTGCTCGACCTGTCGCGCAACCCGCTCGGCGTCGAGGGCCTGCTCGCGTTCGCCGAGGCCGAGCGGCCGCCCCACCTGCACACGCTGCGGCTCGCCGATGCCGACCTGCACATGGACGCAGGCGGCATCCTCGCGAGCATCGCGTGGCTGCCGTCCCTGCTCGCCTTCGATCTATCGCGCAACGAGCTCGGCGGCCGCGCCGTGCCGCTGGCCAAGCGGCTCGCCGCGCCCACCTCCGGCACGCGCAAGCTCTCGCTCGCGCGCATGGGACTCGACGCCGCCAGCGCCGCCGCGCTCGCGCCGCTGTGGGAGCGCCTGATCCACCTCGAGCTCGAGGACGAGGCCATCGGCGACGCCGGGCTCGCGGCGCTCGTCACCGAGGGCCCGTCCGCGCTCTTCTCGCTCGCGCTGCGCGGCTGCGGCCTGACCGACGCCAGCATCGCGCTGCTCGCCGGCCGCGCGAAGCTGCCGCGCCTCCACGCCCTCTCCCTGCGCGACGGCCGCTTCGGCCCCGCCGCGCTCGCGCGGCTCGTCGCCTCGCCGCTCGCCCACGGCCTGCGCAGCCTCGATCTCCGCGAGTGCCAGCTCTCGGCCGACGCCGCCGCCGTGCTCGCCGGCGCGCCCGCCCTCGCCGGGCTGCACACGCTCGACCTGCGCGACAACGCCCTCGACGAGGCCAGCCTCGTCCGGCTCGCCCGCTCGCCGCACCTGCGCACCGTCGGCCGCATCCGCCTGAACGGCACGCCGTGGGAGCTCGAGGAGGAGGCGCGCACGCTCCTCGAGGAGCGCTTCGGGGCGTACTGGTATTACGACGAGGAATAGGCGAGGAGCAGGCCGGCTACGGAGGCGAATGACACGCGCGCGGCGCACCTGCACGTGATCTCCACGATCGCTGCGCAAAATCTCGACGTTCATCCGCCAGTCTGATCCCAGAACACGCCAGGATTCGCGGATGTCGACGATTCCAGGGGCCAAATCCTGGTGCGCGCGATCCGCGTGCTTAGCTTGGTCGAACGACGCGTGGACGCGTCCGGAGAAGAGATGACGCTTGCTCGTGGGATCCTGAAGGTGCTCGCGCTCGTCGTCGGCGCCTTCATCACCGTGGTCTCGCTCATGGCCATCGCCGGTCTCTTTATAGACACCGGCTGGGTCAGGGCAGCGATCGCACTCGTCGTGACGCTCGTGCTGCCGCTCTTCCTCGTCGAGCGGGTGCTCGCGCGCGTCGAGCCCGATCGGATGGCGGGCGTCACCACCGACGTGCTCGCGTTCGTCTACATGGCGTTCGCGCTCGTGTTCGTCGGCGTCGCGCACGGCTCGTCGCGGCCGCTCCTGCAGGACGAGGGGCTGCGGTTCGAGCAGGCCGGCATGCAGCGGCTGGCGAAGGCGTCGTACCTGCTCGCCGGCGGCAGCCCCGGCGCGCCGACTCCGCTGACGGAGCTGATCGCGCGCGCGACCGCCGCGGCCACCAAGCCCGCCGACGCCAGGCCCGCCGACGCCAAGCCCGCCGACGCCAAGCCCGCCGACGCCAAGGAGCGCACCGCGGCGCAGATCTTCGCCGACTTCGCGCCCTCGGTCGTGACGATCTCGGTCAAGAACCCGCTCGGCGAGGGCGGCGGCACCGGCTTTGTCATCGACAGCTCGGGCACCGTCGGCACGAACTACCACGTCATCGACGACGCCACCGAGATCAAGGTGAAGCTCATGGACGGCACCATGGCCGAGGAGGTCGAGATCCTCGCCGAGAACGAGGCGCAGGATCTGGCGCTCCTGCGGATCAAGGTCACCAAGCTCCCCGAGCCGGTGGTGCTCGGCGACTCGGACAAGGTCACCGTCGGCGAGCGCGCCGTCTCGATCGGCAACCCGCTCGGCCTCGAGCACACGCTGACCGACGGGCTGATCTCGGCGCGCCGCATGCTGCAGGGCAAGCGGATGATCCAGATGTCGACGCCGGTGTCACCCGGCAACTCCGGCGGCCCGCTGTTCAACCTGCGCGCCGAGGTGATCGGCGTGTCGACCGGCGTCTACCACGGCCACTCGATGTTCGCGCAGAACCTGAACCTCGCGATGCCGATCAACGATCTGCGCGCGATGATCCGCACCGAGTACCCCGGGCGGCGCAAGCCCGGCCAGCAGTCGACGAAGGGAGGGCGGTGGTGATGCGGCGCGTAACGCCCTGGCTCCTCCTCGCGATGATGCTCGCGCTCGTCACGCTCATGTGGATCCAGCGCGAGGGCGACGCCGCGCCGTCCCCGCCGCCCGCCGACAAGACCGCGACGAAGCCCGGCGATCCGGCCGCCGGCAAACCTGCCTCTGACAAGCCCGCTCCCGGCACGCCCGCCGCCGGCACACCGGCCGCTGGCAAGCCCGCCCCCGGCACGCCGGCCGCTGGCAAGCCCGCCCCCGACAAGCCCGCCCCCGGCCAGCTCGCCGAGAAGCCTGACGAGCCGCCCGCCCGGCCCCCGCTCCGCCGGCCGCTGCGCACCGTCGCGCTCGGCTGGGAGCTGCTCGCGCCCGGCATCGTGGCCGGCGACGGCGCCTACAAGGCGGCCGGCCTCGAGGCCAGCTTTACCCACGCCGCGTCGATGGAAGACGTCGAGAGCGCGCTCGCCAAGGGCGGCGAGGCCGGCGGCGCGGACCTCGCGATCGTCCCGCTCGCGTCGTACGTCGCGTCGTACGAGCGGCTGCGGGCGCTGTCGCCCGAGGTCGCGTTCGTCGTCGGCTGGTCGCGGGGCCGCGAGGCGCTGTTCGCGGCCGACGCCCAGATGCTCGCGCGCCCGCCCGCGGCCGGCGACGTGAAGCTCGCCGCCACGACGCCCACCGGGCCGGAGACGTTCTTCGCGCTGTTCCTCCTCGATCTCGCCGGCGTGCCCGCGTCGCGCGTGAGCATCGTCGAGCGCGGCGCGACGCTCACGGCTGTGCGCCGCGGCGGCCAACCGCGGCCCGCCGGCAAGCTGCTCGTCACGTCGGCGGACACGCCCCGCCTCCTGCCCATCGTCGCCGTCGCGCCGCACGGCTTCATCGAGGCGCACGGCGCCGAGCTCGAGTCGTGGGCCCGCGTCTGGCTCGCTGGCGTCGGCAAGCTCGCGGGCGACGTGCCCGCCGGCGGCCGGCTCGTCGCCGCCATGAACGGCGCGCCGCCCGTGCTCGGCATCATCGAGGCGCTCGGCCAGGTCGAGTTCGCGAGCCTGCGCGAGAACGCCGCCGCCGCCGGGCTGTCGGGCCGCGGCGCGCTCACGACGGGCGAGCTGTTCCGGACCGCGTGGCGGATCTGGCGCGAGGCCGGCGTGCTCACCACGCCCGCGCCCGAGGCGGCGCCGCTCTACACCGGCGCCGTCGCGGCGCTCGTGCGCGCCGATCCCGCCGCCGCCGCCGAGGTGCCCCGCGCGCGGCCCCCCGCCGAGGAGGGCGCCCGCCCCGCCGTGCTGCTCGTCGCCCGCGCGCCGCTCGCCAAGGACGGCACCGTCGACACCGAGGCGTTCGTCGCGCGCATCGGGTTCGTCGCCGGTGTGTTCGATCGGCTGGCGCTCCGCGTCGCCGTGCGGGACGACGCCAAGGCCGCCAAGCTCCTCACCGACCTGGCGCGCGATCGCTTCGGGCTGCGCCCCACGCAGCTCTCGCTGGCGCGCCGGCCGCCCGCGAACCTGCCGGGCGCGATCGAGGTACTGTCGGCGATGTGAGCGCGACCCTCGCGGACGTCATCGCGTGGCTCGAGGACGGTAGCCGGTCGCAGCGCGAGCGGCTCGCGCTCTTGCGCGAGCGCGCCGCCGTGATCCGCGCGCTGTACGACGACGATCACGAGCGCGCGCTGCGCGAGATCCGCCGGCGCCTGCGCTCGCCGAAGCTCGCCGACGAGGTCCGCGCGCTCATGCGGCTGCTCGCCGCCGATCGGCCCGACAACCCGCGGCCCGAGGGCGCCGCCCCGCCCCCGCTCGACGACGCCGGCCTCGATCCCGCCGCCGCCGAGCTCGAGGCCGCGATCGCCGCGGATCCGGACACGCCCGATCCGTACGCCGTCTACGGCGACCTATTGCAGGAGCGCGGCCACCCGCTCGGCGCGCTGATCGCGATCGGCCAGGAGCGGCTGCGTCGCCCCGGCAGCGCGGCCGTCCACGCCGCGCATCGGAGCCACCTCGCCGCGCACAGCGAGCGCCTGCTCGGCCCGCTCGCAGATCACCAGGGCATGCTGCTCGACGTCAGCTGGTATATGGGCTTTATCAGGGCGTGCCGGGTCATTGCCTATGATCGGGCGTACGATCGAGCACATCACTGGGCGCGCGAGCGCCCTATCGATCTAGGGCATGTCACACGCTGGCTGCTGGACCGGCCAGGTCCGGCGCGCTTCCTGCAGAAGCTCGTGGTTGGCATTGGCCCACGCGACGACGGCGCCTATGGCCGGGTGTGCGCCGCGATCGCACGCCGGCCGCGGCCGACCCTGCGCTCACTCTCGCTCGGTGACTACCCCGCCGAGGCGTTCGCCGCGGCGCCTGCGAGCGCCGCTGTCGCATGGCCCATGCTGCCGGGGCTGCGCGAGCTGGTCGTACGCCACCCCGAGCTCGCGCTGGCACCCCTCGAACTGCCTGCGCTCGAGCGGCTGTACGTGCGCGCCTACGCCACAGATGTCCCGGCGCTCCTCGCCGGCGCCGATGTGCCGGCCCTCGAGCGGCTCGCGTTGCGGATCGATCGGTCCATGGACACGGACGGCTACTGGACGGCCATCGACGGCGATGCGATCGCCGCGGCGCTCGCCAAGGCCCGCCTGCCGCGGCTGCGCTCACTCGCGATCACCGCCCCGCGCAGCGGCGATCAGCTGTGCGAGGCGCTCGCAGACGTGCCGCTGCTCGCGCAGCTCGAGGAGCTCGACCTGAGCGGGAGCGCGCTCGGCGACCCCGGCGCAGCCAGCGTGTACGCCCACCGCGACATGTTCCGCCACCTCCGCCTGGTCGCCGGCTGGCACCAGCTCTCGCCCGAGGGGCGTGCACGGCTCGAGTCCGGTGTCGCCGAGCTGGCATTCGGCGAGGCCGCCCTGCCTTACGCACTCTGATCCTCTGACGCCATCAGACGAACATGCTAATAGCGGGCGCATGAAGCCCGTGTCGCGCGGGCTTCAAACACCATGCTCCCCGCCCCCGCATCCATGTCCCCGCAGCTATCGATTACCGCGCAGCACCTGCGCTCGGTCGAGCCGCAAATCTACGCACGCGGCGCGGAGTACCATCGCCACGGTCACGTGCAGGCGTACACCGTCCTGGCCGACACGCTCGAGGGCGTCGTGGCCGGAACGGAGCTGTATCGCGTGCGCGTCGCCGTGCGCGGCGGCGCGCTCACTGCTTCTTGCACGTGCCCGGCACCGCACGAGATCTGCAAGCACGCGGTCGCGCTCGTGCTGTGCTTCCTCCACAAGACCGACGTCGATGCCGAGGTCCCGGATGCCGAGATCCCGCGCGCCGAGGCCACGGACGCCGAGGCCACGGATGCCGAGATCCCGCATGCCGGAGCCCCGGACACCGAGGCCACGGATGCCGAGGCCACGGATGCCGAGGCCACGGATGCCGAGGCCCCGCATGCCGAGGTCCCGCACGCCGAGACCAAGCTGTCCGCGGGCGCGTTCGCGACGCGCGAGGAGCTGGCCCGGTTCGTCGAGGAGCACCAGCTGCAGCACGAGCTCGCCGTCACCGCGGACTCGCTGGTCGGCTCCGTCGCGCAGGCCGGCGCGCGATACGGCCTGGGGCCCGGCGCCCCCGGTGCTGCCGAGCTGCAGTGGCTCCGCGGCCCGCTGTCCCGGCTGCCGGTCCGCGACGTCGGCTTCGTCGCGGGCGCAGAGCGCTACACGCGGCGCGAGCTCGCCGCGGCGCTCGCGCAGGCGGCGCACCGCGCCCTCCACCTGGCCGCCGCCTCGGTGCAGGTCGGGATCGCCGAGGAGAGCGAGCGCCCGCTCGCCCCGCCCGATCCGGCGCTCGCGCCGCTGTGGGCGCGGCTCGCCGAGCTGCGGCGCGAGGTCCGCGCGCATGCCGTGCCGCGATCCCGCGCGGCGCGCATGGCCGGCACCTGGAGCTTCGACGCCGAGGCGTGCGCCGTGAGCTGGAAGGAGCCCGCGCGGATCGTCCGCGCGCGCGACTACAGCACGATCGGCATCGCGACGCGGCTCGAGATGCCGGACGGACACGCGCTGCGGATCGAATGCACGTGCGAGGCCCCGGACGCGCGCTGCACGCACGCGCTCGCGCTCCTCGACGCGACGCTCGATCGGCTCGAGGATCCCGCGCGCGAGCCCGAGGCGCGGGCGCTCGCCGAGGAGCTCCTGCGCCCCGCGTGGGACCGCGCGCTCCGCGAGCTCGATCGGCTCGAGACGCGGGCGGCGCGGCCGCGCGCGGCGATCGAGGTCTGGTGGCTCGTCGAGGACGAGCTCGGCGCGTGGACGCTGTCGGCGCGCGTCAAGCGGGCGACCCGCGGCGGGGGGACCACCAAGGGCGCCCGGATGCCGGTCGCGCGGCTCCTCGAGGACTACCGCGACGCGCTCTCCGAGCGCGATCTGGAGATCGCCCAGGATCTCGCGGCGTGGACAGCGGCCGCCCGCGCCTCCGGCGGCGGCCGCCCCGCATCGACGTACCCGGCGCGCGCGTTCCTCCTGCTCGCCGGCCACCCGCGCGTCGCGAGCGCGCTCGCGCCCGACGATCCGATCGAGGTCCGGCGCGTCGACCTCGGCTTCACCGCCGTCGACACCGGCGCGCAGATCCGGCTCGAGCCGGCGATCGGCAGCGATCGGATGTCGCCGAAGCTGCTCGGCGCGCTCCTCCAGACGTTCGCGCCCGGCGAGCCGCTGCTCGTCCTCGAGCCCGAGCGCGGGCGCTGCCTCCTCGTCCACGTCGGCGACGACGCGCGCCGCCTGTGGGGCGTGCTCGAGCGGCACGGCGACGCGTTCCCGCCCGAGAGCCACGAGGCGCTCCTCGCGCGGCTGGCGCGCCTCGAGGGCCGGATTCCGCTCGTCATGCCGCCCACGCTCAAAGGCCGCGAGGTCGCCGCCGAGGCGACCTGCGTCGCGCGGATCCGGCTGCCGTCCACGAGCGGCGAAGCCGCGAGCCCCAGCGCCAAGGTGCCAGCGCGCGCGCGCATCGCGCTCGAGCTCGAGCTGTTCGTGCGCCCGATCGTGAACGCGCCGCTGTTCCACCCCGGCGCCGGGCCGCGCGACCTGCTCACCGTCCGCGGCGACGAGCGCGCCTACGCGCGGCGCGATCTCGCCGCCGAGCCCGCGCGCGCCCGCGCGCTGCTCGCCGGCCTGCCGCTCGACACCGCCGAGGAAGGCCCGCCGTGGTGCTTCCAGGTCACCGATCCCGAAGCCGGGCTCGCGCTCGTCGCGGCGCTCGCCGATCCGCCGCCCGGCCTCGTCGCCGAGTGGCTCGACCAGCGCCCCACCGTGCTGCGCGCCCCCGCTCCCGAGGCGCTCCGCGTGCGGATCGAAAAGAAGCGCGACTGGTTCGGGATCGCCGGTGACCTGAAGATCCCGTCCGGCCGGCTCGAGCTCGCCGTCCTGCTCGACGCCGCGCGCCGCCAGCAGCGCTTCGTGCGCGTCGACGACAACCGCTGGCTCGAGCTGTCGGACCTCCTGCGCCGCCACCTGCTCGCGCTCGCCGATCAGACGTTCGCGACGCGCACGCACCTCGAGCTGTCCCCCGCCGCGGTGCCCGCGATCCGCGCGCTCGCCGAGGCCGGCGCCCGCGTCGAGGCCGCGCCCGCGTGGGAGGCGGCCACCGAGCGGCTCACCAAGGCCAGCGCGCTCCGGCCCCGGCCGCCCGCCGGCCTCGTCGGCCAGCTCCGCGACTACCAGGTCGCCGGCCACGCGTGGCTCGCCCGGATCGCCACGTGGGGCACCGGCGCGTGCCTCGCCGACGACATGGGCCTCGGCAAGACGATCCAGGCCATCGCCCTGCTCCTCGATCGCGCCCGGCTCGGGCCCGCGCTCGTGATCGCGCCCACCTCCGCCACGTACAACTGGCTCGACGAGCTGCGGCGGTTCGCGCCCGGCCTGCGGGCCGTCCTGTACGCCGATCACCGGGCCGCACAGGAGGAGGAGGAGGAGGAGGAGGACGCGCCCGCGCCCGCGCTCGCGCCGCTGCCCAAGCGCACCGTCGTCGTCGCGAGCTACGGCCTGCTCGTGCGCGACGTCGAGGCGCTCGCCCAGACCCACTTCGCGACGCTCATCCTCGACGAGGCGCAGGCGCTCAAGAACCCAGCCACGCACCGCGCCCGCGCCGCGCGCCGCCTCACCGCCGACTTCCGCCTCGCGCTGTCGGGCACGCCGCTCGAGAACCACCTCGGCGAGCTGTGGAGCCTCTTCACGATCCTCTGTCCCGGCCTGCTCGGCAGCTGGGAGCAGTTCCGCGAGCGGTACGGGACGCCGATCGAGCGCGCCAAGGATCCCGAGGCGCGCGCCGCGCTCGCCCGCGTGCTGCGCCCGTTCCTGCTCCGCCGCACGAAGGCCGAGGTGGCGCGCGAGCTGCCGCCGCGCATCGAGGTGCAGGTCCCGATCGCGCTGTCCGCCGAGGAGCAGAAGCTGTACGACGACGCGCGCCTGGCCGCCGTCGCCGAGCTGACCGGCAGCGACGCCGCCGGTGCCGCCGGCGAGGAGCGGCGGTTCGCGATCCTCGCCGCGCTGACGCGGCTGCGCCTGCTCGCGTCGCACCCGCGCCTCTACGATCCGACGTCGAAGCTGCCGTCCTCCAAGCTCGCGCGCCTGCGCGAGCTGCTCGAGGAGCTGCGCAGCGAGGGCCACCGCGCGCTCGTGTTCAGCCAGTTCACGTCCCACCTCGCGATCGTCCGCGAGGAGCTCGAGCGCGCCGGCTTCACCCTGCTCTACCTCGACGGCGCCACGCCCGCCGCCGAGCGCGCGGCGCGGATCCGCGCGTTCCAGGACGGCACCGCCGATGTGTTCCTGATCTCGCTCAAGGCCGGCGGCACCGGCATCAACCTGACCGCGGCCGACTACGTCATCCACCTCGATCCGTGGTGGAACCCCGCCGTCGAGGATCAGGCCATCGATCGGGCCCACCGCATCGGTCAGACCCGGCCCGTCACCGTCTACCGGCTGATCGCGCGCGGCACCGTCGAGGAGCAGATCCTCGCGCTGCACGCCGACAAGCGCGCGCTCGTCGCCAACGTCCTCGAGGGCACCGGGGCCGCGGCGCGGCTCAGCGCACGCGACCTGCTCGCCCTCCTGCGCACCCCGACGGACACGCCGCCGCCCGAGCCCGCCCGCCGAACGCACCGGGAGTAGCGATCGCAGGACGCCGGGCTTTCGAGCGGCGCGCGAAGGCGATAGGGTCCGCCGCGAGGAGGAGAACCTGATGAAGATCTATGGTCACCCGATGAGCACGTGCACGCGGAAGGTGCTGGCGACCCTCGAGGAGAACGGCACGCCGTACGAGCTCGTGCTCGTCGACCTCATGACGGGCGCGCACAAGCAGCCCGAGCACACGGCGCGCCAGCCCTGGGGCAAGGTGCCGACGCTCGACGACGATGGCTTCACGATGTACGAGTCGCGCGCGATGTGCCGCTACGTCAATGACAAGTACAACGGCAAGCTCGTCCCCGGCGACGTCCGCGCCCGCGCCGTGATGGATCAGTGGACCAGCGTCGAGCACTCGTACTTCACGACGCCGACGATGAAGCACGTGTTCCACGTCGTCTTCAAGTCCCCGCAGGAGCAGGCGTCGCTGGATGCGGCGGTGAAGGAGCTCGAGCACACGCTGCCCGTCCTCGACGCGCACCTCGCGAAGCACACGTACTTCGCCGGCGACGAGTTCTCCCTCGCGGACATCAACTACATGCCCTACGTCGAGTACGGCATGCTCACGGCCGTCAAGGACGTGTACACCAAGCACGCGAGCTTCATGGCGTGGTGGAACCGCGTGAGCGAGCGCGCGGCGTGGCGCAAGGTCGCCGGTCGGACCTAGCCAGCAGCGTGCGGCAGCCCGGGCGCGCCGGGCCGGTTCCTCTTGCGCCCGGCCGCGCTTGATGCGACGAACCCGCATGCTTCAAGAGACCCCGGCGCCGCGGCCATCTCCCGTGCGCGCCGTCTTCGACCGCTTCGCGACGCAGCTGCCCAACCGCCGGAGCGACGCCGAGGCCATCGTCCGCGAGCTGTTTGGCCACGCGGACATCCAGATCGGCGGCACGCGGCCGTGGGACATCACCGTGCGCGATCCGCGCTTCTACGAGCGCGTGCTGCGCGACGCGTCGATCGGCTTTGGCGAGTCGTACATGGACGAGTGGTGGGAGGTGCCCGCGCTCGACGTGCTGATCGACAAGCTGTGCCGGGGCAACCTCAAGCAGAAGATCCAGGGCAGCTGGCGCCTCAAGGTGCTGACCGTCAAGGCCATGCTCCTGAACCTCCAGGCCAAGGCGCGGGCCGGGGCGTCGATCGAGGCGCACTACGACATCGGCAATGACCTCTACACGCGCATGCTCGACGAGCGGATGGTCTACACGTGCGCGTACTGGAAGGACGCGCGCACGCTGACCCAGGCGCAGGAGGCCAAGCTCGACCTCGTCTGCCGCAAGGTCGGCCTGCGCCCCGGCATGCGCGTGCTCGATCTCGGCTGCGGCTGGGGCGGCTTCGCCAGCTGGGCCGCCGAGAAGTACGGCTGCTCGGTGCTCGGCGTGACGCTCTCGAAGGATCAGGTCTCGCTCGGCAACGAGCTCTGGGGCCCCAAGGGGAAGAAGCTCGACGTCGAGCTCCGCCTCTGCGACTACCGCGACGTCCACGGCAAGTTCGACCGCGTCGTCTCGATCGGCATGATGGAGCACGTCGGGCCCAAGAACCACCGCGAGATGATGCAGGTGATCGACCGCTGCCTCATCGACGACGGCGTGGCGCTCGTCCACACCATCGCGAACAACAAGAGCCTGCGCCACGGCACGCCGTTCATCGAGAAGTACATCTTCCCGAACGCCGTGGCGCCCTCGCTCGAGCAGATCGGCCGCGCCATCGGCGGCATCCTGGTCATGGAGGATCTGCACAACATCGGCGAGGACTACGATCCGACGCTGATGGCGTGGTGGGCCAACTTCGACCGCACCTACTCCGAGATCGCCCACCGCTACGATCGCAAGTTCTACCTGATGTGGAAGTTCTACCTGCAGGCGGCCGCCGGCGCCTCGCGCTCGCGCGACGGCCAGCTCTACCAGATGGTGCTGACCAAGACCGGCCGCGCGAAGCCCGACCACGTCCGCGCGAGCTGACCGGCCACTGCCACCGCCACCCGCGAGCTACGCCACAGCCAGTGCACGGCGGCCGCTGCGGTCGCACCGTGGCACGCGTTCAGCCAGAGTTTGAACATGTCCCCCGCGTTCGAGGCCTTGCTCGATCAGGTCCTCAAGCTCCCAGACGAGGAGCGCGGCGAGTTTGTGTCTCGACTTCTACGTAGCCTCGAGCCAGAAGATGGTGACGAGCTAGGCGCTCAGGAATGGGACGCCGCATGGTCGGCCGAGATCAGCCACCGCATCAGAGAGATCCGCGACGGTAGCGTGGAGCTCGTCGATGGCGACGACGTGCTCGCCGAGCTTCGAGCGATCGTCGAGCGACCGTGAAAAATACCGCTTCCATCCGGAAGCGCGTAGCGAGGTCCAGGCCGCGGCCGCCTGGTACCGCGACCGATCGAGTGAAGCCGCACGCGGCTTCGCCGATGCAGTGGCCGATGGAACGCTATCGATTCGGAAGCATCCCAAGCCTGGCCGACCTGGCGTCACGCCGACGTTCGGCGACGTGTGCTGCGTAGATATCCCTATTCGATATTCTACATCGTCGAAGGGGATATGATCGTGATTATCGCGGTCGCGCACCATAAGCGGCGGCCTGGATACTGGCTCCCACGGATAACCAGGTAGCAACCCTACTACGCGTCGTCAGCGCTGGAAGATGTCGTAGCGCTCCGAGAGGTCTCTCATGAAGGCGGCATCGGCGTACTGGCTCTCTGTCAGCGCAATGAGCTCTTCCATGTAAGAGTCGAATCCGCCCGGGCTGAAGATCGTGAGGAGCTTCGCGCCGGTGGGGCTCGTGACCTTGTGCCATATGCCGGGCGGTACGTTGAGCGTCGTGCCAGGCTCGGCGATGACCCGTTCGTCGTCGAAGACGAACTCGACGGATCCCTCGAGGATGTAGAAGATCTCGATCATCTTCTTGTGGTGATGGCGATCGAGGTGGAACCCCGGCTTGAGCGTGTCCTCGACGAGGGTGAGCCGGCCGTCGCTGAGATCGAGGCTCGACTTCACGAACACGTGGTCCTTCGCCCACTCGTAGTTCTTGCCTGTGCCAGGCAGGATGATCTGTTGCTTCATGGTTCTCCTTTGTCGAGGTGGCTCGAGCGGCGCCGTGGATTTATCCTCGCACGATGCTGCTCCGCTTCGTGCTCGCCCTCTCGCTGGTCACCGGCTGCGTGAAGCAGGTGCAACAGGTCGTCGCGCCCGAGCCCGAGGGCGGCGGCACGCTGACCTGCGCCCAGATCGTCGAGCAGTGCGATGCCAGCTGCGGCGATCCGCTCTGCCTCCACCGCTGCACCAGCCAGGGCAACCAGGAGGGCCGGGACAAGCACGCCGCGCTGCTCGACTGCGGGCAGCGCAACAGCTGCACCGACGAGGCATGTATGCGCGCGAGCTGTCCCGGCGAGATCGAGGCATGCATGGGCCCGCCGCCCGCAGAGCCGCCGGCACAACCGCCTCCTGCCTCGTAAGCGCCGGTCCCGTAGAGCTCGCGAGCCGTTCTGGACCGCGTCGCTGCCCTGCTGCCCTGCTGCCCGGAGGCATCAGCGCACCGAGCTTGCCCGAACAAGGATCCGGCAGAGTGTATGCGGAGGCACCTAAAATAGGCCCAGTTAGCGGGCTCCGCTGACTTGGCGGCCTCGCCGAGGGCCGATGGCTTCCCTCGTGGCGCCGCCGACTCGGCTTCTGACAGCGCGGCGGAGCACGGCTCGGCAGAGCGTCGCGCGCGCGACGACGCCGTCGACATCGACCGCTGACAGCGCGACACGGAGCGCGGTTCAGTGAAGCGCGCGGAGCGCGCGGCGGCGCCATCGATATCGATCGACTGACAGCTCGGCGCGGAGCGCGATTCAGTGGAGAGCGGAGCACGATGAGAGCACCGTTGACGATCCACGGCTCGCCGGAACATCGTTAGGGATGGCATCCACGTCCAGACTCGAGATCTCCTTGATCGACAGCTCGTGGGACACGCCGGCGCAGCCGACCCGGCGGCCGAGCTCTCGGATGTCGGTCATCGATCGCTCGTGGAGCGAGCCCCACGGCGCCCCCGTCGTCGCGCCGATGCTGGCCACCGGCACCGCGGCGCACGCGACCAAGGGCCCCGAGAACGCCGAGCCGCAGCGATTCCTCGGCATCCCGGTAGTCGTGACCCGCAATGCGCCTCGCGTCGCCGCGCCGGCCGGCCGGCCCAATCACGACGCGACGTCACTGGTCAATCCGCTGCCCGCGCCGCTGCGGCCGGGCGCGAACGACCGGAGCGCGCCGCGTATGGCCGTGACCCCAGATGAGCACGCGGCGCGCAGCCTGCAGCGGAGATCCAATCGCCGCCGCCGCCGCATCGCGATCCTGGCAGGTGTCGTCGCGGGGCTCGCGCTCGCGTGCGGCGTGACGGTGCTCTCGTCGACGGAGCTGGATCGCCTGACTGCCGCACCGTCGCCGCTGCCACAGCAGCAGCAGAGCCAGCCGCGGCAAGCCGTCGTACCCGCCGCTACCCCGGCAGCGCCAGCGAAGCCTCAGCACGCGAGCACCGTGACGCAGAAGACGGCCGCGACGCCGACGGTGGCAGCTCCGGTGAAGACGGCTGCGACACAGCCGACCCAGACGACTGCGGCACAACCGACCGAGACGACAGTAGCCGCGACGGCGAAGACGGCCGCAGCTCCGACGGCGAAGACGGCCGCAGCTCCGACGGCGAAGACGGCCGCAGCTCCGACGGCGAAGACGGCCGCAGCTCCGACGGCGAAGACGGCCGCAGCTCCGACGGCGAAGACGGCCGCGGCCGCGCCGACGAA